>Ga0209450_10000538_pt1 | contig 19232 bp, 12 predicted proteins | sample FrelakmetLWP11LW_FD_187149 | JGI IMG/M metagenome (GOLD analysis project Ga0209450, IMG submission 187149) | Freshwater lake sediment microbial communities from the University of Notre Dame, USA, for methane emissions studies - LWP11 LW (SPAdes)... | ecosystem: Environmental > Aquatic >...
GAGAATATACCTGGTGCTGATACCAGGATATATATGAATGCGGATGCGCCCCAGCTTACATACCAGCTTCCCCAGGTATTGAAAAAAGCCGGTATTGATTACCTGATCCAGGGCAGGATACCCCTGGGATTTTATTACTGGCAGGGACTTGACGGAACACTTATCCCGGTTTATGGAATCCGTTATCATAACTCGGAACTCCTGAATCCGAGAATCAATACGGAATGGCTGCCATATGCTTTCCGGAAAGAGGATTACTACAGGTCACACTCCCTGCCCGGAATAATGATCTACGATTTCAATGAAGATTACCTTCCGCCGATGCCGGAATTTATTCCCTATGTGAAAGAGCAGAATGAATCATTTGCCCGTTTTGCAGCCGCCTGGAACAGTAAATACAGCGAGCAGAAAGAGAAGCAGGTTGATCCGCCTGTCCTGGAATTTGCCAATCCCGAAGATATGCTGGACAATATTTTCAGCCATCCCGGGAAAAAGATTGAAACCATCAGAGGCGACTGGCCGCTCAGCTGGGCTTATTATGATGAGCCGGGAAACCGGGAAGCATTGCTCGATGGGCGCATGGCCCATAACCTGCTGCTGACGGCAGAAAAGATCTTTTCATCACTAATTCAGACAGACTCTTCAGTAATTTACCCGAAAGCGGGTTTTGATTCGGCCTGGATGGCAAATTGCTGGCATGACCACAGCTGGGGAGGAAGCAAAGGTCTCCTGGCCATGCAGTCGGACAGCGTTTATCACGCAGTATATAAAAAATCCCATGTCCTGGCACAATCTCTGGTACAGGAAGCATTGCAGACCCTTGCTGATAAAATACCGGCCGGAAGCGCTGATCGTGTTCCAGTTATGGTTTATAACTCACTTAACTGGATACGCACGGGGCATGTCCGTTGTGCATTTACCATGCCGGCCGGATGGAAAGGTTTTACTTTGAAAAACAACCGGAAAGAACCGGTCCCGTTTGAAGTATTAAACCATGAATCACGCCGGTATGAAATTATTTTTATTGCCGGAGATGTTCCCGCTACCGGTTACACCACATACTATATTGAACCGGACAGGAACATACAATCACCTGTTAAAACATTATCCGGAGATTCAATAGACACCGAAAAATTCAAAATTGCCTTTGGAAATGCCGGAATAAAAGAATACACTGATAAAATCACCGGGCGCACCTATTTTAAGACAGATAAATTCGGGGCAGGCGAAGTGCTTCAGTTCACAGCCCCGGGCTATGCATTGGAATATTCGTCGGCTGATGTTACAATGGAGGATTTCGACCGGTCAGGCAATTATGAAAGCAAACTGATAAGGTTCTCCGAAACTCCCCTCAGGTATATCCGCGAAACAGAAACACGGATGCAGAGGTTCATCCTGCGACAGCGCTTTATGATATACAAAAACAGCGGGGATATTGAAACGGAAGCAGATATTATTAACTGGGACGGAACCAGGAACAAGGAATTGCGGATTGCCTTCCCTTTTGACCCGGAGATAAAGATATCAGGAGCTCCGGCAGATATTCCCCGGAAAAGTTCCGAAACGCCCTGCAAAACAATCGTTAATCCGGCAATAACCTATGAAATACCTTTTGGTGCAAGAGACTACGTCAAAGACGACGTTGATTTTTCACAATGGCCGGATAACAGAGAATCCCAGTTTAATCCAGAAATATACGGAGCGACGGCAAATATACCTTACAGGGAAGCAATCAACTGGGTAGATGTTTCTGCCGGAATATATAAAGGTTACGGCTGCCTGTTTGCATCGGATATTACACTTCATCTGTTTGAAGATCAGACATCAGATCCCGTTTCTTATCCCGTTGTTCAGCATGTTCTGCTGTCATCCCGTCAAAGCATCGGCGCGAATCCCGACTATTGGTTCCGGCAGAGGGGGGATCACAGTTACCGCATGGCTTTATTTTTTCATGATGGCAACTGGCGGATGCGGTACCACGACGGCATAGCATTTAATTATCCCCTGCTGGGTATTGTTGTTTCAGGAGAGAATACAGTCAATCCTCTCCCCTCTTCCCAAAGCTTCCTCACTGCAACACCCTCCAATATTATAGTAACCACCATGAAGCAAAGTGAAAACGGAAAGGGTACCGTGATTCGCTTCTATGAAGCTGAAGGGAAAAAATGCACGGCAACCCTGAAAACCTCTAAACCTGTACAAAAAGCTTATCTTACAAATATCCTGGAGTATGATCCCGTTGAATTATCCGTAAACACTGACGGAACTGTCTCCATTCCTTTATCCCCGTGGGAAATCGTTACAATCATGATTGAATAGGAGGTTGAACATCACCCCGGGTGAAGAACTGAAAAGCTGAGTTCATAGCCTTCAGGCCGTGATTAGTTCCGGACTATCATTAATTTAACAACCATTATGCAGAACAAACAATAAATCAAAGTCATTCATCCGGCAGATAACATTGGTGTTGCACCAAGTGCACTGAAGACTCCGAGCAAAACTCTGTATTCTTGGCAACGACATCTCAGTTTTAACTTCATGGCAAAAACCTATGGTCATTCTTTCAGAACATACAGGCTGCACCCTGCATAACGCACTGATAAATAAGCCTAAAATTTATTTGAGCAATGTTCATTTTGTCCCCGGAGAACCTTTCAATATATCGGATAAAGCTATAATTTTGTTTTCAACCTTGATTTTTATTGTTTCAAATTGTAATGATCTGCAATTTCAGAACATTCATTATCAATGGTTTATGGTAATAAAAGCATGCGCATCTGTTAACAATAACAGTATAATATATTAACATTCACGCGTTAACGATTATCATCAAATGCCAATACCAGTATATTTTTTCTGTGTTTATAGTTTCCCGGTAAATCAGCACCTAATTCATGGTATAGCTTTTTGAATAAATTATTAAGAAATGAAAAATAATCATATTGACATCCGTGAGTTGGCAAGGTTACTTGATCTTTCCATTACTACGGTTTCACGAGTACTCAATGGCAAATCTAAAAGCTACAGAATAAGTGAGAAAACAGCGGAACGCGTAATTAAGACTGCGAAGGAATACAACTATGTTCCGAGCCAGATAGCCAGAAGTCTTAAAACAGATAAAACCGGCACCATAGGACTGATTATTCCGGATATATCAAACCCTTTTTTCGCTGATATTGCAGCCAGCATTGAAAGGGAGGCGCGCGCCAAAGAATTTTCACTAATATTATGTGACAGCGAAGGGCATATTTCTATTGAAAAGGAATTAGTTGTGCTGCTCCAGCGCCACAAGGTGGAAGGAATAATAATAGCCCCCATCGGCATAAACTTTGATCATGTTGTTCAGGTATATAAATCGGGCCTGCCCGTGGTGATAATTGACAGGGGTTCTCCTGATGAGGAATTTCATTCTGTAACCTCAGATAACTACCAGGGAGGGTATGATGCAACCAACTATTTGATATCTATGGGACACAAGAGAATTGCCTGTATCCAGGGTATCCCTGGAAGCCAGGTTAACGAGGAGCGGGTTCAGGGATATAAGGATGCCCTGGCTGATAATGGCATTCAACCTGATAAAAATCTTATCATGGGACATGATTTCACAATTGAAAACGGTTACAGGCAAATCAAGATACTTTATAGTTCAAAGAATCTGGCGACTGCAATTTTTTCCTTAGGCAACCTTATTACGTTAGGAACATTTAAAGCTTTTAATGAGATGAAAATGAAAGTTCCGGATGATGTTTCACTAATTTCATTTGATGAACAGCCGCATTCAGCATTATTAGGTACTCCAATGACAACCATAAATCAGCAAAAGAGTGAAATGGGTATGCTTTCAGTAGATATTTTGATAAGAAGTATAAACAACAAAGAATTTCGAAACAGGCCGGTTAATATTAAATTAAAAACAAATTTAATAATACGCAGCTCAGTAAGAAAAGTCTGATACTATTGAAAAATAATTTTTTTTCATATATTGCACAAACGTTTGAGCCTATAGCTAAAATGATATGATATGTTCATTGTAAGTTCTTATGCCTGGGCAGTTATACTTTGCATAATTACTATGCTCTGCTGGGGCTCCTGGGCCAATACTCAGAAGCTGGCGTCCAAGAACTGGCCATTTCAGCTGTTTTACTGGGATTATTCCTTCGGAGTTCTTCTTTTGTCACTCCTTCTTGCTTTTACTATGGGAAGCCTGGGGACCGGTGGAAGAGGTTTTATTACTGATTTGGTACAGGCAAATCTATCATCAATAGGCCTTGCAATACTCGGCGGAGCAGTTTTCAATCTGGCCAATATACTGATTGTCGCTGCAATAGATATTGCCGGGATGGCTGTTGCATTCCCGGTAGGCATAGGCCTGGCGCTTATTGTTGGTGTAATCAGCAACTATATTGGTGAACCTGTTGGCAATCCGGTATTTATCTTTCTTGGTATTGCATTGATTACAGTTGCTATCATCCTGGACGCTCTTGCATACAGGAAAATGCCATCAGGCGAAGGGAAGAAATCCCAGAAAGGAATTATAGTTTCTGTTGCCGGAGGTCTCCTTATGGGCTTCTTCTACAGATTTGTGGCTGCATCAATGTCTGTAGATTTTGTAAATCCCGAAGCCGGGAAACTGACTCCATATACAGCTTCAGTAATATTCTCAGCCGGACTCCTGGTTTCCAACTTTGTGTGGAATACCATTGTAATGTACAGACCTATTACCGGAGTTAAAGTCAGATATGCTGATTATTTTACGCAAGGCAGTCTTAAGCTCCATTCTATCGGCATACTGGAGGTGCGATATGGAGCCTTGGAATGACTTTCAATATCATTGCTTCCGGTCAGGCTGGATTTGCCATCTCATATGGATTAGGACAAGGTGCCACACTTATCGCTGCTCTTTGGGGAGTTTTCATCTGGAAGGAATTTAAAGGTGTAAAAAATGTTAACATGCTGATTACCTTGATGTTTATTTTTTATATAATTGGTTTAAGTATCCTGATTGCAGCCAGACTCGTCTAAAAGTCAGTCTCATGAAACCAAGAATTTGTGTAATAGGAAGTTCAAATACCGATATGATTATTAAAGTGCCAAGGACACCTTCACCGGGAGAAACAATACTTGGCGTAGAATTTAGCATGGTACAGGGAGGCAAGGGAGCTAATCAGGCAGTTGCCGCTGCCAGGGCCGGAGGAAAGGTTTCCTTTATTGCCTGCGTGGGTAATGATCAGTTCGGACGGGATGCAATGAAAAGCCTGGCCAGTGAAGGAATCGACATTTCTTGTGTAAAAATTCACAACATTAAGCCTTCTGGCATTGCTTTAATTAATGTTGCAGAAGATGGAACGAATTCAATTTCGGTTGCTCCTGGCGCAAACAGCCAGTTACACCCGGAAGACATTTTAAAAGTCCAGGATGTAATAAAAAACTCGGACATAGTATTAATGCAGATGGAGATACCCGTCGAAACAATAAAAGCTGTGACAAAAATTACCCGAAAAAGTAATTCTCTGGTTATCTTAAATCCTGCTCCGGCAAGCCACCTGGATTCTGATATAATAGAAAATATAGACGTTTTAACTCCCAACGAAAATGAAGCCGCACTGATTGCGGAAACTGATCCTGCCGAAGCAGACTTTGTTTCTCTTGGCAAAAAACTGCATGGAATGGGATTGAAAACAATTATTATTACCCTGGGGGCCAACGGAGCTTTTTATTCGTGTGATGGTTCATGCAATCACATTAAAACCGATAAAGTCAATGCGATTGATACAACAGCAGCAGGTGATGTTTTTAACGGATATCTTTGTGTATCACTAGCGCTGGGGAAAAATATAGAGGAAGCCGTCAGGGTGGCAAACAAGGCTGCATCAATCTCAGTAACCAGGTTTGGAGCACAGCCATCGATACCATTTGCTGAAGAAGTGATAATATAGATCTGATTCATTTTACCAGAATATTCTTATCAGGTTGAATGATCAACTAATAACTGAGAAAATTGATAATTAATCAATTAATAATTAATGCCCAGTTTATCACTGAAAATTATTGACACGCTCATTGTTAATACTTTATGTTCTTTGAGATCTTGATATTTATTGATTTTAAGGAAATTCGATTAAACTCCTGAAAATCATGTTACAGTAATTGCCAGTACAACCACAATTCCTGCAGAGGAGTTTTGCCATTGTACATAATGTACCTTCGGGAGTGAGATAAGGAAATTTAAATACCAGCTTCAATCTGCAAGGAAGCCAAAGAAAATGAGGTGGCAAAAAAGCACAGAAGGCGATATTGCTAAATAACTGGGATAGAGGGACTTTTATTACACCTATACACGATAATCGAACGATAAAGAATTACCTCAGCAGCACAGCACAAGATAAGATCATTACATTATTGTCTGATGCGGCTTATTATATGAAGAAATGGACAGGTTGGAGAAATAACATATAATTTTGGCCTGGATTTGCGGACAACCTATATGGTGCCGATAAAATCCATTAGTACAGAATATGAGAAAACCAGGTATTAATAAGTATCAACCGGCTAACTCAATGAGTGAGATTTAAAATATTGTAAAGAAATAATCTAAGACAAGATTTATGAGAGAATCAATTATGATTAACAAATTATGTTTCATATCACTTTTAATTGGTGGAATTATTTTAGCATCATGCAGCACTAAACTGGACACAATTGAGATCCGGCAAGATACAAAAACCGGTCAGGTCATATTAAGGAGTGGCCGTCTTGAACTGATAGTTGAAACCAAGGATGGACTCAATCCAGGTTCTTTACGCGACCTTAAGAGTGGAAGGATCTATGCTGATGCCGATTATCGTTGGCACGGAATTGATCGACCGGAGATTGATCAGAGCCCCATAATATCAGCGGATGGTCATTCGATGACATTTATCGCCAGGACGGGATTTCTCCTGATCGAGCAAACCTTTGCAGCGCCGCAGCCGGATGTGATCACTGAGGTCGTTGATATTCGAAATCCTTTTCAGTCAACTGTCGTTATGACCGATTTCGCATGTGGTTTCGCCAAACGCCTCCAGGAGGGGTCGGACTGGTTACCTGATGTTGTAAATGCCAGATTCTGCGATGTACCATACCGCAGCCATCCCGAAACTGGAGAATTATGCGAATATAGCGTTCAGGAAATGGCAACAAAAGAAAACTGGTTCAGCACAGTCCGCAGCCCTATGTACGACCGCATAAAAAGTTCCATATGGGGAGCAGAAGGATGGGCATGGTATATGGGAGGCAACGCCCTGCTTATATCAAAGTACAACCAGGACGAAATAGAGTGGTCTCTGTTGAAGGTCGAACCGAATCTGGCGTCAGAAGGAACAGGGACAGTTTTGAGATTCGGTGGTGCCGGTCGTTGGAAACTGGGAGACCCTGAAAGCCTTTCCTATCTCATGCCCGGAACACGTTTTACTGCTGGTACCACTCGCTACCAGGCCCTGGACGGGGATTGGCCGGCTGCATACACTGCCTATAAAAGTTTCAGCGAAGAAATGGGGCACCGCATTCCTCCTGACTTCGATCCTCCGGTACACTGGAACGAACTATATGACAACCAGCTATGGTGGAAAGGCGATAATGCTGTTAATCGTGCAAAGTATTATCAACTCGAAGACATTGAGAGGGAAGCTGAGAAGGCAAAGGAACTGGGGTGTCAATGTCTCTACCTGGACCCGGGCTGGGACACTAAATTCGGATCGAATATCTGGGCTGACGACCGTTTGGGACGACAGGAGGACTTCGTCCGGTGGCTTAAAGGAAAATATGGTATGTCACTGGCTCTCCATACACCGCTGGCTCCATGGAGCGATATCGCGGGTTATCCCGATGAAGCACGGCGAATGGACAAAAACGGCAGAAGACTCAACGAACTTTGTTGTGCAAGTTCGATATATATAAAGACCAAGGTTGAGCGCCTCAGGGAGCTGTGCTCAAAGGGAGCCTACTTTCTGATGTACGATGGTTCCTGGTTCCCTGGAGAGTGCTGGGATAAGTCGCACGGGCATTCTATTCCCCTGTCCCATCGGGAGCACCTGGGAGCTATCCTGTCTATCGCTCAGAGAGTGCATGCAGAGTATCCCCTGCTGATGATCGAGCAGCACGATCCGATGACCGGGCCTGGTACTCCCCGGTACACACCTACATATTTCATGCATGGGAAATCTGGTGCATTCGATGAACTCTGGGGTTACGAGTATATGATTGATCCTATGGACGATATTATCACAAAACGTGCATTTTCATTGTACTACCTTAATCTTGCATACAGTATGCCGGTATACCTCCACATCGACCTGCGGAAGGACAATGACCAGGCTCTGATGTTTTGGTGGTATGCAAGCACCTGCCGGCATTTGGGAGTGGGCGGCAAGTCCCGCCCACCGGTCTGGGAAGCGCAGAAAAGAGCAATGAAGACCTATCTGGAAAACAAGCGGTTTTTCACCCAGGGCATCTTCTATGGACTGGAGGAAACCGTTCACGCACACACTTTGCCTGATATCCGGGAGTCAGTGATCAATGTCTTCAACCTGGAGGACAAATCAATTAAGAAGAACATCCGGTTTCGACTGGAAGAAATTGGCCTCGGCAAAGGTACACCAGGGCAAGCAATAGGTGAGGAACTTTCATTCAACATGAACATCCCGGCACTTGGACACCAGTTGCTGCTGGTCACAGCTAAACCTAACGAATCGGCTCGAATTTCAATGGTCGAAATGATTCAGCCAGATTAAGTGAATGGGAGTATTAGAAATGGATCCACATTAAAACCAATTAAAATTCTTGTTAAAATCACATCTTGATACAATATAGATGAATTGAAAGTTGATGATTCATTTAATAATCTTTTAAAACAGGATGAAATGAGAAAATTAATTCAAATTAAAAAACTATGCTTCACCTGTACATTACTCTGTGGGATGTTATTGTCATCCTGCACCCGTCAGCCTGATGCAGTTGTAACACAAGGTGATCTAAAAATGAAATCAGAGTGGGTAAAGGAACATCTGCTCAATGCTGATCCCGAATTACCATTTTCATTTGTTTACGATGGAAAGGCCTCATCTGAACTGCTTAAGGCATGGCAGAAAAAGGTCGAAACAAATAAGCTTGATAATAACCGCACTCAGCATACCCATATCTGGACAGATGAGAAAACGGGTCTGGAAGTCAGATGCGTGTCAGTCGAATATTCTGAATATCCGGCGGCAGAATGGACTGTCTACTTCAGGAACACAGGCACAAACAATACTCCAATCCTAAATGACATTCAGGGGATTGATACACGGTTTCAGAAGAAGTCAGAAGGCGAGTTTGTTCTGTATGGTAACAAGGGTGATTGGTGCACAGCAGGAAGCTATGAGCCTTTTAGGCAAACCCTTAATCCCGGAACAGTAAACCTGTTTACCCCTAAGGGAGGCAGGCCGACTAATTATGCCTTCCCTTACTACAATCTGCAGATGCCAGGCGGGGGTGTATTTATTGCTATTGGATGGCCTGGGCAGTGGGCGGCGACCTTTACACGGGATGAATCCGGGAATCTTCATATAATTGCTGGTCAGGAGCTTACGCGGATGTCTCTTCAGCCCGGGGAGACAGTACGCTCGCCTCTTGTCGCACAGCTTTTCTGGCAGGGTGATGATGTAGAGCGTTCACACAATATATGGCGTCGCTGGATGATGATACACAACCATCCACACCCGGGGGATAAACCTCTGCCTCCACAGCTTCACGCTTGCAGTTCACATCAATACAATGAGATGACGAAAGCAGATGAATCGAGTCAGAAGATGTTCATAGATGGTTATCTTTCAAAGGGTATCAAGCTGGATTACTGGTGGATGGATGCGGGCTGGTATCCGTGTGAGGGACAGTGGCCAAAGACAGGGACTTGGGAAGTTGACACAACCCGGTTTCCGAATGGTCTTCGTGCCGTGAGTGATTATGCACATAACAAAGGAGTCAACATCATTGTCTGGTTCGAACCGGAACGTGTAGGAGATGTCAATTCATGGTTAGCGGTAAACCATCCGGAGTGGCTTCTGGGAGGGAAACTTCTGAACCTGGGCAAACCGGAGGTTCAGAAGTGGGCAATAGATCATTTTTCGAGCTTTATCACAGAGCAGGGAGTTGATCTCTACCGTCAGGACTTTAATATAGATCCTCTGAATTACTGGCGAAGCAATGATTCATTGGACAGAAAGGGGATGACAGAGAATCTTTACCTACAGGGCTATCTTGCCTACTGGGACGGTTTGATAGCCAACCATCCGGGCATGCTGATTGACGCATGTGCATCAGGAGGGAGACGCAATGATCTGGAAACGATGCGCAGAGCAGTACCGTTACTGCGAAGTGACTATATCTTTGAACCGGTTGGCCAGCAGGGACATACCTATGGCCTGTCTTCATGGATTCCGTACTATGGGACCGGCGTAGCACCTTCATGCTTTTCTTCCTATAACTTCCGCAGTTGCCAGACCCCGGGTCCAATTCTTTGTTACGATGTGCGGCCGGAAGCGAAAGGAGATTTCGGACTGGTAGCAAAACTTTGCGCGCAGTGGCACGAAGTCTCTCCGGCAATGCTAGGTGATTATTATCCGCTTACGCCTTACAGTATCGCAGACAACACCTGGTTAGCCTGGCAGTTCGATCAGCCGGAACAGGGCAACGGTATAATCCAGGCTTTCCGGCGCAATAATTCGGATGAGCAATCTAAGACCTTTTATCTGAGAGGGGTGAAAGCATTATCACAATACGAGATCAGAAATATAGACGAAGAAAACCCAACCAGAATTTCAGGGAGGGAACTTAAAGAGAAAGGACTGACAGTGGAGATCAAAGACAAACCGGGTGCGGTTGTGATTACTTATACGGAAGTGAAATAAATTGAATATTCAATAAAAATTATGGCTGGAGGAAAAAGACATGGGAACAAGGTTCAACCTTCTTAAAATTATTAAAAGAGTTATGTGGATTGGTGCCCTGTTAGCAGGTGTTATCTTCCTGTCAGGCTACAGCAATGTATCGGATAAGAAAAAACAGAAAGAGGTACAGGTAAAAAATATTGTAACCACACAAACATTAAGTGGCCAGTGGAAATCGGCAACTGATCCCGACAATAAGGGTCGTAATGAAGGTTGGTTTAATGCTATACATCCTGAGTCGAAGGATGCAGTGGTGCCCGGAGTAATACAGCAGGTGTTTCCGGGTTATCATGGTGTAGCCTGGTACTGGCACTCTTTTAGTCCCAATTTCACCAGGGGGTTGAATGACCGTGTGCTCATAAGATTTGGCGCTGTTGACTATCTGGCCGATGTGTGGATCAACGGTCAACATGCAGGTACCTTTGAAGGTGGAGAGACACCCTTCGAGTTTGATATTACCACCTTGTTGAAGGCCGGAGGTGAAAATCTGCTGGCTGTACGTGTATTGAATCCGACCGATAATCCCGTCGACGGCTATGTTCTGAAAGAAACTCCTCATCGTAACAAACCTTCTTCGGGATCGGCAACGGGTAGTGGTTTCAACGCCGGCGGAATATACTATCCTGTTGAGTTGCGTCTGGTTCCGAAAGTTTATATTACAGATGTTTTTGTCAGACCCGATGTTAAGACAGGCAACATTGGAGTTACAGTCTCTGTTCGAAACGCCGGAAATACAGCTTCATTCGGAACCATGAGCCTGACGGTCGTTCCTGCCAGCGGTGGTGACATATTAAAGGAAGCTGAGCAGCAGGCAGAATTTCCGGCAGGAATGTCAGAACATGAATTGACCATAAAAGTTGCCCAACCGCGTCTTTGGAACCTATATGATCCATTCCTGTATCGCGTTACAGCAAACCTGATCTCCGCTTCAAACCAGTCACACCAATTGTCGGTTCGTTGCGGTTTCCGCGATTTCCGCGTTGTTGATGGGTTTTTTACTCTTAACGGCAAGCGGGTCTTTGTTAAAAGCACTCACACAGGCAATTGCATGCCTGTAGGCATGTTAGTGAGTGTTGTTGGTGACTTCGGCCGTCGCGATATGCTTTACGCCAAAGCGGCAGGCTTCAACACTGTGCGTTTCATTTCCGGAGTGGCATATCCTGAGCAGCTCGACCTCTGCGATGAGCTGGGACTTATGGTCTACGAAGAATCTTATGCCGCATGGTGCCTTGAAGATTCACCAAAAATGATAGAAAGGTTTAATCACAATGTATCAGCCATGATCCGTCGTGATCGTAACCATCCGAGTGTTACTATATGGGGACTTCTTAACGAGACAAAGGATGGGCCGGTCTTTAGACAGGCCGAGGCTTTCCTGCCCAAGTTACGAGATCTGGATCCTACCCGACTGGTGCTTCTCCAGAGCGGACGCTGGGATGGAGATTGGTCAATTGGCTCGGTTTCTAATCCGGGAAGTCGCGATTGGCAACATGTATGGGGCTCTGAAAGTCCAACTGAGGGGAAATATAAATTGGGTGCCGGGGGTTATGTACCTAAAGCCGGGGACGCACATTTCTACCCCGGAACACCACAGTCATTTGAGACAGATAAGATAATCCGGGAATTTGGTAAAGATAGTAAGCCGGTATTTTTGTCTGAGTATGGAATCGGCAGCCAGATGGATGTTATCAACGAGTTGCGTCATTTTGAGCAGGTTGGAGCACCTTCCGATCTTGAAGATGTAGTTTGGTACAGAAAGCAGAGCGAAGCATTCGCTGCTGACTGGAAAAAACTGGGATTTGATGATGTGTATCCATTCCCTGAAGATATGCTGAGTGAAACAATGCGTCTGCATGCCAGGCAAAGGACTCTGGGATTTAATTGTGTTCGCTCAAATCCTCAGTTATGTGGTTATAACCTTACAGGTATGCTCGATCATGGTTTGACGGGTGAAGGCTTATGGACACTCTTTCGCGAGTGGAAACCATCAACCTTTGATGCAGTAAGTGACGGATGGTCACCACTGAAATGGTGTATGTTTGTTCAGCCTCTTAATGTATATTCAGGACGCACAGTAACAGTAGAAGCTGTGCTCGCCAATGAAGATGTTCTCAAGGCAGGAGAGTACCGCGCAAAGTTTCGTGTTTTCGGCCCCCAGGGACCAGTATGGGAAAAGGAATCTGTTGTTAAGGTTCCAAATCCACCAGTACTTGCAGTTCCGGCAATCCGTGAGTCATTTGAGCTGAAAGGACCTGCCGGTAAGTACACCTTCTCAGCAAGCCTTGAAGAGGGAGGAGCACCAACAGGAGGACGTATTGAATTTTATGTATCTGACTCAACTGCCCTGCCAAAGATTAAAGGGACGGTTACACTTTGGGGTGTTGACAAGAAAGCAGAGCAATGGCTCAAAGCACATGGTCTTGAGTGCCATAAACTTACTGAAGGGATATCAAATCAGCGTGAAATTATACTTGTTGGGAAACCTGATGATTCAGAAACCAATCCTAAGATGTGGGAGAGTATTTCGGCCAGGATGGCAAAAGGTTCGACAGTGGTCTTTCTCAGTGGACAGATATTCAAGAAAGGCAGTACAGGGATAACATGGTTGCCTTTAAAGAATAAAGGTACATGTCGTACAATCAACGATTGGCTTTATCATAAGGAGTGTATATCGAAACGTCACCAGGTATTCGATGGTCTGCAGGGGCCTGGCATAATGGACTGGGATTACTATGGTCCGGTTATACCACACGAGGTATTTGAAGGACAGGATACTCCTGATGAAACAATAGCTGCCTCTTTCGCAACAGGTAGTGTCAGCTATCCTCCAGCAGGTTATGGATCGGGTATGCTTATAGCAATGTATAAGATAGGCGAGGGACGGATGGTTCTCAGCACCCCTTATGTATTGGAGAATCTTGATTTGCATCCTGCAGCCGACCGTCTTCTGCTGAATCTGGTGAATTATTCTCAGGGGCTGAGTCTGACCGGGAAAAAATAAGAGAGATCCCGCCAAAACAAATTTCAGTTTAATAGATTTAAGAATATATTCGTATATTTTACCGAAAAACATAGAATCAAAAATTAACTATTGCATCCAACAATAAATTAAGCCTAATTATATGAAAAAAATATTCAGAAGTAACAAACTATACTTAATCTCTATTTTATTCTGCGGAATAATAGTATTCTCATGCCGTACTAATCCTGATACCCGGAAGTCCGGGAATGATATGAGAATGAAGATCAAATGGATTAAAGAGCATCTGCTTAATGCTGATCCAGCACTACCATTTTCATTTATTTACGATGGAAAAACCTCATATGAACTTCTGAAAACATGGCAGAAAAAATCCGAAAAAACTATACTTGATAATAACCGCACTCAATATACCCTCACCTGGACAGATGACAGAACAGGACTGGAAGTCCGTTGCGTGGCAGTCGACTATTCTGACTATTCAGTAATAGAGTGGACTGTTTACATAAAGAACAAAGGTACAAACAGCACAGCGATCCTTAAGGACATTCAGGGGTTGGATATCCGGTTCGGGAAGAGGAGTGCCGGGGGAGAATTTGTCCTGCATGGAAACAAGGGTGACTGGAATGCTGCAGAAAGTTATGAACCCTATAAGGAGATCCTGTGTCCGAACTCATCCAAACGTTTTGCCGCCAGCGGAGGACGGCCGACCAATGGACCCGGAGGCTGGCCATACTTTAATTTGCAAATGCCGGGAGGGGGAGTAATCATAGCAGTTGGTTGGCCCGGTCAGTGGGCCAGTTCGTTTGTTCGTGACAAAAAGAACGGTATACAGATTCTGGCAGGTCAGGAACTGACATATCTGAGTCTGAATCCGGGTGAAGAGATAAGAACACCATTGATAGCCCTCCAGTTCTGGCAGGGTAATGAAGCGGCCGGAGCACAGAACTTATGGCGCCGATGGATGATGGCACATAACCTGCCCCGGACAGCAGACGGTAAACCTCCTGTTCCGATGTATATCTTCTGTGACGGAGGCTTCTTTCCGGGACTAAATGTCGACGAATCCGGAGAAAAACAATTTATCGACACCCTGGTGAAACAAAACATCAAAATAGATTACTGGTGGATAGATGCCGGATGGTATCCCTGTTCAGGGGAATGGTCAAAAACAGGAACATGGGAATACGACAAGACCCGTTTCCCGAATGGTATCAAGGCTGTCAGCGATTACGTTCATGCAAGGGATATGAAACTGATCGTGTGGTTTGAACCTGAACGGGTTGGAGATAAGGACAGCTGGCTTGCTCAGAATCATCCTGAATGGTTGCTTGGTAACAGGTTACTGAACCTGGGTAACCCGGAAGCGAACAGGTGGGCTACTGACCATTTTTCCCGGTTCATAACCGAACAGGGAATAGACCTGTACCGTCAGGACTTTAACATAGATCCCTTGAATTTCTGGAGAACTAATGATTCACTCGACCGTCAGGGCATTACTGAGAACCTGTACGTTCAGGGCTACCTGGCATACTGGGACGAATTACGGCGACAGCATCCCGGTATGTTGATTGACGCATGCGCTTCGGGAGGGAGACGAAACGATCTGGAAACAATGCGCCGGGCAGTTCCGCTCCTTCGCAGTGATTATCAGGCTTTTGATGGCAGACTATCATTCGCTGCCGGAAATCAGGGCCATACGTATGGTATATCCTCCTGGTTCCCATTTTATGGTCATGGCGTATATAAAAGTGAGAAACACATGCCCTATTATGTACGAAGTCATATGAGTCCAAGCCTGGGGATTTGCGCAGATGTACGCAAACCAGGTATCGACTGGCACCAATACCGGTTACTGGTAAGTCAATGGCGGCAGGTGGTGGATTGTATGTTGGGAGATTATTATCCGCTAACCCCCTACAGTCTGGAACTTGACGAATGGATTGCATGGCAGTTTAACAGGCCCGAACAGGGCGACGCATTGATTCAGGCTTTCCGCCGGGACATCTGTATTGAATCGACCAAGACTTTTCATCTCAATGGACTTAACCCAGCCATGCAATATGAAGTTACAAATTTAGATGCTGAAGGTTCTGTAAAAATCTCAGGCAAAGACCTTATGGAGAAAGGAATGACCATAGAGATAAAAGACAAACCAGGCAGTGCGTTGATTACTCTTAAAATATGCAAATAAAAATGAATCAGGAGTAACAAAATATTCAAAACAATATTTCAACCAGAATTACAGAGATTAAACATATTGAAGGCTTTTATGCCTGTCAGGACAGATTCAGCCGTACCGCGCCGAATTTCCCGGGTTCAACGGTAAAAACCAGTATGCCGGGCCCTGGCCCGGCATCACCGTTTGTATATTTGAATGTTATTCCTTGAACTGAGGGTTATTGAATTTTATCTCAGTATAAAGAAAACCGGCCGGATCGCAGCCGGTTCCGGAAATTACTGCCTTTTGAAGCTTATTCTATATATATTTTCACTAGTGTCAGACTAAAATAATAAAAAGAGGGGTACTCCCCAAAGGTTTCCCCCAATGTTGTAACCTGGTTTTTGCGTAAATCAAATACAACATGGGTAAAATTACTGAAATAAAATTAGTCGGACACTAGTGATAACTTTTACTTAAAGCTTCATATTTTGAAGTAATTAAATTCTGATCCCCGGGCAGGATAAACAATTTTACTATTATAAAGCCCATAACCATTTAGAATTAAACCATATCATCATATATGAGGGAAGTGATTAACCAATCACTTTACAGTATTATAATGTAGATCTTCCGGATAATCAATTCCTCAATTCCAGGTATTGTTTCCGGTACAGCGACGGAGCAAGTCCTGTATATTTCCTGAACTGCTTGTTGAAATGGCTAATATTTAAAAAGCCGCAATCATAGGAAATTTCAGAAATATTCAGATTAATATCCATTAATAGTTTACATGCAAAATCAATCCTTATTTTGTTAAGGTATTCAAATGGTGAAAGGCCGGTTGTGCTTCTGAACAAACGGCATAAGGAACCTTCTGCCATATTAACAAGGTTTGCTAGCTCACTTAGGTTTATCCGGTTCTGGTAATTTGTCATAAGAAAATCATGTACTTTCTCTATGCGTTTATTCACCGGCCTGAACCTTCCTTTCATATAAGATTTGCTAGCAAGATGAATGTTTGAGTAACTTCGACCTATAATATCCAGTATCTTTAAAAGGTGTAAAAACCTCTCGAACTTTTTCATGTAAGGTAACTGTAGCATCAGCTCACTGACTTCGTAAAGAGTATGCCCGGTTATCTGAATTCCTCTCTCCGAGTTATTTAATGCACGTTTGATATTAGTGAATTCAGGCAAGCATGTCATTTGCGGGAAAAGTATATCGGAGGTAAACTGCAAATAAACCATTTCAAGTTTTCTGGCAGTTGGAGTCATTATATCTTTATCTGCAAGCCAGACATGAGGGATATTTGGCCCCAGAATGACCAGATCACCAGGACTGAAGTCAACAATAGAATCAGCAACAATTCTTTTCCCGTTTCCTTCGGTGATGAAACTAATCTCAAAATTATTATGATAATGCCAATGAGACTCTTCGAGATTATCCTGGAAAATTCCTATCGAGAAAGATTCATCACTCTTTACATTAATTTTTTCAAGAAAAGCAGTCATATTTGTATTTTATAAACAAAAATATAAATATCTGTCAATATAGCATGATAACCAGTAAATATTTTGTTAGAATCAAAAAATAAATAAGCATATATTTACATCGATTTAAACCACTTCTATCTTATGAATAATGTGTTAGATATGCTGCTTGAGGCTGTGGAATTCGGCAAGGTTGACAGGAAGTCGCCTTACCCGCCACATCTCAAGGACAAAGACGGGTCGCAGGAGTTAACTGCTGAAGCACTGAATGCTGGAATTGATCCGCAGAAAATACTGGAATCAGCCTTGATCCCTGCAATGGACAGGGTAGGTAAGAAATTCTCTGAAAAGTCAATCTATGTGCCGCAGATGCTGATGTCTGCGAAAGCAATGGGGGCATCCATGGTTCAGCTCAGGCCATACTTTGCATCGGGCGATCTGAAGTCGAAGGGGACCTTTATTATCGGAACTGTCAAGGGAGACCTGCATGACATTGGTAAAAACCTTGTATCGATGATGGTTGAAGGCAGCGGCTGGAGCGTTATTGACCTGGGTGTAGACGTAAACTCTGATCGTTTTATAGAGGCGTTGAACAAAAATCCGGGTGCAGCCCTTGGATTATCTGCTCTTCTTACAACAACAATGGAGAGCATGAGGCAGATAGTGGCAGATATCAAGGCAACCCATAAAAGCACAAGGATACTCGTGGGAGGAGCGCCCGTGACAAGTGAATTCTGCCTTAAAATCGGAGCGGATCATTACTCTGCCGACCCACAGGGAGCTGTAGATTATCTAAACGCTCTGGCAATATAAAAGAAACCGGCAGGTACCTGATTTCTCTTCAGGCTGAAGGGGTCCGGAACATTGCAAATCCGGTAAAATGTTTATAAAGAATTGTTGCAGATTCAGATCTGGACTACATGTTTATTGAATATAATCAAATATAAAAGGAATTTGAATGGGAAGAAATATGCAGGATTGGGCGAAGTCAGTTATTGATTCGGAAGAAAGATTGGCAATGCCGCTGATGACCTATCCCGGGCTTGAGATCACAGGGAATGGGGTGCTTGAGATGGTCAGGAGCGGGGAAGTCCAGTATGAGTGCCTGAAAGCGCTGTCAGACAGGTACCCTGTGATAGCAGCTGCCACTCTGGCCATGGCTCTTTATGTCGAGGCAGAGGCCTTCGGAAGCGAAGTAACATACAGCGAAATTGAGATCCCTTCTGTTTCAAAAAGACTGATAGACTCCTTTGGATTTCTCAAAACGCTCCGTATACCTGAGGTGGGAGAAGGCAAAACAGGCGAACACCTTAAGGCTGCACAACTAGCGGTAGCAAATATCAGAGATCATCCTGTGTTTGGAGGAATCATCGGACCTTATTCACTGGCTGGCAGGCTCTACGACATGACAGAGATGATGGCTGCAATACTTATTGAACCTGAAGGTTCCCATGAGCTGCTTGAAATATGCACAGGCTTCCTGATAAAATACGCAAAAGCATATAAGGATGCAGGTTGTGACGGGATCATAATTGCGGAGCCTGCTGCAGGATTGCTGGGCAGGGATGAATGTCATGAATTTTCCTCCGCGTATGTCAGACGAATTGTTGAAAATGTCCAGGATGAGAATTTTATTG
>Ga0209450_10000539_pt1 | contig 19203 bp, 11 predicted proteins | sample FrelakmetLWP11LW_FD_187149 | JGI IMG/M metagenome (GOLD analysis project Ga0209450, IMG submission 187149) | Freshwater lake sediment microbial communities from the University of Notre Dame, USA, for methane emissions studies - LWP11 LW (SPAdes)... | ecosystem: Environmental > Aquatic >...
GGCACGCCCAGGCTGTGCTCGAGCTGGTGCGCCAGCGTCGGGCCATGTGCAGTCGCTCCGCGCGTGGCAGATGGGCTGGTCGCGGGCGTACGAGCGGTTGACGCTCCCGGCCGAAGTCCGGCGGCGCATCGACCATACGCACCTCATGGCACGCGGCATCCGCCTTCACCCGCTGGCGGTCATCCTCGCCGTGCTCGCCGGCCTCGAGCTGGGAGGAGTCGCCAGGATCTTCCTGGCGATTCCCGTCGTCGCGGCCCTGTCGGTTGCCAGGCGGCATGGACTCGAGTGGCCGGACGAACGGCCGGTGCCGCCACCGGTGTGAGAGCAGTCAGGGTCGTCACGGAGGCCCTGTGGCGCCGCGGAACGCCGGCGCCAGCCCCCTCCCAGGGAGCCGGCGCCTCTCTCCGAAAACGGGCGACGCGAGAACTGGAGAACCGATCCGTCAGGCATCCCCTGTCATCGGCTCTCGGTCACGCCCGATGCGTTGCCTGGAGAGTTCTTCTGCAGCACGTTGACGAAGTGATGGCCCGACTCGGGCACCGTCAGGGCCGTTCCCGTGACGATGCGCCGCGCCGTGTGCTTGATCCCGTACACCTCCCGGTTGGCGTCATTGTCCGGGCGAAGCGAGGCACCGGCCAGCGACACGCCGGCGAACAGGCCGCGCGACCGGGAGTAGCTGAGGATCTCGGATCGCATCGACGCGTCGGTCGACGCTTCCACGGATCGTCCCTTGGGCCCGGCTGCGACGGAGGCGTTTCCGCCGAGTTTCACCTTGCTGCCGAGCAGCGCGTTCACGCCGCGCGGGTTCATGACCAGGAGGACGAGGTCCGTGGACTCGGCGCCGATCTGGAGCCCGATGCTGCCGCCCTGCAGCGTGTACATCGCGGGAGCGCCCCACGCCCCGTCGAACAGCCTGCCCGACCGGCAGAGCATCGCTCCGCGGCCGAAGTTGCCGCCGACGCCCAGCGCCACGGTCGTCATCGACGGGATGACGATGACGCACTCAGCCTTGTCGAGCAGGTCCTGGGGAATGTTCTCCTCGACGCCGAGGATCTCCTCCATCACGACGCCGCACGTTTCCAGGCGGCTCTGCTCCTTGTTCTGCGCCCCGAGGGCGGCCACGCTCAACACGACACAGCATGCGACGAGAAATCGGAACATCTGCACACCCTCCAGACCCTCTTTCCACGGCGTCGCACCGGTACAGCGCGAGGTCGGGGGGATGGGCCCAACACCATCCTAGGAGAGAGGGGCCGACGAGTCTGTGCCGTTGTGAACACTCGTTTCAGGCGTTTGCGACCTACCCTTGTCTGCGGCGCCGTGTTCCCCTGCGGGACTGGGCGCCCGGCCGATCATGATGAGGAATGGGCCTTTCGTCGCGCGCGCTGTCGGCGTCCTGCTCGTGGGCGCGATGCTGTCCGTGGCCGAACGCGGAGTGGCTGCCCCTGCGCCCGGGCAGGCTGGCCTCCGCGCGCTGCTCGACGTGCCGTACGTGCCTCAGACTCCGGAACTGTGCGGGGGAGCCGCGGCCGCCATGGTGCTGCGGTACTGGGGCGAGGCCGGCGTGTTTCCCCAGGACTTCACGCCGCTCGTTGGCAGGGATACCGGCGGGATCCTCACGGGCACGCTGGCATCGGCGATTCGAAACAGAGGCTGGCAGGCATTCGTCGTGCCTGCGGCTGACGACGCCTCCCAGGCGCGGATCCGATCGGAGATCGATCGGGGCCGGCCCCTGATCGCGCTCATCGAGGTTGGACCCCAGACCTACCACTATGTCGTGATCGTGGGAAGCACGGACCAGGAGATCGTGCTGCACGACCCGGCCCGCGCGCCTTTTCGAGTGCTGCGCTGGGCCGAGTTCGACCGCGCGTGGACAGCCACCGGACGATGGATGCTGCTGGTGCTCCCGCCCGGCGGAATCCGTCCCGGCGCCGACGCCGTGCCGACCGCGCCCGCATTCTCAGAGCCTGGCGCCAGCGCCGCTCAGACGCCTTGCGGAGCCCTGGTGGAGCGCGGTGTGGACATGGCGCTCGCGGGTGACCCTGCGGGGGCCGGGCAGGCGCTGGTCGCGGCCACGCGCCTTTGTCCGGGCGAGGCGGACTCGTGGCGGGAGTTAGCGGGGTTGCGATTTTCGCAGGGGCGCTGGACAGAGTCCCGGGATCTGGCGCTCGCCGCGATTCGTCTCGCGCCAGAAGACCCGTACGTGTGGCAACTCGTCGCCACCAGTCGATACCTCACGGGCGACGAAATGGGGGCGCTCGACGCGTGGAACCGCACGGACGAGCCGCGCATCGACACCACCGACATTCACGGCGCCGATCGGACGCGGCAGCCGGTTGTCGTTCGGGCCGCCGGACTGCAGCCCCGGCAGGTGCTGACGCCCGAAGCGTTCGGGCGGGCGCTGCGCCGGCTGCGTGCCCTGCCGGTCGCCTCGAACGTGCGGATGACGTACGAACCCATCGATGGCGGGCTCGCCAGGCTGGAGGTCTTCATCGACGAGCGCCAGGTGTTGCCGAGCGGGTGGATTGCGCTCGCGACCCTGGGCGCGCGTGCGCTCCTGGTCCACGAACTGCGAGTTGACATGGCCGGACCGCTGGGTGAGGGTGAGCTGGTGAGCGCGGCGTGGCGGTGGTCATCCGGGAGGCCACGCGTGACGCTTGGGCTGGCGCTCCCATCCCCCGAGGGGCTCCCCGGCATCGCCTCGGTCGACGGGTTGTGGGAGCGGCAGTCGTACGACACGACGCCGTCCTCCCGTACCGCCTCGCTCGTGCGTGAAGAACGTCGCCGCGTCGGATTGCGCCTGGCCGACTGGTCGACGAGCTGGCTTCGCTGGCAGGCCGGCACGGCCCTCGACCGCCTGCGCGAATACGGCCATCCCGATGAGGCGGGCGTCGACGCACGCGACTACCTCGCCCTGGAGAGTGCGATCGACGTTCTTCTGGCGCGCGACCGCCTGTCCCTGGCGGCGTCTGCAGGGTGGTGGGCGCCCTTCGCGGGCGGGGATCGATTCGCGGCGGGCGGAGTGCTGGCGTCATGGCGTTCGACGGACGTCTTGACGGTCGCGTCCTGGTCGGCGGTGACCGAGATCGCGGCCACCAGCCGCGACGCGCCGCTCGCGCTCTGGCAAGGCGCGGGCACCGGCCAGGGACGCGCCGGGCTGCTCCGCGCGCACCCGCTGCTCACCGACGGCGTGTTGACAGGCCCGGTGTTCGGCCGCGAGCTGGTGCGCGGCTCGCTGGAATACGTGCGCCCCGTGAAGCGCATGCGCGCCGGCGGCCTCTGGATTGCCGGGTTCGTCGACGCCGCCCGGGCGTGGCATCGGCTGAACGGTCTCGACCCGTCGCCGCTGTACGTCGATGCCGGGATCGGCCTGCGCGTGCGCGGGCCCGGCTCCGGCGGCGCCATCCGACTGGACGTCGCGCACGGCCTTCGCGGAGGAGGCACCACGTTTTCAGCCAGCTGGGGCGGGGCGGGGCGCCGGTGAGTCACTCGCGCGTGTGCTGTTCGGGACAGCGTGGCGCCGCCCGGCCCGCTAGGCTGGCTGGTGTCTGGCTCGACCGCCAGGCGGACAATGTTCCGGGAGGTTCCCATGCGCATCCGAACGACTGTGGTGGCCCTGATCGTGTCTTCGCTGCTGTGGAGCGCGCCAGCGATGGCGCAGCAACAGCACGTGACCGATCCCGCTCTCATGCGTCAGGCCATTGCCGCCCGGGCGCTGACGGACCAGCAGAACCGTGACACCGTGCTCGGCGTGCTGCAGCGGTCGCAGGTCCGAATCCTGGCCGACCGCCTCGGGCTGAGTGTGACCCGCGCCGAAGGTGCGGTGTCGACGCTGGACAGCACGGAGCTGGCGCGCCTGGCCGGACAGGCGCGCATGGCTGACGCCCAGCTGGCAGGCGGGAGCTCCGTGGTCGTGATCTCGGTGACGACCCTGCTGCTGCTCGTCATCATCCTGCTGCTCCTCGCCGACTGACAACGCGCCCGCACCCGGGTTCGCGGGCGTACGCGCCCCTCGACCAGCACGATGGTGAACCGGGATGCCCGACAAGCTACGCACTCCTCCGAGGCCCGGGTCCTCGCGCCGGGCGCTGAGGATCATCGATCTGGTCCGGCCTCACTGGAAGAGCCTGGCGCTGGCGTGTCTCGCTGTCCTCGGCGAGACGCTCACAGGCATCCTCGAGCCGTGGCCCATCAAGATCGTCATCGACAGCATCCAGCACTCGAAGGCTTTGCCCGGGCTCCCCGGCCGCATGGTGGACGGGCTCTTCGGCCAGGGCCCGTATGCCGTGCTGAACTTCGCGGTGGCCGCCGTGGCGGTCATTGCGATGGTCGGCGCCGTCAGCGCGTATTTCGAGAAGTACCTCACGACCAGCGTGAGTCAGTGGGTCGGACACGACCTGCGCCGGACGATCTACCACCACATCCAGCGGCTGTCGCTCGCCGAACACGACAAGGCGCGGACGGGCGACATGATCACGCGCGTCACCACCGACATCGAAGTGATTCAGGCCTTCATCGACTCCGCGCTCCTCGGCATTCTCGTCAACGTGATGACGCTGGCCGGCATGATTGGGGTCATGTTCTACCTCAACTGGCGCTTCACGCTCATCGCGCTGTCCGTGATGCCGGTGCTCTTCGTGGTGGTGTACAGCTTCACGGGGCGCATCAAGAAGGCCTCGCGGGCGGTGCGCGCGAAGGAAGGCGAACTGCTGTCCGTCGTGGAGGAGGCCCTGACGTCCATCCGCGTGGTCAAGGCGTTTGCCCGAGAGGACTACGAACAGAAGCGATTCGACTCGGAAAGCCTGGCCAACGTCGAGGCGGGCCTGGAGGCCCGAAGCCTCAAAGCGAAACTGGCCCCGGTCGTCGAAGTGATCGTCGCGATCGGCACCTGCCTGGTGCTGGGGTATGGTGCGCGGCTCGCCCTCGGGGGCGAGATCAGCGCCGGCGTGCTCGTCGTCTTCCTCATGTATCTGGGCAAGATGTACAAGCCCATGCGCGACCTCTCGAAGATGGCCGACACCGTCACCAAGGCGACGGTCGGCTATGAGCGCATCCAGGAGGTGCTCGACATTGAGAGCCTGGTCCGCAACATGCCCGGTGCACGCCGGGCCCCGACCTTCACCGGTCAGATCGAGTTCGACAAGGTCAGCTTCAGCTACGGAGCCGACAAGCAGATCTTGAAGGACGTCAGCTTCAACGTCGAGGCGGGACAGGTCGTGGGCATTGTCGGTCCGTCAGGGTCGGGGAAGACGACCATCGTCAGCCTGATTCCGCGGTTCTACGATCCGACGTCCGGACAGGTCCTGATTCAGGGGGCGGACGTCCGGCGGTACACGTTGAAGTCGCTGCGCAACCAGATGAGCTTCGTCCTGCAGGACACCGTGCTCTTCCGCGCGACGATCTGGGAGAACATCGCGTACGGCAGGCCCGGCGCGCCATCCAAAGACATCAAACGCGCCGCGGAACTGGCGAACGCAAGTGAATTCATCGAAGAGATGCCCGACGGCTACGACACGATGGTGGGTGAGCGCGGCGTCACCCTCTCGGGCGGTCAACGCCAGCGCATCGCGATAGCCCGCGCCGTCATCCGCGATACGCCGATCCTGATTCTCGACGAGCCGACGGCCGGCCTCGACGCGGTGTCGGAGCAGACTGTCATGGAAGCGCTGATCAGACTGATGCAGGGCCGAACGTCCGTCGTCATCGCTCACCGTCTGGGCACGATCCGCCACGCGGACCTTATCCTCGTCATGAAGGACGGCGAACTGGTCGAACAGGGCACGCACGGCGCACTCATGGCCCGAAGCGGCGTGTATGCGGAATTGCACAGCATTCAAACCCCCGAGGATGCCACGATCGACATGGCTCCTCCGGCGGCCGTACCTGAATGACTGTCACCGGACAGGGGCGGGGGGCAACGACCATGCGACCAACCACGTTGAAAGTGTGCGGCGTTCTGCTGCTGGCGCTGGCGGCCCTGTCGGCAGGGGTCACCGCCCAGAAGCAGGACGGCAGCGCCGTCAAGGCCTCTGCCAACCTGCCGGCGAGGATCTGGCGGGATCCGGGCGCCGTGGCCACGCTGAACCTGGTGTACGGATCCGGCGGGAAGGCTCACGCGCCGGACTCGGCGGGCACCTACACGTTCGTCAGCGAGGACCCCATCGCGTCGAACCCGAAGTTCGCCGTGGTCGACGGGCAGGGCGTCGAGTGGAAGGTCAAACTGGGTCAGGAATCGCAGTCCGAAACGGCTGCGACGAGGTTTCTGTGGGCGGCCGGCTACTTCACCGACGAAGATTACTACGTGGCCGAGATCACGGTGCAGGGGATGCCGACCCTGAAGCGCGGCGGGGAATTCGTGTCCTCCGGCGGCATCGTCCGCGGCGCCCGCCTGGAACGGAAGCGGCCCACGGTCGAGAAGCTCGGGAACTGGGACTGGTACGACAATCCGTTTGTCGGACAGCGGGAAATGAACGGCCTGCGCGTGATGATGGCGCTGATGAACAGCTGGGACCTGAAGGACGTCAACAACGCCATCTACGCGGTGGGCGGTGAGCGCCGGTACGCGATCAGCGACGCCGGCGCCGCGTTCGGCAAGACAGGCAAGGCCGGCACGCGATCGAAGGGCGATCCCCGGGACTACGCAGATTCGAAGTTCATCGCGAAGGTCGAACCGACTACCGTGGATCTGGTGCTCCACAGCCGCCCCTTCTTCCTGTCGGCGATTGCGGTTTCCAATTACCGCGAGCGCAGCAAGATGGAGCGGATCACCAAGGACATTCCTCGTGCCGACGCGAAATGGCTGGGGCAGCGGCTGTCGATGCTGACGGACCGCCAGATCCGCGACGCCTTCCGCGCGGCCGGGTTTGGAACCGACGACGTCGGCATCCTGGCGAAGGCCATCCGGAAACGGATTGCGGCACTGAAGGCGCTATGACCACGCGATGCCCGCGCAAGACCGCCAGACACCTGACCGCGGAGGCCCCTCCGTGAAACTCATCATCGAACCCGCGGACGGCGTCGCGCCGCTGCTTGCCGCGATCAGGCGCGCCAGGACGAGCGTGGAGATCGCCGTCTTCCGCCTGGATCGCAAGGACGTCGAGACGGCGCTCACGGCGGCGGCCGCGAAGGGCGTCCGGGTGACCGCCCTGATCGCGTTCGCCAACCGCGGCGGCGAAAAACTCCTGCGCCAGCTCGAGTTGCGGTTCCTCGCGGCCGGGATCACCGTGGCGCGCACCTCCAACGACCTCGTCCGGTACCACGGCAAGTACATCCTGATCGATCGCCGCGTCCTCGTTGCACTCTCGTTCAACTTCACCCATCTGGATATCGATCACAGCAGGGGTTTCGGCGTGATCACCAGCCAGCCGGGCTGCCTCCAGGAGGCGGCATCGCTGTTCAAGGCCGACTGCGCACGAACCGGGTATGCGCCGAACGTCGAGACGTTCGTCGTCAGCCCGGTGAACTCCAGGCGCCTCCTCGGTACGTTCCTGAAACGGGCGAGAAAGCAGTTGCTGATCTACGACCCCATGATCTCGGACAAAGAGATGCTGGGAATCCTGCAGGAGCGGACGAAGGCGGGAGTGGAGGTCAAAGTGATCGGCCGCGTCTCGGGTCGGCCGGCGTTCGAGGTGCAGAAACTCGCGGGCATCCGGCTCCACACGCGCACGATCATCCGCGACCGTCGCCAGGCCTTCGTCGGCAGCCAGAGCCTCCGCACGCTCGAACTGGACTCGCGCCGCGAAGTCGGACTCATCATCCGCGACCCGAAGGCCGTGAAGCAGCTCGTCGGCACGTTCGAATCGGACTGGACCGCGGCTGGCGCCAAGAGCGTTCCGCCTCCCCAGGATCCCGTGGAGGCGCCGGCCGCGGAGCCGGCGGGTGCGTCCCCCGATGAAACGGCGAAGGCCGTCGCGGTCTTCACCGAGGAGCTGCAGCCGCTCGCCGCCACCGTGAGAGCAGCGGTGCGGCACGCGGTCGCGCAGGCCGGAGAGGACGTACTCCACGACAAAGACGTCAAGAACACGATGAAGAAGGTCGCCAAACAGGCGATCAAAGAGGCGGTCAAGGAGGCGGTCCAGGACGCGGTCCAGGACGCTCACGCGGCACCGCCGACGAAAGGAACCACATGAGCACGAGGCGCTGGATCCGATGCCGGGCGGTGCCAGGGCTGGTGACGCTCGCCCTGTGCGTCGTTGCTGTCCGGATGCCCGCCGGCCAGGGCGCCGCGCCAGGCAAGGAACAGGCCGACGATTCGGCTGCGTTCAGGGACTTTTCTGCCCGTGTGCAGGCGTACGCCCAACTGCAGAAGACGGTCAAGTCCGGTCTTCCCACCCTGAGGCCCACGGACCTGCCGGAGATGATCGCGGCGCATCAACAGGTCCTGGCGAGAAAGATCCGGGAGGCGAGGCCGCACGCGAAAACGGGCGACATCTTCACAGCCGCGGCCTGCGAGGCATTTCGCCATGCCAGCCGTGCTGCGCTCCAGGGCCCGCACTCGGCCGACTCCCGCGCATACATGGATCGGGACGCGCCCGACCCGGCCATGCGCCTCGACGTGAATGGAGTCTACCCGGACACCGAGCCGATCATGGCGCTCTCGCCCGCGCTGCTGGCGGCGTTCCCGCCGCTGCCGGCCGAGGTGGCCTACCGGATCGTGGGCCGGACGCTGATCGTGATGGACGTGGAGTCGCGTCTGATCGTCGACATTGCCCGCCGCGTTCTTCCCCCGGCATGACGGACATGGAGCCACGTATGCGACGTCGCAGCGTTCTTTCCCTGCTGCTGTCTGGCGTTGCCGCGCTGGTCCTCTCGGCCGGCGGCGCGTCTGACTTCGCGTTCCCGCTCCAGGCGAACTCGGTGCGTCTGGCTGTGATCGGCGACATGGGAACGGCGGAGCAACCCCAGATCGACGTCGCGCGCCAAATGGTCAAGGCGCGCGCGGTCTTTCCGTTCGAGTTCGTCATCACGCTCGGTGACAACATCTACACGGGCAGTCGGCCGTCCGATTTCGAAAGGGCCTTTGCGGTGCCCTACAAGCCTCTCCTGGACGCCGGTGTGCCGTTCTATGCAACTCTGGGGAACCACGACAAGAGCAACGAGCGGTTCTACAAGCCCTTCAACATGAACGGGGCGACCTACTACGCCTTCAAGAAGGGCAATGTGCACTTCTTTGCGTTGGACAGCAACTACCTGGACCCGAAGCAGAGGGCGTGGATCGAGACGCAGCTTCGCGAGGCCGGCAACGGGGACTGGAAGATCTGTTACTTCCACCATCCGCTGTACTCCTCCGCAACGTACCACGGTCCGGACAACGATCTCCGGAAGGTGCTCGAGCCGCTCTTCGTCAAGTACGGCGTGGACGTGGTGTTTTCCGGCCACGATCACGTGTACGAGCGGATACATCCGCAGCAGGGCATCTACTACTTCATCGAGGGGGCCTCCGGCTCGTTGCGCACAGGCAATCTGGCGCCGTCGGCAAGGACGGCAAAGGGATTCGACACGGATCGCTCGTTCATGATGGTCGAGGTCGCCGGCAACGACCTGTACTTCCAGACGATGTCGCGAACCGGCGTGGAGGTCGACTCGGGTGTGATCCGGCGCACGATCCGGCCCGCGCCGGGAGGCGCTGCGCGCCAGTGAGCCGCGCCGGCCGAGCGGGACCCGTGGGGCGACACCCCGTTCCGTCAGGGCCGCGGTGGCGCCGGCGGCGCCCGTCCGGATCGCGCGTCACGTGGATGTCTCGTTCTGAACATCGCGAACGACGGCCGCGTGGGAACATAACGGCATGGGAGCCATCAACGACACCGGCGCGACCGCCTTCGACGCGCAGGCCTTTCTCGACTCGGCCGGCGCGGCGAGAGAGGTCGCGGCCTATCGGCGATCAGAGGTGATCTTCGCGCAGGGCGACGCGGGCGACAGCGTGTTCTACATCCGGACGGGCGGCGTGAAGCTGTCGGCGGTCTCGAGCGCCGGCCGGGAGGCGATCGTCGCGATGCTCGGGCCGGGCGACTTCTTCGGCGAAGGGGGCCTGGCGGGGCAGTCCGTCCGGCGGACGACCGCCACCGCGCTCACGCCGACGGCAGCGCTCGTGATCGGCAAGGCCGAGATGATGCGGGTGCTCCGCGCGGAACACGCGCTGTCGGACCGCTTCATCGCGTACATGCTCAGCAGGAACATCCGTATCGAGGAGGACCTGCTCGATCAGCTCTTCGACTCGACCGAAAAAGGAATCGCCCGCTCCCTGCTGCTGCGGGCCCGCTACGGCACCAAGGACAAACCGGACCGGGTATTGCCGACACTCTCGCCGGCGGCGCTCGCCAAGATGGTCGGGACCACGCCCGACCGCATCACCGCCATCCTCGAGAAATTCACGCGGCTGGGGTTCATCCGGGAGGGTCCCGCCGGCCTTTCGATCAGCACGTCGCTGCTCAGCGTCGTGCTCCACGACTGACGGCCGGTGACCGGCCCGGGCGCCTCAGGACTTCGGCTCGTCGGCGATCTTGGCCACCTTGCCGGCGGCCACTTCCAACTGCGCCGTGACGATGTGCTTGTAGCCCGGCGGGACCCGCGGCGTGCAGCCCTTCATCAACTGGGCGGCGCGAAGCGCGGACACCACGACGAACTCGAACGCATTCGTTCCATAGGGTCTGGTAACCACGTGAACCTCCATCCGGGAGATGACAGGGCGGAAACGGCTTTGATGAGGCTGGGCGCCCCGGGCGCCGGTGCCGGAGCGTAACGGCAGAGCTTCAGGAAAGCAGGACATTCCCAGTATACAGGCTTCGCGCCCGTCTGTTCACATTGGAACAGCGGCGGGCGGCCCCGGCCTCCCAGAATGAAGCGTGCGTGACGCGATTCGCCGCCGACCGGACCTCGCGACGGCCTTTGCCGGCGGGGAGCCGCCGCTGCGCGCGGAGCTGTTCAGCCGCGAGCAGATGGCGCAGCACGGCCGGGTGCTGGCCGCCTCACACCGGCTGAGTGCGTCGCGCGGCTCCGACGCGCTCCTGACGAGGCTCGCCCAGAACGAGGCCCTGCTCGCCGACGTACGGGCACTGCTGACGGAGGCCGTGAACAACGACCGGCGCATCACGCCGGCCGGGGAGTGGCTGCTCGACAACTTCTACCTGATCGAGGAGCAGGTCCGCACGGCGAGGCGGCATCTGCCGGCGGGCTACAGCCGCGAGCTGCCGCGCCTGGCCGCAGGCCCGTCGGCCGGGCTGCCGCGGGTTTACGACCTCGCGCTCGAGACGATCTCGCACGGGGACGGCCGTCTGGACACGGACGGCCTCGGCGGATTCGTGTCGGCCTACCAGTCGGTGACGCCGCTGACGATCGGCGAACTCTGGGCCATCCCGATCATGGTGCGGCTGGCCCTCATCGAGAACCTCCGCCGCGTGGCCGCCCGGATCGGGGCCGACCGCGTGGACCGCAACCGCGCCGACTACTGGGCGGACCAGATGACGGCGGTCGCGGTCAAGGACCCGAAGAGCCTCATCCTGTCGATCGCCGACATGGCGCGGTCGGATCCGCCGATGGCCGGGTCGTTCGTCGCCGAGTTCGCCCGCCGTCTGCAGGGCAAGAGCGCGGCGCTGGCGCTGCCGCTCACGTGGATTGAGCAGCGCCTGTCGGAAGACGGCCTGACCATCGAGCAACTGGTGCAGGTGGAGAACCAGCACCAGGCCGCCGACCAGGTGTCGATCAGCAACAGCATCAGCAGCCTGCGGTTTCTCGGGGCCGCCGACTGGCGCACGTTCGTCGAGACGAAGAGCGGCGTGGAGCGGGCCCTCCGCGAGGACCCGGCTGGTGTGTACGCCCTGATGGACTTCGCGACGCGGGACCAGTACCGCCACGTCGTGGAAACGACGGCCAGGAGGAGCGGCCGGGCGGAGACCGAGGTGGCCGGGCTCGCGATCGATCTCGCCCGGCAGGCGTCAACGACCGCCGTCACGGACGCCACGGCGCGCCACGTCGGGTACTACCTCGCCGGCGCGGGGCTCGCACAGCTGGAGCGGGCGGCCGGCGCGCGCTATTCCATCGGCGAATCCGCGCGGCGCTGGGGCCTCCGCCACCCGCTGACGCTGTACGGCGGGAGCGTGGCCGCCCTCACGCTGGCGCCCGCGGCGGTGCTGGTCATGCGCGCGCGCAGCGAAGGGGTGGAAGGGTGGATGCTGGGTCTGGCCGGGTTCCTCCTGCTGGTGTGCGCCAGTCAGGTGGCCGTCGCCCTCGTGAACGCCGTCGTGCCTCTGCTGGCGACACCCCGCGCCCTGCCGAAGATGGACCTGTCGGAGGGCATCCCCGGTCCCTCACGGACCCTGGTCGTCGTCCCCTCGATGATCACGAGCGCGGCGAACGTGGAGCACCTGGCGGAGGCGCTGGAGGTGCGTTACCTCGGCAACCGCGACGGCCACATCTCCTTCGCGCTGCTGACCGACCTGGCCGACGCGTCCCGGGAATCCCTCCCGGAGGACCAGGCCCTCGAGCGCCTCGCCGGGCAGCGGATCGCCGAACTCAACGAGAAGTACGGCCGCTCGTTCTTCCTCTTCCACCGCCCCAGGCGCTGGAATCCCGTAGAACGGGTGTGGATGGGATACGAGCGCAAGCGGGGGAAGCTGGCCGACCTGAATGCGCTGCTCCGCGGCCGTGCCGACGGCCGATTCTCGCTCGTGGTCGGCGACACCAGCATCCTGCCCCAGGTGAAGTACGTCATCACCCTCGACGCGGACACGCAACTGCCGCGCGATGCCGCCCGGCTCATGGTCGGCGCGATGATGCACCCCCTCAACCGCGCCCGGTACGACGAGCGCAGGCGGCGCGTGACCGAGGGCTACGGCATCCTCCAGCCGCGCGTGGCCGTCAGTCTCCCCGGAGCGAACCGGTCGCACTACGCGCGGCTGTGGGCAAGCGATCCCGGCATCGACCCGTACACCCGCGTCGTGTCGGACGTCTACCAGGACCTGTTCGACGAAGGCTCGTTCATCGGCAAGGGCATCTACGACGTGGATGCCTTCAGCCTGGCGGCGGGCGACCGTTTCCCTGAGAACCGGATCCTCAGCCACGACCTGCTCGAGGGCTGCTACGCCCGGGCGGGCCTCCTGACCGACGTGCAGGTCTACGAGGAGTACCCGTCGCGCTACGACGAGGACGTGCGGCGGCGTTACCGCTGGATTCGCGGCGACTGGCAGTTGTGGCGCTGGGTGCTTCCGGGCGCTCCCGGGCACGACGGCCGGCGCAGCAGGAACCCGCTTCCCGCCTTGTGCCGGTGGAAGCTCTTCGACAACCTCCGCCGCAGCCTCGCGCCCGCGGCGCTGACCGGCATGCTCCTCGTCGTGTGGGCGCGGCTCTCGCCCGCGTGGGCCTGGACGCTCGTCGGCGTGGGCAGCCTGCTGCTTCCCGCCCTGGTCGCGTCGCTCCCGGGCCTTGTGCGGAAACCGGATGACGTCGCGCTCGGCCGGCATCTCCACGCCAGCGCGCGTTCGATCGGGCTCCAGTTCGTCCAGGCGATGCTGACGCTGGCATGCCTGCCGTACGAAGCGTACTTCAGCCTCGATGCCGCCGTCCGCACCGTCGGGAGGACCGTCTTCACACGCCGGCGCCTGCTCGAGTGGACACCGTCGGCCGACCGCGCGCACCGCGCCGGCCAGGGCCTCGCCGGCGCGTGGGCGACGATGTGGGCCGCCCCCGCGCTGGCAGCGATCGTGTTCGCGTACCTGTCACGCGAGCGGCCTGCCGGCCTCGAGGCCGCTGCGCCCGTCCTGCTCCTCTGGTTCGCCGCTCCGATCATCACCTGGCTCATCAGCCGGCCGCTCACGAGGCTGGAGGAACGGCTCACGGCCGACCAGTTGCGCTTCCTGCGCGGCGTCGCCCGCCGGACCTGGCGGTTCTTCGATGCCTGCGTCGGTCCGGGCGACCACTGGCTGCCGCCGGACAACTTCCAGGAGTCGCCCGCGTCAGGGCTGGCGCACCGCACGTCGCCGACCAACATGGGGCTGGCGCTGCTCGCCAATCTCTCGGCCTGCGACTTCGGCTACATCTCGGCGGGCCGGCTCGTCAGCCGGACCCTGAACGCCTTCGAGGCGATGGCGTCGATGGAGCGCCACCGCGGCCACTTCTACAACTGGTACGACACGCAGTCGCTCGCACCACTCGAACCGCGGTACATCTCCTCCGTGGACAGCGGCAACCTGGCCGGTCACCTGCTGACGCTGAGGCCGGGGCTGCTCGCGCTGCCCGACGCCCCGATCCTGCCTCCACATACGTTCCACGGGCTGCGCAACACCCTGGAACTCATGGTCGGTGCCGATCAGGCCACCCAGCCGGCCGCCATTGCCCGCCTGGAGAAGGCGCTCGATGAAGCGTGCGACTCCCCGCCAGCGACGGTGGCCGCCGGCCGGCTGATCCTCGATCGCCTCGGCGGAGAGTGCCGCGCGCTGGCGGCGGCGCTCGCGACCTCGCCGGACGGGCACGAGGCGCGCGCGTGGGCCGCGGCTTTCACGGCCCAGTGCGAGGACATCAGCAGCGATCTCGCCAGCCTGGCTCCCTGGACGTCGGTCGGGGCCTCGGCCTCCCCGCACGTGCACCTCCCCGGGTTCACGGCGATCCCGACGCTCACGGAACTGGCGGCGCTCGAGGGTGAGTGGGGCGCACCCGCACGGGCGCGGATCGCGGTGATCAACCGCCTCGCGGCACAGACCCTCGACTTCGCCGAGATGGAGTGGCAGTTCCTGTTCGACCGCACGCGCCATCTCCTGTCGGTCGGCTACAACGTCGCCGACCGGCGTCGCGATTCCAGTTTCTACGACCTGCTTGCCTCCGAGGCGCGTCTCGCGACCTTCGTCGCGATCGCGCAGGGACATCTCCCGCAGGAGAGCTGGTTCTCGCTCGGGCGCCTGCTCACCACCGCCGCGGGCGAGCCGGTCCTGCTGTCGTGGAGCGGCTCCATGTTCGAGTACCTGATGCCGCTCGTCGTCATGCCAGGCTACGGCGGCACCCTGCTCGACCAGACGTGCAAGGCGGCGGTGAAGCGCCAGATCGAGTACGGCCGGCACCGGGGCGTGCCCTGGGGCATTTCGGAATGCGGCTACAACCTGCTCGACTCGCGCCTCACCTACCAGTACCGCGCGTTCGGCGTGCCCGGACTCGGACTGAAGCGCGGCCTCGCCGACGACCTCGTCGTGGCGCCGTACGCGTCGGCGCTCGCGCTCATGGTCGCGCCCGACGACGCGTGCGCCAACCTGCAGCGCCTCGCGGCCGAGGGTTTCGGCGGCGACCTCGGCTTCTACGAGGCGATCGACTACACGCCTGCGCGCCTTCCGCGGGGGCACGCGCACGCGATCGTCCGCTCCTACATGGCGCACCACCAGGGGATGATGTTCCTGTCGCTGGCGCAGGTGCTCCTCGACGGCCGGATGCAGGCGCGCTTCGCCTCCGACCCGGCGTTCCAGGCGACGGCGCTCCTGCTGCAGGAGCGGATCCCGCGCGCGGACGCGTCCTACCTGCCGCCAGCGCCCGCATCGGACGCCCGGGTGACGCCGGAGGCGGCCGACATCGCCGTGCGTGCCTTCAGCGGGCCCGACACGCCGGCCCCCGAGGTGCAACTCCTCTCCAACGGCCGCTATCACGTCGTCGTCACGAACGCGGGCGGCGGGTACAGCCGATGGAAGGACCTGGCCGTCACCCGATGGCGCGAGGACACGACATCGGACAACTGGGGGACGTTCTGCTACCTTCAGGATGTCGCAAGCGGCGCCTTCTGGTCCGCGGCGCACCAGCCCACACGGCAGCCGGCGGACCGGTTCGAGGTCGTGTTCTCCGAAGCCCGCGCCGAGTTCCGCGGCAGGACCCGCCAGATCGAAAGCTACACCGAGATTGCCGTGTCGCCGGAAGACGACGTCGAGCTGCGCAGGCTGCGCCTGACCAACTGCGGCCGCACGCGCCGGACAATCGAGGTGACCAGCTACGCGGAAGTCGCGCTGGCCGCCCCCGCCGCGGACGCGTTGCACCCGGCGTTCAGCAACCTCTTCGTCCAGACCGAGATCGTCCCCGACCAGCGGGCCATCCTCTGCGCGAGGCGCCCGCGCTCGCGCGGCGAGTCGTCACCCTGGTTGTTCCATCTCCTGGCGCCGCACGGCGCCTCGGCCGGCGCCGCCCTGTCGTACGAGACGGACCGCTCGCGCTTCCTCGGCCGCGGCCATGCGCCCGACGACCCGCGCGCGATGCACGAGCCGGGCCCGCTGTCGGGCACCGCCGGGTCGGTGCTGGATCCTATTGTCGCGATTCGCGGGCGGTTCGTCCTCGAACCTGACGAGTCGGTCACAATCGACGTCGTCTCGGGTGTGGCCGAAACGCGCGCGGCGTGCCTGGCGCTGGTGGGCAAGTACCAGGACCGCCGCCTCGCGAACCGCGTGTTCGCCCTGGCCTCGACGCACGCCCAGGTCGTGCTGCGTCAGTTGAACGCCAGCGAGGCGGACGCGCAGCTCTACTGCCGCCTGGCCGGTTCCATCATCTACGCCAACCCGTCGCTGCGCGCCGACCCGGCCGTCTTCACCCGCAACCGCCGCGGGCAATCGGGGCTCTGGGGATCCTCGGTGTCGGGCGACCTGCCAATCGTCCTGCTGCAGATCGGCGACGCGGCCAACATCGAACTGGTGCGGCAGCTGGTGCAGGCCCACGCCTACTGGCGACTGAAGGGACTGGCCGTGGACCTCGTGATCTGGAACGAGGACCGCGCCGGCTACCGGCAGGTTCTCCAGGATCAGATCATCGGCCTCATCGCGGCCGGCGTCGAGACGCACACGCTCGACCGCCCGGGTGGCATCTTCGTCCGCCCCGCCGAACAGATCTCGATCGAGGACCGGGCGCTGTTCCTGTCGGTCGCCAGGGCAATCGTCGACGACGGCCGCGGCTTGCTGGCGGACCAGATTGGCGGCCGCCCGCCTGGCCTGCTCCCGACGTCCTTCACGCCCACCAGCGCCCCCCGCGCTCCGGCTCCAGCGTCCGCGCCGGCGCCCCGCGGCGACCTCGCCTTCTTCAACGGCCTTGGCGGCTTCACTCCCGACGGCCACGAGTACATCGTCACGACCGCGCCGGGCTCGATGACGCCGGCACCGTGGGTGAACGTCCTGGCGAACCGCGGGTTCGGCAGCGTCGTCTCGGAAAGCGGCTCGGCGTACAGCTGGGCCGAGAACGCCCACGAGTTCCGTCTCACGCCCTGGTCGAACGACGCCGTGACCGACGCGAGCGGGGAAGCGTTTTACATTCGGGACGAAGAGAGCGGCCGCTTCTGGTCGCCGACGGCGCTGCCGGCCGGCGGCGGCAGCCCGTATACCAGCCGGCACGGATTCGGGTACAGCGTGTTCGAGCACACCGAGGACGGCATCGCCTCGGAGTTGTGGGTGTACGTGGATCTGACCGCGCCGGTGAAGTGGTCGGTCCTGAAGATCCGCAATGCCTCGGGCAGGCCGCGGCGCCTCTCGGCCACCGGCTACGTGGACTGGGTGCTCGGCGATCTGCGCGGGAAGGCCGCCCCGTACGTGGTGACCACGATTGACCCTGACACCGGCGCCGTCTTCGCCGTGAACAACTACAGCGCCGAGTTCGCCGGGCGCACGGCGTTCTTCCACGTCGACGATGCGAGCCGCATCGTGACCGGCGACCGCACCGAGTTCATCGGCCGCAACGGCACGCTCGGGCGGCCCGCCGCGATGCTGCGGTCGGGCTTCTCCGGCCGCGTTGGAGGCGCGCTGGACCCGTGCGCCGCCATCCGCGTGGGCTTCGAACTGGACGCCGGGCAGGAGCGTGAGGTCGTCTTCAGGCTCGGCGCCGGGCGCGATCGCGAGGACGCGGCGGGACTGCTCGGCCGTGTCCGGGGTGCGGCCGCCGCGCGCGCATCGCTCGAGGCGGTGTGGCAGTACTGGAGCCACACGCTTGGCGCAGTCAACGTGGCGACGCCGGACGCGGCGCTGAACTCGCTGGCGAACGGCTGGCTGCTCTACCAGACGATGGCCTGCCGGTTGTGGGGGCGAAGCGGCTTCTATCAGTCGGGGGGCGCGTTCGGGTTCCGCGACCAACTGCAGGACGTGATGGCGCTGGTGCACGCGGAGGCGCCGCTCATGCGGCAGCACCTGCTGCTGTGCGCGTCGCGGCAGTTCCCCGAGGGCGATGTCCAGCACTGGTGGCACCCGCCGTCGGGCCGCGGCGTGCGCACCCACTGTTCGGACGACTACCTGTGGCTGCCGATGGCGGCCTGCCGCTACGTGAGCGCCACGGGAGACTCCGGTGTGCTCGACGAGATGGTGCCCTTCGTCGCCGGCCGCGCGGTGAACGCCGATGAGGATTCCTACTACGACCTGCCGGCGGCGTCCGAAGAACGCGCCAGTCTGTATGGCCACTGCGTCCGGGCGATCCTGAAGGGCCTGCAGTTCGGCGCGCACGGCCTGCCCCTCATCGGCTCGGGGGACTGGAACGACGGCATGAACCTGGTCGGCGCGGAAGGGCGCGGCGAAAGCGTCTGGCTCGGGTTCTTCCTTCACGCCGTGCTGACGCCGTTCGCCGAACTGGCCCGGGCCCGCGGCGACACAGTCTTCGCGGACCGCTGCCTGTCGGAGGCGGCCGCGCTGCGGGTGCGCCTCGAAGATTCGGGTTGGGACGGGGCGTGGTACCGGCGCGCGTATTTCGACGACGGCTCGCCGCTCGGGTCGTCGAGCAACGCCGAGTGCCAGATCGACTCGATTGCGCAGAGCTGGTCGGTCCTCTCCGGGGCCGCGGCCCCAGACCGCGCGCGTGCCGCGATGAACGCCCTCGACGCGCGGCTGGTTCGCCGCGAGGACAAGCTCGTCCGCCTGCTCGACCCGCCGTTCGACACCTCCGCGCTCGACCCCGGGTACATCAAGGGCTATGTCCCTGGCGTCCGGGAAAACGGCGGGCAGTACACACATGCCGCCATCTGGGCGGCGATGGCCTTTGCCGAACTGGGGGACGCCGGGCGCGCCTGGGAACTCTGGGGGCTGATCAATCCGATTGCCCACGGGGCGTCACCCGAGGCCATCGAGACCTACAAGGTCGAGCCCTACGTGGTGGCGGCGGATGTCTACGCCGTGGCCCCGCACGTCGGGCGGGGCGGGTGGAGCTGGTACACGGGCTCGGCCGCCTGGATGTACCGGCTCGTGATCGAGTCGCTGCTCGGCGTGCGGCTCCAGGGCGACCGGC
>Ga0209450_10000540_pt1 | contig 19178 bp, 16 predicted proteins | sample FrelakmetLWP11LW_FD_187149 | JGI IMG/M metagenome (GOLD analysis project Ga0209450, IMG submission 187149) | Freshwater lake sediment microbial communities from the University of Notre Dame, USA, for methane emissions studies - LWP11 LW (SPAdes)... | ecosystem: Environmental > Aquatic >...
TGGCGCTGTATGTTCTTTTTGGAGTGGCTTTGGGCGCGCTGATTCACGGATACGTGCCGCAGGGATTTTTTGAAAAGTACCTCGAAGGAGCTGGTGTCTTTGGTGTTCCGATCGCGGTCGTTCTGGGGGTTCCGATGTACGCGAATGCCAGTGGTGTCATTCCCATCATCCAGTCACTTGTCGAAAAAGGGGTGCCACTTGGAACCGCTCTGGCTTTTATGATGGCGATTGTCGGATTATCATTACCGGAAGCGCTGATCCTGAAAAAGGTGCTCAAATGGCCGCTTCTGGGAGCTTTTTTCGGCGTCGTTACCGTCGGAATGATTATCATCGGCTACACCTTTAATGCTCTGCTTTGAGGTACTAGATGATACCGACCACTCGGTTGTTTTCGTCGATATCAATGTCGAAGGCGGCCGGCCTGCTGGGCAAACCTGGCATGGTCATGATGTCACCTGCGTAGGCCACAATAAAGCCAGCTCCGGCGGACAATTTGAGTGAGCGGATGTTGATCTCAAAGTCCTTGGGGCAGCCTAGCAGTTCAGGATTGTCCGAAAATGAGTAAGGCGTTTTGGCTACGCAGATTGGAATGTTGGCATATCCCATGTCCTCGATCTTCTTCATCTGTTCTTTGGCTCGTGGCGAAAAGATGACTGTCTTGGCGCCGTAAATCTTTTTGGCGATCGTGTTGATTTTGTTATCAATCGTATCTTCCACCTCGTACAAGAATTTAAAGTCAGAGGGTTTTGTTTCCAGAATCTTTACCACCTTCTGAGCTAAATCTATTCCGCCTTCTCCGCCCTTTTTCCAGACTTCTGAAAGTGAAACTTCGACACCCATTTTCCCGCATTCCTTAATCAGCAAATCGATTTCGGCCTGAGTATCCGTGTCAAAAGTATTTAGGGCTACCACCAAGGGCATGCCAAACAAGCCGATATTCTGAATATGTTTTTCCAGATTACTGAAACCCTTCTTCAGGGCTTCCAGATTTTCAACTTTCAGATTATCTTTTTTGACTCCGCCGTTGTATTTGAGGGCGCGGATAGTGGCAACCAGCACGACCGCATCGGGCCTAAAGCCTCCCAGTCGGCACTTGATATCAAAAAACTTTTCGGCTCCCAGATCCGCTCCAAATCCGGCTTCCGTCACCACAATATCGGCCAGCTTTACGCCCAGTTTTGTCGCCCGGATGCTGTTGCAGCCGTGGGCGATGTTGGCAAACGGCCCACCGTGGATGATGGCCGGTGTGTGTTCAATAGTCTGTACCAAATTGGGTTTGATGGCGTCATAAAGCAGGGCGGCCATGGCCCCGACGGCATTCAGATCCTTGGCCGTAATCGGATTACCGTCAATGTCGTAAGCGGCTACGATTTTGCTGAGTTTCTCTTTTAAATCGGTAATGTTTTTGGATAAACACAGAATCGCCATGACCTCTGAGGCCACGGTGATCATAAAATTATCTTTTCGGGGAATGACATGATCCAGTCCATCCAGTCCTACAATGATTTTTCGAAGACCGCGGTCATTGATATCCATCACTCGTGGCCAGAGGATTCTTGTGATATCAATTCTGAGTTTGTTCCCGTGGTAAACGTGGTTGTCGATCAGGGCAGAGAGAAGATTGTGAGAAGATGTAATCGCGTGCATGTCTCCGGTAAAATGCAGGTTGATTTCGGTCATCGGAAGTACCTGAGAATAGCCGCCACCCGTGGCACCGCCCTTCATGCCCATGCAGGGGCCCAGGGACGGTTCCCTTAGAACGGCGACTGCCTTTTTGTTAATCTTCCAGAGAGCCTGAGATAGGCCGATGGTAGTGGTGGTTTTTCCTTCGCCGGCAGGGGTTGGATTGATGGCAGTCACCAGAACCAGTTTGCCATCTTTGTTTCCGTCCAGGGATTTTAACAGCCTGCGGGATAACTTGGCTTTGTGCCGTCCGCAGTATTCCAAAAAATCTTCCGCAATCCCCAGCTTTTCCGCTACCTTAGCAATGGGTTCCATGGCGGTTTCCTGTGCAATTTGTACGTCGCTTTTCACGGTAATAGGGGTTAGGCTAACTTTGGCTTCAGTCTATACCCCGCCCTTTAATAAATTCAAGAAAAAAGCCTGATTGGTGTAGAATAGGCCCACGATGAAAGAAGATTTAAAAAAATTCCTGAGTAAGCTTAAGGCTTACGGTCTTGAGAACGATATCCCCAACGTAACCGAAGCGGTGGGCCAATTCCTGAATATGCTTATTCAGATCAGGAAACCCAAGAATATCCTTGAAATCGGATGCGCGAACGGTTATTCCACGATCTGGATGGCGGAAGCAGCTCAAAAAGTGGGGGCTAAACTGTACACGATCGATTTCAGTACGCCTTCGATGCGGGAAGCGCGGGAAAATCTGGAGGCGTCAGGCATGTCTGACGTGGTCGAGACTTATCTGGAAGATGCCCTGAAGTTTGTACCCAAAATGGACAAACACCTCATATTCGACTTCGTATTTGTCGATGGTCAGAAAGCCAGTTATCTCGATTTTTGGCACGTGATTGAGGGTCGTCTTAATCCGGGCGCGGTCATTATTTTTGATGACATGATGGCCTTTCAGAAAAAGACAGGCTTTTTTTACGACTATATCCAGACGGCGGAGGGGATAGACCAGGTACTCATTCCCATCGATCAGAATGATGGCATCTTAATGGTAATCAAGCATTAATATGAGGTTCTGTTTTTGTGTCTTCGTAGTTCTTTGCCTCTTTTCAGTCTTATTGGCGGGCTGTAAACCGGTCGAACAACTTCTTGTCATCAATTCCGATAGTGGACGAGTGAATATTCGGGTTGAGGTGGCTTCAACGAGTGAGGAAAGGCGTATAGGGCTGATGGGGCGGAAGGCCCTTGCTGACAACACCGGAATGCTTTTTGACTTTGGGCCTGGGGCAAAGCCGAACATGTGGATGAAGGGCATGTTCATCTCCCTCGACATGGTTTTTATCGGAGAAGATCATAAAATCAACCACATAGACGAAAACGTACCTCCGTGTGCTTTGCCAGATGACAGCCAGTGTCCTCAGTATCATTCGGATAAAGGAGCCGAGTACGTTCTTGAGCTTCCGGCCGGTTACACCAAAAAGCACAAAATTGAAGACGGGAACCTGGTTGAATTACTTGGCCTCGATGCTCTTTAGGTATTCCATGGCCTTGTCCAGTTGAGGATCCTTATTGGCCTCCAGATCCTTGACTCCTCTTTCGACAACGATGTCCGGTTTGATGCCGGTGGCCGAAATATTCTGGTCGTTCGGAGTGAACCATTTAGCAATGGTAACCCGTAGGCTCGAACCACCTACCAGATTTTCCACGGTCTGAACGGTACCTTTTCCGAAACTGTTTTCACCGATAATCCTTCCGCGCTGGTTGTCCTGAATGGCTCCCGCTACGATTTCGGAGGCCGAGGCACTTCCTTTATTAATCAGAACAGCCAAAGGAACTTTAGACATTCTTGCCTGGCCGTTCACGTAAATTACTTCGTCGTCTTCGGAATTTCGCTTTTTGATCGTGACCACTTTTTCCTTATCCATAAATTCCGAAGCAATGTCGACGGCCCCATCCAAGTAACCGCCGCCGTTATACCTTAAATCCAGAACGACTCCCTTGGGACTTTCTTGCAGAATTTCACTCACGGCCTTGCTGAACTCCTGCTTGGTGGTGTCCCCGAACTGATTGAGTTCGATAATGGCAACGCCATTTTTCATCTTCCAGCTAACACTGTTGATGCTGATTGTCTCGCGGACGATGGTAAGATCAATAGGCTCGCTATGATTCTCACGGAGGACTGACAAAACAACCGTACTGCCACGTTGTCCGCGGATCTTCATGACAGCCTGCTCCAAGCTCATGTTTTCGGTCGATTCGCGATCAATTTTATAAATGATGTCTTCAGGCTGAAGGCCGGCCTTTTGAGCGGGCGAGTTTTTGAGTGGCGAAATAACCGTCAGCATTCCATTCCTGAGCGTAAGTTCTGCCCCAATGCCTTCCAGGTGTCCCTGCAGGCTTTCCTGGAACTCCTTATTTTCTTTGGGGGTCATGAAATTGGTATACGGATCATTTACGGAAGCGACCATGCCTTTGATTGCTCCAAATATCATATCTTCCGTGACCAGGGCATGGGGATCCACATAGTTGCTGCTCAGAATGTTCCAGGCATCCCAGAAAAGCTGCATATTGATTGTCTCGGCCTGACCCGAAGGGGCGGTGATTGTGGTTTGAGGGCTTACGCCTTCCTTGATCTGGTAATGATTGACGCCGGAGTTCCAGCCCAGCATGAAAACGAAAGCCAAAAGGACGACGAATCCAATATATTTGGGGGCTGATGATGTTTCTTTGCCGGTATAGGGTCGTTTCATAGGATGCTCATTGATTAGCCAAAAATTCCTTTGTGCTGAGGTTTGATATTTAACTTCGTTTCTTTAACCAGTTCACTATAAAGTTTTTTTTCGTTGCCGGACAGTTTTTTTGGAATATCGATTTCAATTTTTACGATATGATCCCCCTTTGCTGATGAGCCGACTTTGGGAACACCGAATTCTTTAATCTTGAGTACGCTTCCGTTTTCTGTCCCCGCAGGGATGATGAGCTTGGCGGTACCGTGGACAGTTTCAACATCAATTTCGTCTCCCAGAATGGCCTGCAGGACATGAATGTGTTCGGTGGTATAGATGTCGTCTTTAATCCGTTCAAACCTGCGACTGGGGGCCACGCTGATATGCAGGAATAGGTCGCCGTAAGGTCCGCCCTGGGTGCCGGCTTCGCCTTTCCCCGACAGACGGATGATGGCCTGATCATGGATACCGGCAGGGATTTTGGTTTTGATGACATGAGTCTTCAGCAACCTGCCTTCGCCTTTACAATTTTTACACTTTTTTTCGGGAATCTGACCGGCACCCTCGCAGGTTCGGCAGACCGTGGCCGTTTGAATCTGACCAAAAGGGGTCCTTTGCAGTTTGATCTGCTGACCCGTACCGGAGCAGGCTTCACATTCTTTCATCGAACTGCCGGGCTCGGCTCCGATCCCCTTGCAGTGTTCGCAGGCCGCGTACGCGGAGACCTCAATTTCTTTGCTGACTCCAAAGATCGCTTCCTCAAAACTGATCTGTAAGACCATCTCAATATCTGTTCCTTTTTGAGGTCCTTTTTTTCGGTTACCTTTTTGTCCGCCGCCAAAAAAAGTGTCGAAGATGTCTCCAAAACTACCGCCAAAGTCGACGTTGACATTGTTAAAATCAAAACCGCCAAACCCGTTACCTCCTCCACCTCCAAAATTTGGTCCAGCGGAACCAAACTGATCGTACTGACTCCTTTTTTGCTTATCACTCAAAACCTCATAAGCTTCCGCGATTTCTTTAAACTTTTTTTCATCGCCTTTCTCAGTATCTGGGTGGTACTGTTGGGCAAGCTTGCGGTAGGCCTTCTTGATTTCGGTTTCGGATGCGCCTTTTTCGACTCCTAGTACCTTATAATAATCCATAAATTGGATAGAAAATAGCTTATAGATTCTACTCCGAAAATGATGGAAAAATCAATAAGCCAAGTGTAGACTGTGGTCAATGAAAAGAAACGAAATGAACTTCATGATCGGCGGTAAGGCGGGAGAAGGAATCGAGGTTCCCGGAAATATGTTTGCTGAACTATGCATGCGCGCAGGGCTTTGGCTACATGTGACTCAAGAGTTTTATAGTGTGATCAAGGGGTATAACAGCATCAACCAAATCCGCGTTTCCGAGAGTCCTGTGTTGGCGCATAACAACCATTACGATCTGGTTCTTTCTGTGGATGATGAAACCGCCACCAAATACCTGGCTGATATCGTTCCTGACGGGGGCCTTGTTTACGATCCCGCGCTGATTTCGGGCACGCTCAAGCGTGATGACATTCATCTGTTTCCCGTCCCCATGACTGCCATTGCTAAAGAACGGGTGGGCCTTGGGCTTGCCAAGAATATTGTGGGAATCGGGGCGTGCATGGGGCTTCTGGACTGTGAAATCCAGCCTCTGATGGATCTTATTGTAAAGACTTTTGCAAGAAAAGGAGATGAGGTGGTACACAAAAACATCGATGCCGCGCAGGCCGGTTATGATTTTGTCCGCGAGAACTACGGCAGGGAGTTCAATTACCAAATTAAGCCTCTCAAAGAGATCGGTAAGAAGTTTTTTGTAAACGGTAATGAGGCCATGACGATGGGGGCCATTAAGGCGGGATGCAAATTTGTTTCCGAGTATCCCATGACTCCGAGCTCGGGTGTTCTTCATACCATGGCCAAGCACGCCCAGCAGTATGACATCTCGGTTAATCACGTGGAGGACGAACTGGCCGCGATCAATATGGCCGTTGGAGCCGGATATGCCGGAGTCCGTTCTTTGGCCGCCACCTCGGGTGGGGGGTTTGCCCTGATGACTGAAGCCATTGGTATGGCCGGAATGATTGAGGCACCGGTGGTGATCATCGAAGTTCAAAGACCGGGGCCTTCAACAGGTCTTCCCACTCGGACAGGACAGGGAGATTTGCGTACTGTCATGCACGCTTCTCAGGGCGAGTTCCCTCGTGTTGTTCTATCTCCCGGTACTCATGAGGAAGCTTTTTATATGGCTTTCGAGTCGTTTAATCTAGCCGAAAAATATCAGTGTCCGGTCATTCTGGTTTCCGAAAAATATCTGGCGGAAGGGCATGCCACGTTGCCATATCTAAAAACAGATCATCTGACGGTGGACCGCGGTAAGTTGCTCAAAGAAAGTGAAATCAAAGAGGGATTTAAACGTTACGCTCATTCCGCTGATGGCGTTTCGGAACGAACTATTCCCGGCCAAAAAGGTGGGGCTCACTGTGCCACGACTTACGAACATTTGGAGTCCGGTTACTTTACCGAAGAGATCGAGGATGTGAAAAAAATATACGCGCGGAGGATGAAAAAAATGGAAACGATCGAAAAGAATCTTCCGCCTGCCAAACTGGAAGGTATCGCGAATGCTGAATATACCATTGTATGCTGGGGCGCCACGTACGGACCGGCCAAAGAAGCGATCGAAATGCTTTCGCAAAATGGTATAAAAGCCAACCTGCTTCATATCAAATACTTACTACCCCTGCAGCCGGGTGTCCGCGAGATTTTGGAAACATGTAAACATCCCGTTATTGTGGAAGGAAACTTTACGGCCCAACTGCATGGGGTTATTGCCGAGAAGCTTGGCATCGAGATACAGGACAAGATTCTGGATTACTCCGGTCGTCCATTTACTCCTGATTTTATATCCAATGGAGTGAAATCTTTGATGAAATAATTTCAATTTTTGAAATTTAAAACTTAGAATTTAAAATTCTTATGCCTCGTACTTCCAAGGATTACACATCATCGGCAGGCAAGCCTAACTGGTGTCCCGGTTGCGGTGACTTTGGAATCGAGGCGGCCATGAAGCAGGCTTTTGCACAGCTCGACCTCGACCCCGATAAGGTCATGCTGATCACGGGAATCGGTTGCGGAGCCAATATGCCCAGTTGGTTTAGTACTTACGGCCTCATCACGTTGCACGGACGCGCGGTGGCAGTGGCAACGGGGGCTCATCTGGCTAACCATGAACTGCCTGTGTTCGTTGAAGGCGGGGATGGAGACGGTTATGGAATCGGCATGGGGCACTTCATTCACGGCATGCGCAGGAACGTAAATCTTACCTATATTGTTGGCGATAATACGGTGTACGGACTGACCCGTGGGCAATGTTCACCTACGGCAGACAAGGGCTCTAAGTCGGTCTCGACGCCCTTCGGAAACCCCGATCCCCCAGTCAACCCGATCGCGCTTGCTCTGGCCAACCATTGTTCGTTTGTGGCTCGCGGGTTTGCCGGCAACCTACCTCATCTCGTCAATTTGATTAAGGAGGCCAGTCTGCACAAAGGTTTTTCTCTCATTGATGTCCTTCAGCCCTGTGTTACTTTCGACAAGACACGCGGCTATAAGTTCTATCAGGACCTGACTTACGATCTGCAGTCTACCGATCACGACATGAGCAGTTTGGAACAGGCATTCAAAAGAGCCTACGAACCGCCGACTAAATTCCCCATTGGTATTTTCTACCAAGAGGAGCGTTCGATTTACGAAGATGATCTTCCTCAATTCAAAAAAGGAGCCCTGGTTCATCACGATATTTCGAATATCGATGTCATTCCGCTGTTCCAGCAGTACTCGTTTTAGTGGATTCGGATTATTTCCGCTTGTACAGTCCAATCAGTTCCGTCTGTTCCAGAATGTGTCCGGTCATGGCCTTTTCGACATCCGTCTTTGTTGCCTTCTGATCAAGGTTTAGGATGGTGTCCAGGGCATACAGGTAAAAGTAATAACGGTGAGTGCCGCTTGGTGGGCAGGGGCCGCCGTAAACGGTTTTTCCAAAATCGGTAGTCGCTTCCAACCCCGTAGCCGGCTTGCTGTTTTCTTTGATGCCAGTGGTTGTCGGATCCATATTTATGATCACCCAATGGGTCCATCCACCCTGCACCGGAGCATCGGGATCATGCGCAATCAGAGTCAGTGATTTTGTGCCCGCCGGGATATTTGAGAAAACGAGTTCAGGACTTATGTTGTCGACGTCACAGGTGAATTTGGAGGGAATAACTTTTTCGTTGGTGAAAGAAGGGCTCGAAATATTCATAACTACCTCTTTACGTTAGTATGAAGAAGGCAATAGAAATAAGCGCGGCGAGCCAGCCCAAAGGAATTGCGCCGACAATTCCAAGGAGAAATCCTATATCATAACCGATTCCGCTGTTGGGGATGGCATACATTTTGATGTCCAAAAAGAAGCGAACGATGAGCGTGTAGGGTGCTACCACGCCATGCCAAATGCCCATTAAGAAGCCCGGAGTCCCGCTGGCAAATCTGGAAGGATCGCCCGCAAAAGTGCAGCCGGTTAAAAGGACGACCACAATGGCGAGCAGAAAGAATTTGAAGATGGGGTTTTTCATGAAATTAGAGATGATGAACAATTAAATGATAGTTTAAAAAATGGGGAATTGAAAGAAGTGCTAGGGGTTGGTAACCACAGCCGAAGGTGATGGGGAAACAGGAGAGGATTGAAGGTGGTCAGTTTTAGGTTTGGTTATACTGGTGGAGGAAGAGGATTTCAAACGTTGAACGACTGTAATGGTTTTTGGATTTGGACTGATGGTGTTACCCGAAAGGTCACGAAGGTTATTGAGAGTGATCTGATATCTTTCAAGATTCTGGTCGGTCACGCCTTCCAGTTCCAGCTTACTGACATTGCCGTTCACTTCGGCATAAACGACTTTAACGGTGTCTGTCACATTCTTCACCTGCTGATCCTCATCTTTGATTTGATAGTTTTGGGCGTCACTTCCGCTACTCACCTCTATCGGTTCATTCCAGTAGATGCTCACCGTTTTTAGATCGCTGAAGACTTGCTCGATGGGGTAGGGGGCCGAAGTGTCTGTCTCCAATTTTAGGCTCAAGTCCAGATCACTCACTGGAGACCCTTCCCAGAGGGCGTTGTTTTCCATCGTTTTAAAGTCTTTACTGCTGATTTCGCTGTCGGCATTCGATTCCACGGTCACGGTCAGCCTTTTATCATCCCCTGACTGTTTTACATAACGTAGTTCATACTCACCACTCATCAGAAGGGTGCGCGGAAGTTGGTAGGTGTACGAAATCGTGGACTTTCCGCCGGCGGGCAAAATGATTTTGGTTCCGACAACGTTAAAATCCCCCATTTTTTCCTGAGTGGCTCCCAGAAGATCACCTTGTAGCTGGGCGGAAGACGGAAGATAAACCCGCAGATAGCCCTTGTAATCGTCGGCGTAAGTGTTCTTGGATCCAGGGTATCTTAAAACCACTTCCGTTGTAACTTCAGGAACTTCTTTACTGATATTCACGTGATGGTAGACCTCTTTTATTAAATAGCGGTCCGCCTTTTTACTGCCCAGGTTGGCCAGATTCACAGATAAAAAGTCGGACTTTTCGGGTAAAGACATACTATTCGCCCAGCCTTTTGCTTCTACCTTTTTTTCGAGGTTCTCACTTTTGAACCACATGAACATGTCCTTGTCGGTCAGGGCATTCGTGATGACATCCCGTGTGAGGAAGGGGTGCCATTTGGCTTTGGGCAGAAGAGCCGAGGCCAGATCACCCAGTACTCCTTTTCGCTCAATCAAGGCCGTTTCGTCGTGGCGGTCCACGTCATTCACGGTGTCGGTAAGTACTTTAAATAGGTTGTCACTGGTCAGTTTTTGGCCGTTCAAGTCGACACCTCCCAGTCGGTCGATCAACTTCTCGATCATCGTAAAATTCATTACGACAACTCCATCAATCGTTTTACCGGGGAATTTTTTCTGATAAAAATCCACCAGGGTTTTAGCGCTGTCCGGAAAGTTCGGCTCCCAGTTGGCATCGCGAAAGGTATAACCCTGATACCATTCGTTTTTCAGTAATTCCTCGTGTGGATAAGGCGGGGTGACATAAGTTGTGGTGTCGATTTCGTAAGAATTGTGGAAAGAAATACCCGAGGGGATACCCATCGTTGTGCTCACTTCACCGTAACCCGTTATAAAGCCTCCGGTGGGGCGGCTCTCATAGTTGTTCTGGAGTAGAATCAAATAATTATTGTGGAAGAAGCCGAGGCGCAGATAGTTGTTGGCAAAAAAGCGGAGATCTCCGAGAGATATATAGACAATGGCGAGAAGCCCAAAAAGAATTCCCAAAACGATGAGGAGAATTTTTTTGAAGCCGCCGCTCATTTGGGGGAGTTTGATCGAAAAACGGCGTTTACCCTCCCTGCTATGATAAGGACTGTAACCGATTGGTTGCATAGGTTTTGTTTGTTCCCAGCAATTTTACGGCAATGTCTGTCGCTTTTCAATGCCGCTTATTAATACAGTTCCCGAAAAAGCTTGTATTGGTGATTTTTAAAATACCATGAGTCATAGGCACAATTTGAGTAACACTCCCTATTACACTTGCTCACGCCTTCCTTAAAAATGTGCTTCAGTTCCTTTATCTTCTGGACATTGATATCAACAAAGTTTAGATCAATGTCCTCCATTTTTTTAGTGCAGCTTCTTATTTTCCCTGATGGGGCAATGTTGATCCAGCCGAAGCGAGTCGGATAGTTACAATTCCAAAAAATCTCCTTCTTTAAGAACCTGAATACGTTCAAAAAATAGGAATCAGGGTCGATTATTTTATACCCGCACCTTTTTTTCGCCAGAATATAAGAGACTATGTTTCTAAGTAATTCTTCATCCTCTGATGAGAAGAATATATTACTTTCCTTTCTTGACTTATAACCAAGGGGTGGCACTACAAAGCCGAGGGTGAGCGGTATCTGATTCTCATACAGAATTCCAATCAGTTTTTTTAGATCATCGAAATTGCTTTTGTGTATAACTGAATTCACTCTCACCTTTATCCCCCATTTTCGATTCGCTCTTTGAAGGCAAGTAATTAGTTGCTCGTTGTCTTCAAGACATTTTTTTGTAATGGAGGTTTTTTTTGTACCGTCGATGGAAACGTTGAGATGATCGAGACCAGCCCTTCCCAATTGATCAATAATGACTTCATTTAGGAGTGTGCCATTTGTATTTAGGTTCGTAATGATGTTGTGTCGGTCGCATTCTTCGATTGCATAGAATATGTGTTTCCAGCTTAATGGTTCGCCGCCCATAAAGTCGATCAGGCCTACGCCCAATTCGCAGGCTTTGCTCAAATAGTCCGAGAATTCTTTCCCGGTCATTTCCTGGCCTTTTTCTTGCCACTGCCAACAATACTGGCATCTTAGATTACACCGATTTGTCGGAATGAATCGAACCATGAATGCCTTGGTCGATATTCTGGCTTTTAGGTATCGGATGAAGAAGTAGTAGATTTTTATGGTTTTCTTAATGCGCATTATTTGCTTCTTTGGTTCCATCTAACTTTATCACAGTATTTTTTTGATATGACAGTTGTGTTAGAGTTACTTACGAAAAAGTAAAACTAATATCAAAAAATATGAAGAAAACAAAATTGAACGGAGGGCGTGGGACCAGAATTGCCGTGGTGGGTACGGGCATGGTTGGTTCTTCTTTTGCCTACGCGGCAATGATTAAGGGGCTTGCGGCTGAACTCATTCTGATCGATGCCAGTGAAGAGCGTGAGGCGGGCGAGGTGATGGATCTGACACATGGACTCATCGGTACTGAAACCGGCAGTGTGAGGGGCGGAATATTCAAGGATTGCGGTGATGTGGATGTAGTTGTTATTACAGCAGGCGCCCCTCAAAAGCCAGGCGAGACCAGACTGGATTTGGTGAGTAAGAATATTAAGGTGATGAAGGACATCATCAAGAAGATGGGCAAACTGCGGTCTGATACCGTCGTCATCATTGTGGCTAACCCTGTCGATATTTTGGCTTATATTGCTCGGGAAACAATTAAACAGCCTAACCGTGGACAGGTTTTTGGAACAGGTACATCGCTGGACACATCGCGTCTTCGATTCAACATCAGTCAGGAACTTGGGGTAAACCTTCATAACGTTCATGGTTATGTTTTGGGGGAACACGGAGACAGCGAATTTGTTGCCTGGAGCCTGTGCAATGTTTCCAGCACGCCGGTCAAAATGCTCCTGACCGCCAAGCAGATGAAGGATATCGAGTACACTACCAGACGCGCGGCTTACGAAATCATTCAGCGCAAACGAGCCACCTATTACGGAATTGGTCTTGTGGTTTGCGAGTTTGTTGAGGCAGTGCTGCATGACAGTAAAACCGTTATACCTGCTTCCACCGTTCCCGGTTCAGCTTACGGTATCAATGATATGTCCGTGGGAGTTCCGTGTGTCATCGGCCGTGGCGGTGTCGAGAGCGTTTGGAAGGCACCACTTACCAAAAGCGAGCTGGCCAAGCTCAAAAAGTCGGCTGAACTACTGAAGAAGACTTTGAAAGGAGCCAAGTAAAGCTGTTAGCTATTAGCTTTTAGCTGTTAGACAGGAATGCTATGATGCTGGCATGTTCAACAAACCTTTTGTCGTACTCGACTTGGAAACCAGCGGAATTGATAACAAACGCGATGACATTATCGAAGTCGCGATGGTCCGTTATGAAGACGGAAAAGAGGTGGCCCGGTACGATGATCTGATCAAGATTGGTTACAAACTGCCCGAAATAATTACCGTCATCACTGGTATTACGGACAGGGATTTGAACGAAGACGGAAAAGAGAAGGCTACCGTTTTTACTGAGGTTGAAAAGATAGTGAAAGGGGCTTACATAGTGGCTCATAACAGTAGTTTTGATGTCGGTTTTTTGCGCGCGAAGGGGGTAAAACTCGACATTCTGGGGGTACTCGACACGATTCCTCTGGCACAAATCCTGATACCAGATGCGCCCAGTTATAGTTTGGAGTCTTTGACTTTTGATCTGGATATCTCGCACGAAAAAAAGCATCGAGCGATGGGTGATGTGGAGGCAACACTCGATCTTTTTAAGATTTTGTGGAAGAAGGCGGGTGGCATTCCCAAGGCTTCGCTGAGCGAGATACAGGATTTTTTGCCGCGGGCCAACTGGGAGAGCGCGGTATTTTTTGAGGAACTCAAATCAACGGCCACCAAAACCAAAACGGTGCCGGCCGCGCTTGTTGCTGAACTGGTTGGAACGGGGGACAGCGTGAAGCGGTCTCTCGAATTGGACGAAATTTTTAAGAAGGAGGGGGCTCTTGGCCGGACGATGCCGGACTGGGAACCCCGACCTCAACAAGTATCTATGTCACAGAACGTGCTGACCGCTTTTCAGCAGGGTTACCATTTAATATGCGAAGCGCCGACGGGTGTCGGGAAGTCTTTGGCCTACCTAGCCGCAGCTGCCAACATCGCCATTTCGAATAAATCCAAGGTGGTCATTTCGACCAATACCATTAATCTACAAGAACAGCTTTTTTTGAAGGATGTCCCACTTCTCCAGTCCATTTATCGTGAGGCGACGGGCAATTCGGGAGTGCGCGCGGCGCTTTTAAAAGGCCGTTCCCACTATCTTTGTCTTCGGCGTTTGGCGGAGTTCAAACGGCGCCCGAGACTTACAGTCGACGAGCTGATACTCCTTATTAAGATCATAGTATGGCAGGCCTGGTATGACGGTGGTGATAGTTCTGATATCCATCTGACCCGGGAAGAAAATCTGATTTGGGACTTTGAACTGTCGGCTGACCAGAAGTTCTGCACGCCTCAAAAGTGTAAGGCGTTTGGTAACTGCTATCTGCACGAAGCTCGTAAAAAAGCCGAGAACGCCGACATCATAATCGTCAACCATGCGCTTTTGTGTGCCGATCTGGAGTCCGAGGGCAGTCTACTGCCCGATTACCAATATCTGGTCGTCGATGAGGCGCATCATTTTGAAGAGGTGGCGACCAAAGCATTCGGAGTGGAGATCAAGCAGGAGTCTTTGACTATTCCGATCAAGGGTATTCGGAATCATTTGGATGATCTGAAACGACGATTTTCTGGAACACTGTTTACTAACGGTAAGACCTTTGAATCCATCGATTCCATTCTGGAAGCAGTGCCCGATTTGGAACAGGCCCTTGATAATTTTTTCAGTGTTGTCGTTCTGTTTGTCAGCCGAAACGTTCCTGATTCAGGATTCATTGAACATTTGCTGGTCGATAAAATTGTGGGTGCTTCGGAGGAATGGCTGAACCTCGGAAATTCGTTTACCGAAGTCCATCAGCGAATCATTAAATGGCTTTCTGAACTTCGAAAATTCGCTCAGGCCCTCGAGCTTGCTGAGTCAAAAGATTTCCCGGATCAGTCTGATTTTACCGATGAACTTTTTCAGGAAATTCAGATTCTTTCGGAGGAACTTGGACACATTCACAACTTTTTTGAGAACGAGGAGGATGCCAAAAAGCTCATCCGCTGGATCAGTTCCGATATGCAGGGAGCCATTACTATTTATATGGCGCCCCTCCTGTTGGGCGAGGAACTCAGTAAAAAATTATACAACAGCAAGAAGTCAGTTATCTTCACGTCGGCTACACTCGGCGTAAAGCTGGTCAGTCCGGATGAAACGGAGCAACATCCATTTACTTATATCCGGCAGATGCTGGGCCTTGATGAACGGTTTGAGGAACTAATTCTGGAAAGTCCGTTCGACTTTGAGACGCAGGCGTACGTCATTACACCCACGGATCTAAAACCAGTTCAGTCCAAGGACTCGTTGGATCAGGTGGGGGATTTTTTCAAGAAGTTTATTCGCGCGATTGGAGGAAGCATGATGGGGCTCTTCACTTCGCATGGAGCACTGGAGCGGGTTTACCTGCACCTGATGCATGAGTTTACGGCCAACGACCCCAAAGTCCTGGCTCAGCGCATCAGCGGCGGACGGGCCAAAGTCATGAAGGCCTACATGAACAACCCCCAGCATTCCGTTCTGCTGGGCACCAACAGTTTTTGGGAGGGGGTGGATATAAAAGGGGACGCGCTGACGACCCTGGTCATCCATAAACTGCCTTTTGACGTTCCGAATGACCCCATATTCAAAGCCCGCAAAGAAATGTTCCAGAATTCTTTTATGGAATACCAGGTTCCGAGGGCGGTTTTACGGTTTAGACAGGGGTTCGGACGGCTGATCCGTTCAAAGAAAGATTACGGGGCGCTGGTGGTGCTCGATAATCGGGTACTCACCATGGAGTACGGCAAAATGTTCCTGCAGGCCCTGCCTCACGGAGTGCTCAAAGAGAAAATGAAGCTGGCGGAGGTGCCGGAAAAGGTGAGGGAGTGGCTCGATTTATCAAAAAACTAACTAGAGCGTGTGAATAGTCTTTTGATCCTTTCTCGCCATCCCATTTTGTGCGAGTGCTGTTCGGCGGATTCTTCGTTGGCTGATGGAAGTTTTGAATGGCGCCCCCCGGTAATAGCCAATATATACATTCCAAGAATGGTCTCTTTTACTTTTTCCAGCTCTATCGGATTCAATGATTCCAATTCCAGATCACATCGACCTGTTTGAAATGCTTCTTTAATTAGCTCTTCAATTTGGCCGGAGTGGGCCCCAAGCATTTCCGATCGGTAGGAATAGTAGACGAATTTAAGTCTAAGATGGTCCACGGGGAAATCCTCCAGAATGCCTTCCGCAAAATCACTTCCTGGCGGGAATTTTGAAAGTAATAAGTGAGTCAGGCGTGCGCAGTTTGGCTCAAGTCTGTCAATTTCCCTTAGGACATACGACGGGGGTGGAATTGATTCTTTTGGATTTGATTTCACGGGAGGAGGCAAATTTAATAAAAGGATGCTATTCTATAAGAATATATCTCTTTAGTCACTATTCAGTTTATTTAGAAATACTTTCTTCCCTTCAATTCCTCCGGAAAATATTCCTGATCACTGCTGTCTTCCAGTGGGGTATATTTGTAGCCCTTACCATAATTCAGATCCTTCATCAGTTTGGTAGGGGCGTTGCGGATATGAAGCGGAACACCCAAATTCCCATGATCCTTGGCATCCTGGGCGGCTTTTTTATAGCCCATGTAGGCGGCAACTGACTTTTTGGTGTTGGCCAGATAGATAACCAGTTGAGCCAGATGCACGTTGCACTCCGGCATCCCTAATTTTTGGCAGGATTCAAAAACGCTATTGGCCAGGACGGTGGCAAAGTTGTCTGCCACCCCCACATCTTCGGCAGCAAAACGGAGCAGACGGCGGGCTACATAAAGCGGATCTTCGCCGGCTTCCAGCATGCGGGCCAGCCAATATAGTCCCGCGTGAGCGTTGCCGCCGCGTAGGGATTTATGAAGGGCGGAAATGATGTTGTAGTGCTCCTCACCATTCTTGTCGTACTGCAGATGACTCTTTTGGACCACCTGTTTTACCAGTTCGGGAGTGATTTTTTGGTCTTGTTCGGCACAGATTTCCAGCGTATTCAGGGCAGAACGCGCGTCGCCGTTGCTTAAATGGGCGATCAGACCGAGCGTATCTTCATCAATGTTCAGTTTGAGTTTTCCGAGTCCGTTTTCTTCATCTTTGAGCGCTTGATTCAGAATGGAAAGCAAGTTTTCTTCCGTCAGTCTTTGGAGTACAAAGACGCGGGATCTGGATAGAAGGGCGCTGTTGACCTCGAAGCTGGGGTTCTCGGTGGTGGCACCGATGATGGTAATCGTCCCATGTTCGACATGGGGAAGTAGGGCATCCTGTTGAGCCTTATTCCACCGATGAATTTCGTCCAAAAAGAGGATCGTGGGGATGCCGAGACGCCGATTTTGCTCCGCCCGTTCAATCAGTTCACGGAGTTCCTTAATACCACTTGTTACCGCACTCAGCTTGATGAAATCGGCATTGGTTTTATGGGCAATGATGTTGGCCAGCGTTGTCTTGCCGCTTCCCGGAGGGCCCCACAGAATCAAACTGGGTACCTTGCCCTTCTCAATGGCCTCCTTCAAAAAAGACTGGTTTCCCAAAAGCTCTTCTTGTCCGAAGAATTTTTCGAGGGTGTCGGGCCGCAGCCGTTCCGCCAGTGGTATGTAATGAGAATTATCGATAATCTTTAACTACTAGTTTGTGTTCGTGACAAAATGTCACGACCTGAGTGTCTTCCTCATTACTAAGATTTTGACTGAATTCCCAGTAAGTCCATCGCGTATTTGTGCATCTTTATGATGGTTTCCTCAGTGTATTTCAGGCATATCTTAGCCTCTTCCATCACACCTTCATCGGTATACTCTCTGCAGTAGGAGCTTACTACATAACCCTGGTTTTTCCCCATGTACCTTGCATGATCCAATAATTGCTGAAGAGGTTCATCGTCGACAAAAGTCTTTCTGGCCGCTTTAGTGATTCTGAAAGTCAGCGGATTGATATTGGCTTCGACTTCTACCATGATTCGCGAAACGCTGTCATCCAGTATACGGGTTTGAATCTTGATATTTGCCTCCGAGTAGGGGCCGTCAACTCCCCAGAGCTCGAATAGTTGTTGTTTGGATAATTTCATATTAAATCCATTCTTTTGTTAATTCATCCACTGCCTTCATAATCCGGTCTGTTTCGGTAAGCGCGACAATGATTCTTTGGTAATGCTCAATGTCTTCATTCGATAACGTCCGGCCCTTACGGTCTTTCAGCCATTTCTGCGCGGGCTGATAGCCGCCTATGTAAAAGTTCCAGGCAACTTCCGGCACATTTCCAAAATACTGCTCCTTGTTGATGAATACATTTCCGTCTTCGTAGCTAATTTTCTCAACCGTGTCCGAACCGGCGATGGGGTAAGTGGTGATAAACTGATTCACTTTGGGCGATTCAAGCAAATGCAGGCCGCGGAGTTCAGTTCCGAGCGCTACCAGTTTTTTGAATGTCTGGGCGTCTTTTGGATACGGCACACGTGGAAAATCAATTTTGAGGAATTCTTTATACTTTTTACGGTAGCTGGGAGAGTGGAGAACGGCGTAGATGTAGTCGAGAATGTCTTCAGGAGTGGTTTTGCCAACTGTTTTCTCAATTTCAGCAACGATTTCGGGTTTGAGATTTGAGGTGCGATTGGTATCCGTAGTGTAGAGATAAAGTGGAAACACATAGCCCACTTCACCAGTTTGCAGTGAAACGGAACACCGTTCTGCCACCAAATTTGAAACGAAGACGTGCTGAAAGGTAAATGATGTTTGTCTATTTACTGTCAATAATGCAAGGTTCGGCCTTGTAAGATTGTTCATAATTTCTGCTCTGGGGTAAGCGAGAATACCTTTTGTTTTACCAGAATAAAATGTCCATCGATTATCAAAAGGTCGATATGATATTTGAATATCTTTTGCATGCTGAAGGTCTTGTCGAGCAGTCTGCAGCTTCCAGTCTCGCGTATCCTTTACACCATATTTTGCTCTAATAAGGGAGTCATCTGTTTGTCCAATATCATTTCTGACTTTTTCTAATTCAGGTTCTGTAAACTGGATTACGAGAGAATCTTTTTGGGTTTCAATTCCAGATGAGTATGCGCCGAGCAATTCATCCAACTTAAATCCTTTTTCATAGTCCGTCGCTGCACTAAAATCCTTTGTTACGAAGAAGTAATACGGTTCAGAGTGATCGAGTTTTTTCCAAGCAATATTCTGTATATGATTTTCATTCAATACCTTGAACTTATCTTCGCTCTTACCAAATAGTTCCGCATGGTAGACCTTTCCTAAGCCTTTCT
>Ga0209450_10000541_pt1 | contig 19163 bp, 18 predicted proteins | sample FrelakmetLWP11LW_FD_187149 | JGI IMG/M metagenome (GOLD analysis project Ga0209450, IMG submission 187149) | Freshwater lake sediment microbial communities from the University of Notre Dame, USA, for methane emissions studies - LWP11 LW (SPAdes)... | ecosystem: Environmental > Aquatic >...
GCCAAGACCATTTACATCCTCGTGAACAAGGACGCCGTTCCGGTTGATATAAGGGAAAAGCTGGGGATATAAAGGCTGAAAGTCGAAAGTCAAAAGTCGAAAGTCGAAAGTCTGAAAGTCTGAAAGTCTGAAAGGGCTTCGGCTTTTATTTATCAGTTAATCAGCAGCTTACTTCCTGAAGACTGAAGAGTGTCTGACTACTTGCCTACTGCCTAACTGACGAGCAGATTACATCCTCTTATATCTGCATCGTCGAACCTTCCGAGAACTTCAAAGACGCCTCCGGCATGCATCCGCCCAAGGTCAGAGGTGGCGACAAAGGAACATGAGTAAATGTTTGCCAGGTCAACGATGCTTATCCCCCCGGTTGAACCTTCCTCTGTGGTGTGGGATGACGGGTCATGACTGTCGCGGATAAGCACCCTCATCCACGGTGGCGCGGTAAACAATCCTTCACCCTTCGAGTATGCCTGGCTTAGCAGCTCGGTCATCCCATATTCCGAATGTATCGAAGATGAGTTAAAGGCTCCCTTAAGTATCAGATGCAGCTCCTCCCTGATCATCTCCCTTCTCCTTCCTTTCATCCCGCCGGTCTCCATTATTATAGCATCGCACAGGTCGACCGGTTGATGTTCTGCCAGGTCAAGCAGGGCAAAGGTGACCCCTATAAGAAGTACCTTCTTTTCCGCCCTGCGTGCCTCATCAACCGACTTCAGCAGTGCATCACGGTCACCGCGGAAGAATCCTCCGGATGAGTTGCCAGACAACTCCATCAGCCTGTTTACCATGTAAATAAGCGAAGAGTCCTCCCGTTCAATATATGAAGGAAGGAGCCCCATGATGGCATATGACGAAGGATCACCGTAGAAGATGCGGAAGGCACGCTCAAGACTCTTATGATAGATTGAAAGTCTCATCACCGCATGACGGCTCTGCCTCACACCGGTCGTTCCGCTGCTTGAAAAAATCTTTTCAGGCTTACCCCCTCCGGATACGATAAGGTGATCCCTGAAAAATGTGACAGGCATGAAAGGGATCTCAGTAACAGTCCTGATTGCCTCAGGGTCAAGGCCAAGTAGCCTGATGTATTCACTATAAACTGGGCACTCCCTTGCCTGAAAATGAAATATCTCCAGTGCTCTTGCCTCAAATTCGGCAGCGGATGTAACTGAAAAGATCCCGTACGGCAGCGGCAGGTTCATCGCTACTGCGGAAAGGTCTTTGACCCGTCAGGCTGAAAGACCCATTGAAATTTGCAGGAAGCAAAGGGAGGCAATTCGACATCATCAAGCACCACCTCAATTGTACGGATCTTGGCGTATTTTTCTTCACCGGTCCTCACCACCCACACCTGGTTATTCTTCAACGGCGCGGCAAGATCGATCCACGTGGGGTTGCCGGCATCTGTCAGTGCATTGAAAGCCGCCTGTGCCTCACTTGCCGATGGATACTCCCCGACCTGTCCGAATGACGGTTTGAAAGTATTAGCCGAGAGGAACGGCTCTATCACTAAACCTCCTGTCACAACCCCGGCCTGGACAGTAATATCAGGCCCCGGGGTATCAAGGCTTGATACCTTTGCTGCCTTGCTGAATGTAAAACCGTATGCATAATAAACGGTGGTACCGTAGATCTCGTTATCAATGGTGACTGTGCCTGACAATGGCACCTCATCGTCTTTGCAGCCTGAGAATAGAAGAAGTATGCATAAGAAGTATGCAGTTTTTATTCTCATTATTCTCCTCTAATCGCAGTTATTCCGGGCAGTTTCTTGCCTTCCATATATTCGAGCATGGCGCCGCCACCGGTGGAGACATAGCTTACCTTGTCGGCCAGTCCGTTCTTGTTCACGGCAGCAACAGAATCGCCGCCGCCGATGAGTGAAAACGCACCTTTCTCCGTTGCCCTGGCAACAGCCTTCGCTATGGCGGTGGTGCCTGCGGCAAATTTCTCCATCTCAAAGACACCCATGGGACCGTTCCAGAGGATGGTCCTCGACTTCATTATCACCTCCTCAAACATGGCGATGCTCTTTTCGGCGATGTCAAGACCCATCCACCCATCCCTGACATCATCAATGGCAGAGATATATGTATTTGCCTCTGCATCAAACTTATCGGCATTGACACCGTCAACCGGGAAGATAAGATTCACCCCCTTTGCCTTTGCCTTCTCGATCACGGCTTTTGCAATATCAAGCTTATCGGATTCGCATAGTGAATTGCCAATTTTACCTCCCATGGCCTTGATAAAGGTATATGTCATCCCGCCGCCTATTATGAGGTTGTCAACACGGTCAAGGAGGTTCTCAATAATAAGTATCTTGTCAGAGACCTTCGCCCCTCCCATGACGGCGGTAAAGGGCTTCTGTGCGCTCTTCAGCACCTTGTCCATCGCAGCCAGTTCGCTGTTGATGAGGAAGCCGAACATCTTTTTATCCTCCGGGAAATAGTCAGCCATCACCGCAGTGGTGGCATGAGCCCTGTGTGCTGTTCCGAAGGCGTCATTAACATAAACATCAGCATATGTCGAAAGCCTCTTTGCCATCTCCTTCTGCTTCACCTTAAGTGCAGCCTTTGCCGCCTTTTTTTCATCATCAGTGGCAGTTTCGGGCAAAATAGGTTTTCCCTCCTCCTCGGGATAGAACCTTACATTCTCAAGCATCATCACCTCACCGGGCTTAAGGGCAGCAGCCATGGCAGCAGTCTCCTCGCTGAGCGCATCGGGAGCAAAAAGAACCTTCATGCCCAGCAGTTTCTCGAGCACCGGCAGCACAGGCTTCAGTGAATACTTCTCCTGTACCCCTTCAGGGCGGCCGAGATGAGACATAAGGATCGCCGAGCCTCCGTCTGATATTATCTTCTTTATGGTTTTGACAGCTCCCCGTATGCGCGTATCATCGGTTACCTCGCGGGTTTTCTTGTCCAGAGGCACATTGAAATCAACCCTCACAACTGTCCTGATACCTTTAAAACTGAAGCTTTCAATCATTTTCATAGTCTTATCCTTTTATGTTTTTCTTTAACCGGGAGACAAAGTTACACAATTTGGAAAACCTTAAAGGCTTATGTTTGTTGATTCAAAAAGAAAAACTTAATTTTAAATAAAAAGATCATGGCAAAAATCACACTTAAAGGTAATCCGGTTAATACTTCAGGCACTCTTCCGTCAGTCGGCAGCAAGGCCCCCGGTTTCACTCTTGTCAAGTCAGACCTGACACAGTTATCCCTTGATGAACTGAAAGGCAAGAAGCTGCTTCTCAACATCTTCCCTAGCCTTGGCACCTCAGTATGCGCCACAGCTTTGCGCAAGTTCAACCAGCTGGCTGCCGACAGGGAAAACACTGTTGTACTGGCAATATCAAAGGATCTTCCTTTCGCACACAACAGCTTCTGCACCACCGAGGGGATCAAGAATGTAATTACCCTTTCCGGGTTCCGTGACAGCGGTTTCGGAAAAGCTTACGGGGTTGACCTGCTGGACGGTATTTTCGCCGGGTTATACGCACGCAGCGTGGTGGTGACAGATGAAAAAGGGGTTGTGAAATACACTGAACTGGTTTCTGACATAGCCAATGAACCTGATTATGACAAAGCCATAGCGGCTCTCTGATCAGATCCCTTCATTCACTGAATTTTTGTATTTTTGCTTTCCCTCCACAGGAAAGCTGAATGAATTTTTCACAGATACCCGGACAAAGTGCCGTCATAGACAGGCTGAGAAGTGCGGTGGCTGAAAACCGTGTCAGTCACGCTCTTCTCTTCTATGGCCCGGAAGGGAGCGGCAAGTTTGCACTCGCCCTGGCTTTTGCACGTTTCATAAGCTGCGAGAACCGCACAGCTGATGACGCCTGCGGCGTCTGTCCCTCATGTTCAAAATATGACAAACTCATTCATCCTGACCTTCATTTTGTCTTCCCGGTAATTAAAAAGAAGTCGGCGACAGAGCCGGTGAGCGATACATATATTTCACAGTGGCGCGAGATGGTGCGTAAGTCTCCCTACTTCTCACTCAGCACATGGACGGAAGCAATGGAGGTGGCGAATGAGCAGGCCCTCATTCCTGTCGCCGAAGCCTCTGAAATAATCAGGAAACTCAGCCTTAAGTCATTCGAGTCTGACTACAAGATCATGATCATCTGGCTTCCGGAAAAGATGAATCCCGAGACAGCAAACAAGCTTCTGAAGCTGATTGAGGAACCTCCCGCCAAGACAGTCTTTATTCTGGTCTCGGAGGAGGATGACAGACTCCTCCCGACCATTACCTCAAGATGCCAGCATATAAGGATACCTGCGATAGCCGCAGAGGATATGAGCAGATACCTGGTACGGGAGTTTGGCATGGACCAGTCCAGCGCAGAAGAGATTGCGGGCATAGCCAACGGAAACATGGTGAGGGCGACCGAGCTTGCCCGGGAAGATGATAATACCGCCGTTCACCTTGAACGGTTCACCAGGCTGATGCGTACCGCGTATGCCCGTGATATACAGTCTGTCATAGCGTGGTCAGAAGAAACCGCAGCACTGGGAAGAGAGAGGCAGAAAAGCTTCCTCACTTATGCCCTTCGCCTTGTGCGTGAGAATTTCATCATGAACTTCGGCGGCAAGGAACACAAACTTGTATATCTCACCCGGGCCGAAGAGGATTTCTCTGCCAGATTCCATCCCTTCATCAATGAGAATAACATTCATGCCCTTGACCGTGAGTTTAATCTTGCATATGCTCATGTAGAAAGCAACGGTAACACCAAAATGATCTTCCTCGACCTTGCCCTCAGAACAATGAGGTTAATAAGGTAAGTGTTTTCTCACCGTTGAAAATAGCTCATTTTTTGCTAAATTTGCATCCACCCTCGGGTTGGCACTTTCTATTCAGCGATTCAACCGTAACAGGTTGCACCATAAATTGATGTTATGATGAATGAAGATATACAGGCCCATGGCGGTGAAGAAACGCTGCCGCCTGAAACAAAATACCGGACCGGAGAGAACAAGCTCGATGAATTCAACTGGCTTGCCGGACTGCCAAGTGACAAGCGTTTTGATGAGGTCATAGAAGTACGTTTTAAGAATACCCGTAAAGGATTTTACCGTAACATTAACGAGCTGAAGCTTGAGGTCGGTGACATTGTTGCCGTTGAAGCATCGCCGGGTCATGATATCGGACGCGTCTCCATGACCGGATATCTTGTTTACGAGCAGCTGAAAAAGATGAAGGTAAAGCCTGTCACCGATGAGATGAAAAAGGTCTACAGGAAAGCCCGGCCGGTTGATATTCAGAAGTGGGAGGAGGCCAGGAAACAGGAGGTGCACACCATGCTGCGCTCAAGAAAGATAGCTGAGAACCTTGGCCTTGAAATGAAGATAGGTGATGTGGAGTACCAGGGCGACAAGACAAAGGCAATCTTCTACTACCTCGCCGATGAGAGAGTTGACTTCCGCCAGCTGATCAAGGTCCTGGCCGAAGAGTTCCACATACGCATTGAGATGAGACAGATAGGGGCACGGCAGGAGGCCGGCAGGATAGGCGGCATAGGTACCTGCGGGCGTGAATTGTGCTGCTCAACGCACATCACAAACTTCATCTCGGTGACAACAACCCATGCACGATACCAGGACCTGTCTCTTAACCCTCAGAAACTGGCCGGTCAGTGCGGAAAACTGAAATGCTGCCTCAACTATGAACTTGACTGTTATATCGACGCACAGAGGGAATTCCCGTCAAAGGAGATACCTCTTGAGCTGGCGGGAGGAACAGCATACTTCACCAAAATGGAAGTGCACACAGGCATATACTGGTATTCAACCGACCAGCGAATGGCCGTTAACCTCACAGCCGTTCCCGTTGCAAGAGTTCGTGAGATAATACAGCTTAACAGAAAGGGTATCAAGCCTGAGAAGCTTGTTGTTTCACCTGACAATCGTGCACTCGAGAGAGGCAATGATCTTCTGCTGCAGAACAGCGGACTCGAAAGATTTGAATCGACAAGCAGCCAGCGACAGGGTAAGGGTAACAAAAGACCGTTTCAGAGGAGAAATGAGAGAAAGAAAACGTAACATAATAATTGCAGCCTCACTGCTGATGTTCCTGGCAATGTCATGCATCAGGGACACATATTATGCTGACAATGTCAGGATGGAGGACGAGGTCTGGAGCATGTACGATCCGGGGAAATTTGCCTGCGTCATTGATGATACAGCCGGCATCTATGATATCAATCTCTCGGTAAGGACAACAACTGCCTATCCCTATCGCAATCTGTATCTCTTCGTCGTGACAGTCTTCCCTTCAGGTACTGCTGTAACCGACACTGTCCAGGGAATACTGACCGACGAAAAAGGCAACTGGCTCGGACGTGGCGCCGGAGACATCCGCGAAGTAACCATCCCCTATAAAGCCAATGTCTGGTTCCCCGAAAACGGTGAGTATCATTTCCAGATTATCCATGGCATGCGAGATACCCTCCTCAGGGGAGTCCGTGACATGGGAATGAGGATATCCCGGAGAAATTAGTCTCCTAAACCGCATTATTTTGGGTAAGAATAAGCTGGCACGGTGGACAGAGATGAAGGGTTTCAATAATGTACTGGAACCTTCATTCAGCGAGGTTTTCAAGAACAATCACGACCTTAAGGGCAACTGGCACAGAGAGTGGTTTGGCAATGAAAGACCCATAATCGTTGAGCTGGGCTGCGGCAAGGGTGAATATACCGTCGGGCTGGCAGAGAAATTTCCTGAAAAGAATTTTATCGGCATTGACATAAAGGGTGCACGCCTTTGGAAAGGGGCACGGGAGTCATATCACAGGAACATCGCCAATGCTGCTTTTCTCCGCACAAGAATCGAGTTTATTGAATCGTTTTTTGCTCCCGGTGAGATTGATGAAATATGGATCACCTTCCCCGATCCGCAGCCAAAGAGGAAACGTGAGAAAAAGAGGCTCCCCGGCCCTGTCTTCCTCAATATCTACAGAAGAATCCTGAAAGACAACGGCATAATCCATCTTAAGACTGACAACAGGGAGCTCTTTGACTATGCCCTCTCTGTCGTCAAGGCTAACAGCCTTGAGATAATCAGCTCATCGACTGACCTTTACAGCCAATTCCCCGGTGACCCGCTGTTGTCTATCAGAACCTACTATGAAGAGAAATTCCTTGAGCAGGGTATTCCCATTACATATTTAGCATTCAGACTGCCAGATGACAAAGAGATCATCAATCCGTGAGAGCCGGAATGAGGGCTTCTTCAGCAGGGTTTATGACGTGACCCGCCTGGTACCTTTCGGCCGTATCACCTCATATGGCGCCATAGCCAGGTATCTCGGCACGGCAAGTTCAGCAAGAATGGTTGGGTGGGCACTGAACTCCTCTCACTTCAATCCTGACTTTATACCCGCTCACCGCGTTGTGAACCGGAACGGAATGCTGACAGGAAAGCATCACTTCGGCAACTCAACAACCATGCAGCAACTACTTGAAAACGAGGGATTCACCGTTGTGGATGACCGGGTAATGGATTTTACAGAGAAATTCTGGGACCCGATGACTGAACTTTAAACACAACATTTCGTTAACCAGTATAATACCGGAACAAGAATCAAATCATAACCATAAAACAAAGACATGACCAATATTACCAGGGAAGATGTTATATCCGCACTCAGGCAGGTTAACCACCCGGAAAAGGGTTCAGATATTGTTACACTTGGAATAGTGGGCGATATTACCGTAACCACTGACGGCATAACTATCCTGCTCACACCGGAGAGATCGAATGACCCTTTTCTGTCATCAATCAGGAGCAACTGCGTGAAGGCATTAAAGGATGCACTCGGGTCTGATACTGTTATCTCTTCCATCGATGTAAAGCCAAAGACTGTTGTGGGAAAGACTGAGGCCCCAAAGAGGGAAGTTCTTCCCGGTGTAAGGAATATTATTGCCGTTTCGTCAGGCAAGGGCGGAGTGGGCAAGTCAACTATTGCCGTCAACCTGGCCGTGGCGCTGGCGCGCAAAGGATACGCAACAGGTCTTCTCGATGCCGACATTTTCGGCCCGTCGGTTCCCAAGATGTTCAATGCTGAGGAGTACAGTCCTGAAGTAACAAGGGAAAGCAACAAAGATCTTATCATCCCGATGAAGAAATACGGTGTAAGCATCCTGTCGATCGGTTTTTTTGTAAAGGAGAGTGAAGCCGTTATCTGGAGAGGGCCGATGGCCAGCAGTTTCCTCAAGCAACTGATCACACAGGGAGACTGGGGAGAGCTTGACTATCTGATTTTTGACCTCCCTCCCGGAACGAGTGACATTCATCTTACTCTGGTACAGGAGGTGCCCGTCACCGGTGCCGTGGTTGTGACAACCCCTCAGGAGGTTGCACTTGCCGATGCACGCAAGGGGATAGCGATGTTCAGGAGTGACGCTATTAATGTACCGGTGCTGGGGCTCGTTGAAAACATGGCATACTTTGTTGCACCTGAGTTGCCGGGCAGACGGTATTATATCTTCGGAAAAGAGGGAGGCAGCAGGCTCGCTGCCGAGACGGGAGTAGATCTTCTTGGCCAGATACCCATCGTTGAGAGTATCTGCGACGGAGGAGATGCAGGAACGCCCGCTGCCCTCAATGATGACGAAACAGGCAATGCCTTCCTGAACCTGGCTGAAGCGATTGTAAGACAGGTCGGAAAACGGAATGAAGAGATGGCTCCCACAAAGAGGGTTGTGGTGAAATAGGCTGCAGCCTGAAGGGTCAGATGACCGGACTCTTTTTAACCTCTTTTTCTTACCTTTGAATACTTTTAACTTCCAGGTGCAGTTATAGTATAAACCGCCATTCTTGAGATTCAGGTTCTCATTATATCATGTCGCGATGACCCTGGTGCTCACCGCACTGATTACCGGTTGCTCCGTGGAGAAGAATACCGGTGCAAGCCGTTTCTATAACTCGCTGATCGCAAAGTACAATGTCTATTTCAATGGCAATGAGGCGTACAAGGCAGGTGTTGCAAAAGTAAAAGGGGCACACAGGGACGATTACAACACCATGCTTCCTGTTTTTCTATACACCACCCCTGAGTCAGCACAGGTATCAGCCTCAGACATGGATCGTGCGATACAGAAAGCCAGCAAGGTTATTTCGCTCTATTCCATCACTGCCAGGCCTGATGAGTCAAAGCGCGGAAAAAGAGATTCCCGAAACGATGAGTTCTACAATCGCAGGGAGTATAATGAATGGGTCGATGACGCTTACCTGTTGCTGGCAAAGGCTCAGTTCTACCAGAAAAACTACAGTGCAGCACGGTCGGCATTTTCTTACACAATAAGCATAACAACAGACAAGGGTATCATCAGCGAAGCCAATATCTGGCTGGCCCGTCTGCAGACCGAAGACCGTAATTATACCGAGGCTGCACGCCTGCTTCAGGGTCTCAACGGCATCGAAGAATCATCACGCACACTGCAGTCAATGATGTACTCCACCCAGGCTGACATAGCTCTGCGACAAAAACGGTACAACGATGCTGTCAGCCCCCTGTCCAGGGCAATAGAAACCAGCGGCGACAAACAGACAAGGGTACGCCTTACCTATCTTCTTGCCCAGGCTTGCGCAGCTGGCGGAGACGATGCCCTTTCAAAGAACTATTTCCGGGAAGTGCTCAGGATGAATCCCCCTTATGACCTCGAGTTCGCCGCAGGAATAAACCTGGCAGGAGTGACTGACATCTCCGACGAAGACTACGATGACCTTAAGAAATCATTGCGCAAGATGCTGCGCGATTCGAGGAACAAGGATTACCTTGACCAGATCTACTATGCTCTCGGAGAGCTCGAGCACCGCAGTGGAAATGATAATGAGGCCACTGAGCTATGGTCCCAGTCGGTAAGGGCAAGCACCAACAATAACCGCCAGAAAGCCCGTTCATATCTTGCCCTCGGCAATCATTTCTATTCAAAACCTGAATATATGATGGCCTACCTTTACTATGACAGTGCCATCTACAATATTGACAACAGGTTCCCTGACTATGATTTCATAAGCCGGCGGGCCTCTGATCTGGGTGAATATGCCGGTTTTCACAGCATAGTAGTCATGGAAGACAGCCTTCGGCGGGTTGCGCAGATGACCGAGAGTGAGCGTGATGCGTTCATAGCAGGCCTGATAAGCACCTATGAGCAGGAGCAGATAATGGCACGGCAAGACGACGGAGGTGACAGGTACAATATGGGCCAGTACTATGAGAATGAGCAACGTAATATGGGTACTGTTGCAGCTGAAGGGGGCTGGTACTTTTACAACCAGACAGCCCTGACTTACGGCCGGACAGAATTCCGGAGGCGCTGGGGCGAACGAAGACTTGAAGATAACTGGAGGAGGTCAAACAAAACACGTATTGCCGTGATGCCTGCAGCAACAGCAGAGAACGGTGAGGAAACGCCGGGCAATGTCCCGAAAGAGACAGCTCCGGAACAAACCAAAGAGTTTTATCTTGCCAACCTTCCACTTACCGACTCGCTGATGGCTGTCTCCTATCAAAAGAGCGCCGACGCACTGCTGGCCGAAGGCAAGATACTGGCGTCGCGTCTGGCAGACACGATAACGGCAGCAGAATCATTCGTGTCAGCCTCACTTAGCGGCGGGTCAGACAATACCACGGCTGAAGCATTATATGAGCTCTACCGCCTGCTCAGCAAAAGCGATCCGTCACGGGCCGAACTGCACAGGACGAGACTGATCTCAGCCTTCCCTGCCTCAGAATACGCTTTGATACTCTCAGACCCTGATTATGTCAGGAAACAGCAGGAGACGGCTTCAAGGATCCAGAAGGATTATGAAGCAGCATACGCGTCATTCTCTGCGGGACGCTTCACCGAAGCAGGTACTTTGTGCAGTAATGCACTCACCCTCTACCCCGATAATGAGCTGACGCCCAAGTTCATGCTCCTTGACGCAATGATTGCAGGTGCCTTAAGCGGTGAAATCGCCTATAAGGAAAAACTTGACTCCCTGATTGCCAGATATCCTGACACACCCGAGGGAATAAGGGCTTCAGAGATAAATGAGTTCCTGAAGAGAGAAATACCGGAGCTACAGGTTGCCGAAGACACCCGTGTCGCCAGGGAAATCTATACGGCTGACACTTCAGGGACCCACTTCGTTATGATCATCGCCGGTAACCTGCAGGCAAACCTTAACCAGATAATCTTTGACATCATCAACTTCAACATCGATAACTTCTCGGACAAAAACTACCGCACCGAGGGCACCGCAGAAAAAGAGTTCATCCTGGTAACCGTCGGAATATTTCAGAATGCTGCCGAAGCCCGGTCCTGGATGGATAAGTTCAACCCTGCAGAGGAAATCAGGGAAGCATCCCGAACAACCCTGTCGGTGTTGATGATCAGCGCAGTGAACCTTGACAGTTTCAGACAGGACAAGAGCATCTCAAGGTATATGATCTTTTATGAGAATGCTTATAAAACGGCAAGATAACCCTGCACGGAGAAAATGAGACAGGTAAGAATACTGTGGGTTGATGACGAGATCGGAGTGCTGAGGCCGCATATCCTTTTTCTTACCGAGAAGGGATTCGAAACAGATACCTGTCCTTCGGGAAATGATGCCCTGAGGATGCTCAGGGAGAAACCCTATGACATCATCTTTCTTGATGAGCATATGCCGGGACTCAGTGGCATCGAAACTCTGAGACGCATCAAGGCTATCCGCCCGTCCATCCCTGTCGTGATGATAACAAAGAGTGAAGAGGAGGAGATTATGGACGCCGCAATAGGCTCACAGATAGCTGATTATCTTATCAAGCCGGTAAGACCGCAACAGATACTCCTTACACTAAAAAAGATCCTTGACACCGACGATATTGTATCGCGCCAGACCACCTCGGTCTTCAGGGAGGAGTTTGGATCAATTGCGGCAATGATATCCTCTGCTGACACATTCGAACAGTGGTGTGATCTCTATCGCAGGCTTGTCTTCTGGCAGGGTGAACTGATCAGGTCTGCAGATACCGGCATGAGGGAGGTTCTTAAGATGCAGGAGACAGATGCCAACAGGGCCTTCGGCAAGTATGTATCCAGAAACTATTCCGGGTGGATCTCATCTGCTGCCGGAGAAAAGCCTCTGATGTCGCCTGCAGTGATGTCAAAACGGATCTTCCCCCTGATAAAGAAGGGTTCACCTCTCTTCCTCATAGTGATCGACAACATGCGCCTCGACCAGTGGCAGACAATCGCCATGGACCTCGGATCTCTGATGCGTACCGTCAGCGATGAGCTTTATATGAGTATCCTCCCCACCGCCACCCAGTATTCACGTAATTCTCTTTTTGCAGGGATGATGCCCTCGGCAATAAGTGAATCGGTTCCTGAATACTGGATAAATGACAATGAAGAAGAGGGGAAGAACATGTTCGAGGAGGAGCTCATCGGGAGGCAGATGCAACGCTACGGCATTAACTGCCGGTGGGGCTATTACAAGATCTCTTCCGAGGCAGAAGGAAGAAATATAAATGAAAAACTCACACAGCTTCTCGGAAACGACCTGACAGTGCTGGTATATAACTTTGTGGACATGCTCAGTCATGCCCGTACTGACATAAATGTTATCCGTGACATGACCGGTGACGAGGCCTCGTGGCTCTCGCTTACCCATTCTTGGTTCATTCACTCACCTCTTCTCGAGCTGCTCAGGGCAGTGTCATCGAAGGGGGCAAGGATTGCAATCACTACAGATCACGGTTCCATCAGAGTACAGAGGCCGGTAAAGGTTGTGGGAGACAGGCAGACGTCAATGAACCTCCGGTATAAGACAGGAAGAAACCTTGACTATAATCCCCGGGAGGTTTTTGAGATAGTCTCTCCGGCAAAGGCCGGGCTGCCGATGAGCAATATTACTTCCAGATATATCTTTGCCTACGCCAGTGATTTTCTGGTCTATCCGAAGAACTATAACCAGATTGTGACCCATTACCGTGATTCACTGCAGCACGGAGGTATATCTCTTCAGGAGATGCTGCTCCCCCTTGTTGTTCTTGAACCGGTATAAAAAGTATTTTTGCTTCATGAAGATCATCATAACAGACAAAAGCAGGCTTAAGGAAGCGGCAAGGCGGTTCCTTGAGGAGACGGCAGGGAACCGCATCTTTGCATTTTACGGTCAGATGGGCTCCGGAAAAACCACTATCATCAAAGCCATATGCAGGGAGATGGGTGTCACTGACACGGTCACAAGCCCTACTTTTACCCTTGTCAATGAGTATGTGAGGCCCGGCGATGTTCCTGTTTTTCATTTCGACTTCTACAGGATAAAAAAACTCTCTGAGGTGCTTGATTTTGGCATCGAGGAATATTTTGACTCCTCCTCCCCCTGTTTCATGGAGTGGCCTGAACTGATTGAACCCTTGCTGCCTCCTGAAACACTGAAACTTTCTGTCACTGTCATGGCTGACGGCACAAGGGTCATTGAAGATCATCAGCGGTCTTCCGGTCTTACCTCCCTCTGAATAATCCACTTACTCATATTCTCTCTCCGATTAAAATCTTAATTTTGATCTGACGAATGGTATAGTTCTGTTACATAATAAAACACCGAGAGATGAGTGAACAGTCCAGAAATGCCTTTATGCCGAGGGAAGAGCAGATTGAGAAGACGGTAAGCAGGCGGCAGATGACAATAGGAATGCCCCGTGACATACGTGACAATGAGAAGCGTATTGCCCTCACGCCCGAGGCTGTCAGGATACTTACGGATGCAGGCAACGAAGTCTTTATTGAGCCTTCGGCAGGACTGGGGGCCAGCTTCCCTGACAGTGATTACAGTGACAACGGGGCCATGGTGGCAGATACCGCTCAGAAGGTGTATGAGTGTGACATGGTCGTTAAGATCGCCCCTTTCAACAGGAAGGAGGCCGGCCTGCTCAAGGGCAACCAGGTTGTCATCTCGTTCATGAACGCGGCAACCATGGATGAAGAGGCCCTGTCGATGATGATGCGGAAACGTATAACCGCCCTGGCCTGCGAGAAGATAAGAGACACTGACGGCGTGCTGCCGATAGTGGAAACAATGAGTGAGATAAGCGGCGTAACGTCAGTCCTGCTGGCATCTGAATACCTGAGCAACACATCAGGCGGAAAAGGGGTGATGCTCGGAGGTGTAACCGGGGTAACCCCGACAGAGGTGGTGATCATCGGAGCCAATACTGCAGGTGAGTATGCCGCACGTGCTGCGTTGGGGCTGGGCGCCATCGTAAAGGTCTTTGACAGCTCGGTGCACCGCCTCAGACATTTCCAGAATCTTCTGGGACAGCGATTATACACTTCGACATTCCATCCGCAGGTACTGAAGAAGGCAATGAAATCGGCCGATGTTCTCATCGGGGCCCTGGCAGCAGACGATCTCAGGTCATCCTTCTTTGTGACCGAGGAGATGGTCAGGGGAATGAAACGCGGATCTGTCATTATTGACCTTAGCGTCGACAGCGGCGGTTGCGTGGAAACAACCGAGTGCAGGGCCATTAAGGATCCGACCTATGAGAAGCATGGCGTGATTCACTACTCTGCCTGGAACCTTCCGTCAAGGGTGCCAAAGACAGCTTCCATAGCACTGAGCAACGTTTTCAGACCACTGATGCAGGAGATAGCAGATGCAGGAGGGATAACACCCATGCTGAAATTCAATACCGGTCTCCGCAGCGGGGTATATGTTTACAACGGGATACTGACCAATGAGATGCTTGGCCAGAAATTCGGTATACTCTCAAAAGATATCAATCTGCTGCTCGCCGCTTTCTGACAGTCAGAGCCACGACAGGGAGGCCTCCAGACCCTTTTGTACGACCCTCGCCCTGCGTCCTATATAGACAGCCCGGTTGTCGCTTATGTGTCCTGACGGGAAGTTGAAAAGCACTGGGTAACTGTAATGCCCGACAATATCCAGTACTATCTCTTCAGCACTCTTGTTGTATGTTATGCTCCCCTGTTCAATCTTCTCCATCCCTCCCACTATTAGAGCCGCCAGATTTCGCAGTCTTCCCGTGAGACGCAGTGACGTAAGCATACGGTCAAGATGATAATAGTATTCTCCCACCTCTTCAATGAAAAGTATTGCCCCATCAGTGTCAGGCTCACCCGGCGTTCCGGTGAGACTGTATATCAGTGAGAGATTGCCTCCGGTGACCGGCCCCTCGACCGTAAAGTGAGCGTCGTGGGAGCTCTTCCATGCAATGGTTTCCGGCTCTCCCCTGAGGGCCCTCATCACAGAAGTAAAGCTCTCCGGTGTTTTTTTCGGATTGGAGTAATTGAGAGGCATCTCGGCATGAAGCGAAACTACTCCGCATATCTTGTTAAGCCAGAGATGAAGAACGGTTATGTCACTGAATCCGACATACCATTTCGGATGCTTCTGTATGCCGGTGAAGTCAATCCTGTCAATGATCCTGGCCATGCCGTAACCGCCCCGGGAACAGAATACCGCCTTCACAGAGAGATCATCAGTCGCCTTCTGAAAATCATGAAGACGTTCCCCGTCTGTTCCGGCAAAACATCCGCTTTGATTATAAACATTATCTCCGATCACAACATCGTACCCTTCGCCGGCAAGCATCTTCGCTGCCTTCAATACCACTTCCTTCTCGATGATACCCGACGGAGAGACAATGGCGATGCGGTCACCTTTTTCAAGATATGGCGGAATAATTAACTGTTTCATCCTGACATGCTGTATATGACAGGATCAAAAATACACTTTTTATTTGACCCCCTGCAAAGGCTGTCATCCGCAGACAGAAGATGGCTTCAGGAGAAAAACGAGGCTGCTGTATCAAAGAGTCTGTCGAAGGTTCTGTCTACCGCATAATTGAATCTGTCACCACTGACTGGGAAGGGTATCTCATGTGTGAATGGATAATCAGCGGACCAGACCTCACAGTCAGCACCCTCCAGTGCAGCTGACACTGCGGCGGTGGGGATGACCTGGTCTCCTTCTATTGTGACTGCCTTTATCCTGCCGCCTGTCTTAATGAACGGGTTGCCGTAAAGACTTCTCATCCGGGGCAGAGAGCTCATGGCAAAAAAGGCCTCCCCCGCAGATGTGTCAGTCACAGTCCGTGTAAACCTGTCCCTCCTGGTCTTTCTTATCTCTTCAAACTCGTCGATATAGAAACTTATGAGACGGTCAAAGGCCCGGCTGTCCATTATGAGTCTCGAGGTTCCGTTCATGGTGTTGAGGGTGCTGCCGCCGCAAAAAAGGAAACAGCGGCTGTCATCAGAAAGCATATTGCTGCGCGAGAGCATCAGCACCTGTGCAAGCATGGCTCCTATTGAATAGGCAAAGATGTCAACAGTGCCTCCCTCCCTGATGTGCGAATGCTCTCCTCTCCTGATGATGCCGATAAGATCAGCGACATCACATACGGTCTGATATCCGGAAAGAAAGAACCGCTGCGGTGACAGTGACATGCGGGTGCTCAGTGCTACATTGACAAACGATGCCAGGCGGGGGGAGGGATCTTCGGACGTCCTTGCGGCAACGGCAGGCATCATCGCGTGCCTGTCAAACCAGCTGCGGGGAGAACGGTTCATATGGAAGGCTATGGGGAAGAATATTACCGGTCTGCCACTGTCCGTGGCAAGCCTGATACCCCATTGAAGATATTTGCTCCAGCTTCGCTCATTAAGACCGTGAAGCAGAATAATGGCTCCCCTCCCCACGGCTCCGTCAGGTATCAGTATGTGATAACTGAACCTGTTGTTTGTGCGTGACATGCCATCATTGAGGAAGAAACTCATAGCCGCTCCCGGCAGATTCCTGTCAGCAGGAAAGGAATACCCGTTTCCCGAACTGAAGACCTCGCTCACGACTCTTATGCCTGTTCCGGGAATCAGTCCCTCAGGCATGATCCCCCTGAACAATGAACAATAATCCCTTTCCTGTAATGTGTAGCCCATTTTTTTATGCAAACAAAATCAATGTCTGGGCGTCATCAAAAAAAAAGGTATCCCCCCTCCGGCTTTGGGCCGGAAACCAGGCATACGGGGCCAAATATCCCCCGGTGGGGTGAATTACTTATTGGCAGAAGAGCTGTGGAATGGGGAAGGACATTAAAAATGCTACTTTTGTTGCCAGAGGCGCAAGAATGAAAATCGATCTGAACAGGAAGCTTCCGAAATACCTGACCGAAAGAGGGAACATTGTCAGGCATATCATCTTTACTGCAGCATTCGCCCTGCTGTTCATAAATCTCTACAAACCATTCGGGGTTCAGACATGGTTTGAGGTTTCAACCCCGGTGCTCATTGTCTATTCGAGCGGGGTGATTCTTACCGGCATTCTGGTTGTGGCAATAAGCCGCATCATCATGTACCACGCCGTCAGGCGGGGCAGGGAACTGCTGACCTATCAGTACCTTCTGTGGGTGGCGGCAGAAATTATCAGCATGGCTCTGTTTTATACCTTTTATGAAAAGGTCTTCCTGAAGGACGGACGAAGTTTTCCTGACCTGCTGTACATCTCTGTACTGAACACCTCCCTCACTCTCCTCCTTCCTTACTCAGTCCTCTGGCTCTACTTTTCATGGCATGACAAGAAGATGATGCTTGCCGGAATGACGGAAATGGCTGAACCGGCAGGGCAAAAACCGATGATACCGCTTAGAGATGACAGGGGTATACTGCGCCTTTCACTCAAGAGATCCGATATCCTCTATCTCCGTGGAAGCGATAACTATGTGACTGTATGGTACCAGTCGCATGACAAACTAATGAAGTTCATGCTGAGAAATACACTCAGGGCCATGGAAGAGGAACTTCATCAGGAGTCAGTCATCAGATGCCATCGCTCTTTCCTTGTCAACATTGAACATGTTAAGCTCATCAGGCGCGAAAAGGATGGCCTGCAGCTTGAGCTTGACTGCACACCCCCCGAATCAGTTCCCGTATCGCACACCTATATGCAGCAGGTGCTCACGGCCTTCGGTCAGGAGGCATAGGTCACGAACTGCGTCTGCGAAATTCATTATCTTTGCCGGGTTACTATTGACAAACCCTTTCCGTTGACAGATGAAGAAGTTCAAACGCCACCTTATCACATCAGCCCTTCCCTATGCAAATGGTCCGATACATATCGGACATCTCGCCGGTGTCTATGTTCCGTCAGACATCTATACCCGATATCTCAGGATGAGGGGTGCCGACGTTATCTCAATCTGCGGGTCTGATGAGCATGGCGTTCCAATAACACTGAAAGCGAGGAAGGAAGGCATTACGCCCCAGGAGGTGGTAGACAGATACCATGAGCTGAATAAAAAGGCTTTCAGTGACTTTGGAATCTCCTTTGACATATATTCACGGACTTCAAACAAAATACACTACGAGACGGCCAGCCAGTTCTTCCGCAAACTCTATGAGCAGGGGGAATTCATTGAAAAGAGCACCAACCAGTATTATGATGAAGAGGCAGGATGTTTCCTTGCCGACAGGTATATCACAGGCATCTGTCCGCATTGCGGCAATGAGAATGCATACGGTGACCAGTGCGAAAAATGCGGAACATCACTCAGCCCCACAGACCTTAAAAACCCCCGTTCAACAATAAGCGGAAGCGCTCCGGTGATGAGGGAGACGCTGCACTGGTACCTGCCCCTTGACAGGTATGAGCCATGGATCAGAAAATGGATTCTTGAAGATCATACTGAGTGGAAGACAAATGTCTACGGGCAGTGCAAGTCATGGCTTGACCAGGGCCTTCAGCCCAGGGCCGTGAGCCGCGACCTCGACTGGGGCGTGCCTGTTCCCGTCGACGGCGCCGACGGCAAGGTTCTGTATGTGTGGTTTGATGCACCCATAGGCTACATCTCCGCAACAAAGGAGCTGACACCTGACTGGGAGAAATACTGGAAGGACCCCGAATCGAGAATGATACACTTCATCGGAAAGGATAACATCGTATTTCACTGTATTATTTTCCCGGCAATGCTGAAGGCAGAAGGTAGTTATATACTGCCTGACAATGTGCCCGCCAATGAGTTTCTCAACCTCGAGAATGAGAAGATCTCAACCTCAAGGAACTGGGCGGTATGGCTTCACGAATACCTGATTGATTTCCCGGGGAAGCAGGATTCGCTTCGCTATGCCCTGTGTGCAAGCGCACCGGAGACA
>Ga0209450_10000542_pt1 | contig 19148 bp, 10 predicted proteins | sample FrelakmetLWP11LW_FD_187149 | JGI IMG/M metagenome (GOLD analysis project Ga0209450, IMG submission 187149) | Freshwater lake sediment microbial communities from the University of Notre Dame, USA, for methane emissions studies - LWP11 LW (SPAdes)... | ecosystem: Environmental > Aquatic >...
GTGGCCACGGCGCAGGGCCGCATCGTCGAGGACGAGGAAATCAAGCGCACGCTCGCCGCCGCGCGCCCGTACCGCGAGTGGCTCGACGAGTACCAGATCCACGTGGACGACCTGCCGCAGCCTCCCGAGCTGCCGCAACCCGACCCCGACACGCTGCTGCAGCGGCAGATCGCCTTCGGTTACACCTTCGAGGACCAGCGCATCGTGCTGACGCCGATGGCGCGCGACGGCATCGAGGCCGTGGGCTCGATGGGCAACGACACGCCGCTGGCCGTGCTCTCCGCCAGGCCGCGGCTGCTGTACGACTACTTCAAGCAGCTGTTCGCGCAGGTGACGAACCCGCCGATCGACTGCATCCGCGAAGAGATCATCACCTCGGCCGAAACCCGGCTGGGCTCCGAAGGCAACCTGCTGAATCCGCAACCCTCCGACTGCCGCCGCCTCGAGCTGAAGTGGCCGATCATCACCAACGAGGAATTCGCGCGCATCCGCCGGATGGACCTGCCGGGGCTGCGCGTCGGCGTGCTGCCGATCCTGTTTCGGGTGAGCCGCGGCGAACGAGGCCTCGTGAAGTCGATGGAAGAGCTGTGCCTCATGGCGCGGCGCCTCATCGAGGAAGAGGAAGTCAACGTCATCATCCTGAGCGACCGCGGCGTCAACAAGGACTTCGCGCCGATCCCGGCGCTGATGGCGGTCGCCGGCCTGCACCACTTCCTGATCCGCGAGGGCCTGCGCACCCGCGCGAGCCTCGTGCTCGAAACCGGCGAGGCGCGCGAAGTGCACCACTTCTCGCTGCTGATCGGCTACGGGGTCAGCGCGGTCAACCCGTACCTAGCCTTCGAAACGATCGACCACATGATCCACGAAGGCATGCTGACCGGCATCGACCACAAGAGCGCCTGCAAGAACTTCGTGAAGGCCGCGTCGAAGGGCGTGATCAAGGTCGCGTCCAAGATGGGCATCTCGTCGCTGCAGAGCTATCGCGGCGCGCAGGTGTTCGAGGCGCTCGGCCTGCGCCAGGACGTGATCGACGAGTACTTCAGCTGGACCGCTTCACGCGTCGGCGGCATCGGCACGGACGTGATCGCGCAGGAAGTGCTGCTGCGGCACACCGCGGCGTTCCCGGATCGACCCAGGACCGACCGCCACACGCTGCCGGTCGGCGGGCAGTACCAGTGGCGTGCCGAGGGCGAGTACCACCTCTTCAATCCCGAGAGCATCCACCGCCTGCAGAAGTCGGTGCGCACCGGCAGTTTCGAGACCTTCAAGTCGTACTCGGCGCTGATCAACGACCAGGCGACCAACCTCTGCACGCTGCGCGGGTTGCTCGACTTCAAGGCGTCGGACGCCGTGCCGATCGAGGAAGTCGAGCCGGTCGAGAGCCTGATGAAGCGCTTCAAGACGGGCGCGATGTCCTACGGCTCGATCAGCCGGGAAGCGCACGAGACGCTCGCGATCGCCATGAACCGCATCGGCGGCAAGAGCAACACCGGCGAAGGCGGCGAGGATCCCGAGCGCTATGTGCCGTTGCCGAACGGCGATTCGAAGTGCTCGGCGATCAAGCAGGTGGCCTCGGGCCGCTTCGGCGTGACGAGCGAGTACCTCGTCAGCGCCAAGGAAATCCAGATCAAGATGGCGCAGGGCGCCAAGCCCGGCGAAGGCGGCCAGCTGCCGGGCACCAAGGTCTACCCGTCGATCGCCAAGACGCGGCACACGACGGCCGGGGTCGGACTGATCTCGCCGCCGCCGCACCACGACATCTACTCGATCGAGGACCTCGCCGAGCTGATCCACGACCTCAAGAACGCCAACCGGCGCGCGCGCATCAGCGTGAAGCTCGTGGCGGAGGTGGGCGTGGGCACGATCGCTGCGGGCGTCGCGAAGGCGCACGCCGACGTCGTCCTCATCAGCGGTTACGACGGCGGCACCGGCGCCTCGCCGCAGACGTCGATCACGCACGCAGGACTGCCGTGGGAACTCGGCCTCGCCGAGGCGCACCAGACGCTGGTGCTCAACAACCTGCGCAGCCGCATCGCGGTCGAGACCGACGGCCAGCTGAAGACCGGCCGCGACGTCGCGGTCGCCGCGCTGCTCGGCGCCGAGGAATTCGGCTTCGCCACGGCGCCGCTGGTCGCGACCGGCTGCATCATGATGCGCGTCTGCCACCTCAACACCTGCCCCGCCGGCGTGGCGACGCAGGACCCGCGGCTGCGCGAAAAGTTCAAGGGCAAGCCCGAGCACGTCGTGAACTTCATGCAGTTCATCGCCCGGGAACTGCGCGAGATCATGGCGCAGCTTGGCTTCCGCACGCTGGAGGAGATGGTCGGCCGCGTCGACAAGCTCGAGGCGCGCAAGGCCGTGCAGCACTGGAAGGCGAAGGGCATCGACCTCAGCACCCTGCTCTACTCGCCCGAAGTCGATCCGGACTGGGGCCGCTTCAAGCAGGATGAACAGGACCACGGCATCGAGCGCTCGCTCGACCTGACCGTGCTGATGGACCTGTGCCGGCCTGCCATCGAGCGCGGCGAGGATGTCGTCGCCGAACTGCCGATCCGCAACGTCAACCGCGTGGCCGGCACCATCGTCGGCAGCGAGATCACGCTGCGCCACGGCGCGCAGGGCCTGCCCGAGGACACGATCCGCCTGCACTTCCGCGGCTCGGCCGGCCAGAGCTTCGGCGCGTTCATCCCGCCGGGCATGAGCCTCTCGCTCGAGGGCGATGCCAACGACTACGTCGGCAAGGGCCTGTCGGGCGGCAAGATCGCCGTGTTCCCGCCGACCGGGTCGAAGTTCGCGGCCGAGGACAACATCATCGTCGGCAACGTCGCCCTCTACGGCGCCACCAGCGGGGAGGCCTTCATTCGCGGCATGGCCGGCGAGCGCTTCTGCGTGCGCAACAGCGGCGCCAGTGCGGTCGTCGAAGCCGTCGGCGACCACGGCTGCGAGTACATGACCGGCGGCCGTGTCGTGGTGCTCGGCGCCACGGGCCGCAACTTCGGCGCCGGCATGTCGGGTGGCATCGCCTACGTGCTCGACGAGCACGGCACCTTCGGCGCGCACGTCAACTCGCAGATGGTCAACCTCGAGAGGCTGGCCGACGCGACGGAAATCATGGAGGTGCGGCGCATGGTCGAACGCCATCTCGCGCACACCTCGAGCGACCGCGCGCGCCTCGTGCTCGACGCCTGGGACGACATGGTGCCGAAGTTCGTGAAGGTCATCCCGAAGGATTACCAGCGCATGCTGGCGTGCATCGCCCGCGCCGAGGAGCAGGGCCTGGTCGGCGAGGAAGCGATCATGGTGGCGTTCGAGCAGAACGCGCGCGACCTCGCGCGCGTCGGCGGCAACTGAGTAGACGACGATGGGCAAGCCAACCGGATTCATCGAATACCTGCGCGAACTTCCCGTCGACCGGGCGCCGCTGGAGCGCGTCGGCGACTGGCACGAGTTCCACCCCCATCTGGAAGAAAAGCGGCTGCGCCAGCAGGGCGCCCGCTGCATGGACTGCGGGGTGCCGTTCTGCCACACCGGCAAGCTCATCAGCGGCATGGCCGCGGGCTGCCCGATCAACAACGTGATTCCCGAATGGAACGACCTCGTCTACCGCGGGCTCTGGCGTGAAGCGCTCGACCGCCTGCACATGACGAACAACTTCCCCGAGTTCACGGGCCGCGTGTGCCCGGCGCCCTGCGAGGGCTCGTGCGTGCTCGGCATCAACGAGCCGCCGGTCACGATCAAGAACATCGAGAACGAGATCATCGACCGCGGCTGGGACGAAGGCTGGGTCGTGCCTGAGCCGCCGGCGACGCGCACGGGCAAGAAGGTTGCGGTGATCGGCTCCGGGCCCGCGGGACTCGCTGCTGCGCAGCAGCTTAACCGCGCCGGCCACCTCGTCACCGTGCTCGAGCGCGAGGATCGTCCGGGCGGCCTGCTGATGTACGGCATCCCGAACATGAAGCTGGACAAGCGCGATGTCGTCGAGCGCCGCATCAGGCTGCTCGAAGCCGAGGGCATCAAGTTCCTCTGCAACGCCAACGTGGGTGAGAACGTCGAGGCGCAGCTGCTGCTGCGTGACTTTGACGCCACGGTGCTCTGCACGGGCGCGACGCAGCCGCGCGACCTTGCCGCGGACGGGCGCGACCTGCGCGGCGTCCACCTGGCAATGGATTACCTGACGGCCAGCACGCGCGCGCTGCTGAACGGCGGCGCGGACCATAGCTCCATCCACGCGCGCGGCAAGGACGTCGTCGTCATCGGCGGCGGCGACACCGGCACGGACTGCGTCGGCACCGCACTGCGCCAGGGCTGCAGGAGCGTCACGCAGATCGAGATCATGCCGCGCCCGCCGGTCGAACGCGCGGCCGACAACCCGTGGCCGGAATGGCCGAAGGTGTACAAGCTGGACTACGGCCAGGAAGAAGCCGCGGCGAAGTATGGCGACGATCCGCGGGTCTACCTGACCACGGTGAAGAAATTCGTCGGCGGCGCCAACGGCAACCTGGAGTCACTGGTGACGGTGGAAGTGAAGTGGCAGCGCAGTGAAAAAGGGGCGCTGGTGCCCGTCGAGGTGCCGGGCACCGAACAGGTTCGCCCCGCGCAGCTCGCGCTGCTGGCGATGGGATTCCTCGGTCCCGAGCAGCCACTGCTCAAGGAACTCGGCGTCGCCTGCGACTCGCGCAGCAACGTGCAGGCGGAGTACGGCCGCTACGCGACGAGCCTGAAAGGCGTGTTCACCGCCGGCGACTGCCGACGCGGGCAGTCGCTGGTCGTGTGGGCGATCAACGAAGGCCGTGGTGCCGCCGCGGCGTGCGATCGCTTCCTGATGGGCAAATAGCGTCAGGTCATCGCGATCGCGTGCCGCTCGCCGTGCTCGTACACGACGTTGGCGCGCCCGACCAGCAACGGATCGACCGGCCCGATGGCATCGGTGTCCTTGCTCGTGTACGGTAATCGCTGCAGCACGTAGCGCATCGCGTTCAGCCGCGCGCGCTTCTTGCAGTCCGACTTGATTACCGTCCAGGGGGAATCGGCGGTGTCGGTGTAGAAGAACATCGACTCCTTGGCCTTCGTGTACTCGTCCCACTTGTCGAGCGACGCCAGGTCGATCGGGCTGAGTTTCCAGTGCTTGAGCGGGTGCGACCTGCGCTCCTTGAAGCGTCGTCGCTGCTCCAGCCTGCTCACCGAAAACCAGAACTTGATGACGTGGATGCCGCTGCGCACCAGGTTGCGCTCGAATTCCGGGCATTGCCGCATGAACTCGGCGTACTCGTCATCGGTGCAGAACCCCATGACCCGCTCTACGCCCGCCCGGTTGTACCAGGAGCGGTCGAAGAGGACGATTTCGCCGGCGGTCGGCAACTGGGAGACGTAGCGCTGGAAATACCACTGCCCGCGCTCGACTTCGCTCGGCTTCTCGAGCGCCACCACGCGGGCGCCGCGGGGGTTCAGGTGTTCCATGAAGCGCTTGATCGTACCGCCCTTGCCCGCGGCATCGCGCCCCTCGAACAGGATGACGATCCTGGCGCCAGTCTCCTTGGCCCACGCCTGCAGTTTCAGCAACTCCACCTGCAGGCGGTACTTGTTCCGCTCGTAGGACTTGCGCGACATCAGGTTGCGGTAGGGGTAGGCACCTTCGCGCCAGCCCTCGGCAAGTTCCGTGTCCTCGGTCGCGCGGCGCAGCTCGCGCGCCTCGTCGCCGCGGTGCAGCAGCACCTTGCGCAGAGCGTCGACGTCGTCCGGCGAGGCCCCGTCGAGAATCGCCTCCAGCGACTCGCCAGCCGAGGCCGGGTTCTCCTGCAGCGCGCGTCGCATGATGTCGCCGACGGCGAAAGCCTTCGACTCGTGCGCCGCATCGACGGCTTCGCGGACAGAGAAGCTCTCGATTCCGCCCGCGGTCAGGCGGGGTGCGATGTCGCCCTTGGCGGCGCTGCGCGCTACCGTCCTGGACGATCGGCCCGATCCTGGGCGCGATGCAGCAGCGCGGGGCTTGCGACGGGTGGAAGCGGGTTTCATGGGATCCATGTCGTCCTGGTCGGCAGTTGAGAACTTGTCGTAAATCCGGGCCTTTTAGACTAAACCGCGACCGCCCTTCCTGCCTACGTGGAATCCGCAACTGTCCGGGATTCGTCACGGAATCGCCGGTCCGCCCCCCAGCGCCAGCGCCAGGTCCACGGTATTGGACAAGGCCTCGCGGCGCGCCGCCAGCAGCTCGATCTCGGCGGCAAACAAGGCACGCCGCACGTCCAGGAGTTCCAGGTAGGCGATCTCGCCCTCCTTGTGCTGCAGCTCCGCAAGCTCGGTCGCGCGGCGCAACGCCTTGACCTGCGCCGCCCTCGCCGACTCGACGCTGCGCAGGCTGGACTGACCCTGCAGTCCATCGAGCACCTCGCGGAACGCACCCTGCACGGCGCGGGCGAACTCCGCGCGGCGCTGGTCGAGGACTGCGCGCTCGCGCTCGACGTTGGCGCGCAGGCGCCCGCCCTGGAACACGGGCTGCATGATCCCGCCCGCGACGGACCAGATTTCGGCGGGATTCGTGAACAGGTCGCCGAGCTCCAGGCTGGCCGAGCCCAGCGAGCCGGTCAGGCTGATCGACGGTAGCAGCGCGGCACGCGCCGAACTCACGTCTCCCGCCGCGGCGGCGAGTTGCGCCTCTGCGGCACGGATGTCGGGCCGGCGCGTCAGGATGCCAGCAGGCAGCCCCGCCGGCAGCAACGCCACGTCCGAGGACGACGCCAGCGCCTGCGGCAACACACGCTGCTCGACCAGGTCGCGCGGATTGCGGCCGAGCAGCAGGCCCAGCACGTTCTCCCGCCGCTCGACTTCGAACTCGAACGCATGCATCGCCGCGCGGGCCGTCTCCACCTCCGCCTCGACTCGCCGAAACGCAATCTCCTCGGTCTCGCCGCCGTCGAAGCGCAACTGCTCGATCCGCAGCGACTCCTCGCGGTTGGCCAGCGTGTCACGCGCCTGCTGGTACTGGCCGATCGCGGCCGCCAGCGCGAAATAGGCGCGCGCCGTTTCACCGGACAGGCTCAGGCGGAACGCGTCCCGATCGAACTCGGAGGCCAGCAGCCGGTCGCGGGCGGCTGCGGACGCGTGCGCGTAGCGGCCCCAGAGGTCGACTTCGTACGCGACGACGCCGCGGGCGAAGAACTCAGTGCGCGTTGCGCCATCGAGCGGCAGGTCGGGCTGGGTGACGCGGCTGCCCATGCCGCGGACGGCCCCGCCTTCGAGATTCAACTCCGGCAACTGGTCGGCGCGGGCGATGCGGGCCAGTGCCCGGGCTTCCGCGACGCGCGCCGCGGCAATTGCAGCATCAGGATTCCTGGCGAGCGCCTCTCGGATCAGCGCGTCGAGCGCCGGGTCCTGGAAGAGCGCCCACCACGGCTCAGGCAGATCGACAGCCAGACCGGCGACGGGCGGCAGCGCTTCCGGCAACGGCAGGTCGGGCTTGCGCTCCGGCTCGCGAGTCACGGCACACCCCGCGATCAATGCCGCCAGCCCGGCCAGCAACAGCATCCGCAGGCGAGCAGGCTCACGCCGCATCGCTGCCCTCCTCCGGCTTCGGCGCGTGGAACTTGTCCACGCCACGCGAGGCGATCCAGCGGAAGAAGAGCGGCACGAAGAAGGTCGCGATGAAGGTCGCCGCGAGCATGCCGCCGATGACGCCCGTGGCGATGGAGTGCCGGCTGCCTGCGCCTGCACCGCCGCTGATCGCCAGCGGCGTCACGCCGAGGATGAACGCCAGCGAGGTCATGACGATCGGGCGGAAGCGCAGGCGCGCGCCTTCGACCGCTGCGTCCTCGAGCGACATGCCCTCCTGCACCTTGAGCTGTGCGAACTCCACGATGAGGATCGCGTTCTTCGAGGCGAGGCCGACCAGCGTCACAAGGCCGATCTGGAAGTACAGGTCGTTCTGCTGACCGCGCAGGTACACGGCCAGCAAGGCGCCGAACAGCGCAAACGGCACGGCGAGGATCACCGCGAACGGCAGCGTCCACTTCTCGTACTGTGCCGCGAGAACCAGGAATACCATCAGCACGCCGACCAGGAACACCGTCGTCGAACTGCCGCCCGCGACCTTTTCCTGGTACGACGTGCCCGTCCACTCGAGCGCATAGCCGTCCGGCAACGCCTGCCGCGCCACTTCCTCCATCGCGGCCAGCGCTTCGCCCGAGCTGTACCCCGGCGCCGCGTCACCCAGGACCTTGGCCGACGGGAACACGTTGTAGCGCTCGATGACTTCCGGCCCGGTGGACTGCGAGACCGTCACCAGCGCGTTGAGCGGCACCATCGTGCCGTCGCCGGCGCGCACGTAGACGTTGCGGATGTCTTCGGGGCGGGCACGGAACTCGGCCTCCGACTGCAGGTGCACGCGGAACACGCGCCCGTCGCGGTTGAAGTCGTTGACGTAGAGCGCCCCGAACGTGCTCTGCAGCGTGTCATAGACGTCGGCGACGTTGATGCCGAGCAGCTTGGCCTTCTCGCGGTCGAGCTCGAGGTGAATCTGCGGAACGCTCGCCGAGAACGTCGTCGTGACGTTGGCGAGCTCCTTGCGCTGCGCAGCGGCGGCGACCAGCGCCTGCACCGCGGCCTCGAGACCCTTGATGCTGCCCTGCCGGGCCTGCACGTAGCCATCGAAGCCGCCGGTCATGCTGAGCCCCTCGATCGGCGGCGGCTCGAACGCCAGCACGAACGCATCCTTGATCTGGCTGCCCGCCGCGAAGACGTAGCCGGCCACGGCGCTTGCGGACATTTCGGGCGACTTGCGCTCGGACCAGTCCTTGAGGTTCACCCACGCGATGCCGGTGTTGGTCCGATTGGTGAACGTCAGCACGTCGAGGCCCGAGAACGTCATCACCTGCTCGACCGCGGGGTTGGCGAGCAGTGCCTCCGTGACCTTCCTGTTGACGGCCTCGGTGCGCTGCAGCGAGGCGGCGTCCTGCAGGATCGGGATGACCATGATGTAACCCTGGTCTTCCTTCGGCGCGAGCGCAGCCGGGACCGCGCGGAACAGCGCGAAAGTCGCTGCCAGCATCACCGCGACCAGCGCGAGCGCAAGCGTCGTATGGCGCAGCAGGTAGCGGACGCCGCTGGCGTACTTGCCGGTCATGCGCGCGAACCACAGGTTGAACCGCTCGAGCACGCCGTGGCTCACGACGTCCTCGCGACGCAGCACGGAGGCGCAGAGCGCCGGGGTCAGCGTGAGCGCGACGAAGCCCGAGATCGCGACCGACACCGCGATCGTGACCGCGAACTGCCGGTACATCTCGCCGATCAGGCCGCCGAGGAACGCGATCGGCACGAACACCGCCGTCAGCACGAAGACGATCGCGATGACCGGGCGCGTCACCTGCAGCATGGCCTTGTGCGTAGCCTCGCGCGGCTCGAGGTTCTCGCTCGCCATGATGCGCTCGACGTTCTCGAGCACCACGATCGCGTCGTCGACGACGATGCCGATCGCGAGCACCATGCCGAACAGCGTCAGCGTGTTGATCGAGAAGCCGAACGCGAGCATGGCCGCCAGCGTGCCGATCAGCGACACCGGCACGGCCAGCATCGGGATGACCGTGGCGCGCCAGTTCTGCAGGAACAGGAACACGACGGCGAACACCAGCAGCATCGCCTCAAGCAGCGTAATGAGCACTTCGCGGATCGAGACCTTGATGTAGGTCGTGGTGTCGTACGGCGCACTGTAGTCGAGCCCCGCCGGGAAGCGCCTGGCCAGCTCCGCCATGCGGGCGTCCGTGGCGGCGCCGACTTCGAGCGCGTTGGCGCCCGGCTGCAGGAAGATGCCGATCGGCACCGTCGGCTTGCCGTTGCGCATCGAGGAGAAGTCGTAGGCGCGCGAGCCCAGTTCGACTCGCGCCACGTCCTCGAGTCGTGTGATGCCGCCGTCCGGCGTGGTGCGGATGACGATCTTCCCGAACTCCTCGGGACTGGTGAGCCGGCCCTGCGTCGTGACGGAGAACGTGAAGTCCACCGGCCCCTTCATCGGCTCTTCGCCGACCCGGCCGGCCGCGAACTGCGCGTTCTGCTCACGGATGGCGGCCGCGACGTCAGCCGGTGTCAGCCCCAGCTTTGCCAGCACGTCGGGGCGCAGCCAGACACGGATCGAGTAGTCCTTGGAACCGAAGATCTGCACGTCGCCGACGCCCTGGATGCGGCGCAGCTCGTCGACGACGTTCAGCAACGCATAGTTCGAGATGAACACCGCGTCGAAACGCGGATCGTCGGAGTCGAGCGCGATGATCTTGAGGAACGACATTGAGCGCTTGTTCACCCGCACGCCCTGGCGCCGCACTTCCTCGGGCAACGTCGAGATCGCGCTCTGCACACGGTTGTTGACGTTGATCGCGGCGAGATCGGGATCGGTGCCGATCGCGAACGTGACCGTCATGTTGAGCGCGCCGTTGGCGGCACTTGCCGAGCGCAGGAACAGCATGCCGTCGACGCCGTTGATGGCCTGGTCGAGCGGCGCGGCCACCGTCTGCGCGACGGTCTCGGCGTTGGCCCCGGGATAGAACGCCTGGACTTCGACTTCGGGCGGGAGGATGTCCGGGTACTGCGCCACCGGCAGCACGCGCAGGGCGGCGAGGCCCGCGATCACGATGAACGCCGAGATGACCGACGCGAAGATCGGCCGGTCGATGAAATAGCTGGAGATCACTTGCCGGCCTCGGCCCCTGCCGGCGCCGGACCCGTTGCGGGCGCGCCAGCGGCCGCTGCGATCCTGACCTTCACGCCGGGCCGGACCTTGAGCACGCCCTCGGTGACGACCCGCTCCCCCGCCTGCAGCCCGCTCGCGATCAGCGTGCGGTCGCCGGACTCGCCGGCGAGCGTCACGGGGCGCAGTTCGACCGCGTCACCCTGGCCGACGACCCAGACGAAGCTGCCCTGGGCGCCGGACATGACCGCACGCCGCGGTATCGACGTCGCGTCCAGCGCGGCGATGCCTTCGACGCGCACGCGCACGAACTGGCCGGGCACCAGCAGGTGCTGGCCGTTGGCGAACACCGCGCGCGCCCGCACGGTGCCCGAGCCCTGCTCGACTGAAGTGTCGACGAACGAGAGCTTGCCGCCGCCGACGAGGTCGCCGCTTTCGTCGAGCACCAGTTTCACGTCCAGTCCGCCGTTGCCTGCCACGGTCGCCTTGCGAATGCGAACGGCGTCCGTCTCCGGCACCGAGAATTCGACGTAGATGGGATCGGTCTGCACGATGCGCGTGAGCAGGCTCGATTCGGTGCCGGCCGACACGAGGCTGCCCTCGGAGCGCACTTCGCGGCTGGTGAGTCCGCCGATCGGCGCCCGCACTTCGGTGTAACTCAGGTCGAGCTCGGTGGTGCGCAACCGGGCGCGCGCGGCTTCGACGCTGGCCCTGGCCACTTCGAACTGCGAGACGGCTTCGTCACGCTGCCGCTGGCTCGCCGCGTTCTTTTCGAAAAGCGGCACGATGCGATCCCGCTGCCGCTGTGCCTCGTCGAGCCGCGCCTGCGCCACGCCGAGTTCGGCGCGGGCCTGGGATGCGGCCGCGCGATACTGCTCGGGATCGATGCGGAACAGCAGGTCGCCCTGGCGCACGGCGCTGCCTTCCTCGTAGCGGCGTTCGAGCAGGATGCCGCTGACCCGCGCCCGCACTTCGACGTCGCGCGATCCTGCGGCACGGCCGGTGTATTCGAGCAAGGTCGGCACGTTGCCGGTGGTCACAGTGGCGACCACGACCTCTGGCGGGGGCATCTCACCGCCCTGTGGCGCGCCCTTGCCGCAGCCGGTCAGCAACGTCGCGAAAGCGAAAACGGCGAACACGGACAGCGGGTGTGCCGCCCATCGCAGGAAAAGATTCATCACGCTTTGCTCTCCGGGCCGGCGCGACCCAGTGGCGTCGAATGGGCGGTCGTGGACGCTGCCATTCGCCGTCGGCGGGGGGCCGGCGTCGCTCATCGATCTGGAATGAGTCGAACTGTACCGTCTGGACTTTTTTTTGCAACGCGAAAGAAATTGCCGCCGTTGCCGGTCAGGGGCTGTCGTCCGTGTCCTCAGGTGTCGCGCAGGTCGGCCCGGGCGCGCCGCTCCCGCCGCAGCCACCAGATGCCTTTCACGTCCGTGCGCCACTGCGGCAGCAACCGCAGCAACCAGATCTCTTCGAGACTGGCCAGCACGTTGGCCGTGGCGGCCACGACCAGCAGCCAGTCGCATTGGCCGATGACGAACAGGACCGCGACGTAAATCGTGAGCAGGACACCCGCCAGTTTCGACAGCAGCGTGTGAAAGCTCGACAGCCGCCGGTAACGCAGCAAGGCGAGCGCGCTCTCGAATACCCAGCACGCGACGACGGCCCCGATCAGCCACCGATGCGCCGCGAGCACGTCGCGCTGAAAAGCCAGCAGCCCGGCGAGCGCCGCGCACCAGACCAGCGCATCCCCAAGGGAATCGAGTCGCGCGCCCAGCCTGGATTGCAGGCCGAACCTGCGCGCGAGCCAGCCGTCGACGGCATCGGTCAACAGGGCCGGAATGAGGACCCAGGTGAACGCCCGCTCCTGCCCGTTGACGGCCAGCAGCAGCAGCACCGGGGCACAGGCGATCCGCACCAGGCTCAAGGCATTCGGCACCTGCCGCCAGGCGGTCGCGCGGGCTCGAACTGCCTTGGTCATGCCGCGATGTTTCGGCCACGGCTAGCCGCACGAAATCGGGGACAACCGCAGGCCACCCCAGTAAGATCGCGCGCTTCCCACAACGCCCCGAGGCAGCCGTTCATGCGACTCATTCCCAACTTCGCGGCGGTCGCCGCACTTGCTGTCGGTCCGATGCTGGCCAGCGCGGTGTTCGCCGCCGAACCGGCCATGGACGAAGCTGCGCGCATGCAGTATGCGCTGGGGTACCAGCTCGGCCGCGACCTGACCGTCGTCGAGTCCCGGCCGCAGGACTTGCTGAAGGGTCTCGAAGACGGCCGCAGCGGCGCCAAGCCGAAGCTGTCAGACCAGGAATTGAGCGCGGCGCTCGCGAGCCTGCAACAGAAAGTCTCGGAACAGCGCGCCAGGGACCAGGCGGCGGCCAGCCTGAAGGCGATCGCCGACGGCAAGACCTACCTCGCCGCGAACGCGAAGAAGCCCGGCGTCATAACCACCGCGAGCGGCCTGCAATATCGCGTCGTCACGCCGGGCAGCGGCAAGACGCCGACGGCCGGCGACACCGTCACCGTGAACTACAAGGGCACGCTGGTCGACGGCACCGAATTCGACAGCTCCTACAAGCGCGGCCAGCCGGCCACTTTCCCGGTCACCGGCGTGATCCCCGGCTGGACCGAAGCGCTCCAGCTGCTGAAGGTCGGTTCGAAGGTCGAGCTGGCGATCCCGCCGGACCTGGCCTATGGCGCGAACGGCCCGCTCGCGAACCAGGTGCTGCTGTTCGACGTCGAACTGCTCGGTGCGATGGCCACGCCGACCGAGACGACGGGCAAGTAATCGCGTCGGGACCGGGCGTGCGGGTCGCAGAAGCCAGCGGGCTGCGCTTCGAGTACGACATCGACGGCGCACCCGACGCGCCGGCGGTGCTGCTCATCCAGGGCCTCGGCATGCCCGCGGCAATGTGGCCCGACGTCTTCGTCGACGCGCTCGTTGCGAACGGCTACCGCGTCGTGACGTTCGACAATCGCGACTGCGGTGGCTCCTCGCGCTTCGCCGCCGCCGGCGTGCCGAACATCCCGCGGTCGATGGTGCGGGCCCTGCTGGGCCGGCACGTCTCTGCTCCCTACACGCTCACCGACATGGCGAACGACGCCTGCATCGTGCTCGATGCCGCAGGCATCGAGCGCGCGCACGTCGTCGGGGTCTCGATGGGTGGCATGATTGCGCAGGTGCTCGCAGCCCGGCATCCGCGGCGCGTGCGCACGCTGACGTCCATCATGTCGACTACCGGCAATCCGCAGCCCAGCGTTGCGCTCGGCAAGGCACGCGCACTGCGCGCGCTACTCAAGCGCCCGCCGCACGAGCCGACGGTCGAGCAGGCCGCCGACCACCTCGCGTTCGTGTTCGGCGTCATCGGCAGCCCGGGATTCAGGCAGGATGCCGCGTTCCTGCGGCCGCACCTCGAACGCGTGGCACGGCGCGGACTCTACCCTGCCGGCACCTCGCGGCAACTCGCTGCGATCATGGCCTCAGGCGATCGGCGCGACATGCTGCACGACATCGGCGCCCCGACGCTCGTGATTCACGGCGCGGACGACCCGCTGGTACGGGTGGCCGGCGGCTATGACACGGCGAAGCACATTCCAGGGGCGCGGCTGACGGTCATCCCGGGGATGGGGCACGATTTCCCGCCGGCGCTGATGCAGTTCATCGCCGGCTCGGTCGCGGAGCATTGCCGCTCGGGCTAGCGGGAACCTGCCTCGCGGTCGGCTCCGGTGCAGCGTGCGAATTCAGTCGCCTGCTCCGGATAGAGTTCCGCAAGCGACGCTGACAACAACGCGAACACCGCCCGTTCCAGGCGCGGCACGTCGCCCGCGCTCGAACGAACCTCCGGCCACAGTCCGGTCCGCTGCGCAGCGTCCGCCGTGAGCGCTGCCGCGACGGCACCCTGCCAGCGCGGTGCCGGGTCGCTCACCTCGAACTCGCCGCGGCCTCGACCGAAGTGCGCGACGGCAAGGTACCGGACTGCGGCAGCACCGAGGCGCGCATCGAGAAACTCGTCTGACCATCTCACGGTGCCGCCGACGAGCCCGCGCTCTTCGTTGTAGCGTTGCGTGATCTTGCGCGCGCCCAGTGCTCCGGCGATGCCGCCGAGAATGGCGCCGGCGCCGAACGTGAGGCCGCCCGCGGCGACGTCCGCCGCAAGGCCGCCGAGCGCGCCGGTGAGGAGGCCCCCCCACAAACCTGCCTTGTCGGCGTCGGGCGCGCGCCGCGTCGCAAAACCGGTCCCGATCTGCTGCAGGATGTCGCCGCTCGCGGTCCCGGTGAGCCCGTGCAGTGCGACGAGCGCAGCCGTGCTCTCCCGCACCGCGGCGTCGAGCCGGTCGAGCATTGCCTTGCGCGCCCGCTCCTCGCTCGCGCTCAGCGTGACCTCTGCGCCGCCCTGCAGGGCGCGGCTGACTTTCTCGGCGAGCGTGGGATCGGGCAACTGCACTTCGTCGCGCGCGAGCCGCGCCAGCTGTTGCGCAATCACCTGCGCGCTGCGCCGCAGGACGTCCAGGTCGCGTTCACGCCATGCCTGCGCGAGCCGCTCGAATGCGGGACGCCGGCCGTCATCCAGGCAGGACGCAATGGCGTGGAGCAGCGCGTGCTCCTGCAGCCAGCAGCGCGCAAACGCATCGAACGACAACACGTGCAGCGCGCTTGCGGGTCCGTGCCGCCGCAGCACCGCACCCCATTGCTCTGCCAGCTGCCGCTCGCGCGCCGGGTCTGCCCGCGTGCCGAGTTGATTGAGCAGCACCAGCGCAGGTTTGCCCAGCCAGTCTAGGATGCGCAGTTCCGGCTCGACGTAGCCGGATGCCGCCGGATCCTCGGTTGCGTTCACGACGTAGAGCACGACGTCGGCGGAATCACGGGCCGCACGCATCGCCTGCTGGCTGCACCAGAACGCACGATCCGCAAAGCGGTCCCAGACCTGCCCGAGGAACCAGCCGACCGGCTGGCCGCTTGCCGCCAGGCGGCGTTGCAACCGCACGCTGTCGCCGAAGCCGGGGGTGTCCCAAAGCACGAGCTCATCGCCGCCCGCGGTGCGCATCAGCACGTGCGATTCGGCGACCTCGGTGACGTGGGCCCGGTCCATCACGGCGCCGATGTCGCGCCGCAGGAGCGTGCGGGCCAGCGTCGTCTTGCCGACATTCGTGTGCGACAGCAGCGCGAGGCTGATGGAGGTCGCGGCCTCGCTCATGGGCCTCGACCCCGGCAGCTGCGGTGCACGCGATCCACGACCTGTTGCGGCACGGCGCCGTCCGCGGGCACGGTTGCCAGGTCCACCGGGCAGGCCTCGAGTCCGTGCCTCTGCACGAACTCACGCCAGGACGCGCGTCGCTGCTCGATGCGGGCCTCGAGCGACGCGTCACCGCTCATGTGGGCGAGGTACGGCGCTTCGTCCACGAGCACCAGCAGGCGCGAACCGGCGGCGGAATGGTCAAGGCGCTGGTGCGCGCTTTGCAGGATGGCGCCGTGGTTCTCGGCTTCCGGCGTCGCGGCGAGGCTGAAGAGCAGGACCTCGAGGTCGGCAGCCGGGCCGCGCGCGGGCGAATCGTACTCAGCCTCGTCGCCGTACGCGATGCCCGGCGCAAACTCGATGCGGGTATCGCGACCGAAAGCCGCGCGCAGCAACCCTTGCGCACCCTGTCCGGACGCGACGCCGGGCTCGTAGGCGAAAGCCGTGAGTCGCGCAGACTGCGCGGGCAGCGCGGCGTCGCTCGCCCCGAGCGTGCGGCGCGCGTAGGGCAGCAGGGATTCCGGCACCACCAGCTGCCGGCCGGCGCGCGCAATCTGCCACGTCGCGTGCGCCGCGAGCAGCAGCCGCGGCACAACGATGAACAGGAACGCGGTGACCGCCATCAGGTGAATCCACGGCGCCGCCGGTCCGCCGCCAGCACCGTTGCGCCAGTGCAGGGCCGCCATCGCAGTGTCGTCGGCGGGCAGGGCGATGCCCGTGATCGCCGCGGCAGGCCCGTACAGGACATGAAGCAGCGCACGGACTGTCGTCGCGCCGAGGAACGTGCTTTCCCAGCCCGCGAGATACTCGAGGGCGATGCCGCGCAGGTAGAACCCGCCGACGAGTCCCAGCGCGAGGGCTGCCGAGCCGAAATGGAACAGGCGCTTGCCCTGCAGTTCCAGCAATGGTTGCGCGATGGGCCACCATTCGTCGGAAAAGCGGCTCAGCCCAGCCGCCAGCGGCCGGTGATAGTGAGCCGACCGCTTGATCAGCGACGCGGCGCGCTGCCAGCCCCAGCGCGCCGGCCAGGTCACCCGGCCAGGCATCATTGCGGCCGCGCCCGTCGGATTGGCCCGTCCACGCCGCATCGCGGAAACCGCAAGGATCGCGTAGACGACGAGATTCCAGAGCACCACGCCGAGCAGCGGAAACGCGAGAATCTCGATCCGGACCCGGCTGTCGAGCAGCGACAGCACCAGGCCCAGCACGAGCGCGCCCGCCAGCAGGAGCCAGCCTGCGCTCGCCACCTGTGATTCCAGGCCGACCGCGCGGGTCACGACGGGATGGCGTCCGGCGAGCTTCGCCGACAGTGCTTCAGCCCGCGTCGCGAGAACCTGCCAGGCCAGCGCTTGCCGGTCCGCGGCAGGACCGCCGTCGGCCGGCCAGCGACGCAACGCTTCGCGGGTGGCGGACTCCCGTTCGGCGAGCGGCAGCACGGTCCCGTCCGGATCCTGCTCCTCGACGTTCTTGACCAGCAGGATCGCCCGCAGGGCGTTTGCGTTCATTGGGCCCGCACCACAGCCAGTTTTTTCCGGACGATTTCCGCGACGGCCAGTCTACCAAGACCTGATCGGCGCGATGGCCGTGGTATTTTGCGCGGCCAAGGAGAGACGTCGTGTTCCGCCGATTCGAACGCCTGGTCGAGACTTACCCTGACGCCAAGCCGGCGATCCCGCCACGCTCGTTCTTCGCGTTCCTGTGGCAGTGCACCGAGGGCCTGCGGCCCTACATCTTCACGATGACGCTGTGCACGGCGGTGATCGGCGCTTTCGAGGCGCTGCTGTTCGCCATGCTCGGCAAGCTCGTCGACTTGCTCGCGAGCGTCGCGCCGGCACTGCTGTGGGCGCAGGAACGCCACAACCTGCTGCTGCTGGCCGCGGTGCTGGCGGCCAGCCCGCTCGTCGTCGGCCTGTTCGCGCTGCTCAAGTACCAGGTCCTGTTCGCGAACTTCCCGATGCGCCTGCGCTGGAATTTCCACCGGCTGATGCTCGGGCAGAGCATGACCTTCTACCAGGACGAGTTCGCAGGTCGTGTCGCCACCAAGGTGATGCAGACCGCCCTCGCGGTGCGCGACGCCTGGATGACCGCCACCGACATCCTCGCTTTCATCGTCATCTACTTCGTGACGATGCTCGCGATCGTGGGCACGTTCGACCTCCGCATGCTGATACCGTTCGTGGGCTGGCTCGCGCTCTATTCCATCGCGCTCTGGTACTTCGTGCCAAGGCTCGGCAAGGTGGCGGCGGCACAGGCCGACGCCCGCTCGCTGATGACGGGGCGCGTCACCGATGCCTACACCAACATCGCGACAGTGAAGCTCTTCTCGCACGCCAGCCGCGAGGCCGGCTTTGCGCGCGCCTCGATGCAGGAGTTCATGCAGACCGCCTACGTCCAGGGCCGGCTCGTGAGCGGCTTCGAAATCACCAACCACATCCTGAGCATGGCGCTTATTTCCGCGACTGCCGGCGTGGCCCTGTGGCTCTGGACGCAGGGCGAAGTCGGCGTCGGAGCGGTTGCGGCGGCGAGCGCCATGGCTTTGCGCCTGAACGGCATCGCGCACTGGATCATGTGGGAAGTGGCGTCGCTGTTCGAACACGTCGGCACGGTCGAGGACGGCATGCGCACCCTGTCACGGGCGCACACCGTGGTCGACAAGCCTGGCGCGCGACCGTTGCACGTGAGCCGTGGCGAGATCCGTTTCGACCACGTCGCGTTCGCCTACGGCGGCAAGCGCCCGGTCGTGGACGATCTCTGCGTGCACATCCGTCCCGGCGAGAAGATCGGCCTCGTGGGCCGCTCCGGTGCCGGCAAGAGCACCGTGGTGAACCTGCTGCTGCGCTTCTACGACGTCGAGCGGGGCGCCATCCTGATTGACGGCCAGGACATCGCGACGGTGACGCAGGACAGCCTGCGCGCGCAGATCGGCATGGTCACGCAGGACACCTCGCTGCTGCACCGGTCGGTGCGCGACAACCTCGTGTACGGACGTCCGGACGCAGGCGACGACGCGATGATCGCAGCAGCCAGGCGCGCCGAGGCGCACGAGTTCATCGAAGGACTGGTCGACGTCAAGGGCCGGCGCGGTTACGACGCGCACGTCGGTGAGCGCGGCGTGAAGCTGAGCGGCGGGCAACGGCAGCGCATTGCCATTGCGCGGGTCATGCTCAAGGACGCGCCCATCCTCCTGCTCGACGAGGCGACGAGCGCGCTCGACAGCGAGGTCGAGAGCGCGATCCAGC
>Ga0209450_10000543_pt1 | contig 19146 bp, 12 predicted proteins | sample FrelakmetLWP11LW_FD_187149 | JGI IMG/M metagenome (GOLD analysis project Ga0209450, IMG submission 187149) | Freshwater lake sediment microbial communities from the University of Notre Dame, USA, for methane emissions studies - LWP11 LW (SPAdes)... | ecosystem: Environmental > Aquatic >...
AGGCATGAGGGTTTCCGGTGCAAGAACAACCGGCATTTTCCATGCTGATTATTCTCTCGGCTATACACAGACCAATACTGATGTTTCAGGCGATGAGCCTTTCCAGCAGAGACCTGTTTACTGGAATGTTGTAAACACCCCTGCCCATGTTGATCTGACCAATTATAAAGACGTTGATAACAATAAATTTGCAAATCATAACGGGTATTTCAATGCTTATTATCCTAATCCTTACTGGCAGATTAAATATTCAAGATATAAAACAACTGTAGATAACCTGCTCGGATCTGCACTGTTTTCCGTTGAACCGGCTACATGGATTAACATTGGATATCGCCTGGGTGCCGTATATCGTGGTACCAACGGGACCTACTTCAGGGATGGTTTAACTTATAATTCATATATGACAGGCGACCCATGGCATGCCTCTCATAATGCCACAGGATCTCCGTTTGCCGGTGTTTCGTGGGAAAATCTGTCAAAAAGCTTTATTATTACAGGTGACTTTCTCGTCCAGTTGAATAAGAAATTCGGCGATTTATCAGCAAAAATGATACTTGGCAACTCAACCTATTCATATAATTACCGATATGTTTATGTTGGTAACAACTCAACTGTTATCCCGTTCCTTTATAACGTAAACAACCGTCTGGGAGAACCAGGCGTTGGTGAAACACAGTTGTCACGCAGTTCAGTCGGTGTATTCGGCGACCTCACACTCGGATATAAGGATTTTGTATTCATTCATGCTTCTGCACGAAACGACTGGGATTCAAGACTTGTTAAAGAAAACCGTTCTTTCTTCTACCCGGGAGTAGATGCCAGCCTTATTCTTACCAGTGCAATTCCTGCCCTGCAGAATAATCCAACCCTGTCGTTCCTGAAACTAAGGGGCGGCTGGTCGAAAACAGGTCAGATTGCCCTGGATGACTACTATGCAACGCTTCCTTCATTCGGAGTCGGAGCAGGATTCCCGTACGGCTCAACAACTGGATATACATTAAGCACTACTCTTAGCAACCCGACGCTGCGGCCTGAATTAACACAGGAAATTGAAGCTGGTTTCGAAATTGGATTATTTAAAAGCAGGATCAATTTTGATGCTAACATTTATAAATCAAACACCAAGGACCAGACTATTCCTGCAACAATTTCATACGCTACAGGATATGCAAGCGCATATATAAATGCCGGTGAGCTTATGACAGAAGGTATCGAAACCGACCTGCGATTGACTCCACTGTTAAATCTTGGCGATTTTGCATGGAACCTTACTGTCAGCTACACGTATAATACCAGCAAGGTTATTTCAATTACGGAATCGCTTACTGAATTACCAATTGCAGACGTTTCATATGCCATTAAAGGCGAGCAATTCCCGGCAATCAAGATCACTGATTTTGTCAGGGATTCACTTGGCCGTATCGTTGTAGACCCGGTAACCGGTTATCCAGCCAGGGACCCTGCCTTGAAAATAAAAGGACATGGTAACCCGAATCATATTCTTGGCATCGTTAATACTTTTACATATAAAAGTCTTAGCCTTAATATTGTTGCTGATTACAGAAGTGGCAACGTGATCCTGAATCAGGTTGGTAATTCTCTTGATTTTCCTGGTATAACATGGCATTCGGCACAGAACGGACGTCAAAACTTCGTTATCCCGAACTCGGTAATTCAGACTGGAACAAATACATATGTTGAAAATACAAATGTGATCACTCGTAACGCCTCACGTGGGATGTGGAACAGCAGTACTTTGTATAACACAAATATGTCATATCTGTCCAGCGCTGCTTTCTGGAAATTGAGAGAAGTATCGCTTTCATGGGATATTCCAACCCAGAATATACTTAAAGGTGCAATTAAAGCCGCACAGATAGGACTGGTTGGAAGGAACCTGATAATGCTGAGGCCCAAAACCAATATTTGGACCGATCCGGAGTTTAATACAAGAGGCGGTGGCAGCAACGCTGTTGGTTATACAACAGAGTACCAGACGCCTCCTACAAGAATTTATGGGTTCAGTGTTAAACTTACTTTCTAAGTAGCAAAAAAAAGAAATATGAAGAAACTATATATTTTAATATCTGTCCTGCTCGTTTTGGGTACTTCATGCGAGAAATTTCTCTCTGTGAATGAGAAAAACCCCAATGCGGCATCTTCAGTCCCGGCAAATCTTCTTTTGCCTGCGGCTCAAAATTACACATCGAGAATATTCGTAACTCCTGGCAACTATGCGTTTGTTTATCAATGGCATGGAGGCTGGTCAATCTTCAATGGGTATGCTCAGGATGCTAATATGACCCAGTATAATCTCACGAATGGCCATTTCCAGGGAAACTGGGCTAACAGCTACATTAACCTTGAAAACTACAAGAATATCATGGCTAATTCCACCACCGCCAAACAAAAACCATGGAGGGCTATTGCCAAGATAATGTCGGTTTATGTCTATCAGAACCTTGTTGACACATGGGGTAATGTTCCTTACACAGAAGCTAACAGGACTGCTGATGGTATTCTGAAGCCGAAATACGACGATCAGAAGACTATATATGAAGATCTGATTGTTCAGCTCGACACGGCAATTAACCTTATAACAACCTCGCCTGCTGATGCAGAAGAAATTGGCGATTATGACATAATATACCATGGCGATATGGGATTGTGGAAAAAGTTTGCAAATACTCTCAAACTGAGAATCCTGGTTAACCAGTCAGGTATGACAGGCAGGGATACTTACATTAAGAGCAATCTGGCAACAACAGCCTCTGTAGGATACCTTGGCGCTGGCGAAGGTGCCATGCTGAATCCAGGGTATGTTAAGTCAGCAGGGAAAATGAATCCATTCTGGGAACGTTTCTACAAACAGGATGATTCACAGCAGTCTGATGGCCTTAAATACTTTGCTGCCGGTCAGGATGCCTGCGATTTCCTGACTGCCAACAAAGACCCGCGCAAACTCAGGTTTTTTGCTCCATATTCCGGGACCAACATTGGCGGTAATTATTTTGCTGCCTTATTGTTAGCAAATCCTACTGTAACATCACAGCTTGGTCCTGGACTGGTGAGAGCATATAACCAGTCTGCCCCTATCCTTACCGATTTTGAAAGCCTCTTTCTCCAGGCTGAAGCAGTTCAGAGAACCCTCATAACAGGTGATGCAAAAGCTTTGTATGAAAGCGCTGTTACACAGTCTATCATATATATGGGCGGAGCATCCGGAACTCCTGCTGCAGCTGCTACTTTCCTGGCAGATACAACAACAAATCTGGCTAATTTTAGCAGAAGTCCCAATAAGCTGGCGACCATCATGAGTCAGAAATGGCTGTCCCTGATCGGGGTAAGCGCTATGCCTTTATGGACCGATTACAGAAGAACAGGCTATCCTACTTTCATTCACTTTTCACAGGACCCTGTCAGGCTGAATGACACTCCTCCTGTAAGATTGCTGTATCCACAGACAGAGATTAACACCAATAATGAAAATGTAAAGCTCCAGGGTGTTACACAACCAGCAGATGTTTTTTCAAAAAAGATTTTCTGGCAGAACAGGTAACTTTGGATAAGCCAAAAAAATAACTATTAAAATTAAGAAATATGAGAAGAAAAATATTCATGATAGTTCCCCTTCTGACAACATTTCTTTTGATGAACTCCTGCCTTAAAGACGATGTTGGTCTTTATTGGACGGATGATCTTTCAGGAAAAATGTATGCAGAAGTATGGAACGCAGGTTTCCAGGCCTTGGCTTTGCAACCTGTTGCTGATCCTGTTACTTTCAAATTCCTTGTAAATATTGCAACTGATCAACCACCTACCGAGGATATTACGGTTACTATGGCGGTTGATACCTCTGCAATGGGAAGATATAACAGGAATAAGAAACTTACCGGTGCTAAAGCTTATAAGTTATTTCCTTATATTCAGATTCTGGATGAGAATTTAACTATTAAAGCCGGAACCAGAAATGCATATTGCCATGTAAAGGTCTGGAATGCCAATGTACTGGATGCATGCGATAATTTTATGGCCCCTATAATTATAAAATCTGCAACAGGTGGTGTTATAGTTGCAGATCCTCTTAACCAGGGTGCCCGTCTGATGGCATTGCCTATTGCCAACCCTTATGCTGGAAATTACAGTACTGTGGGTTATCGTATTCGTCCTGGTAACCCGACTGAGCCGATTGTAGCTACAGAGGCTTTCTCGACTGTTGACTGTAAAACAGTCAGTAAAGTGGGATTTGGTAACTATGGTGCCTATAGTATCAGGATTGAGGTTACAGCAAACATTCTGGTTGTCGGCGGGGTGAACTGTTATAAGGTAATTGCTCAGCCTTTTGATCCGGCTACCGGTGCAGATATAGGTGGTATGTTTGCTACATTTACCGGAGATCCGGCCACACCTCCCGCTCCTCCTGCTGATCCTACCTGGATTAATTATTACAATCCGGTGACAAGGGTATTTGTATTGAACTGCTGGTACCCAAGCACTGCTAACCGTATAATGTACGAAGTCCATACGAGAATATAAGTTCATTTTAATTCTTTCTGTCAGGCAGGTTAAAGCACCAATCATTGTTTAAATCACCTGACAGGAAAGAGTTAGAAACTTTAACTTAATTTAAAGAAATTGATATGAAAAGAAAATTAATATTTTTTGTAATGCTTGTAGCTGCGGCAGGCTTGTTCACATTACAAAGTTGTGAAGAGGAAGGAACAATCAGATCCCATTATGCTTTCAGTCAACCTGAAGTTGTGGGTCCGGCTGATGGAGCCACCATCGATATTGCAGCAGCTACTACAGTTAACCTGCAGTGGGCTACTGAAAATCTTAGTGGCGATCCGGTTCTTGCTAATGTTTATTTCGGAACTTCAGAAACGCCACCACTTTACAAGGCTAGCCATAATGCTCTTTCACTTACTGTTCCCGTTACAAAGGGCATTACATACTACTGGTACGTTGTAATGAAAGATGCAAATGGCATAACAACCGATAGTCCAATCTGGAGTTTTACCATCTTTGAACCCATTGGTATATTTGTTGGTGATTTCAATTGTTTAGAGCCGGAAGAGGCTTACGATTATGATGTCAACTTTGCAAAGACAGGCAATAATACTCTGTTGTGTGACAACTATTGGAACTCAGGCTGGGAAGTAACATTCACACTGAATTTTACTACGAATACCTATTCCTTCCCGCTTACATCCTTTACAGCAGTTTGGTCAGCAATTGAATCTGGCACTATTGATCCTGAAACTGGTCAGATGATCGGACACTATATTGTATACCAGAATGGTGTTAATATAGAAGAAGGAGAACATACCTATAATAAGCTTTAGCTAAAGTTGTAGGGATTTAATATTAAAAGAGGGTGTCTAAAAAGGGCACCCTTTTTTTTATCAGCTGCAAAGACAAAATTATAAATGAGCTCAATCAGGGTATGCTCATACAGGATGCTATAAAATGGGGTCTTTTCCTACGGGAAGCAGTGAGGAGTATCTATATTTCATCACATGTTTAAAGCAACAGATGGGTCTTTTTCAAGAATCGTTGTTTATTCAGGGAGATCCCTCACTACGTTCGGGATGACAGGAATCATTAGGGAAGACAGGGGAGAGTGGGCAATGGCGGCAACGCCGCCATTTCCACCTCTCCCCTTGAAATCCCCGAGAAGCCTGTCATTCCGAACAAAACGTAGTGGAGTGAGGAATCTCCCTCTCATTACAGGTTTTAAAAAAATGAAGACAGGTCATTTCTGATGATGCGAAGCGGAATGAGAAATCTCCATCTTTTATCACATGGTTAAAGCAACAGGTTTTTTTTTCAGGGATTGTGGTTCATTCAGGAGATCCCTCGCTTTGCTCGGGATGACAAGCGTTTCTTAATAGGAGGTGGGAGGGAAGCTGGGGCGTTTCGATAGGGAATTAGTTTCGTTATTATAATTTCAACCGAAACGCCCCAGCTTCCCTCCCCAGTGTTTAATAGAATCATGTCATTCCGAACGGAACGCAGTGAAGTGAGGAATCCCATCCCGGTATAGGATACTATAAAAGGGGATCTTTCCCTTCGAGACGCAGTGAGGAATCCCCTCCCGTTACAGGATACTATAAAATGGGATCTTTTCATTCGGAACGCAGTGAGGAATCCCATCTCATTGCAGGATAATATAAAATAGGATCTTTTCTCTCAGGAAACATTGAGGAATTACCTGGTAGGGTTTATTACTTCATTATTACTTATTGTTTCACTTCGAGTGAACCCCTCCCGTTATGGCAGGAATGAGTAACATCCTTGCAAATTAACTTTTATTCTATCTTAAGACTTATTATTTCCAGCCTTGTCGCGCTGGTCCTTAGTACTTTAAAGACAAAATTCTTTATCCTGATCACATCATTGCAACCGGGTATGCTTCCGTGGAAATAGAGTATCAGTCCCGCAAGTGTCTCATATTCATCTTCTTCAGGAAGATTCAGATCGTACTTTTCATTGAGGTAATCTATCTCAAGCCGGCCTGAGAATATAAATTCATTCCTGCCTACGACCTTTTCTACAAGCTCATTTACATCATGCTCATCCTCTATGTCGCCGACAATTTCTTCAAGAACGTCTTCAATCGTCACCATCCCTGAGGTACCGCCAAATTCATCAACAACAAGGGCTACATTTTTCTTCTCCTCAACAAAAACCTTAAGGAGCTTATTTGCGCCCATGGTTTCAGGTACAATGGAAAGCTTCCTGATAGATGACCTGATATCTGAAGGATTCTTGAAAATATCCTTCAATTCAAAATACCCTATGATATTGTCGATTGAATCCTCGTATATCAGGATCCTTGAATGTTGAGTCTCAATGAACTTTTCCCTGAGTTCCCCGAGTGAGCTTGTGCAATCAACAGCCTCGATCTCGGTACGGGGAACCATACATTCGCGCAGCTTCACATTCGAAAAATCAAGTGCATTCTGAAAAATCCTGATATTATGATGGTCAGGTCCTGAATCCGCCTTGCCCTGTTTGCTCAGGTTTACGAAATGATCCAGGTCGACTTTGGTGAAGACCACATTTTCCTGAGGTTTACCGGTAGAATTGTTTTTGAAGAAGATCTTCAGAAAAATGTTCGAAACGCTGAGAGTCAGCTTGCTCACGGGATAAAAGAGCCAGTAGAATATTATTGTGGGTATACTGAGTGTCTTCAGAAAGAAATTAGGTGAAATGACAAAAACTGTTTTTGGCAGGAACTCCGAAAAAAGGAGCAATATTCCCGTGGAGATCACGGTATTGAAAATAAGCACCAGAACATCGGATCCGAAAGCCGGGGTGAGTATGGGATTTAACAACCTGGAAAAGAAAAGGCCATAGATCACCAGTGCAACATTATTGCCTATCAGCATGGTAGCTATATATTTTCCCGGATTATTTGTGAATATTTTGATTATCTGGGAGCCGAATAAACCCTGTTTCCGGTCAAGTTCAATGCGAAGCTTGTTGGATGCTACAAAGGCTATCTCCATCCCTGAAAAGAATGCCGAAAAGAGCATGGCAAGAAGTATGACCAGTATACTGTTCATAACCCAAAGTTAACGATTTTTTACCCATTATTCATCCCTCAGGTAGATGGGGCCGGATGGACTCTTGATTTTTCGCTTGTTAAGCTTGATGTCTGATTCAAATCCTGTTCCCATAAGGGTCTGATCTTCATTGATGATCTTCACGAATCTGTCGGTGTATATAAGATCCTTATCCTGATCCCAGAACAGCTGCTCCGTTTCGAGCCTGTCGTTGGATCCGTTTAAAACTACCACGCTGTCCCTTAATTCCCAGAGCTTTTTCTTGTCAAGGTATTTTGCATATTTAGCCGTGGCATAGCCGACTGAATCCTTCTTTCCTTCAAAAAAAACAACATTTATTCCCTCCCTGAATTCCGAATATGGAGATTCATCATTGCTGTATGTCTCTATTAAAGGGGCTCTCAAAATGAGCTGGACTTTCCCGGAATCAGTATAAACTGTAGTGATGTCTCGGTTTGTCATTGATGGAAGTAAGAGTATTTCGCTTTTCTTTATCGTTTCGACTTTTGTCTCACAGGAAGATAGAATAAAAGCAACAGCGAAAAAGCAAAATATCTTAACAAAGCCGTCCCCTTTGGAGGAAAGTATGGAATGGGGTGTTTGATTTGTAAAACTCGATATATGTCTGTTAATCATATTTCCTCTTGAAGAACCAGTTATCGTACAGATTAATACTTAATCCGAATGTAAAATAGTTCTCATCATGAGTAAATGACTGACCGGTCACTGATTTCCTGGTATAATCAGCATAAAAATTGATTTTTGAATAAAAGCCGGCCGGAGTTGAAAATTTGCGTTTCATAGGTATCCCTAAGCCAAGGCTCATCCCGTATTCATTCACCTTGTCTCCGTTGAATAACAGATAGTTGTTTCCAAGATGTCCGCCAAGGCGGTAATCAATCCTTTTCATGAAGTTGTAATTGGCAAGTCTGTCTGGAGTATATTCGGCTCCAATGAGGAGAGTCCTGGTGTTGGTGACATATCCTGTTGATCCCTTGAATTTTGCATTCTCCCAGGCTGAATAAATATAATCGACTCCAACAACAAATTTATTCTTTTTCCCGAACGCCAGTCCGACACGTACCGATCCAGGTATATAAGCCTTGGTGGAGTCATCGAATGTATATGCGATAGTATCTGTTGCAGAGTAAATGTTATAGCGGTAGGAAATACTCTCAAATGTCGATTTACAGTTTTTCCCGCTGCTGTATGATGCTCCGATATTCAGGAAATAATCATTCTTTAATGCAGCTGCATACTGAAGTCCAAAATCAAATCCAATCCCTGTCATCCGGAAATTCTCAGTCATATTTGTCTGAAAGGTGTAATAATAATCAGCAAAATCAAACTCATTATATCTCTTGATTGAACCGAAAAGCAGAGACACGTTGGCACCGACAGATAAATTCTTTGTGATGTTGAGCCCGGTTCCCAGGAAGAAATTTGTGAATCCTCCGCTACCCACGTGATAGGAAATATATTCGCCGGTGATCTCATTATATCCTTCATCAAGTTTCGTGACTTTTTCAGCAATATTGTAGTAGCCATTTGAAACAGGCACAATACCGGTGGCAAAACCCCACCTCCTGGTAATAGGGAAACCGATAAGAAAATGATTAAAATTAAGATCTTCAGAAAGATCCGTTTTGCTGCCGTCTGATATTATGTTGAGACCATAATCAAGTCCGAAATCAAATATGAAGGAATTAGTATCGAGACTGCTGTATGATGCCGGATTTGTGAAATATATTGTATTATTCTCTCTCATTGCAGCGGCGGTTCCGGCCATTCCAAGACTCCTGAACGAACCTGCCGGTTCAAGAATTCCAAGGTTGTAGCGGGCAATCGGTGAGTTAACAAGTTTTTGTCCTGAGGAATAAAGGGGAATTAATATGAGAATTGCGGTCAGGATCCCTGCTGATCTATTTTGCATTGTATTCCAGAATATAATTTAAACCATCTATCACAATATCAGGCATATATGTGACCTTGTAACTGAGTTTGTCTTTTAAATATCCGCTGTCTCCGCCTGTAAGGATCACCTTAAGATCGACATGCTTCTTGAGAAACGTGCGAATATACTCATTTATTTCATATATAATACCGTTGATTACTCCGGCTGTGATTGCCTCAACTGTATTCTTTCCAGGAGATGAATATTTATCAGTTGTCGAAACTAGCGGAAGCTTGCCAGTGAACCTGTGAAGCGCACGGAACCTCATGCTGAGACCTGGCGAAATATTGCCTCCCTTGTAGGCCTTTCCTGACAGGAAATCGTAAGTTATTGCACTGCCGGCATCAATTATCAGTATCTTTTTCCCGGGGAATGTAAGATATGCACCTGCAATGGCTGCCATCCTGTCCGGACCAAGAGTCTCATATTCATTTTTAAAAGGCAGCTTCGATTTATATGAAAGCACATGCACATGCGGAATTCCATGTGTTGCCAGATCAATAACAAAATCAGGGGTATTCCTTACAGATGAAACAATTGCTTTGTCAAGCTCGTATTTGCCTAAAATCTTTTCCATCTTTTCGCAACTGAATATTCTCGTGCGAAAAGAAATAACCTTCCTCCTGCCATCATAAATAGCGACTTTGGTACAGGTGTTGCCTATGTCAAAAATCAGGTTCATAATGATATTTAAAACACAAAGGTAAGAAAGAAGTTTGGAGTGAGCTAAAGTTTGGAGTGACTAAAGTTAAACCAACTCTAGTCACTCGTAACTCTAGTCACTTCTTTCATAGGATACAAACATCCCGTTTAATACCCCTATGGCCGACTTTACAGATGTAATATCTCTTATGGTCAAACTTAATTTTGCCTCTTTCTGCTTCACAGACATTTGCCTCTGATGATGGTTAACATAATTCATTATTGAAACGAAAAGCTGGCTCCGGTAGAACGGAGATTCAGGATCTGAAATGAAATTGGCAATAAGAAGGTTGTTCTTCAGTAGTATTTTTTCAATACCCAGTTTTATCGCCAGCCATTTAATCCTTACAATATCAAGAAGGGCCGCTGAAGGATCAGGAAGCGGACCGAAACGGTCAATGAGCCTGTTTTCGAAGAGCTGAAGAACTTCCTCATTATCAATTTCATTGAGCTCCTTGTAAAGTCTTATCCTTTCAGAAATATTTGAAACATACTCATCGGGGAACATGATCTCAAGGTCAGTATCAATCTGAAAATCAGAGACAAATGGTTTATCAGGACCGGCTTTCCTCTTTTCTTCCGCTGTCTTTTCCACCTGCATGAACACCTGCGGCTCGGATTCCCTCAGCTCCAGCATTGCTTCAGTGAGTATCCTCTGGTATGTCTCAAATCCGATATCGGCTATGAAGCCGCTTTGCTCTCCTCCGAGCAGGTTACCTGAGCCTCTGATGTCGAGATCCTGCATAGCAATGTTGAATCCGCTGCCCAGCTCTGAAAACTCTTCAATTGCCTTTAGGCGCCGTCTTGCTTCATGGGTCAGATTGTCAAATGGCGGAGCTAGTAGATAGCAGAATGCCTTTTTGTTAGACCTTCCTACCCGTCCCCTGAGCTGGTGAAGCTCTGATAGACCGAAATGGTGTGCATCATTGATGAAGATCGTATTTGCATTGGGGATATCGAGCCCCGATTCAATAATCGTAGTTGCAATAAGAACGTCATAATCGCCCTGGATAAAATCAAACATCACATTCTCAATTGTCTTGCCATCCATCTGTCCATGCACAATAGCGCTTTTTACATTCGGGCATATGCGTTGGATCTTTACCTGGATATCCTTAATATTCTCAACGCGGTTATGGATTATAAATACCTGGCCGTTTCTGGAAACCTCATACTCAATGCCTTCCTTTATAATCTCCTCGTTGAACCCGTGAAGTTCAGTCACTATCGGCATCCTGTTGGGAGGTGGAGTGTTGATTATGGAAAGGTCGCGGGCTCCCATCAGTGAAAACTGGAGTGTACGCGGGATTGGTGTAGCTGTAAGGGTAAGCGTATCAACGCTGGCTTTTAGTTTCTTGAGTTTTTCCTTTACAGAAACTCCGAATCTTTGCTCTTCATCGATAATAAGCAGCCCAAGGTCCCTGAACTTTATATCCTTTCCTATAAGCTTATGCGTACCGATGATGATATCTATCTTTCCTTCAGCAAGATCCGATACGATTCTTTTCTCCTCTCCGGGCTTTTTATGCCTGGTAAGGTATTCGATATTGCAGGGAAATCCTTTCAGTCGTAATGAGAATGTCTTGTAATGCTGAAGTGCAAGGATTGTGGTGGGAACCAGGATTGCTGTCTGCTTGCTGTCGGAAGCCGCTTTAAAGGCTGCCCTGACAGCAACCTCCGTTTTACCGAAACCAACATCGCCGCAAACAAGCCTGTCCATGGGATGTGGAGCCTCCATATCTTCCTTGATCGATATTGACGTGCTCACCTGATCGGGCGTATCCTCGTAAATGAAAGATGCCTCCAGCTCTCTTTGAAGATATGAATCAGGAGAGAAGGCAAATCCGTCAGAGGCCATCCTTTTTGCATATAGATGAATGAGGTCTTTTGCAATATCCTTGACTCTCTTCTTGGTAGTCTGTTTCAGTTTGTGCCATGCACCCGATCCGAGCTTATATATCTTCGGCGGTGCATTTTCCCCGCTTTTGTATTTCGAAATACGGTGAAGGTTGTGGATCCCCACATAAAGTATATCATTATCCCTGTAAACAAGCTTGATCGCTTCCTGAACCTTTCCGTTCACTTCTATTTTCTCCAGTCCTCCGAATCTCCCTATACCGTGATCTATATGGACCACATAATCACCAGGATTAAGTCCTGTTAATTCTTTAACAGATATGCTTTCCTTTTTGGTGAAATAGCCTCTTATCCTGAATTTGTGATACCTGTCAAATATCTGATGATCAGTGTATACGCAGATTTTACGATCATGATCAGTGAACCCTCCGTGCAGATTGATGAGCAGTGGAATGAAATTCACCCCGGGATTTATCTCTGCGAAAATATCTCTGAGCCTGTCGATCTGTGACTGGCTCTCAGATAATATATATGTATTGTAACCGTCCAGCTTATTGGATAGAAGTTTTTCTGAAAGCAGTTCAAAATTCTTATTGAAAACAGGTTGAGGCTCTGTCCTGAAGGTTATCTTTTTATCAGCTTCAAACAGCCCTTGCCTGCCGAATTCAACCATAGCGAACTTTTCGCACTCCTCAAAGAACCTGCTGCCTGTCATCACCAGTTCCTTTCTTCCGGTGATCTGTCCTGACTCTTCCCTCTGGATTGTCTGTGAATAAATGGAATTGACCTTTTCCTTCATGAAACCTGCATCTTCAGTCCAGATTATGCATGTTGGCGACAGGAAATCAGTGAATGAATCGCTTATTTCCTCAACTGAGATATCCTGGATATTGGGAATAATCTGAATAGCATCGTGGGTTCTGACTGAGAGCTGATCTTCAGTGTTGAAAGATCTTATCGTTTCAACTTCATCGCTGAAAAAATCAATACGGTAGGGGAGGTCGGAGGAAAATGAAAAAACGTCTACGATGCTTCCCCTGATTGAATATTGTCCGGGTTCATATACGAAGTCCACCCGTTCGAAGCTATATTCCTGGAGCATCTCCTCGATAAATTCCAGGGACAGCTTGTCTCCCTTTGCGATACGTAAAGTGTTCTTCTTCAGGTTCTTTTTGCTTATCACTTTTTCCATCACCGATTCGGGATAGGTGATTATAATCCCTTTTCTTTTACCTGTGGAGAGATGGTTCAGCACTTCTGTGCGAAGGACTATGTTGGCAGGTTCGGTCTGTTCGTACAGCACTGAACGCTTGTACGTTGAAGGGAAAAAGAAGATTCCTTCTTCTCCGGCCAGTGCAACAAGGTCATTGTAAAAATAGGCGGCATCTTCCTTTTCGGGAATGATCACAATGTGGGTAGCCTGCAGTTTATCAAATACAGATGCAAGTATCACTACCTTTGAAGAACCCGACAAACCTTCAATATTTATCCTGAATATTGCTGAATCGCCAAGACAATCAACAACTTGCTGATGCCCCGGATGTTCAATGTAAAGATCGGTTATCTGATTTTTTTTCATCGGAGGAACTCTTCAATTTTATGCACCATGTTCTTCGATCCTGCATAAAAAGGAGAACGCTGATGAAGTGATCCGGGTTCGACATCCATAATCCGCCTGCTTCCATCTGAAGCTTCGCCGCCTGCCTGTTCTGCAATGAAGGCTATCGGGTTACATTCATATACCAGCCGTAATTTGCCTTTCGCCATCTTGTCGTTCGGGGGATATAAAAATATTCCTCCCATGAGAAGATTCCTGTGAAAATCAGAGACCAGCGATCCAATATATCTTGATGTAAAAGGCCTTCCTGATTTTTGATCCTTTTCCTGGCAATACTTGATATATTTCTTTATTCCTGCAGGGAAATAAATATAATTTCCTTCGTTTATAGAATAAATTTTACCATCCTCAGGAGTTTTCATATTTGGATGCGAGAGGCAGAATTCCCCGATCGATGGATCCAGGGTAAAACCATTCACTCCGTTCCCTGTGGTATAGACCAGCATTGTCGATGAGCCATAAATGACATAAACCGATGCCACCTGGTTTGTGCCCTTTTGCAGGAAGTCCTCATTTTTAACAGATTCGCCCCTTGGTGTGATCCTCCTGTGTATTGAGAATATCGAGCCGACAGAAACATTATAATCTATGTTTGAAGATCCGTCGAGCGGATCCATACATACAATATATTTTCCCTTTCTCGCAGGCTTGTCGCTGAAGACGATCTCGTTCTGGTTCTCTTCAGTCGCTATGCCGCAGCACTCACCACTCGACCTGAGAGCGTCGGTAAAAACCTTGTCGGCAAAAACATCGAGCTTCTGCTGGTTCTCGCCCTGGACATTTACAATGCCTGCTTTCCCGATTATGTCCACCAGCCCCGCCTTGTTGACCTTCTTGTTGACGATCTTGGCGGCAGTGCCGATGTGTGAAAGGAGCGTGGAAAGATCTCCTTTCGCATAAGGGAAATCCTTCTGCGTCAGAGTGATGAAGTCGTTAAGGGTAGTTACTTTGTAGCTGTTCATTCTGATCACTAAGTTAATTCAATATTTTAAGTGCCGTGTATACGAAATAATTGATTTTTGATTCTGAAATCCTAATTTTATAACAAATTTCATTTTATGAAGGTTTACAAATTCGGAGGTGCCTCTGTCAAGGATGCTGCGGGCATTAGAAATCTGACAAATATAGTTTCAAAGGAATCAGGGAACCTCGTAGTTGTCGTTTCGGCATTCGGAAAGACAACCAACGCAATGGAGAAAGTGCTTAAAGCCTGGCTCGATGGCGATAAAAGCTACAGGGATCATCTTGATAATGTTTACAGCTACCATGCCTCAGTTGCCGATGAGCTGTTTCCTCCGGGGAATTCTGGAAAAGGCAGGATCGATAATTCATTTTCCTGGCTCAGGGAGTACCTTCAGTCATCAGCGAGATCTTCTTACGATTTTGAATATGACCAGGTAGTTTCACATGGCGAAATCTGGTCGACTATTATTATTGCTGAATATCTTAAAAAGTCCGGGCTGAATACAGAATGGGTGGATATAAGAAAATGCCTTCTTACTGACGACAGGTACCGGGATGCAAATATTCTGTGGAAAGAAAGCTCCGGACTGGTTCAGACTGCCTTTGATTTTACAAAATACCCCGTGTATGTAACCCAGGGATTTATTGGCGCAACAGCAGCGGGCCATTCAACGACACTCGGAAGGGAAGGATCGGATTACTCTGCTGCTATCATTGCCAATATGCTTGATGCAGAAAGTGTTACAGTGTGGAAAGATGTGCCGGGACTTCTTAATGCCGATCCCAAATGGCTGCCTGATGCAAGCAAGCTTGAAGAAATATCTTACAAGGAAGCGGTTGAAATTACATTCTCGGGAGCAAAGGTTATTCATCCCAAGACTATCAAGCCATTACACAACAAGAATATTCCTCTCTATGTCAGGTCATTCATAAATCCTGATGAAAAGGGAACGGTTGTGAAAGCTGATGCCATGCTGAAAAAGATAATGCCAGTCTTCATCAGGAAGGAAAACCAGATAATGATATCCATCCTCCCAAAGGACTTTTCTTTTGTGATGGGAGATAACCTTAGCAGGATATTCCAGACTTTTATCATGAATGGCATAAAGGTCAATCTCGTTGAGGCGAGCGCGGTAAGCATTGATGTATGTGTCGATGACGAAAGGCCGAAAATTAAATCGCTGCTCATCGACCTTGAAACTGAATACTCGGCTTTATATAACGAAAATGTAGAGATGCTGTCAATCCGCCACTATACTCCTGAAGCAATTGACCGCATAACCTCCGGCCGTGATATCATGCTGGAACAGAGAACGAGGAGCACGGTGAGGTTTGTGGTAAGGACGGTGATTGCTTCGTCGTCCCGATAGATATCGGGACTCCTCGCAATGACAGTACTCTTAATAAATTCAGCTTACATTTGTTAACAAATTCCATTAGTATTCAGTCATTGCGAGGAGCGTAGCGACGAAGCAATCCTTCTATCTGTCAAACCTCAGCCTCTGGCCCCGATAATCTTCGTCGAATATACCTTTATTATATATAGGTGTACCATTGACGATAGTCTGAACCACCTTTGACCGGAAAGTTGTGCCCTCGAATGGCGACCAGCCGCACTTGTATAATATATTTTCCTTTGATACCGTCCAGGAATCATCTGGATTAACAAGACACAGGTCGGCTTTGTACCCTTCCCTGATAAATCCTCTTTCCTTTATATTAAACAGGATGGCAGGGTTATGGCACATCTTCTCAACTATCTTTTCCAGTGAAAAAATCCTTCTGTGCCAAAGCTCGAGCATGGCAACTAGCGAATGCTGAACCAGCGGTCCACCTGATGGCGCCCTGAAATAGCTGTTTGATTTTTCTTCAATGGTATGTGGCGCGTGATCTGTAGCTATGACATCTATCAGGTCATTATTTACACCATTTATCAGCGAATCCCTGTCAAACCTGGTTTTAATTGCAGGATTCCATTTGATTCTTGATCCCATCTGCTCGTAGAAAGTATCGTCGAACCAGAGGTGATGAACGCACACTTCTCCCGTTATCTTTTTCTGACCAGGGGGAAGATTATTACTCAGGAGCTTCATTTCATCTGCGGTCGACAGGTGGAAAAGATGAAGCCTTGTATTGAATTCCCTTGCCAGCTTTACGGCGAACGATGAAGAAAGGAAACAAGCCTCCCTGCTTCTTATCATCGGGTGCATGCTGAAAGGTACATCTTCTCCGTACTTATTCCTGTAAAACTCAGTGTTCTTCCTTATAGTCGGTTCATCCTCACAATGAGCGCTTATTGGCATTACCGCTTTTTTGAATAATGCCGTCAGCGAGTCCTTGTTGTCTACAAGCATATTACCTGTCGAAGAGCCCATGAAGACCTTTATCCCCGGAACTTCCTTCGGATCGGCTTTAATTATTTCATCGAGGTTGTCGTTCGTGGCGCCTATCAGAAATGAATAATTTATAAGTGAGTTTTCCGATCCAAGCTGATATTTTTCATTAAGGGCTTTTATTGTAGTTGTCTGTGGTACAGTATTGGGCATATCCATAAAGGAAGTGATGCCCCCTGCAGCCGCAGCCCGCGATTCAGAAAGGATATCGCCTTTGTGTGTAAGTCCGGGTTCCCTGAAATGAACCTGGTCATCTATCACACCGGGGATCAGAAGAAGGCCTGTAGCCTCGATAATATCTGCTCCCTGTGGAGCTTTTAGCTGTCCCGGAGCACCGATGGCTGAAATGATCTCACCCTTAATAAGCAAATCGCCCCTGAAGGTTTTTCCCTCATTTACTATTGTTGCATTTTTTATTAATATGCTGCTCATTATGCCGTTGCACCGTTCTGCCGTTGCACCGTTGCACCATTTCTTCTATATTTCACAAACCAGCTCCTGATCTTCATCCTGAGTGTGCTCCAGATGGCTTCGTTGAAGATGCCACCGGACATTTTTGACTGGCCCATTTTCCTGTCGGTGAAGATTATTGGTACTTCAACAATTTTATATCCGAGTTTCCAGGCAATGAACTTCATCTCGATCTGGAAGCTGTAACCTACCGACCGGATCTGATTTGTAAGAATGTTCTCAAGAACTTCGCTGCGATAGCATTTGAATCCGGCGGTCGTATCCATGATTTTCATTCCCGTCACAAACCTGACATAGATAGAGGCAAAATATGACATAAGTACTCTCGACAGAGGCCAGTTGACAACGTTTACACCGCTGATATATCTGGAGCCGATGGCCACATCAGCCCCGTCTTCCTCGCATACCTTGCAGAGCCTTATCAGATCTTTTGGATCGTGGGAGAAATCAGCGTCCATTTCATAAATAAAGTCATAGCCCTTTTCAATGGCATATTTGAATCCGGCAATATATGCAGTTCCGAGTCCTAGTTTACCGGGTCTTTCAATCAAGTGGATTCGCGGATTGGTTATCTGGAGTCCTTTTACGATATCGGCTGTTCCGTCAGGCGAATTATCATCAATGACAAGAATATCAAAGACATGATTGAGTGAAGAGATTGCTTTTATAAGGGCTTCAATGTTTTCCTTCTCCTTGTATGTTGGTATAATGACTATATTTGACATCCCATAGATATTGTTGCGAAAATACGGAAATTCATTAACTATGAAAAAATTATCGCTAACATTATTGCTGATTATCTTGATGGTTTCCAGGCTTTTTTCACAGGATTTCTTCTGGCAGACCAGCCTTTTCTCTTTTTTTGACAACCTTGAATTTGCAGATTCACGTTTAAAGATCCCTCAGACCATGGCAGGAGTAATGATAGCTCCGGAGGTTGGATTTAAATGGGATTCTATTCACAGGATCGTCGGCGGGGTGAATCTCATGCATGAATTCGGTAGCACCGATGTTATTGATAAGATATATCCAACAGCCTATTATGAATATTGCAGCAAACCATTTACGTTTATCATGGGAGCCTTCCCGAGATCAATGGCGCTGGAAAAATACCCACGGATGTTTTTCCAGGATTCACTATCATATTACAGGCCCAATATAAATGGCATATTCCTTCAATACGGAAAGGATCAGAAATATGTGAATGTATGGCTCGACTGGACAGGCAGGCAATCGCAACATGTCAGGGAAGCATTTTTCGTCGGTCTCAGCGGCAGGTATAACGCAGGCATTTTTTATTTGCAGCATTTCAGCTATATGTTTCATTTTGCTTCGAGGATGGATTCTTTTGTTCATGAACCGCTTCATGACAATATGCTTTTTCTGACATCCGCGGGAGCAGACCTTTCGGGCAGAACGTTTTTTGACAGGCTGGAAGGAAATATTGGCTGGGTTCTTGGTCTCGAACGATCGAGGAGCGGTGATGCGGACTGGATTTCCATGCATGGATTGCAGGCTGAGGCAAGGGCTGAATACAGAATTGCAGGCATTTCCAATACCTTTTATGCGGGTCGGGGGATGATGCATTTTTATAGTGAATATATGAATGAACTT
>Ga0209450_10000544_pt1 | contig 19114 bp, 8 predicted proteins | sample FrelakmetLWP11LW_FD_187149 | JGI IMG/M metagenome (GOLD analysis project Ga0209450, IMG submission 187149) | Freshwater lake sediment microbial communities from the University of Notre Dame, USA, for methane emissions studies - LWP11 LW (SPAdes)... | ecosystem: Environmental > Aquatic >...
CTCGTGCAATTTGAGGATTTTTTCCGCCACAATGCCATTTTGTGTCAGATAGTGGCAGGTTCCTTCAGTAGCAACAATTTTAAGGCCGGACTGACAGAGCAGGCGTGCGGCTTCCAGAATGCTGGTTTTATCCGATTGGGCAATCGAAAGCAGCACAATGCCTTCTGTGGGCAGCAATTGCTGTGCGGCTTCCTGTGCCTTGTAGAAAGCCATACCGGCTGAATCAGCCATTCCAAGCACTTCGCCGGTTGAACGCATCTCAGGCCCCAAAACCGGATCAACTTCTGGAAACATATTGAAGGGGAAAACCGCTTCCTTGACGCCATAATGTGGAATCTTTTTGTGAATCAGGTTCAGGTCCGACAATTTCTTGCCAAGCATTAACTGAACTGCAGCACGAACCATCTGGATATTGCAAACCTTGGAAACCAGAGGCACCGTGCGGGATGCACGAGGATTGGCTTCCAGAATATAGACCTTATCGCCGGCAATGGCGTATTGGATGTTAATCAGTCCGCAAACTTTCAATTCCGTGGCGATCTTTTTGGTATAGTCTTCAATCGTCTTTAGATGCTTTTGCGGGATGGATACCGGCGGCAGGACGCAGGCTGAGTCCCCGGAATGGATACCCGCCAGTTCGATATGCTCCATAATGGCCGGAATAAATGCTTCCTTGCCATCGGAAATGGCATCGGCTTCGACCTCAAGAGCATTTTCGAGGAACTTGTCGATCAAAATCGGACGATCCGGGGAAATATCAACCGCAGCATTGACATACCGGGTCAGCATCTGTTCGTCATAGACGACTTCCATACCACGTCCGCCAAGCACATAGGAAGGTCGAACCATCAACGGATAACCAATCCGACCGGCAATTGCAAGAGCATCCCGGAGATTACTTGCCATTCCGGAAGCTGGCTGAGGGATATCCAATTTCTTAATTACCTTGCGAAAACGGTCGCGGTCTTCAGCCAGATCAATTGATTCTGTGGATGTGCCGAGGATTTTCACGCCAGCCTGTTCGAGTTCCTTGCAAATATTGAGCGGGGTTTGGCCGCCAAGCTGAACAATAACGCCCTCTGGTTTTTCTTTGTTGTAAATTTGCAGCACATCTTCAACCGTCAGGGGCTCAAAGTACAGCTTATCAGAAGTATCATAGTCCGTCGAAACAGTTTCGGGGTTACAGTTGACCATAATGGTTTCATACCCCATATCCCGCAGGGCAAAGGCCGCGTGAACGCAGCAATAGTCAAATTCAATACCCTGACCGATACGGTTTGGACCCCCGCCGAGAACCATCACTTTCTTCTGGTCACTGACCGCCACTTTGTCGGCAGCATTATAGGTCGAGTAGTAATAGGCAGCATTTTCTACGCCGCTAACCGGAACCGGCTCCCAAGCTTCCGTAATTCCCGCTGCAAGACGTTTTTGACGAATCTCCTTTTCGGACAGATTTAACAATTGAGCCAAATATTTGTCGGCAAATCCATCTTTTTTGGCCTGAATCAGGAGTTTATCCGGCAATGATTTACTCTTGAATTTCAGGATTTCCTGCTCCAACTCAACCAGTTCTTTCATTTGCTGAATAAACCACGTCTTGATATAGGTTTTGCGGTGCAGTTCTTCGACATCAGCACCTTTGCGAAGCGCCTCGTACATCACAAACTGCCGCTGACTGGTGGGAACCGCAAGCATCGCCATCAATTCATCCAGTGATTTTTTATTAAGGTCTTGGACAAAACCAAGACCATACCTGCTGTTTTCCAATGAGCGAATCGCCTTTTGAAACGCTTCCTTATACGTCTTGCCAATGCTCATTACTTCGCCGACGGCGCGCATTTGTGTACCAAGCTGATCTTTGATACCTCGGAACTTTTCAAATGCCCAGCGGGCAAACTTTATCACAACATAATCGCCAGACGGAGTATATTTTTCCAGCGTGCCATCCCGCCAATAAGGAATTTCATCCAGCGTCAATCCGCCTGCCAGCAACGCCGAAACCATCGCAATAGGAAAGCCCGTCGCCTTCGATGCCAGCGCCGAGGATCGTGAGGTTCGCGGGTTAATTTCAATGACGACCACCCTGCCGGTTCCAGGATCGTGGGCAAACTGGACATTTGTTCCTCCGATGACGCCGATAGCCTCGACAATCGCATACGAATAATCCTGAAGTTTCTTCTGTAATTTCGGATCAATCGTAAGCATGGGAGCTGAGCAAAACGAATCACCCGTATGGACGCCCATCGCGTCGATATTTTCGATGAAACAGACTGTTATTTTTTGTCCTTTAGCATCACGAACGACCTCCAGTTCCAGTTCTTCCCAACCCTCAACGGATTCTTCAATCAAGACCTGCTTTACAATACTGGCTGAAAGCCCACGGCTGACGATGGTACGAAATTCATCCATATTATAGACCAATCCACCGCCAGTGCCGCCCATCGTATAGGCAGGACGGATAACACAAGGCAAACCAATTGATTTGACAACCTGTTCGGCCTGTTCAAAATTATAAACAATTTCGCTTTTCGGCGTTTCGATACCCAGCGAAGTCATGGTGTCTTTGAACACCTGCCGATCCTCTCCACGTTCGATAGCGTCTTGCTTGACACCGATGATTTGTACGCCGTATTTTTCCAGGATGCCTTTCTTTGCCAATTCCGACGACAGGTTCAATCCAGTCTGCCCTCCCAGATTCGGCAGTAGGGCATCGGGTCTCTCTTTGGCAATGATTTTCTCCAGCGAATTGACATTCAACGGCTCAATGTAGGTCGCATCTGCCATTCCCGGATCGGTCATAATCGTTGCGGGATTGGAATTAACAAGTACGATTTTGTAGCCGAGTTTGCGTAGAGCTTTACAGGCTTGTGTTCCCGAATAATCAAATTCACAGGCCTGCCCGATGATAATGGGGCCAGATCCGATAATCAGAACTTTTTTGATGTCATTGCGTTTTGGCATTTTTTGGCATTCCTTATAAAATCAAGTTAAGAGTTGGACTGTTCATGTGGACATTCCAGGATGTACTTATTGGTAATCGGCATCCGCCGATCTTTACCGAACGCTCGCGGTGTAATCTTGATTCCCGGCGGACATTGCCGGCGTTTATATTCCGCCAAATCGACCAGCCGAAATATCCGCTGGACAGTCTGTTCGGGAAACCCCTCGACAATCAATTCCGAGGGAGATTTTTCCTGTTCGATATAACCTTGCAATATCCGGTCGAGAATGTCATATTCCGGCAGCGAATCACTGTCTTTTTGATTGGCTCTTAACTCCGCAGTCGGAATACGATCAATAATGCTCTGGGGTATTCGCTCGCATCCGGCAGTGCGGTTGACATAGTCGCTCAATTGATAAACCAGCGTTTTCGGTACGTCTTTAATTACCGCAAAACCCCCCGCTGTATCGCCGTACAACGTACAATAGCCGACAGCGGTTTCGCTTTTGTTACCCGTCGTCAAGACCAGCCAGCCTTTCTGATTCGACAGCGACATCATCATACTGCCGCGGATGCGGGCTTGCAGATTTTCATAAGCTAACCCCTGTTCATTCCAATCCGGCACAGAAGACAGCGTTGTACTGAATTCCTTAAGAATACTCTCAATCGGCAGACTGTAGAATTCAATACCGAGGGTTTCAGCCAACCGTCGAGCGTCGTCGCGCGTTTCGGCAAGGTTAAACCGCGAGGGCATGGTAACGCCGACAACGTTTTCACTGCCGAGAGCGTCTACAGCTATCGCCGCCGTCAACGCGGAGTCAATACCGCCGCTAAGACCTATCATCGCTTTGCGAAAACCGTTTTTGCAGACGTAATCCCGTGTTCCTGTAACGAGCGCCTGATACACTTCCGCGACAGGATCGTTAAGGCCCGGCGCCGCTGCGGATACGATTTTAACGGAGACTTTTTGATTTGCCTTGTCCAGATCGACATAGAGAATATCATCCTCAAAAGCCTTTGCCTGTGCAAGTATCACACCTGTTTCATCGGCAATCAGACTGTGCCCATCAAAGACCAGTTCATCCTGGCCGCCGACAAGATTACAATAGAAAACCGGCTTTTGAAACCGCCCGGCACATCGCCCTACAATTTCCTGACGCTGGGCGATCTTGCCGGCGTGAAACGGCGAGGCAGAGATATTGACTATCGCATCGAATTGTCGACCATTAAGAAACCGTTCGAGCCAGTCAATATCCCACATATCCTCGCAAATGGTTAGCGCTAGACGGAACCCATTATATTCGAATACCACAGGCTCACTGCCGGGAACAAAGTATCTTTTTTCATCAAATACACCGTAATTGGGCAATAGCCCCTTACGGTAAATTGCCACGATTTTTCCGTTCTGTATGACCGCCATTGAATTGCAGACGTGGTCGCCCTGCCATTCGGCAAAACCGACCATCATCGCAGGACCTTCCCATCCGCAGGCCAACTGGCCGAGCGTTTGAAACGTATCGCTTAAAAATCGGGGGCGTAAAAGCAAATCTTCCGGCGGATAGCCGCAAAGACACATCTCGGGAAAAACAACGACATCGGCACCTTTAGACTGAGCCTGTGCGGCATAGCGGCGCACCAACGCAGCATTGCCACGGAGGTCTCCCACCGCGGCATTACACTGTACCAGCGCTATCCGTATCGCCATCGTCTGCATTCCTTTGGAGATTATCCTTTTTTCTTGAACCAGGCGTCAATCGCCTCGGCGGCCTGTCTTCCGCTGTCAATCGCCCGGACGACCAATGAAGCTCCGCTGATGGCGTCACCAGCGGCAAAAACCCTCGGAACATTCGTTTGATAGCGATTGGCTTTGATGTTTCCGCGAGTGTCTAACTCCAGTTTTAAATCAGTTATCAACTGGTTGTGCTCAACATGAACAAAGCCCATCGCCAGCAATACCAATTCCGCTTTTATGACCGTTTCAGAACCGGGGACTTCGGTCATAATCCACGCCCCTTTTTCCTGTTTCCAGTCCACTATGCAGATATGGACTTCTTTGACGCCAGTTGTGTCGCCTACAAATTTCTTGGTGGCGATACTCCACATCCGATTGCAGCCTTCGGCCTGAGACGACGAGGTTCTCATTTGTCGCGGCCACATCGGCCAGGGCGTATCCTGCGGAATATCCTGCGGCGGCTGCGGCAGAATTTCTATCTGCGTAATCGATTTGGCGCCATGCCGACGCGAGGTACCGATACAATCGCTGCCAGTATCGCCGCCGCCGATAACCAGAACATTTTTACCTTTGGCGTCAATCCGTTTGGATACATCAAACGACTCGTCTACTGTAGTTTTATTCTGCTGCCAAAGCAATTCCATCGCGAAGTGGATTCCGCCAAGATCGCGACCGGGAACCGTTAAATCACGGGGCTTGCCGGCCCCCATAGTGATACATATCCCATCAAACAACGTCTGTAGATAATGAGCTGAAATATCAACGCCCACATTGACGCCGTTGTGAAATTTAACGCCCTCGGCTTTCATCTGTTCCAAACGACGGTCGATAATCCATTTTTCGAGTTTGAAATCCGGAATACCATATCGGAGCAGTCCGCCGGGTTTTTCATCTTTTTCGAACACGGTTACGTCGTAGCCAGCACGAGCCAACTGCTGAGCGGCGGAAAGTCCCGCCGGACCGGAGCCAATGACAGCAACGGATTTTCCAGTTTTGGTCTGAGCAAGCTGAGGCTTTATCCAGCCTTCGGCAAAGCCCCGCTCAACTATTTGATACTCGATGTGCCGAATCGTTACCGGCTTATCATTGATAGCCAATGTACAGGACGTCTCGCAGGGAGCCGGACATACCCGACCGGTAATCTCCGGCAAATTATTGGTCGCATGTAGGATTTCACACGCCTGTCGCCAACGACCCTGACAAACCAGATCGTTAAACTCAGGAATGATATTCCGCACCGGACAACCCGTACCGTGACAAAATGGGATGCCGCAGTCGATACATCGCGACGCCTGCTGTCTTAACGCTTCCGGCGTTAAAGGAATTTCAATCTCTTTATAATCCTGAATGCGCACATCAACCGGACGATACTCGGTCGATTGACGCTGAAATTCTAGAAAACCTTTTGTTTTAGCCATGGAACACCTCCTCGGTTGCCGGGGTCTGCTCAGTCGCTCGACGTTCGCGTTCTCGCATCCGCTCAAGAGCCTTACGATAATCAATTGGAATCACTTTGACGAACCGTCCAACCATGTCCGGCCACGCATTGAGAATACGTGCAGCACGACTGCTGCGGGTCAATTTTTCATGCTGACTAATCAACTTGAACAACAGATCTTTATCTTCCTGTCGCCAGACATTTTCCAAATCCACCATATCCAGGTTGCACAAGGTATCAAACAGCTGTATTTCATCGAGGACATACGCAATGCCGCCGGACATTCCGGCCGCGAAGTTGTAACCCGTTTTACCCAGAACAACAACTAATCCGCCAGTCATATATTCGCAGGCGTGATCACCGACGCCCTCAACCACGGCCGTCGCTCCGCTATTTCGAACACAGAAGCGTTCGCCGGCCATCCCATTGATAAACACTTCGCCTTCAGTAGCGCCATACAGCAGCGTATTGCCGACAACAATATTTTCGTGTGCCATAAAGGGTGATTCCGGGGGAGTTTCGACAATAATTCGACCGCCCGAAAGCCCTTTACCCAGATAGTCGTTGCTTTCGCCGACCAGCCGAAGCGTTACCCCTTTGGTCAGAAACGCGCCAAAACTCTGCCCGGCCGAACCGCGAAACATAATATCAATCGTATCATTCGGCAATCCGGCAAGCCCATACTTCTGAGTTATCCGATTGCTCAAAATTGTTCCTACCGTGCGGTTGATATTGCGTATCGGCATTTCAAAAGCAACTTTCTGCCGGGTTTCAATTGCGGATTTGCATTGCTCAATCAGTTTCCAGTCCAGATGATCGCCAAGCTGATTAACCTGCGACCGGGTCAAGCGAATCGCATCCAGATTCTTGATTTCGGGCATATAAAGGATCTTCGAAAAATCCAGTCCTTTCGCCTTATAATGTTCAATTGCCTTTTTCGTACACAGTTTGTCGGCACGTCCGACCATATCTTCAAACTTACGGAAACCCAACTGCGCCATGATCTGACGCACTTCTTCGGCTACAAACATCATATATCGCATAATATATTCAGGTTTTCCGCCGAAACGCTTACGCAATTCCGGCTCCTGCGTGGCAATGCCATAGGTGCAGGCGCCATCATGACAGCGACGCAACAGCGTACAACCCATTGTAACCAGAGGGGCGGTGCCAAAGCCAAACTGCTCGGCGCCGAGCAACGCGCCAATTGCCACATCCCGCCCGGTTCGCAGCTGCCCATCCACCTGTACACGAATCCGATTGCGTAAACCATTCAATACCAGAACCTGCTGAGTTTCTGCAAGCCCCAGTTCCCATGGACCTCCCGCATGTTTGATCGATGACTGCGGACTTGCACCGGTGCCGCCGTCGTGTCCGCTAATGAGGACTTCGTCGGCGTTACCCTTGCAGACGCCGGCAGCTATCGTGCCAACGCCGACTTCGGATACCAGCTTAACTGAAACTTTCGCCGAAGGATTGCTGCACTTGAGGTCATATATCAACTGCGCCAAGTCTTCGATGGAGTAAATATCATGATGCGGCGGCGGCGAAATCAGCGTAACGCCCGGCGTCGAAAAACGCAGGGTCGCAATTTCATCGGTAACCTTATGGCCCGGCAATTGGCCGCCTTCGCCGGGCTTTGCTCCCTGAGCCATCTTAATTTGCAGTTCTTTGGCATGGGCGAGATAATTGATTGTAACGCCAAAACGTCCGCTGGCCACCTGCTTGATGGCACTATTCAGCGAATCGCCATTGGGCAACAGTTTGTAGCGTTCCGGGTCCTCGCCGCCTTCACCAGTATTGCTCATCCCGCCAAGTCGGTTCATCGCGATAGCCATACATTCATGGGCTTCTTTGCTGATGGATCCATGGCTCATCGCCCCGGTACAGAACCGCTTGACAATCTCGCTTGCCGGCTCCACTTCGCTTAATGGAACGGACTTGCCCGGCACCATTTCAAACAAACCGCGCAAGGTACAAAGCTGTTTATCCTGATCATTGATCGCGCGGGCAAAATCATCATACGCTTTCGGGTCGTCATTGACCACCGCGTGCTGAAGCCTGGCCACCGTCGTCGGATTCCACAGATGACGCTCGCCATCGCAGCGGAAATGATATTCGCCGCCAAATTCCAGTTCCAACTCGCCGGGCTTGCGGCTGCGATAGGCGTCCTGATGACGACGGATCGCATCCGCTGCAATCTGCCGCAAATCAATGCCTTCAATTCGAGAGCTGGTTCCGGTAAAGTACCGATCCACAAATTCCTTATTTAATCCAATCGCCTCAAACAATTGAGCATTGAAGTAACTGCGCAAGGTCGAGATACCCATCTTGCTAAGAACCTTAAGTATGCCTTTCTTTATCGAAGCGATAAAGTTATCAACAAATTGATCCGGATCCATCACGGCAGGTAATTCACCCTGCCGCTGCAATTCAGGCAGCATCTCAAAAACCATATACGAATTGACCGCGTTTGCGCCGTAACCGCACAACAGACAGAAATGCATCACCTCCCGAGCTTCGCCTGTTTCGACAATCAGACCCACTTCGCCGCGAACACCTTTTTCAATCAGGCCGTGATGCACCGCAGAAACCGCCAGCAGCATCGGAATGGGAGTCTTGTCCGGACCGACGCCTCTGTCGCTAAGAATCAACTGCGACGCACCGTTTTCAATCTCGTGCTGAGCCGCCAACAGCAGTTTATCCAGTGATCGTTCGAGATTCTTTCCTGGATCATTGGAGTGGGGGTCGAAAAACACCGGCAGCGTTACGACCTTAAAATCGTCCCGTTTGACGTTACGCAAACGAATCATATCTTCATTGGTCAATACCGGATGCGGCAATTTCAATTGCTGACAATGCTGTGGCGTTTCTTCCAGCAAATTACGTTTCTTGCCAATAAAACTCATCAGACTCATCACCAGACCTTCGCGGAGCGGATCAATCGGCGGATTGGTTACCTGTGCGAATAACTGCTTAAAATAATCATATAATAGTCGCGGACGGTCGCTCAGTACCGCCAGCGCCGCATCATTGCCCATCGAACCAACCGGCTCCTGTCCATTTTGCGCCATTGGCGCAATGATCATTCGCAATTCTTCCCGCGTATATCCAAAAACCCGCATCCTTGAATACAACGTATCCAAATCTGTTACCGAAACACGCGGCGTATCGAACAAGCCTCGCAATTCAATACGATTTTGTTCCAGCCATCGCCGATAGGGTTTCTGACGGGCTATTTTGCTCTTGATTTCCTGGTCGGTAATAATTCGACCTTCGACCGTATCGACTAAGAACATCTTGCCGGGCTGAAGACGGCCTTTTTGCCGAATCGCATCCGGCGGAAACTCTATCACGCCGGCTTCGCTGGCCAATACCGCCAGCCCGTTATTCGTAATCACATAGCGACTGGGACGTAACCCATTACGGTCGAGCGTTCCCCCAAGATAGCGGCCATCGGTAAACACCATCGCCGCCGGACCATCCCACGGCTCCATAATCGCCGCATGATACTCATAAAATGCACGCTTGTCGGTACTCATGTGATACCGGGTACCAAACGCCTCAGGCACCATCATCATCATCGCATGAGGCATACTGCGGCCGGAACGAACCAGCAATTCAAGCATATTGTCAAAGTTAGCCGAATCGCTCGCTCCGGGCGTAAGCACCGGAATCAAGTCCGACAAGTCGTCGCCTAAGACGGCGGATTTGATATTTTTCTCCCGCGCCCGCATACAGTTTCGGTTACCCGAAAGCGTATTGATCTCGCCATTATGAGCAATACACCGGAATGGATGCGCAAGCTGCCAGTTTGGAAACGTATTGGTGCTGTATCGCTGATGGACAATCGCCAGGGCCGATGTCATTCGCTCATCCGACAAATCCGGGTAGTAGGCGAACAATTGCCAGGCCATAAACATTCCCTTGTAGCAAATCGTCCGGCACGACAGTGAAACAACATAAAAATCTTCACCGTTTTTGCCCATCGTAAGGGAAACCTGCTTTTCGGCTCTTTTGCGAGCTAAAAGCAGGCGACGTTCAAGGTCTTCATCGCAAAGACCGTTTCCGTCGACGAAAATCTGACGGATTGTCGGCTCGGCTTGAAGGGCTATTGGGCCGAGACAATCATTCTTATAAGGGACTTCACGCCAGCCGAGAACTGTCATTCCATGGTGATCTATCGCCTTTTCCAGCATCGCCTCGGTTCTGGCTCGAAAAACGTCATTTTTAGACCCAAAAACCATTCCAACTGCATATTTCCCAGGTTCCGGCAACCCAATCCCAAGTATGTTGCATTCTGCGACTAAAAAATCATGCGGCATTTGGAATAAAATGCCCGCCCCATCGCCGGTAACATCGTCAGCACTGGCCGCTCCGCGGTGATGCAGATTCAAGAGAACCTGCTTAGCGTGTTCCAGGATTGCATGGTCTTTGCGCCCATCAATATTAACCACCGCGCCAATCCCGCAGGCATCGTGCTCATGCCGTGACTCATAAAGACCCTGATCTTCAGGTATCAAATTCATTCTTCGTTGCCTCACTGTTGTTATTTCTTTAATTTTGGGTTTACAAAATTCGGAATAGTTTAATAAGGAAAAGCAGAAAAGTCAACAAGTAAACATCTAAAATAGGGTTTATCAGTACTAAAAAGACCTTTTTTCCCGCCCATTCATAGCGACAAAAAGCCCTGCCGGCGTGATTTCATCCGGCAGGGCTTGTTTATACCCCGCAATACTACAGTTGTTTGTCGACTAATTCTAACGTATAAACAGCATCTGAGCGTAGCTCGGCAGAGGCCACATCTCCGCATCGACAAGCGTTTCCAGTTCGTCGGAAAACTCACGAACTTTAACCATGGCTGGGACGACTTTATCTTTGTATGCATCGGCTTTCTTTTCAGCATTATCCGCTTTCTTGGCAACGGCAACCGCCTTATCAAGTAAACCAAGAGCATCGCTAAGTTGGCTAATCCGGTCATTGACTTTCTCCAGCAATGCTTTCTGGATAGGCGCTTTCACACCTGCAGTTACTGAACCATTTAGCGAACAGGCAACCTTACCGGCAAATCCAATCGCCGCCGGAAGAATCTGACGATGGCCGATGCTCAGCATGGTCATCGCTTCAATGTTCAGCGTCTTGGCATAGTTTTCCAGCAGAATTTCCATCCGCGCGTGCAATTCAGATTTATTGAGAACTTTGTGCCTGTCGAACAGCTTGATGTGTTCCGGGCTATAGATTGTTTTAATCGAATCGACACAGGAACGGATATTGGGCAGACCGCGCTTGGCGGCTTCACTGGCCCATTCTTCGGTGTAATTATCGCCATTAAAGACAATACGGTTATGTTCCTTCGCAATCTTCTGAATTAACTTCTGGACATCGGCCGTAATATTTTTACTCTTTTCAAGCTGATCGGCAAATTCCAGCAGCACATCGGCTACAATCGTATTCAGCACAAACATCGGCCCGGCGGTAGACTGCGACGAACCAACCATACGGAATTCAAACTTGTTGCCGGTAAAGGCAAATGGGCTTGTACGGTTGCGGTCAGTGGTATCTTTGGGCAGAGGCGGCAGCGTGGTTACGCCGATTTTCATCTCGCCGCCCTGCTTGCTGCTTTTGGCCTTGCCGGTAGCCAACTGTTCAAAAATATCATTTAGTTGGTCGCCCAGAAAGATCGAGACAATCGCTGGAGGAGCTTCATTGGCGCCGAGACGGTGGTCGTTGCCCGGAGCGGCAACCGTAGCTCGCAAAATCGTTGAATACTTATCGACCGCGCGAATTACAGCACACAGGAAAACCAGAAACACCATATTGTCGTGCGGCGTATTGCCCGGTTCCAACAAATTAGTGCCGGTATCGGTACTCATGCTCCAGTTGTTATGCTTGCCCGATCCATTGACGCCGGCAAAAGGCTTTTCATGAAGCAGGCACACAAATCCATGCCGCAAGGCGACTTTCTGCATCGTATCCATCGTGAGCTGATTGTGGTCGGTCGCCACATTGACCGTCGCAAAAATCGGAGCCAGTTCATACTGGGCTGGCGCCACCTCATTATGCTGGGTCTTGGCCGAAACGCCAAGCTTCCACAATTCATTGTTGATTTCATTCATATAGCTGGCGACACGTTCATGCAGCGAACCAAAATAATGATCTTCCATTTCCTGTCCGCGCGGCGACGGGGCGCCGAACAGCGTCCGTCCGGCCAGCAGAAGGTCCAGTCGCTTTTCGAAGAATCTGCGATCAACGAGGAAGTATTCCTGCTCGGGACCCAATGTCGCACCAACGGACTTGACTTCCTTATCACCCAAGGCTTTGAGTACACGAACCGCCTGCTTACCCAAGGCTTCCATCGAACGCAGAAGCGGGGTCTTTTTGTCCAGCGCTACGCCGGTATAGCTGCAAAATGCACACGGAATATACAACACCGTACATTTGCCCGTTTCACGAACAAACGCAGGCGAAGTAATGTCCCAGGCGGTATAACCGCGGGCTTCAAACGTCGCGCGAAGTCCGCCCGACGGGAACGAAGATGCATCCGGTTCGCCCTTGATCAGCTCTTTACCGCTGAATTCAAGAATCGTTTTTCCATCGGCCGTAGGGCTGATAAATGCGTCGTGCTTTTCAGCGGTTAATCCCGTCATCGGCTGAAACCAATGACAATAATGCGTAGCGCCTTTTTCGATAGCCCAATCTTTCATCGCATTGGCGATCACATCGGCCACCGCAGGGGTCATCTCCTGATGCCCGTTGCGAGCCTGAACAAAGGACTTGTAAGTGTTCTTCGGCAGCCGCTCACGCATCACGGCGTCATTGAACACATTCGCCCCAAAAACTTCTGAGGTACACTTTGGTGTCTCCATTTACAGTTTCTCCAACAAAAATACCACGTTTCTATTTCCATTGCCCGGGAGATTCACACTGTGTAAATCCGCCTTTTAAGCAACTTTCCATTATAATTACACTTTACGGCAAGTCCAAATAAATCCTGTATTGCCGCAAAGAGTTGTCGTAAAATCCGAACACCCTAATTTTAATATTCAGACCTATACCCAACCAAAAAAGTCTTTTTTAAAGGGCCGCTATGGGGCGCACCTTTCGAGATTCAATATGGCCGACTCCGACAACGTCGAAGTCGGCCTGCATGAAGAACACCAAAAACGCCGAACCCAAAATAAATGTTGGTTTTTATGACTCCCCTACCGTATGTATGACATTTAACAAGCTGCGATTTACGGACGAACCAACACGTTTACAGAAAACTTTACGGGCTTACATAGTGCATATTGTGTGCCAAACAGCAAAATCTTGCCGCATCTTTCATAACTTGAATAAAAAAAACAAGTTACAGAAGGATTAAAAGTTTTCGCACCACACCGCCAATCAACACATTTGTGATTTATGAGGCAGATTTATACAAATTTGTAGTTTTCGTATTGGTCCCCCGCCCGCCAACCCCGCCGGAGATATAATTGCGGGAAGACAGGTCGCAAATCCAAGCAGCAGAAAAAAGCAAACACACTCCACGCATGACATGATTGATCTCGATCTGACTAACCGGAACAAGAAAACACCGCCGCTTTTTATGTAACCTCAACTAATTTCGAGAGTTACATTATGGAAAGAGAAATAAACATAGCATGGCGAAGAAACAATCTTGTCGCTTCACCATGCTTCCTGTAACAAAAATGTAGCACTTTTTTTAGCCGATAGCCAGCACTCCGGTTTCGCCAGTTCGGATACGGACACACTCTGCTAAATCAAGGACAAAAATCTTGCCGTCGCCGACTTCGCCCGTCTTGGCGCCTTTTCGTATGGCATCAATGGTAGGCTGAACAAAACTCTCATTGACCGCAATATCAAGGCGAATCTTCCGAAGCAGGTTACCGGTTTCCTTAAATCCGCGGTAAACTTCGGCAATCCCTTTCTGTCTTCCGTGGCCAAGCACTTCCGACACCGTCATCAGGTTCACTTCTACTTTGTAAAGCTCTTCTTTGACCGCTTCAAGACGATGCGGCTGAATAATCGCTATAATCATTTTCATCTGTTTTATCTCCTATCGTTTTTAGGTTATTCAAGTATGGTATAGGCGTTTTCGTTGTGCTGCGTTAAATCAAGCCCAATCGCCTCTTCTTTTTCGGTTACTCGAACGCCAATGACCGCATCAACAATTTTGTACAGTATCCAGGTTACGATCAACGCATAACTAATGGTAATCAGGCACGCAGCAACCTGAATCAGGAATTGCTTGGGATTTCCGAAGAAAAGTCCATCGGCGCCGGCGGGGTTAATCACCTTAGACGCAAATAAACCTGTCGCCAGTGCACCCCAGAGGCCGCCGATGCCATGTATGCCAAACGCATCCAGCGAGTCATCATATCCCAATTTAGGTTTGAGATAGCTGACCGCGGCAAAGCAAAATACGCTCACCAAAACGCCAATGATCAATGCGCTCCCGATACCGACAAAACCTGCCGCTGGAGTGATGGCAACCAATCCTGCCACCGCGCCAGAAATCGTACCCAGCATCGTCGGGGCGCCATGAATACGCCAGTCAATCAAGGCCCAGGTCAAAGCCGCAGCCGCAGCCGCAGTGTGCGTCACCACGAACGCATTGACCGCAAGTCCATTGGCGCTGAGGGCACTGCCCGCATTAAAGCCAAACCAGCCAAACCACAGTAATGATGCACCCAGCACGCTAAACGGCAGTGAATGCGGCGGAATCGGATACTTATCAATGTTTTTTCGTTTTCCAATAATTAATGCCGTCACCAGTGCTGCAATACCGGCATTGACATGCACCACCGTACCGCCGGCAAAGTCCAGCGCAAATCCGGGGAGCCCCATCCAACTCATATCCCGAAGCAATCCGCCTACACCCCACACCCAGTGCGCCACGGGGTCATACACAAACGTCGCCCACAGCAGGGTAAAGACAAGAAAGGCGGAAAACTTCATGCGCTCGGCAAATGCCCCGATAATCAGCGCCGGGGTAATCACCGCAAACATCGCCTGAAAAATCATAAAAGCCTGATGCGGAATCGTCGCCGAATAATCTCCATAGGGTTCAAGACCAACGCCCTTGAGCATCATCCAGTCAAGCCCACCAATCCACTTGCTGCCCGGACAAAAAGAAAGACTGTAACCGAAGACAACCCACTGCACGCTCAACGCGGCCAAAATAACCATACACTGCATCAGTACGTTAAGATAATTTTTTCTGCGTACCAACCCGCCATAAAAGAAAGCCAGCCCCGGCGTCATCAACATCACCAGCGCCGAACTGATCAGCACCCAGGCGGTATCGCCTGTATCCACGGTCAAAACCGGAGCTGCCGCAGCCACCGGGTCAGCAGCCAGAGCGGTGGCGGTTTCTTCCGCCAGCACTGCCCCAGCCATCAGCATGAACAGCAAAATTCCGAACCCAAAAATTCGACTGTTTATTTTAAAATTCAGTTTCATATTCTATTCCTTTCCAATTGATCAATTCAATTAAAACGTTCTCGAAAGCGTTATGCCGGTAAAGACATAATCGCTGTCATTGTTGCCGCTGTAAGTCCTGTAAGAATCCGCAGCGCGCACATCGCTATCCAGTAAGGTCACATAGTTAACACTCGGCGTCAGCGTCCATCCCATCACGGGGATTGGAAATCCAACCGACATCGTCAGATCATTTAATGCACTGTCGTCAAGTCCGCTCCAGTAGAACTTATTATATGCCTTATTGCCCCACCCAACACTGGCCGACGCGGTCATACCAACCGGCATATCCGGAGCCAACTCAAACAGGGATTCAATCGAATGGCTGACGCTGAATGCGGCATAGGTACAATCGCCTTCGTCGATATCGCGGTAGATCGTCACCGTCGGACTAAGCGGAACATCCAGCCCCAATCCCGCATACGCTTCAACTGTATCGCCATCATCGGTCAAACTCGGAAAATAGTAATAAATCGCGCCAACCGAATACTTCAGCAAATCAATGCCGGGAATGGTATTGGCATACCCTATGGTCCAGTCATGTTCTGTAAACTCCCACTGGTTATCATTTCCGCCCGCGTCCTTGTGGTATTCGGTCATATCCACGTTGCCCCACCATGATGCGGTCAGGTTGCCATAACCTATTGCCGCCGACGGCTGGAATACATAGTCATCATTCAGCAATTGGCCGCGCCAGATATACTTGCTCATAAAGGAGGCAGACGTCGTTAACGAAAACGCCGAGTCTTCCACAGTCGTAACTATTGCCGCTTGTTCCGGGTTAAGCGTTTCCGTTTCTGCAAGTACTGCACAACTCAACACAATTGCCATTCCGCATACCAACATCCGTTTTGCTGTCACTGTCTTACTCACTTTTTTCTCCATTTCATTTACGTTCTCTTTTGTTTTCATTCATGTTCACAATACAGGCCTGTTGTTCTTCAATAAATAACAAATAAAGTAACTGCAAGGAATGTGCCAAACTTAGGCCCCGCTCTGATAAAAGAAACATATCGCGTTTTGCGATAGAGAGTTATGAATAAAAAAAGGAGGAAAAGAATAGAATATTGAGTACTACAACTGCATAAAAGCCTTTCACAATACATACAATTTCGTATCCTAAATAAAAGACTAATACATTTTTGTAGAAAACCGTTACTGCTTTATCGACACAGAATATTGTACTTTCGGATTTTATAGCCCAAAATGCGTTCGGTAATACCAAGCTCTTTGGCCGCAAGACGCTGCCGTCCGCCGGTTTTCTTCAGGGCATCAACAATAATTTCCTTTTCGAGGCTTTCCACGCGATCCGTTAACGTCAATCCGTCAAGCTTAAGCGTTTTTTGAACCATTTGCAGCGACGGAGGAAGGTGATCCGAGCGAATCACATCGCTATCGCAAAGCAAGGCCGCCCGTTCCATGCAATTTTCCAATTCCCGCACATTACCCGGCCAGTGATACGCCGTCAGCATCTCAATGGCCGGAGTGGAGATACGATTGATCCGCTTATGATTTTCACGGGCATACTTTTCGAGAAAAAAATCCGCCATCAGCATAATATCATCTTTTCGATCTCGCAACGGCGGGATAAAAATCGGAAAAACATTGATCCGATAATACAAATCCTCGCGAAACAGTTTATCTTTGATGCCTTCTTCAAGATTCTTATTCGTCGCAACGATGATTCGTACATTGGATTTGATGGTTTCCGTGCCGCCAACACGTTCAAATTCCTTAAACTGAATCACACGCAACAATTTAACCTGTAAATTCAGCGAAAAATCCCCAATCTCATCCAGAAAAAGCGTGCCGCCGCTGGCCAGTTCAAATCGCCCCGGTTTACGTTCAGTCGCTCCGGTAAAAGCGCCTTTCTCATGGCCGAAAAGCTCGCTTTCCAGCAACGTATCCGGCAGCGCTGTACAATTGACTTTCAAAAACGGTTTATCCGCTCGCAAGCTGTTATAGTGAATTGCGTGAGCGACGAGGTCTTTGCCGGTACCGCTTTCGCCGCGAATCAGCGCCGTAGTATTACTATTGGCCACCTGATGAATCAGCCGATAGACATCCTGGATCGCATTGCTGCTGCCAACCATATTTTGAACCTTGAATTTCCCCTTCAGTTCACGACGCAGTCGTTCATTTTCACTGCGGAGTTCTTTCTTATCAAACTCGATGGTTTTATTCAGCTTAACCGCCTGAGCAATCATCGTCGCGATGACTTCCAGCATTCTGACGTGGGTGTCAAAATCCTCTTCGGCTTTAACTTTCTTATCAACGCTGATTGCTCCGATGGTCGCCCCCTCCAATTTGATCGGAACACAAACAAAAGCAATCTTCTGCCCTTTGGGAATCTGCCTGGCGCCGGTCTTGGACAAAAATCGCGGATCCAGACGAATATCCGGCACAACGACCTCTTTGCCTGTCTGTACAACCAGACCTGTGATTCCCTCACCCACCCGATATGTTACGGCCTTTTTAGACTCATCCGTAATGCCATGCGCTACTTTAATATTAATTGTTTCACTGTCGGGATTGAGCAGTGTAATTAGTCCCCGCTCCAACTTCAGGTAGGAATCCATCGACTTGAGTATCAGTTCCAGTGTCGCCTCAAGATTCAGCGATTCAGCGAAAGCCTTGGCGACATCGGCAAGAAGCTCGACATCACGAGACAATTTCTTGGACATGGTAGACCTTTTTTATATTTTTTGGCTATTTTCATGCAAAAAAACTCACAGGATTGTAACATAATTTTAAAAATATACAATTTTGTTGTTTCTTTTTTTAAGTCCTTTAAACAAAAAATTGCTGCCTTGGACGCAAAGCAGGAATAAAAGGTGAAAAATCCAAAAATTTCTATTGATTTTGCCGCACAATGGACTAAAATAATCCTCTCTTTTCGCGGGTGTAGCTCAGTGGTAGAGCGTCACGTTGCCAACGTGAATGTCGTCGGTTCAAGTCCGATCACCCGCTTTTGGGGTATCCAGCAGTTTGTGTGGTGCCCCTGTCAAAGCTCTTTAAGTTTTTGTAAATTATAGCTTTAGCGAGTTATCGGCTAAAAATTAGCCAGGCGTTGGTCGCTATCGCATTCAAATAAACGTCCTTGGCGTTTATTTGGAATCGATTTGGTAAACCAACGATGTGTAGTCGTTGGTTTTTTTATTTTATCAGATAAAGTATAGAAAGAGTTAGGAAAACTCCAAATGGCAAAAAAGAAAAAAGTGGATCAAGAGCAAGCCTCCGAACAGATCGAGGTTAAGCCCAATGTAACAATCGAGGCTACGGGCAGTTGCAAAAAAAAAATAACGGTTGAAATCCTCGAATCCAAAATCAAAGAGGTTCTTGATGGCAAATATAAAGAACTGAAAAATGATGCGGTCCTTCCTGGGTTCCGCAAAGGCCGCGCCCCACTGAGACTGCTGGAAAAGCGGTTCGGCACGGACATCCAGAAACAAGCCAAATTGGAATTGCTGATTGACGCAGCCCAGACGGCCATTAAAGACAATAGCTTGGATGTTTTGGG
>Ga0209450_10000545_pt1 | contig 19110 bp, 10 predicted proteins | sample FrelakmetLWP11LW_FD_187149 | JGI IMG/M metagenome (GOLD analysis project Ga0209450, IMG submission 187149) | Freshwater lake sediment microbial communities from the University of Notre Dame, USA, for methane emissions studies - LWP11 LW (SPAdes)... | ecosystem: Environmental > Aquatic >...
TTTCCGGTTTAGAGGCGGGCATTATCGCCTTCTGCCGAATCAGTCTGTTAAACAACATCAGACCACGCATTTCGTCTGAAGGATCGATATCGATATCGATTTGAGCTCGGCGCTGTCCGACCCAGCGGAGGTTGTGTGCCCACTGTTTAAAATGCTCTATTTGACCCGGGACATTCTCTCCATCAAACGCCCATTTGGGTTCGATTTCGATATAGCGTCCGCCGAATGCAGCCGTGGTCAAAAACAAGCGGAGCCAATAGCTGCCGGGCTGGTCACTTGTACCGCCCCAGTTCATATTCGCATACCCCCAACTCTGGGCAGAAATGCCCCAATTATTAACCAATCCTCCCTGCCACATCCCAATCAGGGTTGCCATCGACAGTCCCTGCGCAGACGGTACAACATACTCACCCATCGGAACAAATACATCCTTAAACTCCGGCGCAAGCAGCTTTTGACGAAATTCGTTACCCGCCGGCATCATAATGCCAAACCAGTAACTGCTTTGCTGAAAATAAATCATTTTCAGCCCTTTTTCCTTGAGCAGTTTCATCGTCTCCAAAGTGCCATCAATTCCTCCATTGGATTCGATGCTGAACTCCCCCATCAAAGCTCCACGACAGGTGTTAGGGGCCGCCTCAATACAGGCTTTAACAATTGCAGCGGGTATCAGCGGCTGATGGTCCGCACTGTGACAAATTCCAACATAGAATGGGGCTTTATTTTGTTCACACCATTCAGCCATAGCCACGTACGTTTTTTGGACCTTTTCAAGCCATTCGACGGGATCAGGTCTCTGACCGCTCTTGAGCTCTTCGGTGGTAGGATTTTTTTTGACCATCCACGCTTCGGGCATAAAAAAATATTCCAACTCAGGTATGCCGCGGAATACCGCCACTGCCTCGGACAATCTCCGAACTGCCAGGTCGGTCTGATGTGCAGCCATAGCATTTCCAATTTCACCCGTCATATTCATAATCAGATGAAAATCCTCGTTGGGGTACGGTGATTGAACCGATGGCGGATTGAGTGCTGTCTGATGATCGACTTTTTCAGGACGCTTAGCCTGCCCTTTCAATCCTTCTATGCATTTGTCCAGCAATTGAAAATCAGCAATTTTGAAAAGACCTTTAATAGGTTCTTTTCCGGCATGCAGTTCCCAGAGTATGCCGCCCCAGCGATGCAGGTTAAATACCGGCCATGCTTTAGACGGAATCGAAAGGGTGACCTTTTGCCATTCAGATTTTTTATTCGTCTGAGGGATATCCCACTGAATCCAGCCGCCTTCCCGGTCATATACGCGGAATATCAGAGTATCTATAGCAGCGGTATCGGTTGTGTACTGAAACGTGATTGTTCTATAGGCAGACAGATCCTCATCGATCATACCAAACGCCATCATATTGCGAAATCCACGATGACAATCAGCAACATAGTTTTTTTCAATCCGCATCAGATGGCCCGGCTTGATATCTATCGGAACCACAATGCAGCTCTGTCCTTCTGTTACACCCTGGCCAACAGTTATCGCGCACGGATCCTGAGTGCCGACCCAATAGGCCGCCGATTTAAAGCTTAAGACTTCCTGAAGATCCCAATGCTGCTCACTGGGAGACTCAGATTCAGCAAAAGAAAATGATGCGGCAAAGATTATTGCTGCTAAAAGCATAATTACTGAATTCGTGTTCATAGCATTTCCTTTTCTATAGGCTGATCGATTTAAGACTTATTGCTTTTGCACCCTGAGAATTCTTATATAAGCCGGCTCAATTTGCACAGGTATTGTTTTCGCATCTCCAAGCGGTGCAGAGGTAATTGCATCCAGCACCTGCCATTTGCCCGGCAGATGAATCTTCAGCTGTGTCTTGACTCCGGCGGCAAACCGTTCATGGTGGTCCATCATAACGACCTGATAATCTTTGTCCGATAGTTTTGTTGCCGTAATAAAGCAATTCTCGGCAGTAAATGGCAGTTTTGAGGCGGCATCAGCAAATGCTTTGGCAACAATTTGAACCGACTGCTCAGGCTGTTTCCATTGTCCATCCAAAAAGGCTCTACAGCCATCGGTTTTGAAGACCGTTGATTTATCGGCCCGAGCTTCCATCGGGACGATGGTGATCAGTCCATACGGCGTCTCTGGAAAAGTCTGATCGTAATGCTGATTGGAGCGATACACATAACGAAAGATGTCATTTTGTCCAATCTGGGCCGACATTTCATAGTGTGTCGGACAATGCGACTGATTGAAATGAATATCCAGACCCCGCTCAAACAGTCCAGTTTTCCCCATATTATCGCTTGCTTTGGCTTGTAGAATAACTGGTGAAAGGCTGGCCTGATGGTCAGGGTTTTTCGCACGCAGAAGCGTTTTATGAGTTAACAAGTCATCAAACCACCGCAGGGCCTTCATTTCGGGGGTATCCTGCCACTGTCCATAGCGTGCGTTCTTGTCGAGTTTGAGCAGATAGTCACCTTTGAGTTCAGCCTTCAACTGGTGCCCATTGAAGGGCCAGTCGGGCTCAATTTCGATATACTTTGCCCCCAAAGCCGCACTTGAAATGAGCATCCGAAGCCACCAATCGGCCGGCATCTGGTCGGTCAAGCCATAATTGAGGTTGGCATATCCCCAGCTTTGGACGGAAACACCCCAATTCTCGACCAGCCCCGCTCTCCAATATCCCATTACACCGCCCAGACAAAGGCCCTGTGCAGCTGGCAATAAATTTTCCCACATGGGGACGAATACACCTTTGTAGCGTTCATTGAACATCGCGTTGCGAAACTCAGTACACTCAGGCCGCATCAAGGTAAACCAATAACTGGTCTGGTTGTTTAAAATCAGAACTTTGTTTTCTTCACGAAGCAGTTCCAGCAGGTCAATAATTTCTTGCAGCGGCTGATTTGATTCGGGGCTGTACTCATGCAGAAACATTCCTTTGCAGTAATTCGGCGCCGCAGTGAGGATATCTTTCATCCAATCCGCTTTGACAAGGATTGGGGTAACGTGTCCTGCGCCCATATAAAATGGCACTTGGTTTTGCTCGCACCATTGAGCCACTTTAATAGCAGCCTGGCGGACTTTTTGGCGCAGCTGGATTTGTTCTTCGGTCAGCTGGCCATCCATAAATGAACATCGTCCAGCATAAAACCAGAACTCGATATTTCTAAGGCCGCGAAAACGGCTGATACTGTCGGCCAAAACTTCGATAGCCTTTTCCGCATTTCCTTCGGTGATATAATTATTAATACCACAGAACATGAGTATTTTCACAGGATTATCTGAGGCGTCCTGAGGCAAAGGCTGCGAGTGAATGGCACGGGGGTAATCAGAATACGGTTTGGCGACAGCTATAGACGCAATACCATCAGCGGACTCGAAAAGGAATTTCAAATCGTCCAGATACACTGTGCCTTGAAGTCCTGAATCTGGAGCGGTAATTTGGAATGTGATTCCGCCTGTTTGCGCAACATCCATAATCTCTCTAATATTGCCGGGGATAGACAATCTTACCGTCTTCCAGCCGTCTGTTTTAGCTTGAAGGGTAATCGGCCACTGGCACCATTGCTGACGGCGGTCCCACATCATAAAAGCCATTGGCGCAGGGTTGTTCAGCTCACTGCGATAAGAAAATTCGACAGTCTGTATCCCGGAGAAATCCTCCGTAAAACCATTCATTCCATGAAGATATGCTCCAACATCAGCAAAGCCATCAATGAAATTATGTTCCAGACGAAGATTTTCTCCGGCAGACAATTCTACCGCCGCCTGCAGGCAGCCCTGACCCTCTTTGCTGTCCGAACTGATTTTTAAATCGTCCGGACGAAGGCCGGCCCAAAGCCCCAAATCATCCATAGAGCACATTTTCTGGAAATCCCAGCGATAGTCATTCTGGTATTTCAAATCATCTCGCTGAGCCGCAGCAATCACCGAAAGCCCAATGAGCACTATAACCAAAACTGCCTTAAAGTTAACCGTCATATTCTACTCCTGATTAGACAATTAGAGTTTTTCCGCCGAACACGCTGTGTTGCTGTTCGAGCGGCTGCTGTTTCCAGCTTCAAGATGCCTCAAATCACACACAGGCGGGAATCAAAAGCCACTTGTCACGTCGATTTTCCTGGTCTGTGGCACGCAGCATGTGAGCTTCACATTTGGCTCGAACAGGGCCCCAGAATCCGAACGGACGAATCCGCTGATAGAAAAACAGCAGGGTTTCCATGTTGGCCAGCTTGCCGAAGAATGTTCCTATGATGGTCGCGGCCGCAGAGACACCGACCGAAATCCAGAATAAATTCAACTCAGATACATCCTGCCCAACGAAAAGGCGATAGACAACCGGCGCGAATAATCCGCCCAGTGTGCCGCACGCAAACCCAACGCCGTTAAACCGCCACCAGAACCATTTGAGGATGTTGGGGACCATCAGCCCCGACATCAGACCAAACATATTAATCACCCAAAGGTCATTAATTTTTTCAAATTTCCAGCCGATCAGAATCCCCAGTCCCATAATGAGAATCGTTGTCAGCGAGCTGGTACGAACCAGATGTGTTTTGCTGGCATTAGGGAATAGATATGCCTGATGCACATCGCGGACATAATACGCAGCCCCGGCGTTGACATAAGAACACAGGGTCGAGGTACATGCCGCAATTAGAGCGGCGATAAAAATGCCTTTAAGACCGACAGGGAAATAGTCATTAATCATCATCGGAAGGACTTTCTCCGGGTCTGTAATCCTGTCTTTAAACTGCAGCGCCAGCACTGCAAGTCCGGCTATGAGTGCAAACCTCAGGCTGAACATCAAAATCCACTGGAGCGACACCAGAGAGCTTTCACGTTCATCTTTGGCGGAGAAAAACCGCTGACTCGAAGAGGCATCAATCGGATGGGCAAATCCCTGCATCACATTCATGATTATCCAGCAGATCAACAGATATCCGAAATAACGCATGTTTTCATAGCCTGCCGGCATTTCCATCTCCAGAGACGGCTTGAGTGTCAGCCAGCCTTCGGGAGCATATTGCTGGAAATATTCGGGAGTCCCTATTGATATGGCTTTTACGATTACAAAGACCATCACTCCAACAATCAGCGCAGACTGCACCATATCCGTAAACACCACGCCGTAAAAACCTGACAGCGAGGTATAAAGCATTACCACGACAAAAATAATCAGTGTACAATATTCAGCCGAAATCGGAAAATTGGATGCTTTGATAAAGGGTTCAAAGAATTTGGCCATACCGATAAATGTGAAACCTACAACCGGAATGGTCATTGCCAGTATTGAAAAAACTGACAGAGCTCGAGGGATATGCCCCTGGGGACCGGGACCAAACCGCATACGCAGGAATTCGGCGTTTGTCATCATTCCGCTGCGGCGCAGCCATTTGGCGATAAAGATCATCGAAAATGCCAGTACCAGGGCAACCGCTCCACGGTAGGCAACCCAATAACCTTTAACGCCCAGCATATAGAAAAATGATGTCTGCAGCATGGTGCCGGACATGTCGATAAAAGTCGCCATCCCGGAAATCCCCAAAATATACCGGGGGATTTTGCGTCCGGCCAAAAAGAAATCTTCCAAAGAGCCTGAGGCTTTTTTGGCTACCCAAAAGCCGACCACAGCAACCAGGCAAAAATAAACAATCACAATTGCAATGTCAATCCATGAAATCATCGTATTACCTTCCGCTATTTAGTGTATCACATTTTTAGATATCGGCCAAACCAATATCTGCCAGAGAATTATTTTGTTCCGCTTTAAACCATTCCGAATTATGCCAGTCCCCGTGTTTTTTGCGTTCATACTGCCGTTGATGGTGGAAAGGATACGCATTTCCGGGCTCTGGTTCAACCAGCCGGACGGTTCGAATCTGGTAAGGCCCCATCGGCAGCACAGACCCCATTCGGCCAATCTGATTCAAAAGCAAATCGACTTCTTCAAAACACGCCGTACGCCCCATCCAATCGAACGTAACGGAGGTTGGCTGGCCGCAATATTCATAAAATCGAATATATATCGAGGTGCCTTCAGCGAATATTGCGGACATAACCGCATCCGTCTGCAATGACTGTATCGGGCTCCACTGTTCGCCCATCGGCTCGGATAACTGTTCTGACTTAAAAACAAGACAAGGGAAGTTGTATTCTACTGCTTTTTTGTGCAAATCCTGTTTTTTCCAGTCTCCTCGGAAAGGCAGTATTGCCAGTTCATAATTGTAGTCTCCCTTCATATAGATCGTGTTCCAGACATAATACATTGAAAATGCCAGCGGTATAGAAATATGGCCATCCGGCTGCATGGCGGTTCCCATCAATCCCCGATTGAAAACCGCCAGCCCGCCCTGCTTGTCGGCAACAGCAGTCCAGTAATTGCCTTGCAGGCATTGGCCGGATGTCTCGACAACCGCAAACGGGTGATCTTCAATTCCGACAACCCGGCCGGTCAGGTCTGGATGCAGATGCAGGGCGATTTTATCGGTATGACAAAAGGCTGAGGTTGAATCCTGCTCGTTTGATGTCAGGGTTCCGATTTTTTGCTGGTTGACAGTTAGCCGCCCTTTCCAGTGGATTGCCGGGCTGTCCTGATAAAATGTCCATTCTGAAGTATAAGGAATTGTCCCTATCGTGCCATGTTCGATAACTGTCGCCGCACCGGGCATAGCTTCTATCTGAACTCGCTGTGCCTGTGAGCGTTCGAGCTGTCCATCTACAATGCCGGCCAAGTAACCACTGGTAGTATTTTCTCGCAAGAAGCCACAGCCTGCAGTATCCTGAATCTGCCTGATTCCTCCCTGCGGATGGAGAATTATATTATAGAACCGTATTTTGAGTGTTTTTTGGTCTTTGTCTGCAGCCGGTGTTTCCGTCAAGACTAAATCGGCATCGCATACAGCTTTAAATCCCAAAGCAGGAATTGAACAACTGCAGGCTGTATTTTCATGCCGTACAATGTGAACCCTTTCCCATGCGAGCGGGTTAAAAATCACCGTGCGAGATTTAATCTCAGAGCCGATACGAGAGCAGATCGCAGACAAGTGCTCAGAGATAATGGCTTGGGAGTGTTGGTCTGCCTGAGACAAAAAGTTACGTCCGACGTTTTGCAGTCCCATGATTTGGATGTCGTGGTGCTGGGCAACCAGCAGTGATTTCCATGCCTGTTCGAGATATTCTGATAAATCACGTCCGCCCAGGGCGACCCCAACGGCATTCAATCGTTCCGCCGTCAGGAGTTTCACTTCATGCTTGCGAGTTTGATTCCAAATCCAGTTGCCGCAAAATACCCAGGGCATCCTGGCGTAATACGCATCAGGTAACGGCTGAAATGAAACCGCAGGAGCCGGCAGATGCTTAAATACATCTTCCGCCAATATCCACTTGAAGGCTGAATCGCCGCCATGTGCTTCCAGTATTTCTTCGCGCTGTCCGGGGTCATCTGCCCGCGAGGCAACCAGCGGGATAATAGTCTGCCCAAAGGTTTCGCGGAAAACTTGCAGCGAATCTCTGAGGTTGTAGTCAGTCAGGATTTTCCCATCCACGGTAACCATTCCGAACGGGCCGGGTCCGCTGTCAATATCTGATACGCTTTCCGGCTGCTGAGGGTACATAGGCACAGCCGGCAGTATCGTCCCATCAGGCCCTGTCCTATTCACAATCGGTTCATTGCAGGAAGGGGTGTAGCCATACATCATAAAATGAGTTCGCAGAATCGCCGCTTCGAAACCCGCTTTCTTGAGCAGTTGGGGCATTTGGCAGTGAAATGCATGCTCACTCATAATGTAAACACTGCGTTTATTGCCAAAATACTTTTCAACACACTTCTGTGCGAAAGTTAATTGCCTGACATTGGATTCTTCGAGAATAAATCGCGACAAAGGCTGCCCGTATGTACAAGAACCGATTCCCAGACGACCGGGAAAACGGGACATCGACTCTTTGAGACGTTCAAGCAAAGAAGGTTCGTTTTGGGCCATAAAGTCGTAGGCATAAGCTTCATTATCCCAGCCCACCGCCGCGTCGGGATATTTCTCAAGTCGAGACAGATGCTCCTCGAGTACACTCTTAATGCTGTCAATGCCCCATAAGATCACACCAAAATGATCATAGTTGAGGATATAAACGGGCGGAAGCTCTTTCTGTACCATAGCGATCCTCTATGCAGGAATCTCAGATGGATCCTGCCGTTTACGGATATCGTCCAGGATACGAACAGCCAGTAAGTTCCAGCTCACAAAACCCGGACGCATCACGGGTTCCCCCGTATCGGCATGATAAAACTCATGCAGCATCCCGTTGGTCTTCAAATCACAGGCAAATACGTCGATTAACCTGCTGGCAATGTCTTCCGCCTCACGATAATATCCATAGCGGGCCAGCCCATAGGCCATTAAAAATGTGGACATCCTCCATACCGGCCCCTGCCAGTTGGAAGGATCTGCCATGACCTCATTGTTGTACATCCGTTCATCTGCCGACAGCGAACGAATCCCAAAAGGCGACAAAAATTTTCCCGGATTCAAAACGTGCTCTTTAATCACCCGATCCGCCTGTTGAGGCGTACAAATCCCAGCCCATAACGGATATAAACACGCCCAGGACTTGATTTTATAAGGAAGTTCCCATGTAATTTCTTGATCCCGAACATCATCATGATCGGACAAATCAAGATGACAATACATCCCATCCCGTTCATCCCACATATAGAGATTGATGGCATCCGCCAGATCCGTTGCTTTTTTATGATAATACGCACTGTCCTGCGGCTGCCCCATCAATCTTGCTAAATAGGCCATTGCCTGATATTCACGATAGTGATAACAATTGACATGAACCGCTCCAATAGTATGGGGGCGCCTGCCGTAAATGACTGGATCATTGTCCATACCATTGCCGGCCCATTGCGCCAAACGGAATAAACCCCGCCGGGCACAACATTTCTTTTCAAACCAATCACGCTGCCTGCGAAGCACATCCCACCAGGAACGCAGCCATTCATGATCCCCACTAATCCGGCAGGCTGCGGCACACCACTGTGCAAACAGGGGGAATGATAAACTGTCAAATTCCGCCTTCTCAGGAATAATCCGATGTGGAGTACGCCCATCCGGAAGCGTATGGTCAAGAAAATTTAGCACCAAACCTTTAAAATAATCGATCTTTTTTTCACAAACGCCCAAACCGCAGAAAAAAGCATCCCAGTCCCAGAGTTGATGATAGGTACTGCCTGGAACTATATAGGGGTATTTTAGAACACCCTGCGGAGAGCGAAACAGGTCCTTAGCAAGCTCCTGCGGCGAGAACTTAACCAATTCATAATGGTCCACTCGACCGGATTCAATTGTGAACACCTTAAGCCGACGGCTCGTGGGGCTGTTTTGGTATAATCGATTAGAATCAAATACAACCGAAAACCGACACAAATTCTCTTTATTGTACATATAAAACACCTTTTATTTATAGTATGGCCAGACGAGTACATAGTATAAATTCGATTTAAATAAAAGCAATCCTATGGTACAGAGCCCCCCAAAATACGATTCGCTATACTGAGATTTTACTAATTAATCACTGCCCATTCGTTTTGGACAGCAGCGAAAACTCTCTATCACCCGAGAAATAAGGCTTTTGTATGATTTCCTCTGCATGAGATTGAAGATAATCACGCAAGCCTTATTTTAATCAATAAACCGGGGAATTTAAGTCTGTTTTAAGCCAATTGGTGCCCCCGTCAAAAGGTTTTATAATAAGAGCAGTCCTCAGCGGGATGATGCCATTGAAAATATGGTTAGATTCCCAGTTCCGGAAAGTCACTCGTTATACAAAACGGTTTTTTGATTCCGGGCAGGATTACCTCTTTCCGCGACCCTTTTTTGCATATATTACGATAGCCTCAATTATGTCAAATTCCATGACATTGCGGGCTAATCTCCCGACAGCCCAAAGACCTGCCGGATACATTCCAGTTTTTTATAGGCATCACCTTGAGTCGGAGCAACAATACCGCCTTCGCCGAATTCATTCCACGCATAGATAGTGAAAATCTTCTGCTTATCGCCCCCATGTATCGGCAGTCCGAGTTTTTTATAAATATCCAAATCCTGCTTCATCTTCAGAAGCTCATCTGTGAACTGAATTTTATCCGGAAATTCAAACGATGCTCTCTTGTCGCCCCAGGGCCTGGGCTGCCAGCCTGCCCCGATATAAGGCATAAACATAACAGGGTTTCTTTCATTTGCACATACAAGCCGTGAAGACTGATTATAACGGGCAAGTACCTCATACGAATAATTGGTCTGCTTCTGTTCAACGACCGGCACATCCATATACATCGCAGCAAAATCGAACGCCCCAGCTATCCATGGATTTCTGGATAGATATCCCTGACTGTCGCAAAGACCAATCCCGATAAGCATCTCCCCAAGCCCCGCATCCCGAACTTTTTGTCTCAACAGATTCAGCCTGGACTTTACGATATCCATATTCCGACCGCACGAACCATAGAAAGCGTCAGCGCTGTGAATTTTAAAAACCAGCTTTTCCCCGACACGCAAATAGCTCGGGTGCTTGAATGCCGCCATCCAGGACTGGTTAATCATCCTCTGCCAGTTCTCATCACTTAGATTATCAAAAGGCGGATGATTGCAGAATTCCGTCATAAACTTCATCCGATACGCTTCTTTTGAATGAATGAAATGCTCCAGCCCCCGATTAAGATATCTGGCGTTTTTCTCCAGCTCATTGTTCGGATCGGCCGGATACCATAGAATCGCGAAAAAATCCACGCCATAAGACGATGCCGCAATAATTTCCTTGTCCATAGTCACCTGATCATTATAGGCTCCAAGCAGAGGTATTCTGTCGGGGTAATTCTCCCGCCAGTCTTTTCCATCAGGCCCCTGCCATTTATTTGGTGTCGGCTCCCACCAGCCCGCAAAATAGCTGACCCCGACAAGGTACTCATCTTTGACAGTCTTGCCGTCTCCGGCGGTTAATGCCGGAGATTGGCTCGCACAACCCGATACCCATACAAGTAAGGACAGTAAAAAACTAAACATTTGTTTCATTGATAAACCCTTTATTTTCATAGAGATATTCATAATGGTTCCAATTTAGCTTCTTTTCCAGCACACCGCAGCCCCGGGAGGGGTCAATTTTAAAAGGCTGTACTTGGCCGTATCAAAACACCACGTCCAGTGCAGCTTGCCATCGTCATGATGGTCTGTCTCTTCGATATTACAATATCACCCGACGGCGGCTTGGAAGAATTACTCGAATCCCTCTTGAGCCGGGCGACTTCGTCTTCCAGCTGCACAATACGTTTGACAAGCGTTTCAATTTGCTGTCGCAGCTCGGCAATAACTGCCGCCTGGTGATCGATAATGGCATCTTCTTCTTGCATGATGCCTTATATACCCTATTGCGCATAAAAGCGCAAGCTGCCTATTTTAACATTTTGAGATTTTTATGAATTTTTCTGTGAGCGGCCGCATCGTTTGAATTTCTGACGAAAGGCACTGGGAGAGATTCCTTTTTCACGTTCAAAAAACCTACTGATGTGGTTTATGCTGGTATAGCCCAAGGATGCGGCAATCTCGTAAATCGGCATGTTGGTCTCTGTCAGCAGTTTGACGATATAGTCGGCACGATTAGATTTTATTTCCTGATAAATAGATCGTTTAATCGCTTTCTTGAACCGCATCTCCAGCGTCCGACGAGACATCGCAAACTGCCTGGCTACGTCCTCAACCTGCAGAATCTGGTCGGAATGGTTTCGAATATAGACAATCGCTTCAGAAACCAGGGAATCGTGGATTGCATAGAAATCCGTAGAGCGACGCACCATCACATTAGTAGGTTCAATCGTAATGACCCGTTGTTCCGGAATTTGGCCTTTCATCATCTGATCCAGCATCACCGCAGCCTCAAAGCCGGCCAGATCCGCATTCAATATAATACTCGAAAGCGGCGGATCAGACAACGAACACAGCATCAGATCGTTATGTACCCCCAACACAGACACTTTTTCAGGCACGACGTAGCCGGCCAGTTTACAGGCCTCAATCACCTGCATGGCCAAATTATCCTCCGGAGCCATAATCCCTACCGGCTTTGGAAGTTGATGCAGCCAGCTGACAATCTCCGCCAGGGGTTCTTCTTTTTCCCAGCTTTTTTTCAGAAGGTGAACACCCAATTCAAGCAGATAAGATTTTTTGTCTGCGTTATGCACTTCATCGAGAAAAGCTGCGGCACGCTTGCGAGACCAGAAATTAGCGATGCCGCAAAATCCCAAATGGGTATGCCCGCGATCTATCAGATGCAGGGCGCCCATCCGTCCAACCGCATCGTCATTGATGCCAATATACGGCTTGCCCATTGCATTCTCATCATCGCCGATAATGCAAATCGTAGGTACATTCAAGTCAAGCAGCTCTCTGAATTCCGATCCATCCCGCATAATAATTCCGTCTGGACGCCAATTGCGAATGTGGGCAATCATCTTTTTCAGGGAGGTCTTGACATCAGTTCGAGGACTATAACACCATGATTTTTGATAAAACGCCCAAGGCCCCCATATGTTTGAAAACCTAGCGATTCCGCTTAACAATTGTCGGGCGTAATCGAACTCCAGTTCTAAAAGAAGCACAACTTTGGGAATATTCTTCATAAACAATTATTACCTTAACTGCAGAAGTTAAACGACCGCATTATAGCCGATTCTAAACGTTTTGCAAGCACTTATTAGCTAACGGAAACAAAGTTTGCAAGCATTCACGCGTAAACGTGATTTTTCGGCCCAAAAAAGTGGTTTGTTTCAAAAATTCTAACAAAATGATCTTTTCACCTAAAATACCTCATATTTACGCTAATAATAATGTTTTTTCATGTGAATCCTTTTCAAAATTTTTACTTCTCAACCACACCAGTAAGCCAAAATCCTCCAGCAGTCACCTCAACGGTCAACACTATTTCTAATGAATCGCAGGGTTCAGCAACAATCTTGCCTAAGACTATCCTGTTTCAGAACATATTAACTAAGAGGTAAGCTTATGATCCAGCCGAAAACCTTCCTTTCTATATATCATTATCAATAAATAGTTTCTTTCGCGGATACGGGTTCGTTTCAATATAGTAATGTCAAAAATCCGGTTTTAGGCCGATACACTTGTTCTTTTTCTATATTTACGTTTTTGTCTTTCCGAAACAGGGACTAAATTGTTTTCGAAACGATTAGCAATATTTGATTGCATCTGTCAGGCTTGCTGCTATAATTTCTATATGTTTTCACTCTTGTCCAAAATAAATTTTATACGAGACGGCAAAACAATGAAAATTGCCGTTTTTGAGTCAAAATCAATGACTTTTTGAACAATTTTCTTGGACAGCATAATGAGCAACATGAAATCCGAAGGCTAAAAATTGTCCAAAATACTGAGATTTTAGGCATATAAACCAGTCTAATTGATCACTGCCCATTCGTTTTGGACAGCAGTGAGGTTTGATTTGCCAATAATTGTATTAAAATACGCAACTGAAAGCATTAGCCCAACTATGTATGCTTTAGAGCCACCCTATATTTATAGCTTGAATCGTTACATAAAATTAAGTGAACCATTGTCCACAGCTGTTATGGAGTTATTTATGTTTCAGAATCTGTATTCTGTTTCAAATCGCCGGAAATTATTACCTCTTTTTTTTGTGATTCAATTGTGCATTTTATCCGAGTTCCAAACGTATGCCCAGTCGGTTACTGATATCCCTGTCATTGAATGTGCTGATTTTAGCGACTCTTTCGACCCGGCGTATTTGTCGAATGGGATGATTGGTACACGGCCAGGAGCCAATCCGCTGGCAGAGGGGCGATCGACTGTTGTCTGCGGTTATGTTCGGAATTGTGAATGGGAGCCGTTTGAAATGACGGCTAAGGCGCCATATCCTTTCCTGACAGAAATAATCGCCGGTGGGGCCAGTTCGCTGCAAACGCCAGACGCTATCAAAGTTGTCAGCCAGAAAATGGATATGAATAACGGCGAGCTGACATCCGTTCTCGAATTCCATATCAGCTCCGAAGCGATATATAAGGTAGAGGTTCTCCAGTTTATACCGCTCAACCTGCCTGCTGTGGTTTGTCAGAAGGTCAAGATAACGCCGAATTTCGATACAGGATTTGAAATTCACGCCCGCGTCAAACAGGGACTCCATGAGCAGCGAAATAAACTTGGCGTTGCGGTGATGGGCAATGCTTCACAAGGGTTCAGTTTGAAAAAAGGCGAGTCCACTGAGTTCGTAACCATCGTCGCGATGGTTTCGGAGTTTTATCATCCCGATCCGTATTTACAGGCCAAACGTGTGGCCGGATGGGCACAGATGCTGGGATTTGATAAAATCCGGGAGAAAAATCGTCAAGCATGGCGCGAATTATGGAAAAGCCGGATTAAAATTATCGGCAGCCCCGAAGACCAAAAAGGGGTTGACGCAGCATTTTATTATGTACACTCCAGTATCAGCCCGTTTAATATGACAGGGGTTGCCCCGTATGGCTTAAGTCATGACAGTGGTTATTTCGGACACGGTTTTTGGGACATGGATCACTGGGTTTTTCATTCAATTTTGATGTCATCGCCAGATTCTGCTCGGGCGATGATGGAATATCGCTGGAACAACTTGGATGCGGCACGTAAAAAAACGGCATTGTTTGGGTTTAAAGGATTGATGTTTTCGTGGGAATCGGCCACCGATGGTTCGGAAGCGACTCCTTCGACTGCCAATACAGGGTGGGCTGAACACCATGTAATCCCCGGCGTCGGGCTTGCGTTTTGGGAGTATTACCTGACTACGGGCGATGAGGAATTTTTAACCACACGGGCCTGGCCTGTGCTGCGTGGCTGCGCCGAGTGGATCGCCAGTCGCGGAGAGTTTACCAGTCGAGGCTTTGAAATCAAAAACATCCTGGGCGTTGATGAAAATGTTCCGAATATCGATAATAATGCCCATATGAATATTTTGTGTCGTACCATGATGGCGGCCGCAATTCGATGTGCACAAAAGGTGCAGTTCAATGCTCCTATGGAATGGCAAAAGATCATCGACACGATGTACATTCCTGTCGATCCGAATAAAAATGCTGTCATTCCATACGATGGAGTCAAAGTTTATCCAAAAGCCAAAGGGTATTCAATTGGTGCGGCACAGTTCCTGGTCTTCCATGACCCGTTGATTTCTATGGACCTTTTGGAAAGCACCTTCAAGTATGAAGAATCACTTCGTGAAATGATGGATCCTGCACCAAACTGCCCCTGCAGTAAAGGAGCTGTTGGTTTCCCGTGTCCAACCCTCGCTACGGGTGCGGCGATGTTTGGCGACCGTGAAAAGGCGGCAGAGCTATTCAGGATATCATGGAAAAACTACACCTTAGAACCCTATATGACTGCCAAAGAATATCCCGGCCATTCGGACGGCAACTTTTTGACCAATCAGGGGGCGCAGCTTGAGGCGGTTATTTACGGATTTACCGGGTTGCGTTTGAATGAGAAAGATATATGCAAATATGCAGCTACGCTTCCGGCTGACTGGGAACGGATTGAAATTGATCGTTTATGGCTCAAAGGCAAGGCGTATAAGCTGGTTGCCGAGCATGGAAAAAAAGCTAATTTAATAGAACTTCGCTAATTAGGGAACGGATTTGGTGAAAGGAATTTTTTATGGCCTGGAATAGTTGGAAGCGATTGTTTGATCGAGTATCAGTTTGCAGCATCCTTTGTCTTGTATTTGCCGCTTATGGATTGGCGGAATCCTATAAGCCTGTCGATTTCACTGAGGAAAAGATTGAGAGAAAATTCGATGACCAAACTGCTCAAAAGCGATTGGACTTAATCCAGAAAAATATTTCAGAAATCAAAAAAGCATATATTAAATATAAACCTGAGATTGAGAATATTGTCCGGGTAGATATGAAAGTGCATAATGAGCTGGTTACTCCCGGCCAGCCGGTGATGATCACTCTGGATGTCAAAGCGGACAAAGTACCGAATACCGAGCTGGTCATAACTAAAGACTGGCTTTCCAAGTCGCCCAGAGAGGTAAAAAAACAGATCGACTGGAAAAAGAAGGGAAATGACCGGTATTCCGCACGTATCGAAATGGATACTCAGGAAACAGGTAATTACTTAGTCTATTGGAAATGTGATATCGGCGGGGATATTCCCGAATTTTGGCGGAATTACTCGGTTATTGATAAAGACTGGACCGTCCTGATTATCAACACCAACGCCAACGGCAATTATCCGCCCGAAAAAGTGCTTCATGAGTATCATTTGCCATCGAATCTTTTTAGCGGACATACCTTGTGGGCGGTTCCCGGAAGCGCTGGTGAATTTGTCGGCGCCAGTCGAGACAGCCGGCAGTACGGCGATGATTATCAGATTTGCCTATGGCTTTCAAACACATATTTAAATATGTTCGAAAAGGAAGAATCGAAGCTGTACGAGGAACATAAAGCTGTTCAGGAAGCGGTTTTTGCCGGATATCGCGACTATGTTAAGTGGATGGGGTTCTGGCGCGAACCGGATTCAATTATGGTCAGCAGCATGAGCAATGAAGTTGCTGATTCGCTCCGCAAGACCGGCTATCGGATAATCGGGGGGCTGTATGCCGACCAGAACTGGGCGGATGGCGGCGATTACCGGATCAACGGCTGGGGAATGCCCGCCAGGCCATTCTTTATGGCACATGACGACTTCCGCAAATGCCAGACCGCTGGTGCTCCGCAAGTGGTCGGTATCCAGCAATGCCATCGACAGTCGGTTTTGTGCCGGGACTACAATTGCGTATTCAGTCTGGAAGCAGGCGCGGATTATATGATGGATCGATATTCGCAGTATCATCGCAAACGTGAGTCGTTTGAGATGATTTCTTCTCGCGAGTTTGATTTTCTGCGGAGCTTTTTCGATACACGAATCCCGCGCAGTAATCCTTTTTTCTTTACCTGCTGTCTGGAGTTTGCCGGATTTGACTGGATGCCGGAAATGCCGCAGATTCAGCCATTGTTTATCAAATATGTCGCTGAAGAAGTCGGCAAAAATAAATTGGCGGTCGCAACGCCTCATGCAGTTGCAAATTTCTACAATAAAAACTTCAAAGCCAATCCGGAAAGCGTGCTTTATCTGCCGGATATGTGGGCTGGACGCGTGGAAACCGGATATGACCGCTTTAAGCCGGCGATTTATCCGGATACGATGGAAATTGAAAACCAGACATATCGTGCGATTTTCAGAAAAGGCGAAACGCTGCCGTATGTCTACTATGACTATACGACCCAATGGGGGTATCCTTTCTGGGAAAATCCCGAAATTCCGCGCGGCATCGGGGGGTATGTGATTCCCAATACCGACAACCGATTTAAGGCCGTGCCTCCCATCTATGATACCCGAAATATGCAGGTTAAAATCGACTCTGTCGAGAAAGATTCTCAAACGGCTATTCAATTTGTGATTGAATCCAAAGTCGATAAAAAAGATATGGCTTTGTCAATTTGGGATATTCCCCGCATGTATAGTGAAGATATGAAGATGTATTCACTGACGGGCGGCAAGCGGTTTATTCCCGTGATGGCGCCGTTTACCGGCAATCTGAATGGAATTGTCGTTGCCGATATTCAAAAGGGGCGAAATGTGATCGAGGTTAAGATTGCAACCGAATCGCGGGCGGCCAAGACGCAGGATATAAAATTGAGCGATGCTGTATATGCCAAAGTCTTTGAACGCGATGGAATGTCGATGGCTTATCTGTACAACCCGACGTCCAAGAAAGCCACAATCGATATTAACATTCCCGACGGAAAGACTGTTAAATTGTATCATCACGCAACGGAAACCGACATTCCGGATATGCTGACAGGAAAAGCCTCCTTCAGTCTTGAGCCTAAAAAGCCAAAACGTCTGCAGGGCTTGACTTTTGATGAAATGAAGGCGGCTTTTGAAAAAGCCGAGCCTTTCCAGGTAACTGTAAAAATTCCCTATTGTGAAATTAAGAACTGTAATCTTTGATTTATTGTTATGACTCGTGAGGAATTATGAAAATTAAAGTAGAAAAATTGACAGAAAAAGCGTTTGCACCTTTTGGTAAAATCTTGGGCAAACTTGACTCCCAGGGACCAAATCTGAAAGATGATATTTCCGATGTCTGGCTGGGTATGTCCGATTTGATGGAAATAGGCAATAAAGGAGGCAATCCCGTTACCTATCTTCGCATTCATTCTCGTCCGAAGCATTATAATACGGTTGAAAGACATCAAACCTGCGCGGAGGCCTTTATTCCCCTTGAAGGCGAGGGTATTCTTCTGGTTGCTCCGGCTACCGGCACGAAACCCTTTGACCCGAAGGAGCTGCGTGCCTTCTATATGGATGGATCCTGCGGTATTCTTTTTCCCAAGGGCACATGGCACGCGGTGCCTTATGCGCTGAGCAATGTATTGAGTTTTCTGGTTTTGGTGGATGATGCCAGCATCAAAAATGGGGATATCGACAAACGTACCATTGAAGATGTCGAGTTTGATATGTCGGGAATGAAATAATATTCTCGTCGCTTGAAAAATGGTTCTCCTCCAATAAAGTTGGCTGGGTTTGCTCTTTGAAAAACATAAGTCTTTTGGATTTAACGCTTTATGCCAACGGCATAAATTGGTATATTATGCCTATTGCCGAGGAGGATAGGGCAACGCTGGGAAGCGACCCGAGCGCCTTGGCAGTGCCACACGGCATGGGGCGAGGCCCGTTCTGGGCCTCGTCCTCCAATATATGCCGGAGGCTTAAATGCGATAAATCCAAGTCAAAAAGCATCTTAACTTACCAACTTTTTGAGAGTTGAACCTGAAAAATAATATTCGCAGCCTCGTAGGGTACAAAAACTATTCTTGTGTAATTCGTTTTCTTAAATAGAGTTAACAGCGTTACAGACGAAAACTACTGAATCCATTGCGATGCTTTTGTGTCATGTTTGCTGACGATGAACAGTAATTATGGGTAAAAACACCTATTTCTTGCTCTACTGGCTTTATTCCATGGCACCCAATATGATTTACGACTTAAAAGATATAGTTTTGCACTATT
>Ga0209450_10000546_pt1 | contig 19089 bp, 13 predicted proteins | sample FrelakmetLWP11LW_FD_187149 | JGI IMG/M metagenome (GOLD analysis project Ga0209450, IMG submission 187149) | Freshwater lake sediment microbial communities from the University of Notre Dame, USA, for methane emissions studies - LWP11 LW (SPAdes)... | ecosystem: Environmental > Aquatic >...
CTGCTCTCTTCCGGATAATAAAAATATCCCTGGGAGAAGTTTGGTCTCATCTTTACTGTCTTCCCGGGGAGATTAGGGTCACAGACGAAGATAGTGAGGTCATCAGCATAATACCCTAAATCACCTTTGTACCTTCCGAGCTGGTACCCGATTGCAACTACCTGGTGATCACCGCCGCAACCGTCACCGCATGACGAAAGCCCTAGTACAACCGGTTCACCTCTGTCAATATATGACATCAGTCTGCCCAGCTGGCCGGAACCGTTCTGAAGTCCCCAGTTAAAGAATTCCCTGCTACGTGCCCCGAATAGGTTGGTAGTCCCAAATTCTGCCCACCGGTCAACATTCGCAACTATTGAGTTTACCTGCCTGTCATAGAGATAGCTCTGCAAAGGCATTCCTTCGGCAGGCATATAAGACTGTTGAGGAATTTTTTTCCCGGACTTGTAGTAGTCAAGAGCCGCATAACTCATCCCTCCGCAGAGACCTCCTGTGAACCAGTCTATTCCGCTGACAAAGATATTCTTGAACTGGTTGATGAACTTGAACCCGTGAACGTCAGGATAGAATCTTGTCATTACTGCAGGCGCAGAGGGGGTTGAGGTTGAGGTTGAGGTTGAGGTTGCGGTTGCGGCTGGAGTGTACATGAAATCCTTTTCCTTCTGATCTCCGGTAAACCTGAACAGTGGATTTCCGCTCACATCAATCATCTTTGTGGGCACGTTGTTGGCAATTCCATAAATCGTAAGACGATTCAGGTTCCAGTTGTCACCGCCCATTCCACCGCCCAGAGTTGTCTGAAGCCGAAATCCTGAGATATCCGCAACCTTGTAAGAGGTAAGTATCTGGGTACTTTTATAGGTTGTATTGTCAGCAAGACGTGAACTGAGATTCAGGTTGTTAAACCTTATCTGTGCTCCTGATTTCATAAGGACTATCAGGTTAACATTATCATTGCCTCCTCTCAGATCGTCGCTTCCGGTATTCATCTCTATTGAAAGAATTACCTGGGCATCAGCTATAAAAAAATAGCCGGACAGAAAAATCGTGCATAACAGAATAAATTTTTTCATGATTTTCGGTATTTAATTTAAATCTTAAAGAATTCACATTGTATATTCTCCCGGGTCTATTTCAGTCCTGTCTGTGAGGCCTGAACCCATGACGCCCAAGTACCAATTGCATTTGAATCGTATTTTACCCACATGTAACCCCTTTCAGTCCCGTAACCACACGTGCTTCCCCAGTCCGTTCCAAATGAATTCTTAATGAGCCAGCATTGAATCGAGTCGTCCCAACCTATAATCGCAACACCTATTAGAGGTTTAGAATTATAAAACGCATCAAGGTCATTAGTCAAAACGCTGGAAAACTCACCTCCAGCATATGCCAGTAAATATCTGTCACCTACCATAGCTGAAGCAATTGCCCCATGGGTACAAATCGCTTCCTTAATCCCATCGACATACCAGGAACCAGGTTTGTATTCTACAAATCCCCAATCTGACGCATAATAATCAGTTGCAGGAGAGGCTCCCGTGCATTTCGAAGGAGGACCGACAAGAGGAACTGCGGCTTCTCCGGCCAGATTTTTCCGGGAACTGATCATCCATTGAAAAACCTTTTCCATATTTCCTCCCACTGTCCAGTCACCTGCATTTGAACAGTCTACCACAAACTGTTCAGAAACATCTATGGTCTTTTTTGTTAGTATTTTATAACTGATCTCGTAGGCATCCGCTGCTGCAAATGCCCAGCATACGCTCCAAAATTGTTTCTGGTCATGAACCGGGGTGACAAAACCTGCTTCCCGAAGGTCAAGTTTTTTCATTTTAGGATTGCCATATACATAAGGGTTTAGTGCTTCCTTTGATAACCGGTCCGGATTAACACCCTGATTGCCGGATCTTGTTGCATCTGTCCGGACTGTTTTACTTATTTTCTTCCCTTCATCAGTGGCGGGCAGTCTGAGGCCTCTGAGTTTTTCTATCGGCACCTCCGAAACAGATGTATAACCGACCTGGTATTTCAGGTTTTTGGCGGTAATTTCCGTTCTCATGAGTTCAAGCTGTTCTTTTACAGCAACCGGCGCCTTTAATTCACGCTGGGAGTAGTAGGCAGGCAGTTTGTATCCCTGGGCAAAGAGGTTGAGACTGCAGATAAGGGTAAACAGAATCAGATAGCTTCGTTTCATATGTATTTTTCTTTAGTGAGGACCGTGAGCATTTGTTTTTGAATTAAGCATTTGTTGAAACAGGAGAATTTGATCACACGAATGTAGGAGGTATGAAAAATTTGCTTTACCCCTAAAAAGGGGAATTTGATTAATAAACGGCAAAATATCTTTGCACTGACAGATTGCAGATGAATCACAAAAGATTTACCCATCTTTAGGTTATATTAGGCAAACCATGACGACAATCCTGAACCGTTTTCAAAAACTGCTGACCGTTGCACTTCTGTTAAGTCTGGTTTTTTTCTGCCGGGCTGGCGCTCAGAATCTCGATTCGCTGGAGAATGTACTTGCGACCGCCAGCATTAATTCTGCAGAAAAGATAAAAATATGCGATGACCTTAGCTGGGGATATCTTAATTCAGACTTTGACAAATCAAAAAGATATGCACTGGAAGGCATAACCCTTGCTGAAAAGGAAAATGACCTGTTAATGACAGGCACTCTTTACCGTAATCTGGGGGTGGCCTATTATATGGCAAGCAAACTTGACACCGCCCATCTCTTTTTTGACAGGGCAATGGAGTATGCCGTAAAAACCGGAGACGTGAATCTGCAGGCACTGGTCAGTTTCGCCAGGGCAAATCTTTATAATCTCAACGGAGAGTATCAGAAAGCCCTCGAACTTTACCTGAAAACACTTCCGGTCTTCGAGGAATCGGGGAACAGGCCGCGTGTACGCAGGGTCCTCGGAAATATCGGGGTTCTGTACGCCAGTCTTCAGAATTTTGATGAGGCGGAAAAGTACTATTTACAGGCTGAAAAACTGAGTATTGAACTTGATGATCAGTGGGGGCTCGCCCAGGCTTATAACGGGCTGGGGATTATTTACTGCAGTAAAAAGGAATACGAAAAGGCACTTGACTATACACTGAGGTCTGATAAAATCGGAAAGGCCATCGGAGATTTGCAGACGGAAGCGTTAGCCGCACAGACAATCTCAGAGGTTTACTATGCACATTTCAATGATTTTGACAAAGCAGAGGAGTATGCAAAAAAGGGGCTGGCGCTGGCCGAGGAACTGGGTTACCCGGGAAACATAGCATCACTGCAGAATAACTTGTCAAACATCTTTTTTCATCAGGGCCGGTATGATGAAAGTAAAGAGTATGCATTAAAAGCTATTGCGACCGATACCACTGACCTGAACATATACAGTAACATGGCTGCAAATATTGTCAGGGCAGGGATAAAGACGGGTGATGCCACAGCCGCACTTCAATACTTTGACATCTATCGCAGGGCTATTGACTACATGGCTGGCAGGGAGTACCAGAATGCCCTGACGGAGAATCAGACAAGGTATGAAACCGAAAAGAAAGAGCTCAAACTGACCGCCCTGGAGAAGCAGAAGAGACTGGGCATAGCCATCACGGTTCTTGGTGCCCTGATCTCCATGCTTGTCATCGCCTCATTGTTTTTCCGGCACAAGGCCACCAGTTATAGAAAAGACCTTGCTGAACAGCAGGTTTTTCAGCTTGAACAGGAGAAGCAGCTCATTGTCACACAGGCCGTACTTAAGGGCGAAACGACTGAACGTGCCCGTATTGCCCGCGACCTCCATGACGGCCTGGGAGGAATGCTCTCAGTAGTTAAATTAAAATTGATAGACATGAAAGGGAATCTTGTTTTACCAGAATCAGACGTGCCTCTGTTTCAGAATGCACTTGGCCTGCTTGATAATTCAATCACAGAACTAAGACGCGTTGCCCGCAACCTGATGCCGGAATCTCTTATGCGTTACGGGCTGAGGGCCGCACTTACAGATTTCTGTGGCAATATCGAACAGTTGAGTCTCCATTTCTATGGCGATGAACGCCGTCTTGATGAAAAACTGGAAATCACATTCTTCAGAATCATTCAGGAACTGGTCAATAATGCGATAAAGCACTCAGGGGCAAGCCAGATAAATGTCCAGCTTATCTTTGAACCCAACCGGATAAGCATGGTGGTGCAGGATAACGGCAGTGGCTTCGATGTGGATGCAACCGACACTTCAAAAACAACCGGTCTGAACAGCATCCGTTCCAGGGTTGAATCGCTGAATGGTCAGCTTGATGTGCTTTCATCACCGGGCAACGGAACAGAAATACATGTTGATTTCATTATATAACACACCTTGGAAATGATAAAAGTGGCCATTGTAGATGACCATCCCTTGCTGATCGAAGGGTTGAAGAAACTCATTGAAGGATCAGGGGAGGCAGTTATCACCGGCACTGCGGTGAACGGAAGAGAATGCATGCGGATGCTCGCAGCCGAGAAACCGGATGTACTGCTTCTGGATATCAACCTGCCTGATATCAGCGGAATAGACTTATGCTGCGATATCTACAGCAAATGGCCCCAGATAAATACTATCGCACTGACAAGTTACAGTGAGTATACAAGTGTACGCAAGATGCTGGACAACGGGGCAAAAGGCTACCTTCTCAAGAATGCCATGCCAGAGGAGATCATTGAAGGGATCAGGGCAGTGTCAAGGGGGGAAATATTTCTTTGCCATGAAATAGATATGTTTATGAAGAGGCAATCTGACCGTCATATTTTTCTCACCCCCCGTGAAACTGACCTGTTGCGTCTTATTGTTGACGGGTTTACGAACCAGGAGATTGCCGGTAAGCTTTTCCTTGGCGTTGAAACAGTAAACAGCTACCGGAAAAACCTGCTGTTTAAGCTTAACGCGCGAAATACCGCGGTGCTTGTAAAGATTGCGATAGAGGAGAAGCTTATTTAAACAGGTTAAATTTTTTACTGCACCACTCGGTTTTGAAAATTTTTATATATTTGTCACCGCAAAAATGCTCTGCCCAGGTGGTGAAATTGGTAGACACGCCAGCTTGAGGGGCTGGTGCTCGTAAGGGTGTGCAAGTTCGAGTCTTGTCCTGGGCACAATGAAATCAGCTGCTTCGGCAGCTTTTTTTTTGAATCATTCAATCATTGAATCATAGGCTGCCTGCAAAATGGCCCCGCGGATACTGAGATCAGATATCTTGTTGTTTCTTCGGGTCGGATATACGCGATTGCTCATGAACACATATGTTATCCCGGCATCGGGATCGATCCAGACAAAAGTACCGGTAAACCCTGAATGACCGAAGCTGGCAGGTGATGCTGATATGGCAGGGTAGGCCTCCTCGGGCGGCAAGGTGTCGTTTCCAAGCAGCGGTTTGTCAAATCCGAGACCTCTCCTGTTCTCATTCTCAGGGTACTGCACCCTGGTGTATTCCCTGAGCACATCTGCACTCAATATCCTTACACCACCATATTCTCCGCCCCTGCGAAACATCTCCATGAGCTTCATGAGGTCATTCCCTGTGGCAAATAGTCCCGCATGGCCTGAGACACCTCCGAGCATTGCGGCGTTTTCGTCATGGACTGTTCCTCTGATAAGCTGGCGCCTGAAGAGAGAGTCGTGCTCAGTAGGGACGATGCGCTCCCTCGGGTATTTCTCATACGGATTGTAGGTGATGTTGAAGGCGCCGATAGGCCTGTAAATATTCATTGGGGCGAATCTGTCAATTGTAGTATCTGTCAGGCTCTCAACGATCTCTGCAGCGAGAATGAAGGTCAGATCAGAGTAGCGGTAAACCTTTGGTCCTGTCTTGCTGTCACGTATTTCCCTGAACATCTCCTTGGTATATCTTCTGTTGATGAACAGGGAGTCAGTCACCGGCAGTGCAAACTTGCGGTCCTCCCTGCCGCTGTAGATACCCTCCTTGAATGTTCCGTCCTCATTGACTGTGTTGCGCCAGAAGGGGATGAAGGCTATCAGCCCTGACTGATGTGCAAGCATCTCACGCATAACCATATCTCCCTTGTCAGAGTGCCTGTACCAGGGGAGGTAATAGCCAAGGGTCTTGTCGGGATCAAACAGTCCGCGGGAATCGAGCAGCATCAGTGATGCTGTTCCTGCTGAAACCTTGGTCACTGAGGCAAGATCCCACAGATCAGATTCAGTGACCGCCTCGGTGCTGTCATAGAAGTGAAACCCGTAACATTTATTGAATACAACAATTCCTTTTTTTGCTATGAGCACATGACATCCCGGGAATGCTAGTGAGTCTATCCCTGCCCTGACAATTGAATCTATCTTGCTGGTGAGTGAGACTGATGAGATACCTGCATTCTCAGGAAATCCGTACTGCAGCCTGATGTTTCCCGGTGTCTTGATACCCATCCCTTCGGGGTAAGTTTCATTAATTGTCACAGGCAGCCTTCCGGATGCACCCAGGGCACCGAAAAGGACCTGAACCGCGACCTGCTGGGAATAATTGTTGTTCTGGTATGCCACAAGCAGGGCTGAAGGCCTGTTTTCCATATCAAGCTTCGCCAGCCCGTAGGGATTCCCAAACCATATTATTGCCGATCTCTCCATCGCTGCGAGCCGGTTATATACGACCTTAAGTGCGGGGTTTACCCAGGATGTGGATGACATCCGCTGGTCAGGCCCGCATATGCCGGCAATCACAATATCATAATCCTTGAGTTTTGACATGACATATTCTGCAGACTGTTCATTGGCCGGATCAATGAAGAAATGGTCTGCATTTGTGTACCTGTCTGTCATTTTCTGGAATTCTGCAGGGGCAAGCCGGTTGACAGCCACTGTTGCAATGCGCAACTTGTCGAGGCGTCCTATGGGAATGAGGTTATTATTGTTTTCAATCAGGGTCATTGCCCCGGCATAGAGATCCCTGATCAGGGCTGGATGTGCCGAAGCTTCACTGTAATCTTTGTCACCTTTGCCGTAATCCCTAAGCTTATCATCTGATAACCATACTTTTACCGCAATCAGTTTACGGCATCTTGACCGAATATCATCTACTGACAGTTCTCCCTTTTCTATTCTTGATGCAATCTCATCTATTGCTTTTACCGGATCGGGAGCATACTCGATGATGTCATTCCCGGCTTTGATAGCTTCTGCCTCAGCAATACCTGCCGGGTAGGTCATAGTCGCCCCGGCCATATTCATGGCGTCAGTGACAACCAAGCCCTTGAATCCTGCCTCATTCTTAAGTATATCCGTTATCACCTTCCTTGAGAAGGTAGAAGGCAGGTTTGGCGTCGGATCAATATCGGGAACGCTTATGTGAGCAGACATTACGGCTCCGATGCCCTCTTCGGCAAGACGGTAGAAAGGAACCAGTTCAACCGTGTCAAATCTCTCACGGTTTCCCCTGATTACCGGGAGCCCCGTATGTGAATCAATATCGGTATCGCCGTGGCCTGGAAAATGCTTGGCACATGCTATGATACCGTTGTCCTGCATACCTTTCATGTACATCACCGCCTTCCGGGCCACCTTTTCCGGATCCTCGCCGAATGAGCGGTAGCTGATCACCGGATTAAGAGGGTTATTATTTACATCAGCCACAGGAGCAAGGTTCAGGTTAATCCCGATTTCCCGGCATTGCCTGGCAACTGCAGCTCCCATCAGATAAATGAGGGAATCATTTTGTACGGCACCGAGTGTCATCTGATACGGAAAATCCTCAACCTCCTTAAGTCTCATACCTGTTCCCCATTCAGCATCCATCACAAAAATGAGAGGCAGCTTCGATGCTGAACTGATACGCTTTGTGAAATCAACCTGCCGGTCGAGTTCCCCCTCAAAAAAGATCACCCCCCCAATTCCATATTTCTTTACCAGCTCTTCCACTTCTGTGTAATTATCGTTTTTTGTTCCTGCCCATGCCGGCACCCAGATAATCTGCGCAATCATTTCCCTGACAGTAAGTGTATTAAGTAGGCTGTCAACTCTTCTGTCATTGAGGTAGCTCAGCCACGGCAGTGGATTTTCTCCGGCAGCAAGGGTTTGCATGGGATTAGAAATCAGCAAGGTTGCCAGCAGTAACAGAAGAAGTGATTTTTTCATAGGATGAGGGCTTTAGATAGCAACCAAAAATAGCACTTTTCTTAATTCTTTTTCCTTTATGATTAGTTTCAAATTGCTATTTTTACCAAGTTAATAAACAGACTATGGCAGGTTCAAAAAGTTCAGCAAAGGGTCAGTCAGCAAGGCTGATGTCTCTTGATGTTTACAGGGGCATGACGGTGGCGTTCATGATCATTGTCAATACGCCAGGTACCTGGAGTCATGTATATGCTCCTCTCAGGCATGCGTCATGGCATGGTTGTACACCGACAGATCTTGTCTTTCCTTCCTTCCTTTTCATAGCAGGTGTGGCAATGTTTTATTCACTCAAGAAGTATAATTTTGAGTTTTCTGCCCAGTCGCTGTTCAGGATACTGAGGAGGGTAGCGCTGATCTTTGTTGCGGGACTCTTTCTTAACATCTTCCCCCACTTTATTGATCGTGACTACAACAATCTGCGCATACTGGGAGTGCTGCAGAGGATAGCGCTTGCATACGGGCTTGGCGCCATCACCATCCTTCTCGTCAAGCGCAACTATATCTGGATCACAACTGCTGTCATCCTTCTGGGCTACTGGGCCCTGTTGTATTTCTTCGGAGGAGCCGATCCTTACTCTCTTGAAGGTAACCTGGCACTGACCGTAGACAAGGCCCTTGTAGGCGAGAATCATCTGTACAAGGGCTTCGGGTTGCCTTTTGATCCGGAAGGGCTTCTAAGCACAATTCCGGCGGTTGGTACTGTGCTGTTAGGTTTTATGGCCGGAACAATTATTGGCAACTTCGGCAATTCATGGAAGACGGTAGGCTGGCTTGCCCTGGCAGGCGCATTGCTTACAGGAGCCGGACTGCTCTGGGGAGAGGTCTTCCCGATCAACAAGCCGTTGTGGACAAGCTCATATGTTTTATATGCGGGAGGCATAGGAATGATGTTGCTGGCCCTGCTCTTTATGATTGTCGATATATGGGGCATCAGGCAATGGACGGGTTTTTTCAACACATTCGGCACCAATCCGCTCTTTACATACCTTCTGGCAGGCATCTGGACAAAGACCATGCTGGCCGTTAAAATAGGGGAGGTGACATTGTACAAATGGATCTTCACAAACATATGCAGCCCGCTGTTCGAGGAGCAGAAGATTGCCAGCCTTATGTTTGCAATAATGCAGGTTATGTTTATATGGGCATTCGGATACATACTGTACCGTAAGAAAATAAATATCCGGTTCTGAAATGGATGTAAGGACAACGGTTGAGAGAGCCTTCCAGAAATGGAGTGGCACCGCGCCTGAGACAATTACCCGGCTGCCGCGGTCAGGATCTGACAGAATATATTTCAGGCTTCATAGCCGGGGAGAGCATGTGATAGGTGCATTTAACCCGGGACGGGAAGAGAATGATGCTTTTGTCGGCTTTACCAATCATTTCAGGTCTAAAGGGCTCTCAGTGCCTGAGATATATGTATATTATCCGGAAGAAAAAGTCTACTTCCTTGAAGACCTTGGTGACACCAATCTCTTTACGTGGCTGGCTCAGCGGTCTGATGAGGAGAGGTTCAATGAAGAAACGGAGGCTCTGTTTCTTAATATTGCATCTGACCTGGTTCGTATTCAGACTGAAGGGATCAAAGGCCTTGACCTTACCCTGTGTTATCCGCACCGCAGTTTTGACAGGCAGAGCATCGTCTGGGATCTGAACTATTACAAGTACATGTTTCTTAAGCTTATAGCCGCTCCGTTCAACGAGACAAAGCTGGAGCGCGATTTTGAGGCACTTACCCTCTTCCTCCTTGAGGCAGGCCAGGAATATTTCCTGTTTCGTGATTTCCAGACAGCCAATATAATGATCAGGGATGGCAAGCCGTGGTATATTGATTACCAGGGAGGGCGGCTCGGGGCGCCACAGTATGATATCGCCTCACTCATATATGATGCCAAGGCTTATATACCTGAGAACATACGCAGGAAGACTCTTGAGCGTCACCTTGATCTCTTTGCCGCGGCGACAGGAAGATCCAGATCATCGCTGGCAAAATACTCCGGTGCCTTCACTCTTGTCAGGCTGATGCAGGCACTCGGAGCCTTCGGTTACAGGGGGCTGCATGAGAACAAGCCAACCTTTACCGAGAGTATCGTCCCCGCTGTAGAGCTTATGAATGAACTGCTGGCAGGTGAACAGGTTGAGATAGACCTCCCTGAGCTGAAGAAAGCCTCGGCAGCTGTACCGGCCCAGAGAAAATACCGGATCCTTGCACACTATCAGAACCTGTTAAAGATCAACATAGAGAGCTTCTCATATGTCAGGGGAAAGACACTTACATATGACAACGGCGGAGGATTTGTCTTCGACTGTCGCGGTCTGCGTAACCCTGCCACAATGCCTGACCTTGTTGATCTGACCGGCAATGATCATGAACTGGCGGAATTCTTCGGCAACGATGAGGAGGCAATTGCCTTTGCAGGCGATTGTGTAAGCATAATTCGCAACTCGTTGCCGATGATACGCGGCAAAGGGGTATCTGAAATAAATATCGCCTTCGGGTGCGTAGGCGGAAGGCACCGTTCGGTGTGGTGTGCCGGAAGGGTCGCGGCGATGCTTACGGCGATGCCGGGAGTAGCAGTAAATGTAAGTCACAGGGAGCTCTGAGCCTTATGAAAGCGATGATCTTCGCAGCCGGACTCGGAACGCGTCTGGGAGAGTTAAGCAGGGAGAGGCCCAAGGCGCTCGTGGAGATAAGCGGAAAAAGTGCTCTGAGGCTGGCTTGTGAGAAACTTGCATCATCAGGTTTTGATGACATCATCGTAAACATTCATCATCATCCTTCACTCATGATGGAGGAGATAGAGAAGCTCCGCAACGAGGGTTTTAAAATCACCGTCTCGGACGAGACCGGAGAGCTGCTTGACACTGCAGGAGGACTGCTTAAGGCACGACGCTTCTTTGCCGATGAGCCTTTCGTCTGTTACAGTGTCGATATTTTCACTGATCTGGACCTCAATGACATGTACAACAGGCACGTGAAATCAGGGGCCCTGGCCACCCTTGCAACAAGGCACCGGCCCGGTACAAGGTTCCTCCTTGTCGATAAGAACGGAAGGATGTGCGGATGGCGTAATGTTGCCACCAGGGAGGAGATAACAACAAAGGGAAGCAGCAGCGGCCTCAGCGAGACTGGCTTCTCAAGCATTCAGGTGCTGTCACCCTCAATATTTGACAAAATGCCGGAGGGAATATACTCTCTTACCTCCCTTTACCTGATGCTGGCACGCGAGAACAGAATCATGACTTATCTTCATGATACCGGTTACTGGTTCGATTGCGGCACACCGGCAAACCTGGAAAAGATACGGAAGTATCTGAGCCGTTAGAGGATAGGTCAGTTATTCCAGAACGACCTGGTAAACAAAGCCAGGATCGTGAAGATCTCGAGACGGCCGATAAGCATCAGAAATGACATAATCATCAGGGAAACGTCGTTGAATGAGCTAAAATTCCCCATGTTGCCTGATGCACCCAGGCCGGGGCCTACATTTGACATTGCCGTAACGCTCGCTGCTGCGGCCTCGTTGACCGGAATGCCTGTTATCATCATGAGGAGCGCACCGGCAAGGAAGACAATCAGGAATATGAATATGAACAGAAGCATCATAATGTTGATGTTCTCAGGTACTATTCTGTTGTTAAGCTTGATCGGAAAGATTGCATTCGGATGCTGCAGCCTCATAAACACAACTTTCATGTTCTTTAAGGCAATAAGATGTCTTGCCATCTTGATGCCACCCGTTGATGACCCTGTAGAGCCTCCGACAAAAAGAAGGAGGAACATAAAAAACCATCCGATCGCCGGCCATGCCATGTAATCTGATGTCGCAAATCCGGTGGTGGTAATCTGAGCAATAACCTGGAAAAATGAATGTCTGAGTGATGTGCTGAAGTCCCTCTCGGTCCCGAAGTAAAGAGTCAGTGTCACGAATACCACAGAGGCAGTTACAAAGAAGACATAGAACCAAAGCTCTTCATTTTCCTTTACCTTACTGAATTCCTTCTTTATCATGAAGAAATAGAGAAAATAACTGGCGGCCGAGAGAAACATGAATATTGCCACCACATACTGAAGGAAAGGTGAGAATTCTGCAAGACTGGTGTTTCTGACAGAGAAACCTCCTGTGGCAACAGTACCGAATGTAATGCAAATACTCTCAAAGACTCCGAGTCCGCCTATAAGCAGGATAATAAACTCGGCAGCGCTTATGGCCAGGTAAATCATCAGAAATGTCATGGCAATGGACTTCGTCTTCGGAAGTATCTTCTGCTTGAGTGATGACTCAAGGGAAAAGAGATTGTATCCACCTATCTTAAGTGTGGGAAGAACTATAATTACGAGCAGGATGATACCTATGCCTCCGATCCAGTGGGTGAGGCTTCTCCAGAACAATATCGACCTTGGCACCGATTCCACATCTGCAATTATTGTTGCTCCGGTGGTGGTATATCCGCTTACGGATTCGAAGAGTGCCCTGATAAAATCAGTGATGATACCGCTGAACAGGTAGGGCAGGGCACCACACAGTACCATTGTCACCCAGGCAAGAGTCACGCTCAGGTAACCTTCACGGGTACTTACTTTTTCTTTTAACGAATAACGGATCAGAAAATATAGCATTAGCCCCGGCACCATTGTGACCACTGAGGAGAGCAAGAATGGCCACAAAGATTCGTCGTAAACTAATGCTACGGGAATACAAAAAAGGAATGATAGTGAAGTAATTAGCAGAATAAGACCTACAATCTTGAGAATCGCTTTTAAGTTGATTTGCCTCATCCGGTAAGGGCATTTACCTTTTTGCCTGATGAACTACATCCATTTTTTTCGCCTGATAAGGAGGGCTCCTATGGTAGAGAGCAGCACTGACCCTCCGAGGATGAACCAGAAGGCGTTCCTGCTGCCCTCAAGCCTGTTGGGAACGTTCATCCCGTAAAAGCTTGCGATAAGGGTAGGTATCATAAGGATAATAGTAATAATGGTAAGGGACTTCATCACAATATTCAGATTATTTGAGATGACAGAGGCAAAGGCATCCATCATGCCGCTCTGGATATCGCTGTATATCTTTGCCATCTCGATAGCCTGCCTGTTCTCAATGGCAGCCTCCTCCAACAGATCGGATGAGAACTCATAGTCACGTATCCACTTTGAGTTCTTCAGCTTTATCATCATCATCTCGTTTGACCTGAGAGAAGTTGTAAAATATACCAGACACTTCTCCATTTTTAGCAGGCGGTGGAGCTCCTTGTTCCTGGTAGATTTCTCAAGGTCCTGTTCAATCATCGCGGTCTGGTTATTGATCTGCTTCAGGTACCGGTGATAAAACATGGTGGTTCGCAGGAAGAGGTGAAGGATGAGGTCAATTTTGTTCTCTATTGTAATCCCTTTCCCGCTGCGGCTGAAAAAGTCGTCCAGCACCTCGTTGTTCCTGTGACAGATGATAACGAGATTCTCTTTTGCAAGTACCAATCCAAGCGGTATCGTTGAGAATGGCAATCCGTTTGACTGATTCTGGTAGGGTATACGGTATATCATCAGCAGCATGTCGTCTTCGATCTCCATCCTTGATCGCTCGTCAACATCGAGAATATCCGCAAGGAAATCGTCAGGGATCTTGAGGGTTGATTTGAGTATCCCCAGCTCAGACGGAGTGGGGTCTGTGACGTTGACAATACAGTTTTTTTCAAAAGAGTTTAACGGAAGGAGCCCGTTGGGGATCATCTGCCAGTATGTAATCATTCTAATACCTCCTTTTTTTGCTCCGCGGAGGTACCTGTCGCCAATTTACCTCAGCAGAACGAATTTAAAATAACAGCTCGCGTGATAATCGTCCATATAAGACAATAGAATTGATATGTGTGCAAAAATATAACTTTTATGGTTACCCTTTCTCCCTGCAGAAAAAAATGTCGTAAAAAAATTACCTTTGTACGTAACCTGTTTAATAATAAGCGATGGGAAGAGTTTTAGTCATAGGTGCCGGCGGTGTCGGTACGGTTGTGGTCAGCAAGATGGCGTCCCTGCCTGATGTTTTCACTGATATAATGCTTGCCAGCAGGACAAAATCGAAGTGCGATGTCATTGCCGGCCGTATCGGAGGCAACAGGGTGCAGACGGCCCAGGTTGATGCTGATAATGTTCCTGAACTTGTGCAACTTATCAGGTCTTTCAAACCTGATATCGTAGTCAATGTAGCCTTGCCGTATCAGGATCTGCATATAATGGATGCATGCCTTGAGACAGGTGTAGCATATCTTGATACGGCTAACTATGAGCCCCCTGAGGAAGCTAAATTTGAGTATTCATGGCAGTGGGCATATGAAGACCGTTACCGCAATGCAGGTCTCACAGCGATACTGGGCTGCGGCTTTGACCCCGGCGTAACGAGCATATTCACCGCCTACGCAGCAAAGCACCATTTCAAGGAGATACACTACCTTGACATCGTTGACTGTAACGCAGGCGATCACGGCAAACCCTTTGCCACGAACTTCAACCCGGAGATCAACATCCGGGAAGTCACCCAGAAGGGCAAATACTGGGAAAACGGTGAATGGGTGGTTACTGAACCGCATGAAATACACAAACCGCTTACATATCCAGGCATAGGTCCAAAGGAATCATACGTCATCTACCATGAGGAGCTCGAATCACTGGTAAAAAACTTCCCCACCATCAGGCGGGCACGGTTCTGGATGACGTTCGGCCAGGAGTATCTTACCCACCTGAGGGTGATACAGAACATAGGTATGGCGCGCATAGACCCGATAATCTACAACGGAGTCGAGATAGTCCCGATTCAGTTCCTGAAGGCAGTGTTGCCAAATCCGGGTGACCTGGGAGAGAACTATAAGGGATGGACCTCTATCGGTTGCCGCATAAAAGGCATCTCAAAGGAGGGAAAGGAACTTACATATTATATATGGAACAACTGCAGCCATGAGGAAGCCTACAGGGAGACCGGGACTCAGGGGGTAAGCTACACGACAGGCGTTCCGGCCGCCATCGGTGCAATGATGTATCTGAAAGGGCTGTGGAAAAAGCCGGGTGTATGGAATGTCGAACAGTTTGACCCTGACCCCTTCATGGCTGAGCTTAACAGGCTCGGCCTGCCATGGCATGAGCAATTCGACGCTGATCTGGAGGTCTGAGATGATTGACTATTCCAGGGTCCCGTCGCCATGTTATGTGATGGACGAAGAACGCCTTCGCCGCAATCTTGAACTGATAAGACGGGTTTCGCGGGATTCCGGGGCTGAGATAATACTCGCTTTCAAGGGTTTTGCAATGTGGTCTGTCTTCCCCATCGTACGCGAGTATGTTAGCGGAGCAGCGGCAAGCTCCATACATGAGGCACGGCTATGTTACGAGGAGATGGGTACAACAGCTCACACATATTCTCCCGCTTACAGGAGGGAGGAGTTTGGCACGATACTGCGGTACAGTTCTCACATAACTTTCAACTCACTGGCTCAGTATGACAGGTATGCCTCTGTCCTCAGAAAAGAGGGCAGGAATATATCGGCAGGACTGAGGATCAATCCGGAGTATTCTGAGATTGCACATGGGCTCTATAACCCGTGCTCACCCGGCTCGAGGCTCGGCGTCACTGCCTCCGAGCTGGCCGGAGGGTTGCCTGACGGGGTGGAGGGACTGCATTTTCACGTCCTCTTCGAGTCTGACTCATACACTCTTGAGAAAGTACTGCATGTCGTGGAGACTAAATTCGGCCACCTGTTTCCGAAGCTGAAGTGGCTGAACATGGGAGGGGGGCACCTTATGACCCGTAAGGGTTATGACACTGACCACCTGGTCAGTCTGTTACGCAGCTTCAGAGAGAGACACGGAATACATATCATCCTTGAACCGGGCAGCGCTTTCGCATGGGAGACGGGTGAACTGGTTTCAACAGTTGAGGACGTCATTGTACGTGACGGCATAAAAACTGCCATACTTGACGTCTCATTCACGGCCCACATGCCTGACTGCCTGGAGATGCCCTACAAACCTGTCATTATGGGTGCCTTCGAGCCGGCTGAAGGCAAGCCGACATACCGCATGGGTGGCAACTCATGCCTCTCGGGTGACTTTATGGGCGACTGGTCGTTTCACCGTGAGCTTAATCCGGGCGACAGGGTTGTCTTCTGGGATATGATCCACTATACCATGGTAAAAACGACAACCTTCAACGGTGTACCTCATCCCTCGATAGGTATATGGACGAAAGATCAGCAGTTCAGGCTGATACGCAAGTTCGGGTACAATGACTACAGGGACAGACTCTCCTAGGGTCTGTTGATGGTCAGCTCGGTCACCATCATCCTCTTTGTGGTGAAGACTGCATGAGCAATCTCTCCGGCAACATCCTGCGGATCCATAAAGTGCGATACATCCTTTCCTTTAGCCTCAGACCAGAAGGGAGTGTTCATCCCTCCAGGGTAGACTGCCACCACCCTGCGGTTCGTCCCTCTCAGTTCGGCACGCAGAGCCTCTGTGAACCCCCGGGCTCCCCATTTTGCTGCACAGTAAACGGTCTCGGTCGCCCTTCCGATAAGGGCAGATGTTGACATAATGTTTACGATGGTTATGGCTTCTTCTTTCGGAGTGATGCCAAGGATGGCCGAGGTAAGGAGGATCATCCCTGTCAGGTTCGATCCCAGTATCTCCTCGACCCTCGGGGAACGGTTGCCGGAGGCATCTCCGAATAACCCTGTGCCTGCGTTATTAAACAGAAAGTCAACATGATATCCGTTCTCCTTAATGAATCCGCAGAGTATATCCACATCCTCCTGGTTCGTGATGTCGCAGCGGAAAGGTATTATTATGTTGTCACCGGCACCTGATTTCAACTGTCCGGCGGCTTCGATCAGTTTGCCCTCATCCCTGCCTAAAATAATAGTATTCCTGCCGTGTTTCAGGGCTTCGGCAGCCAGCGCTTTTCCAAGGCCGCTGCCCCCGCCGGAGATTATTACATAACGGCTCTTATCTTTCTTTCCGGTCATAATGTAAAATTAGGGAAACTTTCTTATCTTTATTATCGTCGCGCTTCTTATACCCAAAAACTGATCCCTGAATCGTGCAGCCCGTCACCTGTCTATGACGCCTGACCCGAGAAGCTCCTCGCCGTCATACCATGCTGCAAACTGTCCGGGGGTGATACCCCGCTGAGGCTTGTCGAATATTATATAGTAGCCTTCCTCACGGGCAAATATGCGTGCCCGCTGAAGAGGCTGCCTGTATCTTATTCTGACAAGGTAATCGCGGCATTCTCCCGCCTTCATCGCCATGTCAGGCCTGATCCAGTGTATCTCCTGCGCTTTTACCAGAAGCCCCTTACGGTAAAGACCTGCATGCTCCTGTCCTTCACCGACATAGACGATGTTGCTGTCAGTATCCGTGCCTATCACAAAGAGAGGCTCCCTGAAGCCGCCGATATTTAGTCCTTTGCGCTGGCCTACGGTAAAGTAATGGGCGCCGCTGTGCTTCCCCACCGTCAGACCTTCTGACTGATCCATTTCATGAGGAGCAGCCATTATTCCGAGATCGGATAGAGCCGCATCCTTTTCAGGTAAGCCGTCAGGCCAGCTCCTGAACGGAGTCGTATCCTGAATGATGACCACTCTCCCTGTCTTTGCCTTTAGCTTCTGCTGCAGAAAGACCGGCAGATCGACCTTACCGACGAAACAGATGCCCTGTGAGTCCTTGCGGTCAGCTGTCGCCAGCCCGAGGTCAACAGCTATCTTCCTTACCTCAGGCTTGGTAAGGACGCCTACAGGGAAGATCACATTCTCAAGCTGTCTCTGGCTTACCTGGCAGAGAAAATAACTCTGGTCCTTATTGTGGTCAATGCCTGCAAGAAGTCTTGTAATCTTCTGACCTTCATTTTCAATCACTTCTGTCCGGCAATAGTGTCCGGTGGCAATAAGATCCGCCCCGTGTTTATGTGCCTCGTGGACGAAGGAGTCGAATTTAATCTCACGGTTGCAGAGGATATCAGGGTTTGGTGTACGTCCGCGCTCGTATTCGCTGAACATATAATCCACCACGCGGGTGCGGTAATCTGCACTGAGGTCTGCCGTTCTGAGTTTTATCTTAAGCTTGCGGGCGACCATCTCGGCAAAGGTTATATCCTCATCGAAGGGGCAGTTGCCTTTCAGCAGCCCCCGGTTGTCATGCCAGTTGATCATGAAGATACCCTCTACCTCATAGCCCTGTTCCTTAAGCAGCCATGCGGCAACGCTGGAGTCAACCCCTCCCGACAATCCAACGATAACCTTCTTCTTCACGCCGCAAAGGTAGCTCTTTGATCGAATATGTTGAAAACTCCTTCTCACACATCGTCAGCCGTGGCCATATTATTATTAATTTTCACCTTATGAATAATCCGGGTAAATTACTGAGATACAGTGCATCGGCAGGGTCAGGAAAGACCCATGCCCTCTCAGGATTTTATCTCTCCAGGGTGCTGCATGATCCAGGCTCATACCGGAGGATCCTTGCAGTCACGTTCACCAACAGTGCCGCAGCGGAGATGAAAGAGCGCATCCTTTCGAGGCTGAACAGGCTGAGCTCCGATGATAATGCGGGTGAGAAGGCAAGAACGGAATTTGTTGCCTACCTGTGTGACCACTTCCCGGATCTTTATCCTGATCCCCGTGAGGCGAGGCTGACGGTCAGAAAGAACGCCCCGGTTGCTCTCAGGAACATTCTGCAGGACTATTCCCGTTTTACTGTCAGCACTATTGATTCATTCTTTCAGAGGGTGATACGTGCATTTGCCCGCGAGATAGATATACCGGCAGGCTATGAGATCGAGATCGAGCATGATGCTCTCCTGTCCGATGCCGTGGACGCATTGCTGGCAGAGGTGGCTACCGATGAAAGACTGAGAAGCTGGATCACCTCGTATGTCGCATCACGCCTCGATGACAA
>Ga0209450_10000547_pt1 | contig 19078 bp, 14 predicted proteins | sample FrelakmetLWP11LW_FD_187149 | JGI IMG/M metagenome (GOLD analysis project Ga0209450, IMG submission 187149) | Freshwater lake sediment microbial communities from the University of Notre Dame, USA, for methane emissions studies - LWP11 LW (SPAdes)... | ecosystem: Environmental > Aquatic >...
AGAGCGCACCATTCCTGTATGATTTTATTGAACCTGCTGATGCGCTGTAAACAATGTGAATGAAATAATTCACCCCTCTGACAACCGGTATTCTGACGTCTGTCATTCCTGTTGCTCTAAGCATTATTGCAGTGTCAGTTGTGCCTATACCGCCGCTCCCTCCGTAATAGCATCTGAAATTACTTGCCGAAACATCGCCGAAAAGATAAACAGGGTTTGTCGGCGTTGCGCCGAGATTAATATTGCTGACCCAGAAACCGATAGTCCACGCTGTATCGGGCAGGTTCGCCGCCCATCCAGTATGGAAACAATGGTCTGCTCCCGTTCCGCCGCCGCCCGTAAGGGCGCTGTCCGCGAAGGCGCTTTGCGAAAATGTGTGTCCCGTTACGCTTCCCGTGAACATACCATCGCCCGGCAGAGCATAATTCGGAGTGGAATTATTAATTACACTATTAAATTTGTAATAGAGTATTTCGGGTACGAAGTAATAATTATAAACTCCTGAAGGAATGACTCTAAAATTATTATCGCTTATATCGAATATTGCAGGATTATCAACACTTGAAATTCTAATTTTGTATTCTGAAGACCAGGTACCGGGAACATTCCAGGAATATATTCCTTCCGAAGCGGGATAAGATGCGATAATTGTCTGCCAGCTACTTCCGTTGTTATAAGTATATTCAAGTTTAATGTTACCGGATATTGATGAACTCCAGATAATATTTCTTGTTGAATTTCCGTACCAGATTTCTGAGCCGTTCGGACTTATAACTTTCAATAAATGATTATCGCCTCCGCCCGTGCTCGTTTTAATAACAGTTCCGTTTGCTCCGACTGCGTAACCAACTTTATGATTAAGGAAGAAGATATCCGTCAGACTTTCGCTTGTAACGGGAGTGGTGAAGGTCCAGATTCTGCCGCCGTCAATTGTTTTGATTACCTGTCCGTTCGAGCCGCAGGCGTAGCCTATCATTTTACTTGTCATGAAAATCTTTTCGAGATTTACGCCCTGCGCGTAATGCGAATTTATGTACGTGCCGTTCGTTGTGCTTCTGATGGTTCCGTAATTTGCTGCAAAGAATGCAAAGTTATTTTCGGGAGCGTGAAGTCCCCAGAAATTATTTAGCGTTGATACGTTCAATGCAGTCCAGTTGCCTCCTCCGTTGTTAGTTTTGAAAACTACGCCTCCCTGTCCGGCTATGTAGCCAGTATCCTGAGAGGGGAAATCTATGCAAAGCAATGGATTTGCTGAAGGAACGACATAGTTCCAATTGTTACCTGCATTGGTAGATTTCCAAACCGCTCCGAGTTGAGTGCAGAAGTAAATATATTGTGAGTTCGGTACGGAAATACCATAAAATGTGCCTGGTGCGATGGGACCAAATGAATTCCAGGTCAGTCCGCCATTAATAGTTTTCGACAGTATTCCGTTGTCGGCACAAATATATCCGGTATTATAATTAATGAATTCAATATCCCTGATAAATCCTGTAAATATATTTGAATTAAGCACAGTCCAGTTAAGACCTCCGTTTGTGGTTTTTGCGAGATACCCGTTGTTGCCACCTATGTAGCCTGTCAGAGTATCGTTGAAATATAAGGATGACAGGTATGTTGTTGTGCCTGAATTCAGCAATTGCCAGCCGGGCTGGGAGTATAGATTACCTGATGAGATGAGTATTAAAAAGAAAAGTAACTTAAAGTTTTTCATAACTTTGAAATATTAATATTTCAGGGAAAACTTAATTTATTAATGTAAAATAAATATTCTTTCTTTAGTTGTCAATTAACATGGAAGAGCAGAGAGCGATTGCCCACGAAAGACACGAAATAGCACTATAAAGAATAAGAACTTTAGCCCGCTAATTAAACTAATTAAACGAATTTAACGAAAAGAGCCGATTCACCACAGAGGACACAGAGCGCACAGAGGAAGAACTTTTTCTATTGGTCTGCGACGCTGAAAGAAAGAACTGTAACAAAATAACAAAATAACAATGTAACAAAGTAACAAAGTAACGAACTAAAGAACAAATCACACGAACTGAAATATTTCATAAAATTAATAACTTTGTTTTCTGTTTTCTCTTTTAAATATATTTTTTGTATTTTGCACAAAGGAGAAATTTGTTCAGTTGAGAGTTATGAATTATGAGTCTTAGAACAATTATCAATTATCAACCAGTCCCGATGCAAAGAATCGGGATGCCAAGAACGCACAATTAACAATGAAGAGCGAGTGCTAATAACCACAACATATGTGAAAACAGCTATTCTTCGAATTTTTAAGTTATCTTGTAGTTTCTAATTTAAATTTGTTTTACTTATTTTTAATTAAAGTGTAAATATGAAAACAAACGCGTTTATTGCATTCATGAGCCGGATTATTGATTATGCGGGAATGTTTCCGCCTGCCGGCCTTAACCTTGAGGAGGCATTCGGCAACTATGCCGGATACGTTAAATCCGAAGACGAATGGATGCTTTCGCGATTTGTTTGTACGATAAAAACCTTCGGAAATTTTTTTGATACGAAAAATCCCGCAAGAATAATTCTGGATGAACACAAGGGTGACAACTGGATTAAGTTCACAATACTTCTCACGGGAGGAAATTCACCTAAAGAGTTTTATATTAACCTTGAAAAAGACCTGAAATTGCTAAAAAAGTTCAGGGAAGAAAATTTCGATTCTCTATCGGCAGATTCCTTCGAAGTCAAACTACCCAAAGAATTACACAGAAAAAGCGCCGGAAAAAGCATGCTGAAGTTCCTGAACGAGAGTGCTCTTATCTTTAACGATCTTGGATTTTACGGATGCAGGATGTACATAGAGCCGCCTGTAAACAATGATTACAAATATATTTTTGAAAAACTTGCTGAAACTATTGCAGAGAGCGACCATGACGGCGGTAACGCAGGATTTAAGCTACGCACAGGCGGAGTCACGCCGGAGGTTTTTCCTTCTCCCGAGCAAATCGCTTGCGCCCTTAATGTATGCAATTTAAACAAGATAGAATTCAAGGCAACGGCGGGCCTTCACCATCCTGTAAGGCATTATAATGACGGCGTAAATACAAAAATGCACGGTTTCCTGAATGTGTTCGGGGCAGGCATACTTGCACTTGCAAATAATCTGAATGAACGCGAGATTAAGTATATTCTTTCAGATGAAAATCCGTCAAATTTTATTTTCGATAATGATAAGTTCAGCTGGAAAGACTTACGTGCAGATTCAGAAACCATTCAAAATGCGCGCAGCAATTTTGTGACAACATTCGGAAGCTGCAGTTTTGACGAGCCGCGCGATGATTTAAAAGCGCTTGGTATGTTTTAATTATCAGTTTGTTTACAATTTCTTAACAGTTCAGTATAAATTCCTTAACATTAGATTGAAAGCTTTGTTTTAACAAACTTTATAAACCAAAATTTCATGAAAATGACTATGAGATATCTGACAATTATCGTGCTGGCTTTAGCCTTATTCACGATATCCTGCGGAAAAAAGGACCAAGGACCCCAGCAAATCAACGGAGCAGGGGCAACATTTCCTTTTCCGCTTTATTCAAAATGGTTCAGCGAGTATTCCAAGGTGAATCCCGACGCTAAATTTAATTACCAGTCAATCGGCAGCGGCGGCGGCATAAAACAAATCACCGAAGGAACGGTAGATTTCGGAGCAACAGACGCGCCCATGACGGAGGAAGAAAAGAAAAACGCCGAAACCAAGAGCGGAACAAAAATTCAGCACATACCGACTGTTCTTGGCGCAGTAGTACTGACATACAATGTTCCGGGACTGGCAGTACTGAATTTATCGGGTGAAAATATTGCCGATATATATTTAGGAAAAATCAAAAAATGGAACGACTCCAAAATTGCTGCGGACAATCCTGACGCTAAACTTCCGGATAAAGAAATTACAGTTATTTACAGGACAGACGGAAGCGGAACAACCTATATCTTCAGCGATTTCCTTGCTTCTGTAAGCCCCGAAGCAAAGCAAAAAATCGGAGTATCGAAAACCGCAAAATTTGAAATTGGCCAGGGCGGAAAAGGAAACGAAGGCGTTACAGGAGTTGTTAAACAGATTGAATATTCAATCGGATATGTCGAATTAATCTACGCTATCCAGAACAAACTCAGCTATGCAAACATTAAAAATGCTGAGGGTGAATTCGTAACTCCAACGCTGGAATCTGTAACAAAATCAGGAGAAGTTACTCTTTCGCAGATGCCTGAATCGCTCACGATGTCAGTAATCGGAGCAAAGGGAAAAGGCGCATATCCGATTGCCAGTTACACATACCTTCTGATTTACCAAAAGCATAAAGATGCCGAGAAAGGCAAAATGGTAAAGGCATTTCTTGAATGGGCGCTCGGCGACGGCCAGAGGTTTGCAAAGGAACTGGGTTATTCACCTCTTCCTGCAGACGTAAGCAGAAAAGCGCTTGAAAAAGTGAAAGCGCTCAACTGATTTTATTATCCCGCGTGGGCTGTTCACGCGGGATAAATATTTTAAATCGGCTAAATACATCCTTTTAAAATATTAATAAGATTTATATTTTTGCAATAAATGAATAAGGGTTAGAAAAATTTATAAAAATTAAAATTATGGTTATGAGAAAAACATTATTAACATTTGTACTGATTCTGGCGTTTGCATCATTTGCATACTCCCAGGAAAAAGAATTCAAGCCCGAAGTAAAAATCGGGGGAACGTTATATACAGGCTGGGAATACAACGCCGGTGACGCGGAATTTATTAATTCACTTGACTTATCAGCGCCCGACGCCAATCAGCCGTTCGGATATGCTCCTTCAAAGAACCAGTTTGAAACAAGCAAGAACAGTTTCTATCTTGAAAGAGCATACATAAACGTAATGGCATCACTTACCTCGCAGATTAAAGCGAGGTTCACTCCTGACATTTATTCATACAAGGATAATGCAGGCGTGACGCAGTATGCATACCAGGTAAAATTTGCATGGGCGGAATATACTCCTCTTTCAACGGATGACGGACTTTCATTATCATTTATGGGAGGTGTTATTCCGACTCTGTGGACAGGCCAGATAGACAAATATTTCGGATACAGAGGAGCAATAAAAACAATGACGGATTATCAGTGGACAACCGCAGCATCAGTGAATTCAACTTCTGGAGCCGTTACAAGGACAACATCATCATTCTTCTCCACAGCGGACCTTGGACTTTCTTCCAAACTTGTATTTCCGAAAAAGTATGCTGACCTGAATGTTGCAATATTAAACGGAAACGGATACCGGAATCTTTCATTCGATAACAGGTTCAAGGATTTCATGGCAAGCGCATTCGTTTATCCTCTTGCTGGAGATATTTCGAAGAAGACTGAAGCCGCAAAAAAATCCGGCAAAAACAGAATCAGCGGTATAAGCGACCTTACGTTCGGCGGTTACGCTTACATAGGGAAACTCGGAAGCGGTGAAGGGCAGACTGCCAAGAGCAGATTCGGCGGTATGGCAAACTTCAAATATAATTTTAACCGCGCAGGATTTGTCAAAATCGGAGGCGAAGTCGGTTCACTTTCAAACCAGGTTTCAAATCCCGTTAATTTAGATTCAAACGTGGCAGGTTTCGGTATTTCAACATGGCTGGAATTCAATCCGCCTGTTGAAGAACTTAAGGAGAAATTATCACTCGTTGCAAGGTTCGACATGTATGACCCGAACTCTGATAAACCGGGAACTAATCTTACAGGTTTTAACGCAGACAATGGAAAGCAGAATTTACTCATGGTCGGCCTGTTCTTCAAACCAGCAAACTTACTGACTCTTGGTCTGAATTACCAGATACAATCATACGAGAAGGATTTTGCAGTCAAGTACGACGGAACGCCCACGAGCAGTGTAAGCAGATTATTCTTTAATACAATACTGGAATTCTAATAAAGAAGATATATTTCTAAAACAGGCATTAAACGATTCGTTTAATGCCTGTTTTGTTAACACCTTAACAATTAACAATTCGATAATACTCTCTTAACATTAAATACATTGCCGTAATACTCCCTTAACATTCCTTATTTAATTTTGTATCAAGAATATAAATAATTTTATAAAGAATATGAATAAGGCATTTTTAACAATTTTAATTATCGCATCAATATTTCTCGTCGGGGATGCTTTCTCACAGACGATTAAGGGAAAGGTAATTGATGCAAACAATTCAGAACCACTTGTCGGGGCAACGATAAAAATCACCGGCACAAGAACAGGCGCGGTCGCAGATGTCGACGGTACATATTCTGTTGAAGGGCTGCAACCGGGAATTTATGAGCTGGTTGTTTCTTATATAGGGTATGACGATAAAGTAATTAAAAACGTCGAGATTAAACCTAACGAAAACATTAAACTTGATATTGCACTTTCAGTAGACGGGCTTGCTACCGAGGAGATTGTCGTTGAGGCGACGACTTCCCTCGCAAATGAACAGGCTCTGCTTGTTGAGCAGAAAAACTCAGACAAAGTACAGGACGGCATATCGGAACAGCAGATAAAGAGAGCACCCGACGCCGCTGCGTCTGAAGTTCTGAAAAGGGTTATAGGTGTAAATATAGTTAACGATAAATTTGTTTACGTCAGGGGTACATCAGACAGGTACAGTCTTACGACATTGAACGGCGTACAGATGCCCAGCACAGAAGCAGACAGGAAATCATTCTCATTTGATTTGTTTCCTGCAAATCTGCTGGAGAATATAATAATTTCCAAAACATTCACGCCCGACCAGCCTGGAAATTTATCGGGAGGACTGGTACAGATAGCCACCAAAGATTTTCCGGATTTCTTCACAGCAAGCATCAACACCGGATTGTCGGTAACGAACAATACAACAAACAAAGATTTCCTTACATACGATGCAGGGCAAAAAGAATTTTTATTCTTTACAACGGGCAAGGATGACGGCGGCAGGCAAATGCCTTCTGTATTTCCTACTGAAAGGTTAATCAATACTAATTTTTCGAATGAGCAGCTTGCCGATTTCTCAAAAGAATTCAAAAACAACTGGGGCCAGAATAACAGAAAAGCGCCTATGAACGCGAACATGCAGGTATCGGTTGGAAACAGTTTTAATGTAGCGCAAAATCCCCTTGGAGTTTATTTTGCCTATTCTTACAGGACAAATTTTGAAAATGAAGGAGTTTACAGAAGTATATACAATAACGACCTTACCACGATTGAAAATTTCGAAGGAAAAAACTCAAATTTCGAAGTCTTAAACGGCGGGATACTGAATTTCAATTACAAAATCGGCGAAACAAATAAAATCGGCATCAAGAATACATATTCGATTAATTCCGAAGACATTACCACATATCTTGACGGTTCAAAACTTCTGACATCTGAAGACAATAAAGATTTTCACTTATACCAGACAAAATTTTCCGAAAGGCAGTTCCTGTCAACCATACTGACAGGCGAACATTATATTGAAAATGCGGGTAATTTGTCAGTTAAATGGAACGCATCTTATTCAACTGCTGACAGAAACGAGCCTGACGTAAAAACCATGACTTATGAAAGATTATCAGGCACGAGCGATCCGTTTACGGCAAGGATGGGGTCGGTGGCAGACGCAGACGGAGGAGGCAGGCTGTTCCTCGACATGGAAGACATCATGAGAAACGGCTCACTTGATTTTTCGCTTCCGTTCATCAAAGTTATGAAACAGCAATCCAAATTCAAATTCGGACTTTATGCTTCCAGCACAACAAGGGATTTTAATGCAAGAAATTTCGCTCCAAAACTTAACGGTTTCTATACTTACATACCCACGCTGCCAATCGAAGAAATATTCGGCGAAAACAATATCGCAGTAAATAAAATATCTTACGAAGAATTAACACGTGAAGAAGACAATTACGATGCAAGCGACGAAAATTATTCGGGATACATCATGTTTGATGTTCCGGTTGACAAATTAAGAATAATTGCGGGTGTAAGGTATGAATATAACAGGCAGCAGGTTAATACTTTAGGACGTATAAACCAACCAATCAATGCAGACCTTCTGAACAGGGATTTTCTGCCTTCTATTAACCTTGTATATTCGCTTACAGAAAGCATGAACATCAGAGGTTCTGTATCTCAGACCGTTTCAAGGCCTGAGTTAAGGGAAATTGCGCCGTTCGGATACGTAGATTATATCACAGGCGTTAAAATATCAGGAAATCCAAACATTCAAAGAAGCATAGTCCATAACTATGATTTAAGATATGAATTGTATCCGGCTCCGGGTGAAATATTTTCCGCAAGTTTGTTTTACAAAAGTTATACAGCTCCGATTGAAGAAATCTATTCTCCTGGACAGAACAATCCCGAAAAAACTTTCGACAACGCAAGAAACGGCGCGGTTAATTACGGGATTGAACTTGAGTTCAGAAAGAAACTCGGTTTTATCAGTGAATACCTTGATGACTTTTCAATTAATACAAACCTGACATTCCTCAATTCTTCTGTTGACCTGGAGAACCTTGCCACAATTTCAACCGAGAAAACGAGGAAAATGCAGGGACAATCTCCTTATACAATTAACTTCGGATTGTTCTATGATAATTATGACTTAGGAACAAGCGTTAACCTGCTGTACAACAAGTTCGGAAGAAGGATTTCGGATGTGGGTAATAACGGATTCTCGGATATATATGAAGAAGGAAATGACTTTCTGGATTTTTCAGTTTCAAAAAGTATATATCAGAATTTTGAAGTTAAATTTTCCGTTAAGGACATATTTAATCAGGAAAAAGAATATTACCAGAACTATACAGGTACGGAGAAGCTTGTCAGGATGTACGAAGGGGGCAGAAAAGTCTCTTTAACTGTAGGTTATAAATTATAAGTTTTTTAAACCAAAAATATTTTTAACATGAAAATGAAAAAAACAATTACAATGATGATGTTAATGTTACTGGTTATTACCGGAAACATATTATCACAGACCATCGATTCAACCACTCTGAATGCATCGAACATAACAGGGACTGTAAACCTGACCAACAATAAAACTTACATAATGAAAGGCTTTAATTATGTTAAGGCAGGCGGAGTTATTGTTATTCAGAAAGGTTCACTAATTCTCGGAGATAAAGCAACTACCGGAACTCTTGTCATCGAAAGAGGCGGCAAAATAATCGCTGACGGTACAGCCAGCCAGCCGATAGTTTTTACGAGCCGCCAGCCGATCGGCGTCAGGGGACCCGGAGACTGGGGCGGAATATTAATTCTCGGACGTTCCAGAATCAATACATCAACAGGCCTTGATTCAGCGCAGATAGAAGGATTTCCCCCGGGAACAGGTCCCTGGTACGGCGGACAGCCGGTAATAGATGACGACAGTTCCGGTGTTTTAAGATACGTCAGGCTTGAGTTTCCGGGTGTAAACCTAACCGGCCTTTCAGGCAATGAAATCAACGGATTAACAATGGGCGGAGTCGGCAGCAGAACAGTTATTGAACATATTATGGTATCATACTGCGGAGACGATTCTTACGAATGGTTCGGCGGAACAGTAAATGCAAAATATATTGTGTCTTACAGAAGCGTTGATGACGATTTTGACGCAGATAACGGTCACAGGGGAAAAGTGCAGTTCTGTCTCGCAATAAGAGATACGACAATCAGCGATGTGAGCGCTTCACATATTTTTGAAATTGACAACAACAATAATAATCCAAGCAATTTCAACACCCCCAGGACAAGAACAATATTTTCCAACGTTACTGGTATCGGACCAAGAATAAACAACTCTGATATTGTCAGCACGAATTTTAAAAGGGGAGCGCACTTGAGAAGGAACATGCTTGCATGTATTTATAATTCGATAATTACAGGTTATCCGACGGGTATATTGTTTGACGGAAAAGGCGTTCAGCTTGCGGCACAGGGAGATACAATTCAGTTAAGAAACAATATACTTGCAGGATTTACCAAGATTGGCGATACAGCAGCATCGAGCGGTTCGGGATTTAATAATCCGGCGGGTTGGTTAAATACAGGCTCATTCTCAAACAGGGTATTAACAAACAGCACAGACGTACAATTAACGAACATGCATGGACATTATGGTGTCGGAACACCTGCAAATAACATTAATTACTGGCTTCCTGTAACAGGATCTCCGGCATTAACAGGGGCAAGTTTTTCTAATCCGAATCTTACAGGATTTGAAGTAACAACATTCGTCGGTGCATTCGGCACAGTTAACTGGACAGCAGACTGGGCTAATTTTAATCCGAAAAATTACACACCTGCACCGATCGGTATTAAACAGATTTCGAACGAAATTCCGTCAGTATTCAAACTCAACCAGAATTACCCGAATCCGTTCAATCCAACGACAAAAATCAGTTTTTCTGTTCCCCAGTCGGGATTTGTCAGCCTGAAAGTATATGACCTGACAGGCAGGGAAGTTGCAAACCTTGTTAACAACAAGTTAGAAGCAGGAACATACGAATATGATTTCGACGGGTCAAAACTCACATCAGGGATATATTTTTACAGGATGAATACCGGCAGTTATTCAGAGACTTTGAAAATGATGCTAATAAAATAGTTACATATAATAAGGGCAGTTTAAACAACTGCCCTTTTAAAATTGAGGCTCTAACCCTTATTCATATTCTCATAGCCGAAAGTCCGTTGTCACAAGCAGCGGGCTTTTTTATTAATAACAATTAACTTGTTTACAGTAACTTAATAATTTCTTTAAATTTATTAAAGATAAAATTTTCATCTTGGATTAAATTCAATAATGTGGAAAAGAATATTCTTCTAATATGCGGATCGATTAATCAAACGAGAATGATGCATCAAATTTCAATATATTTGAAACGCGGATATAAATGCTTCTTCAGCCCATATTATAGTGACGGAATTCTGAGATGGTTGACAGAAAAAGGTTATCTTGAATTTACTGTACTTGGCAGTAAGATAAAGGAGAAGACTCTTTCGTATCTCCGTGACTTTAATCTGCGGATTGATGACCGTGGTGAAGGCAGAAAATATGATTTGGTAATTACATGCAGTGATCTGATAATTCCCAGGAATATAAGAAAATCGAAAACAATTCTTATTCAGGAAGGAATGACTGACCCTGAAAACATTTTTTATTATCTGGTGAAATATTTTAAATTTCCGAGGTACATAGCGGGTACATCAACAAACGGGCTTTCTAACGCATATGATGCATTTTGTGTGGCCTCAGAAGGATACAAAGAACTGTTTATAAGAAAGGGTTGCAATGCTGAAAAAATTCATGTAACTGGTATCCCGAATTTTGATAATTGTACTGAATATCTCAAAAATGATTTTCCCGAAAAGGATTATGTTCTTGTTTGCACGTCAGATGCCAGGGAAACATACAGGGTCGAAAACAGGAAAAATTTCATTTTAAAAGCTTTAAATATAGCCGACGGAAAGCGAATAATTTTCAAACTTCATCCTAACGAAAACAAAGAGAGGGCAATCAATGAAATTAAAAAATACGCTCCGGGTTCTGTTATTTTTTCTGAAGGTGATACAAACAGACTAATTGCCAACTGCAGTAAACTAATAACAAAATACTCCACTGTAGTTTATATAGGCCTTGCACTGGGAAAAGAAGTCTATTCGGATTTTGACCTAAATCATTTGATAAATCTGCTGCCCATACAGAATAATGGAAATTCTGCCAGCAACATAGCATACATTTGCAGAATGAAGATTAACGATGAAAAAAACGAAAACTATTCTTATATAACCAATTTTCTGCAACCCATTAACGAATATTAATGAAAATTAAAAAGATAATAATAATTGTACAGGCTCGCGTTAACTCTACACGATTACCCGGAAAGGTACTTTTACCTCTCTGCGGGAAAGAAATGTTAATCAGACAAATTCAAAGAATATCGAAATCCAGATACGCTTCGAATATAGTAGTTGCAACTACAACAAATGATTCTGATAGAAAAATTGTAAGATTGTGCGAGAAGGAAAATATTCATGTATTTAGGGGCTCAGAAGACGATTTGCTTGACAGACATTACAAAGCTGCAATTTTTCATGAGGCTGATGTTGTATGTAAAATACCATCTGACTGCCCGCTTATTGACCCTAATATCATAGACATGGTTTTTGATTATTATATTTTGAATGAAGGCAGTTTTGATTTTGTAAGTAACCTGCATCCGCCTACGTACCCTGACGGAAATGATGTAGAGATAATGCCAATTTCCGTGTTAAAGAAGGCATGGATTGAAGCCAATAACGAGTTTCAACGCGAACATACGACTCCATATATCTGGGACAATCCCGATAAATTCAGAACGGGAAATTTCAGATGGCAAAAAGGATATAATTACTCAATGACGCACAGATTTACAGTTGATTACAGAGAAGATTACGAATTTATTAAGTCCGTATATAATGAGTTATTTCCCAGAAAACATGATTTTACATTATATGATATACTTAATTTGCTCAGAGAAAAGCCCGGATTAATGGAGATAAATAAAAAATTTAACGGTGTGAACTGGTACAGAGGCCATCTCGGAAAACTAAATACAATCAAACCCGGGAGAACAAAAATAATATGACTGAAAAGGAATTAAAAAGAGTCGACACTCTTGCCTATGAAGCAAGACGGAAGGTAATAGAAATGGCTGCGCATGGAGGATGTTATATCGGTTCATCCCTGTCATGTATAGATTTAATTGCATACATTTATTCAAATTTCATTAATACAAATCCGAATAACATCACTGATGAAGGAAGGGACTATTTCCTACTCTCAAAAGGGCATGCTGTCCCTGCGTTATACGGAATATTTTCGGAACTCGGTTTTATTAACGAATCAAGGCTGAAAAACCACTTAAGTACTGATGATTTTATTTACTGGCATCCGAATACAAACATACCCGGTGTTGAGTTCCATTCAGGTTCGCTTGGCCACATTCTCAGCGTAGCGATGGGAATAGCGTACGACTGCAAGCTAAAAAACCTTGCCAATAAAATAGTAGTTATGCTGGGAGACGGAGAACTTGACGAAGGTTCGGTCTGGGAGGGAATCCTCGCGGCTTCATCGTTGAAACTGTACAATCTTATTATTGTAATTGACAGAAACCATTTTCAGGCAAATATTGAAACTGAAAAACTTTCAATGCTGGAACCACTGGAAGACAAATTCAGGGCATTCTTATACAATGTATACAGGACTGACGGTCATGAGTTTTCTAAATTGCACGACACTTTCTGTAAAGTCAGCAAAGCAAAAGACAGGATGAACATTATCATTGCTGACACAGTAAGAGGTAAAGGACTCCCGAGTTTAGAAAATCAAGCGAATAAGTGGTTTGCAAATATTTCCCCTTTTGAAGAAGAAAAACTGCTGTCAGAACTAAAAACTGTAAGGGAAAAAATTAATAATAAAAGCAAATAATTAACTGATAACATGAATTACGAACAATTTTTAGAAGAACTTTTAGAGAACGATGACAGATACATTGTAATGACATCTGAGAACCGATCTGCAATAAGGAATTTACCCGATAAAATTGGCGGTAAGTTTATAGACACAGGCATATCTGAAATGACCCAGTTAGGAATGGCTGCAGGGCTTTCTTTGCGCGGGAGAATCCCTGTAACACATGCACTATCAGCATTTCTTACTATGAGGTCATTTGAATTTATACGAACTGATATTGGGATACCTAATCTACCAGTAAAGATGGTCGGCAGTTTTTCCGGTCTCCTTTCTGAAGCAAACGGACCTACACATCAGGCTTTGGAGGATATTTCACTGATGAGGGGAATACCCAATGTTAAAGTATTCTGTCCTGCTGATGAGTCAGACATGATGATAGGAATTGAATCTGTACTTAAAAGCAGTTCACCCTATTACATTAGATACAATGACAGAAAACCGATTTACAGACATTCTCAGGACTTTGCTGAAGGAAAAGCGGAAATTATAAGCGACGTAAATTACGTGACTATACTAACTTACGGAATTATGTTTAATGAAGCACTTGAAGTAAAACATTTACTTGGAAGACACGGAATTAAGGCAGGATTGATTAATTTCAGGACTCTTAAACCTGTTGATGAAGAAATAATAATAAATTCTCTTAAAAAAAGCACACTAACCGTTATAATAGAAGACCATTTTACAACTGGAGGATTATTCAGCATAGTTGCGGAAATATCTTTAAGAAGAAAAAAGACGGGAGATATAATGACATTCTCATTTGATGAAAAATGGTTTAAACCAGGGTTATTTAAGGACATCCTGATTTACGAAGAAATGACACCTTTGGCAATTTCGGAAAAGATTTACAGAAAACTCGACAAAAAATTATGAAAACAGAAACAGCAAAGCATCCATTTCCACAAATACAAAAATCAACAGAACTTATAAACAGGGCAAAGGGTTTAATTCCCGCACTGACACAGACGCTGGCAAAAGGGCCAACACAATGGACATCCGGAGTTGCCCCCAAATATCTGAAAAAAGGAAAAGGAGCGAGGGTATGGGATGCTGACGGAAATGAATACATTGATTTTAATATGGGTATCGGCCCTGTAGTACTCGGATATTCATACAAAAGAGTAGACGATGCTATCAGGAAACAGCTTAAAGACGGAATTACGTTTTCCCTTATGCATCCGCTGGAAGTTGAGGTAGCGGAGTTAATAAGAAAAACCGTAAAAAATGCAGAGAGTATTAGATTCTCCAAGACAGGATGTGATGTGACTTCGGCTGCTGTCAGAGTTGCCCGGGCATATACAGGCAGGGAAAAAGTACTATGCTGCGGATATCACGGCTGGCATGACTGGTATATAACGATTACGGACAGAAACAGTGGCATACCTGCATTCGAAGAAAATCTGACTTATACATTTGAATATAATGATATTGATTCTTTGAACAAGGCTATTGACAGGGATGTAGCATGTGTGATTCTTGAACCGGTAATTTTTGACAAACCCAAAAATGATTTTCTATATGAAGTCAGGGATATCTGCACAAAGAATAATATACTTCTAATATTTGACGAAATGTGGACAGGTTTCAGGATGGCACCGGGAGGTGCACAGGAATACTTCAATATTGTACCGGACCTTGCAACTTATTCGAAAGCTATTGCAAACGGAATGCCCTTATCGGCACTGACAGGCAAATCTGAAATTATGAGTGTTCTTGAAAAGGATGTATTTTTCTTTACAACTTTCGGAGGTGAAGCATTGTCACTGGCGGCTGCAAAAGCAACAATTGAAGAGATATCAGAAAGTGATGTAACGGGTTATTTATTCAAACAGGGGGAAAGATTAATAAAAGGTTTCAATGAGATTACTAAGAAACTCGGAATGGATTATGTGCGGTGCAAAGGATATCCTTTCAGAAGCATTGTTGCTTTTAACGGAGATGAAATTAACTCTCTTGAGGCAAAAACCTATATTCAGCAGGAAATGATCAGAAGAGGAATATTGTGGGGAGGTTTCCATAACATGAGTTATTCGCATACAGATGAGGAAATTGAATATACTCTTAAATGTTATGAGGAAGTTCTTCATTTGCTGAAAAAAGCAAAAACGGAAAATAATATTTCAAGACACTTAAAAGGCAAAATGATTCAGCCGGTATTCAGAAAAACAACTAATTTCAAAATACAATGACAGAAATACAGTCAATATTTTCTCTGAAAGGCAAGACAGCAATTGTTACGGGAGCCTGCGGATTAATCGGCAGGGCTCAGTGCAAAGCTTTATCAGAGTTTGGTGCTGCAGTTGCAGTCTGTGATATAGATATTTCAGACAAGGAAGAAATCCTATTAGAACTTAATCCGGAATCATTTGCTGTCCAGACAGATGTGTCAGATATTGACTCTTTAACGAAATCAAAGGAAATTATTCTTTCCAGAACGGGTAGGATTGATATTTTAGTTAATAATGCTGCCGTGAATGATATATTTACCGGCCAGGGACTTGTCAAACAGTCGATGTTTGAAAATTATTCACTTGAGTTCTGGAATAAATCACTTGAGATAAATGTTACGGGGACATTTTTAAGCTGCAGAGTATTTGGAAGTATAATTGCTCAAAACGGCGGCGGAAGTATTATCAATATTGCATCAACATACGGTATAGTAGGGCCGGACCAGTCTATATATACTGATGAAACAGGGAATCAGAAATTTTACAAATCTCCTTCTTATCCGACAGGCAAAGGCGCAATACTAAATTTCACAAGGTATCTTGCATCATACTGGGGTAAAAACGGAGTAAGAGTCAACACACTGTCTCCCGGGGGTGTTGAAGACGGTCAGGACAATTACTTTGTTGAAAATTACTCAAAAAGAACAATGCTCAGGCGGATGGCAAAACCATCAGATTATGCAGGAGCTGTAGTTTTCCTTGCAAGTGAAGCGTCCTCTTACATGACTGGCGCTAACCTGGTTGTAGACGGCGGTTGGACCGCATGGTAATTATTTAAATTTTAAAAATACCAAAAATGAAAGAAGCAAAAGTCAAAATCAGAAACAGAACTGTTGGAAACGATGAACCTGTTTATATTATCGGGGAGATCGGAATCAATCACAACGGTTCTCTGGAAACGGCAAAAAAACTTATACTGGGTGCGAAGTCAGCCGGCTGCGATGCCGTGAAATTTCAAAAACGAACACCTGAGTTGTGTGTCCCGAAAGAACTATGGAACAAGGAACGCGATACTCCATGGGGAAGGATTACTTATCTTGAATACAGATACAAAGTTGAATTATCTTTTGAGGACTATATTGAGATCAACAAATTCTGCAGGGAACTTAATATTGACTGGTTTGCTTCCTGCTGGGATGAAGATTCAGTAGATTTTATAGAGCAGTTCAATCCTCCCTGTTATAAATCCGCATCAGCCTCGCTTACTGATATTTCGTTACTAAAGAAAAAACAGGAAACAGGAAAACCGCTGATAATATCAACCGGAATGTCAACCATTTATGAAATAGAACACACAGTGTCTGATCTTGACCGTAATAAGCTTCTTATAGCGCATTCAACTTCAACTTACCCGTGTCCTGTAGACGAACTGAATCTTAATATGATTCTAACATTAAAAGAAAAATATCCCGGTATTCCTATTGGTTATTCCGGTCATGAAACAGGGCTTGCCCCTACATGGGCTGCAGTTGTGCTTGGCGCTGCTTTTGTTGAACGCCATATCACACTTGACAGGGCTATGTGGGGTTCTGACCAGGCGGCATCAGTAGAAATCGGAGGACTTTACCGCATGGTAAGCAATATAAGGGATATTGAAAAATCGATGGGTGATGGCGTTAAGAAAGTTTACAGCAGTGAACTTGTACAGAGGGATAAACTCAGAAGAATAAAGACTGATGCAATAATATGAGTTTTGAATTCGTTTCAATGATAATAATCACAGCCGCGGCAATTGTTTTTATTTTGCTTGAAAAATCTTTTCCATATTCAAGAAACCAAAAATTATTACGCGAAGGGTTTTTCAATGATTTCTTCTGGTATACAATTTTCCAAAGTTATGTACTCGGGCTTATGATTTTCGGTTTTCTGGATTTTATTTACTCAAAAACGAACCTCGGGGAGTACCGCATTTTGAAAGATATCCCAATAATTTACCAGATCATTATGTTTGTTATAACTCATGATTTTTACATTTACTGGTTTCACAGGTGGCAGCATAATAATAAATACCTATGGCGGATTCACGAAGCTCATCATTCAACCAAGGATGTTGACTGGTTGTCCGGTTCACGTTCACATTCATTTGAAATACTGATAAATCAGACTATAGAATTTGCGCCAATAATTCTTCTTGGAGCCTCTCCCGAAGTTGCCGTTATTAAAGGTATGATAAGTGCTATATGGGGAATGTTCATACATTCAAACATTGATGCCCGGCTAGGGAAAATGCAGTATATTATAAACGGGCCGGAAATGCACCGCTGGCATCATTCCGATGATGAAGGAAAAGAGTATCAAAACAATTATTCGACAAAACTTGCGGTATGGGACTGGATATTCGGTACTGCTTTTTTTCCTGATCCTGACTTAAGAAAACCGGTTAATTACGGTTTGAAAGAGATTCCGGATTTTCCCAAAAATTATTTCAAACAACACCTGTTTGCATTCAGAAGTTATTCTGATAGTAATCAGCAAGCGATGAACTAAATCTCCTGAAATTATATTGAATTTTAAGCATGACAGATTTCAGCATTTCCTTCATTATCGATAACAATATAAGAAGACGGGATATCGGTCCAGCATCCCGTATTGAAATACTGAATCTGCATTTCATCAAAATACTCTGAAGCCGGCTGGTGTGTGTGCCCGCAGATTACAACATTAAATCCTCTTTGAGCAGCATATTCAGCCGCACTCAATGCAATTTTTCCCGCAAGCCTGAGCCATCCTTTACTTTTGCCCTTTATCCATCTTGCCAGTTTTTGTTTTTCACCTCCGTATTTCTGAATAGAATCATAAAAATACGATGCAATATTGCTTATAATAACATTTTCATTAAGAAACCTGTCGAACTGATGGCCGTGAACAGTAAGAATCTTTTTTCCGTTTAATCTGAATGCATATTCTTTATATACCTTAACACCAAGAAAATGTGAAGTTATTTTAGAAAGCCCTGCATCATGATTTCCTTCAACCCAGATTACTTCAGTATTTCTTTTAGGATTTGAAAGTTTTCTTATTGCAGACAGGAAACTCCAGTGTTCTTTTTTCAGCCTGTTGAAATCAAGGTCTTCAAAAATATCTCCAAGTAATATTAACCTTTTAAAATTGTACATTCCAAGTATATCTTTTGCTGCTCCCGGTCTGGCAACATCGGAACCGAGATGAATATCTGAATAGATAATCGTATTAACTTCACGCTTTCCATTGTGGATGATTACCTTATTTATAGCAATTATTCCTTTTTAATTTTTTTCAAATATCTTTAAATATATAAGAAATATAAGAACAAATTGCATTTACAATATTAATTATTTGTAAATATTTTTGCGAGAAAAAAGTT
>Ga0209450_10000548_pt1 | contig 19052 bp, 17 predicted proteins | sample FrelakmetLWP11LW_FD_187149 | JGI IMG/M metagenome (GOLD analysis project Ga0209450, IMG submission 187149) | Freshwater lake sediment microbial communities from the University of Notre Dame, USA, for methane emissions studies - LWP11 LW (SPAdes)... | ecosystem: Environmental > Aquatic >...
CAAAGAGTGAGGTCTTGCTTTTTTGACTGATCAAGGGCAAAGAAAAATAAGCCGCCTCTAAGCTAAAACGAAAAAAGGGGTTGCAGCACATGCTGCAACCCCTTCTGTTTTACTGGCGCGCCCTCCAAGGCACAAACCTTGGACCTTGAGATCTTGCTTCTGACGATGGAGCGCGAATATATAGGCTGTGCCCCTGTTCATCGTCCAGGATTCGTTAAATGGAGGTCTTTACGGCGGCTTGGGGAATCTCTATGGCCCCCTGGTTCCGGTACCCGACAACCATCGTCTGGGGGAAGGCATTTTCAATCAGCCTGTAGCAGTATTCGTCGTTGGAGCATTCCATGTAATTCCGACCGGACTCGTCAGTGACCAGGAACAGCCACCGGTCGAAGAACCTGAGTTGCTGAATCCATGCCTTCGCGTTGCCGGCGGGTACCCTCTCCCAGGACACCCAGGGGGAGTCATAAAGAATCTCTCTTTGCTCTTTGGCTTTTCTTGCCACCTCGAAGTAGCTGAGAGTAACCGCCGTATTTCCTGCCGGCGCGCTTTCCCCGGGGACCCAAGGGGCTTCGTAAAGTTTCTCTTTCGGCATTGGGATTATTTCTGCTGCCTGCATCCGGACTTTTCTTGCTGCCTCATAGTAACTCATGGCAACCACCCTTCCTGAGAATTAGCCGCCCCCAAGGGCAGTCCTGAAAATTGGACAGTCCTGTCAAGAACGATCTGAAAAAATTACGCGTCTCGTCTTCAGATCAGTCAGTTGCTTATCGTTGAAATCCGGATGAAAGGAATTTGAGATACATGGCGCCTCCGCAAATTGTGAAAGCCGTTTACGGTTTCCAAACTTGAAGGACCACGATGCGAGAAGGGAAAGTGAACATGCTAAGGAATAACCAAGAGTAAAAGATAAGGGACTAAAGCCCGATATGGTTGCATCTGTTGCGTTTGTAATATGGATATCTTGAATATGCAACATTTTTTTATATTGGGAAAATATAGATATAGTATGGGGGAAAACCCAATATAGCGGGGAAACACAGAATGGTTTGGCCATGGAAAAAGGCTTTACCACGGGCAGATATCAGGACGGCTGGCAAGGACAATGGCCACTATCCATGGGTAAGCCTGAGGTCTTAAGGTGCCGTAAAATATACACAAAAGGGGTTAGCTAATAATCAGCTAACCCCTTGATTTTACTGGCGCGCCCTCTAGGGCTCGAATGTGAAAATCGGGAGATTCTGGGACATGGTGGGATAACGAAAGATATAAGAGTTTCGACTAGTTATCCCACTTCTACATTTTCGGGCATTGTATGGAAAAACAGGGAAAAGGGGGGCTATTTTCAGCTAAGTGTTGACCAAGTGTTGACCAAATAAGGGCAGCTTGGGGAGTCTCAACGCCTTTTTATACAGGGCCATCGCTAACTGTCAGACCAACTATACCCGATAGTGGACAAAGGGACTTACTAAAACATGATTCATTGCGTACCTCGAGGACACATACAGAGCCGTTAAAAAAAGAATACACTGATTGCTTTGTCTGTCACAAACAGAAGGCGACCTGATAAAAAACGGATGTCAAGGCGGGCACATATGCATGTGTATCCGTTCTGTTTGCATCTTAAACAATAATTACCAAGCTTATCAACCCGGCAGCAAGCTGCCCATTATTTTTCTTGACTTGAAAAACATGCTCCTGTAAATAAATATCGAAATCTACAGTTGAATTTCGCATATCTCGCATTCCTTCTCTTTGCTTCTGTTGCCCTCACCTTACCGCGTATCGTGGTCCTTCAAGGTCGGAAACGTTAACTGCCGTTCACAATTTGCCGAAGGCACTATTAATCTCAAACTCATTAGCTTGGAGCGACTCGGTATGCGTGCGCGACCACATGCTAGCGGAAGTGTGATGCATAACACAACCGATGGTAAATCGCGACTATGGGCTGGCTCATTTCTCCTGTCCGGTATTCTCCTCACATCAGACCTTGGTCTATGCGCCTACGCAATTACAGCCTTGCCACGCCCCACTGCGTCATGACCCCATTAAGGCGGATCAATAAATCCGTGGAGAAATGAGAGTCAGGTTGGGTATTTCAACATTTCATTTTCTGTTTTTCGATAAGCCGGCTGCTTGAAGCATGGTGCATATCTAATCCCTTATAAGTAGCGTCAATCGTTGCGAATGGAGATTCCCTTGCTAGATTCATCCGCGGAATTGACCTCTGCGTACAACCGATGGGGCCAAGCATTGGCGCGCATTGATGAGCTTGAAATGCGCGTTGTGCGCCGGTTGGCAGGCATGACGCAAATCCGGCTGATTCGAGTCGTCGCCATGGCGGTCACCCAACTCGGCAACGGCTGGATCTATGTGCCTATCGTCACCGGCGTCCTGCTCTTTTCCGAGTCTAATGCCTGGGCCAGAATCGGCGCAGCCGGTATTGCCACAGCTGTCGCCCACGTGGCGTACGCGGTGCTCAAGCGCTGCGTTGCGCGTCCACGGCCCTTCGAAAAGGATCCCGCGATGCAGCCATTTGCACGAGTACTCGATCAGTATTCCTTCCCGAGCGGGCATTGTATGACATTGACTGCGGTCCTGGTGCCCGTGGTCTGGGGTGAACCGAATTTCTGGCCCGGCGTAATCACTGCGCTGTTCGTGCTGGGTTGGTGCCGCATCGCCGCCGCTCACCATTATCCTAGCGATATTCTCGCGGGAATCGGCCTCGGAGCCGGAGTTGCAGTCCCGCTGGCGGCCTGGCTCGTACCTATATGAAAGCCATTGCGATGTTGAGGCAATCTGAGTGCCTCCAAATCTAACATCCGGGACGGAAAATGAGAAGAAAGCTTGTATTAGTGAACCCGGTTAACCCGAATCGACTCGGACTCAGCATCAATCGGTCCGGCCGCTTTCCGCCACTGGGGCTTGGAATCGTTGCAGCACTGATGCCGGCCAACTGGGACGTTGAACTGATAGACGAAAATTTTACGCCGTTCGCCTTTTCTGATGCTGACTTGGTGGGCGTCACCTCCTTTACCGCATCCATCACGCGGGCCTATGATATTGCCGGCATCTATCGAAAAAAAGGCATACCCACGGTCATAGGAGGCATCCATGCTTCCATGTTGCCCGATGAGGCGTCGGAGCATGTCGACACGGTGGTTGTCGGCGAAGTGGAAAGCGTCTGGCACGAACTGCTCGGAGATTTTGAGAGAGGCAAGCTCAAGCAGAGGTACCAAAGCCAGGCAACGTCTGAAACAGTTCTCCAGGGAGCCCGACACGATCTGTTTCATCCTGATTATGTGTGCGGATCCATTCAGACCGCCCGGGGCTGTCCGATGGATTGCGAGTTCTGCTCGGTTTCCACATTCAACGGACGCCGCTATCGCCAACGAGACGTGGAGAGCGTCTTGGACGAACTCGAAACCATTCGACCCCAACTGGTCTACTTTGTCGACGACAACCTTTACGGATACGGCGCACATGCACCGGAACGCGCCATTCGATTGTTCAAAGGAATCATAGAGCGCGGAATCAAGAAGGAATGGTTCACTCAGGCGTCCATCAACTTCGCCGAGAACGATGAAGTGCTCGAGTACGCAGCCAGAAGTGGCTGTCGGATGGTGCTCCTCGGTCTGGAGGCTGAGAATCCGGATGCTCTGAAGGATGCCGGCAAGCGCTTGAACTTGAGGATGCTAGACGAATATGAGGAGGTGTTTCGCCGCATTCGGAGCCATGGCATCGCTGTTCTCGGGAGTTTCATCTACGGAATGGACAGCGACACGCCCGAGGCTCTCGTACGCCGCACCGAGTTCATTCTGAACAGCGATGTCGATGCTGTTCAAATATCTCTCATGACGCCACTGCCCGGAACCCGGCTCTTTGACAGGTTGCTCTGCGAGGGGCGGCTGCTGTATACGAACTTCCCCGCCGACTGGACCCGATATGACATGACGGAAGTTCTGTTCGATCCGCGGAGGATGAAACCCAAGGATCTTTATCACGGAGTGGCTGATGCGTGCATTCGGATATATAATCCCTACAACCTCTGGTGTCGCTACCTGAGAACCCTCGCCACCGTCCGCAGCAATGCAACAGCCTGGTGGGCCTACTCAACCAACCTCAACTATATGAAAACGAGCTTGGCAGTCTGTCTCCGAAGATAGGGTTTTCCCAAGTTCTGACGGCATTTCATAATGACTGGTTTAGCTGTTTGCTATGCGATAAACGATTCAATTCAAGCTTGTATTGACGACAAGTAATCCATTTGAAGGAGGTACTGTATGGGCAAGGACATCGATATTTCCCAAAGTTATACGATTACCTTTACTGGTGGCGTCGATCTCGGTCTTGAAGAGCTCAAGGAAATGAAGATATACGCGGGTCTGGACAACATCAGGATCAACAACATTCCCACGATCACCGTGGATGCTGGGCTGGATGATATTCGCATTACCCAGCTGCCAAAAATCGAACTGGACACCCGGCTATCTCTGAAGCCTACCCGCGTCCACCTGCCCGTGAACTACAGACTGAGCATCGGTTTGTTGGGTTATGAACTCCTGGGCATCGCTCTCTGCGGTGAAGGGATGGTCATTACCGAAGACTATCAAAAACACATAGCAGAGGAGTGTAAGTGAGTCTTGCCGGGAACAACACCTTTCCATGATCAGGGGGAGGGGATATGCAAACAATACAGCAGACCGTGAGTGGAATGGACATGCTGCAATTCGGCGAAGGGCCTTTCATTTTCAGTGGAAGACCCCCTATTTGCAGGGGAGCCCTCATCATGGGCAGCACGTCGAACGAGACCGTGCGTATACGTGCCATCGCGACGGAACATCGGGAGGACAGGAAACTGGCCCCTCTCGGTTTCGGCCAAATCAAGGTACAAGCGCGTCTTGCGCCCGGCTCTCTCGGTGCAGTGCCGGCGTATTTTCAGATCGCCCCGTATACGGAGCCCGGCATCTACAAAACGAGCATCCCGTGGGGCAAGAAACGCATGCAGATAGAAGTACACGTGCAGGAAAATCCCCAGCTGTCCATAGCACCGACCAGGGTTCATCTCCGGGGGGCGGGCGGTGACCAGCTGTCGCACACGCTGGTGATTCACAACCCCGGCAATATAACGCATACGCTGGACAAGGTGGCGTTGGTGTGGCTGGAAGAGCAGGATTGGGTCGGTCGAACCCTGGTCGACACACTCAGGAAGTCACCGGACAAAGAAATGCATCAGGCGTTTCTTGACCGTCTGCTGGACGAGTTTCGCAAATCGGCTCTGCCCCCGGTTCGGGTGGCTTTGAAGTACGAAGCTCCCGAACTCCGTCCGGGTGACACGCGCGTGGTCCAATTGGAACTGACACTGCCGCTCGAGAGACTGAACAAAGGACGCACATATCGTGGATTTATCAAACTGATGGGCAAGAGACTATGGCTGGAGGTGGTTTGTAATGGTTCACCCAAGTCAACGAAAAGGAGGCCGACATGACCCATGATCTGAAGGGTGCAACGCTGCAGGATCACGGCAGCGGCGATGAACCGTCCGTGGCAGCGTCCCGATTCATGAAGTGGCCGGAGTCTCAAGATTATGATTGTAGCGCCGAGCTGCTGGATCTCGGATCCAGGTTACTCAGGCTTTCCGCGTCAAGCGCCGCCGAATTCGTCCGCCAGGCATCCGCTCTTATTTCCTCAACGCTGCCGGGATGGGGAACATTTCGTCTCCCGAGAATGTGCGAAATTCCGGAGACAAAATGTCCGCCTAAATCTCTCGGCACAATCTACTGGAAGGGATGGCATGGCGAGACCTTGACGCAATTGATTCGCGTCACCAATACCTCTGACGATGCTCAAATCTTCACACTGTCCACCGCACCGTTTGCCGGGCCGGGAGGAGCTACTGCTCCGATCCAACTGGCGACGCCCTGGCTCACATTGGCCGGAGGCGCCACCGGCTCCACCGATGCGAGCATGACGATTCCGGACAAGTTTCCCGAGGGCCGATACCAGACCAAGATCATGCTGACCGGCGCGTACGAGCAGCACATCGACGTGGTGCTTGTCGTCAGCAGCCCACAACAATCCACGCTCGACGTGTCTCTGGGAGACATCCCCACGCACATCAAAGCCCACCGCTGGTACCATCATTTCCAGTGCGTCGAGCCTTGTTTCCCTCCGGCAATGAGGCGATTGCCGGATGAGTCGGTCCCCGGTCGAAAAGAGCGGGAGCCGGGCAAGAAACTGTAACCGTGAGGAAAGAAAAATGCCTGCACCCGAAAGCGCTGAGAAGAAAGTAGCCTTGTCGTTCATCGATGAGTTCAAGTCACTTGCGGAGACGAGCATGAGGGGAAATTTACAACTCATTTCCCGCGTGAACGAACTGGTGAAGACTGCGGGCAAATCGCTGGGACCTGACCTCAAAAAAAACGACGGGACAAAGTCATCTCCGCTGATTCGCATCCTCGGCTTCAGCCTTGCTTCCTGCTCGGTCCTGAGTGCCTGCACACTGGAAATGCTCAACGGCCTGGTTTCGGCTGCCGAGCACTCGCTGTTCGGCAAGTATGCCGCGACACCAGAGGCAGTGTCTCCCCAGGTGTGCGGAGAAATCCATGTCGAAGCCCGACAGGGAGAGCGTCTGAAGGCTCCCTTCTTAGTCGAGAATCAATACAGCGCCCCATTGGACATATCCTTCGAAGCCAGTGATTTGATCACCTCCATGGGTCCCGCGCTTCCCTCGTCACACATCGCCTTCGAACCCGCCGCCCTTGTACTCGGTCCCCGGGGCAAAGCGGTAATCGTTGCCCTCATTGAAATTACCAAAGCGTTCGTGGCGGGGAGGACCTATACATCAACAATCCGCGTGCTCGGCTTCCAAGGCAAGGAAGTCCGACTTGTACTCACCATTCTGCCACCGAAGGAGACGGCCGGGCCAGCAGGAAGAGCAAAACCCAAGAAGAAGACCAAGACCGCCCAAAGAAAAAAGCCGGGCGCCAGAGCGGGACGATGAGAGGGCTTTCGCGTGGATTGAGGCTGGCGGGGGTTTGAACGAGTTCCCAGTATCTTTATAGACGAAGGCCTTGCTGATGATGAGAAAAAGGGAACGCAATACCCGGACGAGACGCTCCGTCGCCAAGCATCCAAAGGACATTCGGTATGCCGAAATCACGCTGGACTCCCTTCCGCGCCTCAAAAGGCTACACGAGCAGCTCTTAGCACAACCGGCCCGGGTCTGCATCGAACGTGCGCGGCTGCTTACCCGGTATCTTCGCGACATCGCCACCCACTCCGCCTCACCTGCTCTGCGCTATGCCGGTGCGGTTCGACACGTGCTTGTCAATAAGCAGTCACTCTTTTTCGACGATAGCCTGGTGGCAGGTTCCACATGCGCCAAACCCTTTGGCGCGCCGGTGTATCCCGAATTCACCGGACTCATGATCTGGCCGGAACTTGACACCATAAGCCATCGCGCATGCAACCCGCAGCTCCTTGATCTGCGAGACGCGCGAGAACTGGACCGGGAGATATTCCCTTTCTGGATGGACCGCACGATCCTCGAAAGTACGCGCCGGGAGTTCAATAATCCGCCATGCCTCGGACTATTCGAAAAACTCGTCTACTTCCTCGCAGGCAAGGCCGGGTGCATGTCACATACAGTGCCTTTTTTTCGCGGCGTTCTCGAATCGGGGACCGGTGCGCTTCGCGGCAGTGTAACTCAGTCGATTGCATTCTTGCGATCGAAGGGTGACGCGGGCGATTCAGCCAGGCTCGATTTCTTCCGTGGCGTCGATATGGTCCTCGAAGGCATCGAGACCTATGCGCAAAATCTGTCGCAACAAGCGCTGAGGCTTTCGGCAACTGCAGCAGACCCGGTACGGCAAACCGAACTCGAACAACTCTCCCGGGTGTGCGCACGTGTTCCTCGCGTGGGCGCTACGACGCTCCATGAGGCAGTCAATTCTCTCTGGATTCTCCTGGTTGGGATCCATGCCGAAAATACCAATATGGCGATAAGCCCGGGACGCCTCGACCGGGTTCTGTACCCCTACTACAAGGCCGACCTTGAACAGGGCCGTATCGATGAGGCTGAGGCGATAGAACTCTTCGGATGCCTATGGCTAAAGTTCAACGACAACACGTGCCTGGTGCCCGAAAGCTCCGCGGAACTGTTCGGCGGAGCGGGTCCGGTGCCCGCCGTAACGCTCGGCGGCGTTGATGAAGAGGGAAATGACGCGGTCAATGATTGCACCTACCTGATCCTGCGCGTTGCCGAATTGCTGAAGACGCGCGACCCGAGTCTCAACGCGCGCTATCACGCTTCCGTCAATTCCAAACAATATCTCAACCGCGTGTCAGAGGTCATTGCCTCGACCCGGTGCGTTCCAGCGGTGTATAATGATAAGGCTGCCATCGGCACGCTCCTCAACCAGGGTGTCGCCCTGCCGCACGCGCGCGACTTCGCCATCATCGGGTGTGTTGAGCTCGCATCAGCCGGCCGCAGTTACGATGCCTCAAGTTCGATCATGTTCAACCTTCCCGCAGCAGTAGAACTTGCCCTCTACAATGGAAGACGACCGTCGGTGTGCGGGCAAAGTCCGGTTGGGCCTTTGACCGGTGATCCTTGCACCTTCTCATCGTTTGAACAGTTTTGGGAAGCATTGACGATTCAAGTCTCATGGCTGGCCGGGCAGGCAATCCAGTTGAACACCTATTTCGGGCATGTGCACCGCCGGCAGCAACCATCACCGCTGCTGTCGGCGCTCTTTGACGGGCCGCTTGATGCGGGCCGGGACCTTATCGACGGCGGTGCACGCTACAACAGCAGCGGCGCCACGCATATTGGTTTTGCCGACACCGTGGATTCCCTTTTGGCCATCCAGCAGGCGGTGTTCAACAACCGGTATTGCACAATGGATTCACTCATCACCGCGCTTGCAAGAAATTTCAAGGGTGACGAAGCGTTGCGAGCGTATCTTGTCAACAAGATGCCGAAGTTCGGCACCGGCAACCCGCTCGCGCTCGCAATGGCAAGGCGCCTCACCGAATATCTTTACGATTTCTACCAACGCCACACAAACCACCGCGGAGGCCGCTATCGACCCGCTTACTGGACCATGACCAATCATGCCGGGCAGGGATTGCTTTGCGGCGCTCTACCGAGCGGGCGAAAAGCCGGCGAGTCTTTCTCGAGCGGCATGACGCCAGTTGCGGGCGCCGCACCAGAGCTGACCACGTGCCTGCGGGCCGTCGCATCACTAGACAGCCGCTGCATTCCAGGGGGAATGGCGCTGAATCTCAAGTACCCGAGAGTTGAAGGGACTCGCGACATCCTGCGTCTGGCTCAAAGCATCGAGGCCTATTTTTCCATGGGAGGAATGCAAATTCAGTTCAATATAGTGACCCGGGACATGCTCCTGGACGCAAAAGAACACCCGCACAAGTACCCGAATCTCCTGGTGCGAGTTTCGGGGTATTCGGCATATTTCTCTGACCTGACCTCACGCATGCAGGACGAGATCATTGCGCGCACCGCCTATGACATCGAGGATGGATGGATTACCGATGGTTCCCATGGGGCTGAGGGAACAGCCAAGGAGAAGGAACATGCCCGTACCGCTCAATGAAAATACGCCTGAATCGCCCGATTCGGTGAAACTGATGAATGGCTACATCGAGCAGCTGGACCGTTTTGGGCCGACGATTGTGAGAGCCACGGAAAACTATCGCCACCTCTGTCTGTCGGCCATAAGACTGGCGAGGCAGACGGTCCTCGATTCCGTGGTGAGGTCTGGACGCAAACCACTATTTATCAACACCCTGGCCGATGCCGCAACGGGCGTGGTATCCACGGTCCTCGTTCTCCAATGCACGGCCGTCAATGCCATGGTCAAGGCGCACCGCAAGACCGCAACATCGGTCCGCGATGCCATGACTGGAAAGGCGACAAAGTGATCCATGTCCCGTGTCCGGTCCAATAAACCGATTCCCTGCCTCGTGGCGACCTCGAACGTTGTCGAAGCGTACGTAGTGCCTGCCAACGGCGGACCGGGCCTTGATGATGCTCTCGACGGAATTGCCTTGGGAGACAAGCTGGCAGCCCTCCGTTTGGCCGATGGACCGGTGCCTTCCGTGGCGATCATCGCCGATGGTACCGTGCCCTGCAGCCTTCTTTCTTATCTCGAAAGGCAGGGGGTTTTGCGCATCACCACGGTTCCTTTTGCCCTGCAGATGAGACTTCACGAAAACTCCCGGTCCACGATTGTCGACCCAATCGACCGGATCGTTCCAGCATCGGACCCAGCGTTCCGCACGTGGGCGGAGAGCAAAATTCGCATTGTTGTGTCCCGCGTCAAGACGGATCGCCGTGGCGCTTATTCTCTCTGCGGCGCAACTCTTGCGTCCTGCGTATCGCAGGGAGGTCTGGATTCGCTCCTCGACCGATATCCGGCCCATTGCGCAATTGTGGTCGATCCCGCGCACGACACGCCCGCGGTTGTAAGCAAGCATCCCCTGCTTGCCGACTGGGTCGGCTCGATACTCATGGGGCGCGACCCGTACAGCGCTCCGGCTAACGCCGCCTGGTTCCGAAAGGGGTTGCTTCCCCGAACCTACCGTATTCATGGCGATATGAGCCCGGTGATTTCATGGCGAAATCCGCCCGCTCTCACACGGGACCTTCCCAATGCCGCGTGCGGCGATCCCGTCGTTCTCTCTTTTGAAAAGCAGACGGCCGACGCCGCAGGGGCATGGGTGGACTATGTCACGTCAATGCTGGAAACGTTTCTTCCAACACCGGAGATGGAAACCTTCGGGGAGGCTTTCCAGGGGGAACCGCGAAGCGTGCGTTCATGGTGGGAAATTCTGGCCTGCCGGATCGGACCTGCGGTGTCTCCCGAAAGTATGGGCGAGATCATCGAAGCGCTGTTCAAAGGCCTTGGTCTTTTTATCAGTATTCATCCGGTGCTGCAGGAGGACGTTCAAACGCTTCAGGCCGGTTATCTCTTGACAACCGCCGACGGACGCATGACCGTGACGGCGGAATTCGCCAACGGCCGTCTGTGGGCGAAACGAACAAATAGCAGACCGGTGAACGTCACCTTGATTTTTAAGGATACCTCCACGATACTGCGATTGCTCACCTCGCCGAAGCCGGATCTGTTGAACGCGATGCTCAAGCAACAAATCGCGTTTGACGGCAACCTTAACTATCTCTTGAAGCTTGCGCACCTGTTGCGGCGCGTTTTCCTGATCACCAAGGGCGAATTGGGGAGTGACGCATGAGCACTATCGGAGCTTCCGCATCGCCGGCGCTCGTCACGCCGCTTGTAGCCGACATCCAGAGGTTCTCTCTCGACAACGGACCGGGGATCCGCACTACGGTGTTCCTGAAAGGGTGTGATCTGCGCTGCGCCTGGTGTCACAACCCGCAGTTACAGGACCAGCGGCCGCAAATCGTTTTTCACGCCGATCGATGTATCGCCTGCCGGGCATGTGTCTCCGCATGCCGGGATTCGTCGAGCAACGCCGGTTACGCGGACACCTGTAACGGGTGCGGACAATGCACGGATGTCTGTCCGACCGGTGCATTACGCACACTCGGAACGTACATCAGCCCCGACCGTTTGGCGACGCTTCTTCTTGACGACCTGCCGTTCTACCTCTCGTCGGACGGCGGCGTCACCTTTTCCGGGGGCGAGCCTGCCCTGTTCAGCAGTTACTGCGCGCATACGGCCCGGATATTGAAATCGCATTCAATTCACCTTGCGATCCAGACGGCCGGCATGTTTCCCTGGGACGAGTTTTCGAATACGCTTCTCCCGTTGCTTGACCTCATCTATTTCGACCTGAAAGCCCTTGATGACGAGGAGCATAAACGGCTCACCGGCCGAGACCCAGGAACGATCATCGAGAACTTCCACCGCCTGGCCGCGGGATCGACGTCTCTGATAGCCACCACGGTTCTTGTTCCAGGGGTCAACGATGATCCCGGAAGCATCGATGCCATGCGCGGATTTGTCTATGGCAGCGGCGTCACCCGTTTTGAGACACGCCCCTACAACGCCGGAGGGGGATTAAGTCGCTGGCGCACTGTAACGGTCCCTCGTCGACTCGACTTTCTGGCGTCTATTCCGGAACGATTACAAAAAGGGAAATTTCTCGCATGAACAGACGAACCGTGACAAAGAAATCCGCGTTGCGGTGCAAAGGCCTGCATGCCAGCGGCAAACCGTGTAGATACGCTGCGCTCAAAGGGTCTGTATTCTGCCGATACCACAACCGGCCCCCCGCCACCATGGTACGCATTGTCTCGATTCCAGACGCCCACCCCCACGATCTCCTGGAACAGTTTCTCAAGGTCACGACCTTCTGGGAACACCTTGAATCGACTCGGTTGGCATCTGCGAAATCGAAAGCTGCGTTTTCGATCGTGATCAAACCCGACCTCGAACATTTCAGCGTCGACTCAAGCCGCGGCACCAGTCCGCGGCTGGTCGAGCGCCTGATAGCGTTTCTGCATCGAAGGAACTACACCAGGGTCGTGGTTGCCGATGGTCCGGGGAATGCATCCGCATGGCTTGACAATCGTGACGTAGCGGCACTGGCGGACTTGGCGGGTTACAGATATGAGACCGACGATGGTGGTGCGTACGAGGTGCTCGATCTGTCCGAGGAATGCATCGAAGCGGGATTTGAGGTCGGAAAGGCCCTGTTCGGAACCCGTTTGTCAAGGCCCTGGCTTGAGGCCGATTTCAGGATCTGCTTCAGTAAGAGCAAGACCCATGAAGAGTACAATTTCGCATTGTGCCTCTACACCCTCCTTGGTGTGCTGCCGTTCCACGATAAGGAGTACCATTGCCATGCGCGACTGCCGGCCCCGGAAATCGCCTGCGAGTTGCTGCAACGCACCCCCGTACACTTTTCTCTGATCGACGCCGTCGTCAGCAACCACGGCGCCGACGGGATCCGGATGAATAATCCTCTTCCCACCAACACGATCATCGGCAGCCAATCGCTGCTCCTGACCGACATGGCCGGCGCACTCAAAATGGGTCTCGATCCTTACGCATCACCGCTTAACGCCCATGCGTTACGCACGATCGGGCTCCCGCTCCAGTATGGCATCGAAGGCGATTTGACCCCTTACCGAGGATGGAAAAATGTGCCGCCCCTTCTGGCGGACTCCGTCCGCAAGCGCAACCGCGTCGCACTGCTGAACCGTTCGGTTCAGCCCTGGACCCATGCGGTGGACCGGACGTATTTCCCTTTTAAACGGGAAATGGACGACCGGATCAATCTGACCATCGCGCCGCTGCTTTCCGGCCTTGACGAACATCCCTTCAAACTATTGGCCGCGGTCATTGCGAATTATTTGCTTGGCGAAGGGGGTCGCGCGCTCGAGACATATCGGATACTCTATGCCAAGGAGAAGATCTACAGGAAACAGACTTCGATCGGCGTTGATGCAGCGCGCTTTACGGACCACGATTATGCGAACATACCCGATTACATCGAGCCGCTGGAAATGATCGCGGCCAGTGCGCTACCCGATCGAAACGGTCTGCGGTGGCGAACGATCGACAGGTCGGTTGTCATTGCGTTCAGACGCATACTTCCCTTTGCCTTCGATGCCTTCACGGCTCGCGTGGATATCGCCAGTGCCATCCGGATTATGAACGACAATATCGGCGGAGCGGTCGTCCCTGTTCTGCGCAATGATCGGGGCGAGATCGTTTATCAGATCGAACGAGACATCTATCTTCCCCAGCCCAACTGGATGGCCCTGTTCGGCGGCGACTTTATCGATGTGACAAAACTCGAATTGGTTCGTCGGTCACCCCATGAGCATGCCATTTACTGGAAAACCATCGCGAGCATGAATGACTCAGCACGATTCGATGACGGCATCGTGCGCTTTTCTCGCGCCGGCGATGAAAATGTGTCCGTCACGATCGCGGCCCGGCAGGATTTTACTCTCCCTCTCATCTGGCAGCTGTTCAATCTGGACCTCCTTCCGCATCTGAAACATCCGCTGGTTTCAGACGCCTATCTGACCTATTTCGGCCGCACCATGGCCAATTACGAAGCGGCCTTTGCAGGACGAGACGCAAGAACGGGCCGGGACTTTTTCGAAACCTATGGTGAACCCGACGGCCCGACACCGCAATATTTTACGGAAGCGATTTTCAAAAAGATCCTTGCGGCGGCGCCGATTGTCGAAATCATGAAACCGTTGATAGAAAAGGGTCCAGCGGCGTTGACGGAGATCAATCCCATGACCCAAGAGGCCGGTTCCATGGTCACATCGGTCGTATCGGCGCTGTCGGGCGTAATCAATGAACTGTTTGATTCGGTTCGAAAGGACCTGCGGTCCACGGTTGCTCTTGACGAAAAGGTATCCTCATGAAACCCTTGCTCACCGGTGCTACCGGTATTGTGGGTGCCAACATCGCGCGCGAACTGATCGGCCGGGGATGCCGCGTACGGGCCTTTGTGCGTCAAACAAGTGACACCAGTGCCATCGACGGCATCGGAGTGGAGACGGCGTACGGAGATATACTGGATCAGTCGAGCATCGAGGATGCGGCGCGTGGATGCGATATGGTGTTCCATTGCGCCGCCATTTTCGCCTATGCCGGCCATAGCGCCGAAGAAATGTTCCGGACCGCCGGCGATGGCACGGCAAACGTGATCCGCGCTGCGGCAAGAGCCGGCGCGAAGCGCGTTGTGCTTACAGCATCCTCGGTGGTGTTTGGTTCATCGTCGCGTCCCTGCGTCATCGATGAGGATAACCCTGGCAGCGAGCCCGCGGCATCGGTATACGAGCAATCGAAAATCGAGCAATTGCACCGCGCGCAAACCGTTGCCGCAGAGTGCGGGATCGAATTGGTCTGCGCTTGTCCGACTCTCTGCGTGGGGCCTTACGACAAGAGACTGACTGAGGGCAATGCGGTCATTTCCAATTATTTACGGGACCCTTTCCGTTCGACCTGGCAGGGCGGAGTCAATGTCGTGTCGGTCCGCGACGTGGCGGCCGGGCACGTGCTTATCGCAAAAAAAGGCCTTCCGGGTTCCTGCTATCTCCTGGGCGCCGATAACTTGAGCTGGGAAGCGGTTCACCGCACGATTGCCGAGCTGTGCGGCGTATCCGGTCCATTGTTTCAGGCGAATCACACCGGTTCGTATCTCGCGGCATTGACTCACGAGCTTTCATCGTTCATTACGGGGGAGCGGCCGCTGGTGAGCCGGGATCAGGCCAAAATGGTAGGCAGATACTACTGGTACTCCAGTGGACGGGCCGGCGAACTCGGCTACGCTCCCTGCAGCTCTCATCATGCCCTGATCGAGGCGACCGCCTGGCTTTGCGCCAGTCGTCATGTCAGCCCGTCGCTGCGAAGTCGGCTGCGGTTGTCTGATGATGTCTTGCGAGCGCACCCATCATTCGAGGGGAAAGTATCGTGAAGTTTCAGACTTTAGCATTGGCAAAACATCCGCTTCCCCGCGTATGGGGCGCCATGCGAGACGAGCTCTCCCAGCTTGCCCGCCACCTCGACGATATCGAGAGCGTCACCGCCGCGGAGCGGACCGACTCTCCCGAACAGATATCCATCGTCAACATTTGGCGCGCCAAGCCCAAACTCCCAGAGATTCTCGCGCAGCATGTCGATGCGGCGAAGGTCGCTTGGACCGATCGCGCCGTCTGGGATGAGAAGTCAAAGATTTGTCGATGGCGTATCGAGCCGCACGTGTTCAGCAGTTACTTCGATTGCCGCGGTGAGACCCGTTTTGAGCCCGCTATGGGGGGCCGGGGCACGAGAATCACCTTCTCGGGGGAAGCGGAGATAAAAATCGGACTCGTCGGCAACGGGGTACAGAAGGTCCTCGAGGATACCCTGTTGAAGGGGGTCATGAGTTTTATCCAGAGCATAATTTCAAAAAACTTCCGTAAGATCGTCGATGCTTTGGAAAAACACCTGGATACGGAAGTCCGCAAGGCCTGCTCGCCCCAGTCCGGCAGCCGAAAAGCCTCAAAGAGGTGACGAATGGTGGCCAAAGGAAAGGGACACGACGAAGCACGCCTCCTCTAAAAAGATGATACCCATGCAGGAGGATTGAGATATGTTGTTCAAGAACAAGCCCTGCGAAAGGATGATCGGATCGCCGATGGATCTTTTTTTAATGGTGCTGGGAGTGCTCGTATTACCTGTATACTTGATTATGCTGAGCATTAACGAAACCGGGAGAAATCATATTACAAAAAAAACAAGTAATTTTGGCTTTGGATATTATATGATTGATGTACTACACATGCTTGGACTTTGTCTTGTAGTAATGTTTATAGGATTAATCAATTTTATAAGACCCAAAAAGCATGAAAATAATGTGGAATAATATTCAATTGGATGGTCTCGTCAGAGGTTCAGTTGGTTTTTCCTGTTTTTAATCACTTCAACTTCCTGAACGATATAACCGAAATCTAGGATCAGGTCATATAAACTCCCCCTACCTCCGTCTCGAAATCATTTAGAGTAACCAGAACATCATCACAGATTTGGCACGAGGGCTCGACACAGGGCGTCAGGCCCTCTCTATGTCCAGGGGTATGGGTGGCGGTGCGTCATCCCGGGGGCCACGTAGAGTGCTGGGCAGCTAGACGTGGGGTGATGGCCGGTGTGGTCTCCTCACATCCTGTCCGCAACTTTCCGTTCAGTATCCGCCCTTTTATCACCCCATCTCCTTTGACATACGTCATCTCATTGTCGTATGCTTCAATTGTCAAAAAACAATGCCTTATCGGTAAGTTAAGGGAACGTTTGCATCACACCCTCGCGAGCCGCAGTCATCCCCGCCCGTGTCTTCTCTGCAATAAAATCGGTGTCCAGGGCTGTTTCTGTGCGGCTGTGGTTTCATCCAGAGGATTCCCACACTCCCCAAGAGGCGAAAGATCGACACCTGAAGTTGTAAAAAAAGCAACAGACTGTTGCGATAGACGCCCCCCGCGTCTTTCATGATCATCTTCAATATTTTTAGTTGAATCAAATCGCTGAGGAACGTGATCAGAGCCGACCGGATAAGGCAGTCGTTTCGATCGAAGTCGGGACATATATCGGCGATCACACCCTTGAGCGTGAGCATCGCCTTTTGATAAAGCATGAGGTCGGCGGAAAAAACGATCCCGTGGTAGGTGAAGCGCTCGAACAGGGTTTCCATCGCCGAGAGGACGCCTCCCGCATTCCCAGACATCCCGGAAATCGCCTCTTCGATCAATTTCATCACGACGCGACTCTGTTCCTTGTCAGACGAGAGCTGCCCTTTCGTCACGATATCCGACGCCCAGAAGACCGCCTGCTTGTTGCCCATGATCAATCCGAGCGAGACGACGACAAGGGCGAACCGTTCGATGAGCGTCAGTTTCCCCATCATCCCCCAGTCATAGAAGATGATCGTCGGACGATCTCCGTCGAAGATATAGGCGATATTGCCGGCATGCGGGTCGCCGTGAAAGATCGTCTCCTCGTTCAAATCCTGAATCGGCTTCAAGATACACAGCCGCGTCAGCCTCTCCGCCAGAGAGCTCTTCTGCGCGCCCGTCAACCCTTCCACATCTGTGATTTTTCTCCCATCGACCCTGGTCATGACCGTCATGGTCGGGGTTGAAACCGGAAGCCCGTATGGTATGGTGACCGACCGATCCTTTGCATAGTATGACCTCACCTTCTCCATGTTTTTCTGTTCCATAGTGAGGTTGGCCTCGTTTTCGAGGAGGTTTTTGACTCGATCGAGCGTCCCCCTGAAATGGAAGACACCGAGTTCCCAGTCTTTCTTGCGTGAATCCAGAAAATCGGCGAGACGCTCTAAAAGCGCCAGTTCCTTGGGGAGATTCTTCCTGACCGCAGGTTTCAACAGCTTCAGGACGGCGGTATAGCGTGTCCCGTCTTCGATCTCGACGCTCGCGGGGATGACGGCGCTCACGCTCGCCTCGGCAAGTATGCGCTTTTCAGGGACGATCGCGCAGGGGCGCGTGATGCTGGCGATCTCTTTTTCGAGCACCCTCTTCACCGCGCCGAATGTCAGCGTAACGATATTGTCTTCGAGATCAATAAGAACCTTCTTGAATTCCGGATCGATTCCAGGATCTCTACAGATGACCTGACCGAGTTTCTGGAGAGACGGCATATCCTCAACGAGGGTGTAAAGTCGCCGTCCCGGAGGGATATCGGGGTCGAGAAAGAGTTGATCGACGATCTTGTCCGCAACCCTCGCGACGGGAAGCGACGAGATGACAAATATCGTCCCCTCGACGACCGGCGCGTTGAATTTCGCGTAACGTTTGGGGAGGAGGTCTTCGATCCCCGCGAACTTGACGACTGTTGAGACGATTTCGGTGTATTCCCTTTCAGCTTCCGCTTTTTTGAGAAGGTCGATGACACGCCGCCTCACAACCGACCGTGACGGCGGCTTCCCGCCATCGGGCGCCATGACCGCCATAAGCCTCCCCATGAGTGCCATCGCTCGATCCATCTCGGTATCTTCCATTGCGAGTCTCATTTCATTAAACATCCGGAACGTATGCCGCGGCGCACCCACCGTTCGCGGTTACACCACCCCTTTTGGATGGGAATAAGCACTATTCCCTTTTGGAGGATTTGTCAAATGAGAGGAAAGTTCAGGCTATAAATCGAACAATACCATTCCGGCATTGGATTCCTAACCCCATAAGAGGTTCACTACGGAAGGGCTGAGCAATTTATCAAAGAGCGTCAGGCCGTTCTAAAAAGTTGCCTTTAAGAAACATCCAGAACGGTTCAACGGATTTCAGGAGTTGATACCCGAGTTGACACCCATTTTCAGCTTACATTCTGTTCAGGGCGAATGAATGAAGTGATCACTGATTATGATTTTAAATCAAGGAAAGGGGTAGCCATAGGGTAGCAAAAATAAAAAAGGGGTTACATCTTTCGATGTAACCCCTTGATTTTATTGGCGCGCCCTCTAGGGCTCGAACCTAGGACCTTTGGATTCGTAGTCCAACGCTCTATCCAACTGAGCTAAGGGCGCGCTTA
>Ga0209450_10000549_pt1 | contig 19034 bp, 18 predicted proteins | sample FrelakmetLWP11LW_FD_187149 | JGI IMG/M metagenome (GOLD analysis project Ga0209450, IMG submission 187149) | Freshwater lake sediment microbial communities from the University of Notre Dame, USA, for methane emissions studies - LWP11 LW (SPAdes)... | ecosystem: Environmental > Aquatic >...
GCAATTTCCTAAACAGACACCTTTGACCTGCTAATCCCAAATCCATTCAGTCTGAACCTGGATTCGATGCAGGCACGTAATCCACACAGGTGCTTGCCGATTTTAGGTTGCAAGGAAATTAATGGACTGCGGCATCAAAACCATCATTAATGCGGTCCGGCCGATGTTGCGGGTGTGCCAGATCTCTTTCACAAAATCTGGACCAGTTTTAGGGGGGCAGGTCACTCACAGCCGTGGAATCTTGGCTCCCCAATACGGACGACTGTGTAGAATTATATTGTTTCTATATATTGGGCAGTTACAAGTGCGGACGGATATCCGCTTACTGATGTTTTTTCCGGTAGGCGCCCCATGGGAATCCGATTCTCTTTGCCCACGCCCGTGATAGGATTCAAAATGGACTAAAGTGAGCTTGGCTTAATATAAAATTATCTTATACTAAGTTTTAAAAAATTTGGTTTGCTTTTTGTTGTAGTGAAATCTATAAAATCCGTAAACTATAGCTGGAGGTCACACTACAGGGATTCTCCCCGCATCATGTCCCTTTCGGTTATTACGAGAACATAAAAAGGAAGGAGGCACTATGCATCAATCCACATTCCGGTTCCTGGCCATCGGTTTCCTCGGGATTACAGCCATCTCATCGTTTTTCATCCCCGCGGCGCTTGCCCAACAAGATTACCCCAATAAGCCCATTACCATGGTCGTGCCGTTCAATGCGGGGGGCGCCGTCGACGTTACGATCCGAATCATCTGTGAGGAAGCGGAAAAAGACCTGGGCCAGAAAATTCTCGTCATTAACAAGGCTGGTGGCGGTGCGACGGAGGGGCAGGGGTTCGTGGCACGGTCTAAACCCGATGGGTACACTTTGCTTGCGGCAAGTTCGTCGATCGTGACCAACACCCTTACTAAGGAAGTCGACTACAAGATCGACTCCTTCGATGCCATCGTCCTGTACAACTTCGATCCCGAAGTGATGTTTGTTCATGCAGGCGAGCCCTACAAAACCATTGAGGAACTGATCACCCACACGAAGAAAGAGCCGCTCAGCAGCGCGACCTCGGGGCACTCGACCTCCCACCACGTCGCTTCTCTCATTTTGGAAAATATCTCAGGCGCCAAGTTCAAGTACATCCACACAAAGGGCGGAACAGAAGCAGTGCCGATGGTGGCCGGTGGACACGCCAAGGTGCTTCTGGGGGTGTGGGGCGAATCCCGTAACATGGTCGACCAAGGAAAGCTGCGACCGCTGGCGGTCATGTCCAAGGTTCGGGATGCCAGATTCCCGGAGGTGCCCACCTTCAAGGAAAAGGGCTGGGACATCGAATACGGTGCCTGGCGCGGTATCGTGGGGCCGAAGGGCATGCCACCCGGTGTGACGGAAAAGCTCTATCTCGCGTTCAAGAAGGCGCTGGAATCTCCCTCAGTCAAAGACAAGTTTGCCAAAGCGGACTACACCATCATGATCAAGGGTCCAAGCGAATTCGGCGCGTTTATCAAGATCGACTACGATAGCGTCAAGAAGATCCTGGATCAGATCAAGGCCGAAGGCCCTAAGCAATAATTGCGCGCCCGTGCTGAACGGCGAGCCCATTCTCTTTTTGCGCGGCAGAGGAGGGCGGCAATATGAGCGGACCAGCCTTGTTTGGCTACCGAATCCCCATCAAGCAGGCGGTGGGCGGCATTGTGATCTGGGCGTTGATCGCGGCGGTGCTCTGGTCCACGCGAAAAATGCCCTTCTACGACGAAGGTGCCCCAGGGCCGAGGTTTATGCCGGTGGTCCTGTCGGTCACCCTTGCGGTCCTAAACGTGTGTTACTGGGCCGAATCTTTGACTCGAGAGGAGCCCCGAACCCGTCCGGCCGAAGAAAGAAATCTGCTTCGCCCGGCCGTCTTTCTGACCTTCACCGTTCTGTTCGTCCTGTTATGGGAGCCAGCTGGCGCATTAGTGGCGGTGTTCCTGTGCGCGCTGTTGGAACTCAGGTATCTCGAGCGCTACGCGTGGGGGAAATCCGTCCTCGTGAGTGCGCTGATCAGCGTGGCCACCCTGGTTCTTTTCCAAATCGTTCTGGGAGTCGCGTTGCCCGGTGGCCTTTTTGAAATGTTGTCCTATGTGAGGCTTTAGGGGAAGCTCCCATGGAAACTCTGCACCTTTTGGCACAGGGCTTTTCGGTGGCGCTTACTCCCGAAAACCTGTTCCTCTGCGCCATGGGCGTAGTCGCCGGGACCATGGTGGGCGCCCTGCCGGGTATAGGGCCGGCGGGCGCAACGGCGATTCTCCTGCCCGCCACTTTCAAGTTGGGCCCGATCGGGTCCCTCATCATGCTGTCAGGGATTTACTACGGGACCCAGTACGGAGGCACTATCACCTCCGTGCTCATGAAAATCCCGGGCGAATCGGCTTCGGTTGTAACGATGTTCGACGGCAATCCGCTGGCGCGGCAAGGAAAGGCGGGATTGGCGTTGGGGCTTGCAGCGATCGGATCTTTCGTAGGTGGGACTCTCAGCATCGTGGGACTGATGATGTTTGGGCCTCCGTTGGCCAACCTAGCCCTGATGCTGGGCCCCGCCGAGTACTTTTCGCTAATGGTCTTGGCGCTGAGTCTGGTCAGCGCATTCACCGGCCGCTCGCTCGTCCGAGCGCTCATTTCGATGGTGTTCGGATTGCTCCTGTCGCTCGTGGGGCAGGACGTGATGACGGGAAACCCCCGGCTGACATTCGGCATGACCGGCCTGCTGGACGGCCTGGATTTTTTGCCCGTGGGTGTTGGGTTGTTCGGGCTTTGCGAGATCATCCAAAGCTTCGAGAAAAAGCAGGAATATGAAATCATCAAAACCGACCTTGGGTTTTTCAGCGTGTTGCCCTCCCTGAAGCAAATACGGGAAACCTTCGGGTCGATGCTCAGAGGGACCGGGATCGGATTCCTGGTCGGGTTGTTCCCAGGTGCCGGGCCGACCGTATCGTCATTTCTGGCCTACGGCGTGGAGCAGCGGATCTCAAAGAAACCGGAAGAGTTCGGGCACGGCGCCCTAGTCGGGGTTGCAGCTCCGGAAACTGCCAACAACGCGGCCACCGGCGGGCAGATGGTGCCGATGCTCAGCCTGGGCCTTCCAAGCTCACCGACAACGGGAATTCTGCTGGCAGCCTTGATCATGTTCGGCCTGAGACCTGGCCCCACGCTCTTCACCGAAGCGCCGGACGTGGTATGGGGTTTGATGGCCAGCATGTACATCGGCAACGTCATGCTTGTGGTCATCAACCTCGCGTTCATCCCCCTGATTGTCATGATGATGGACCGGATTAAGGGCTACCTCGCGATCGTGATCCTGCTGCTCTCTGTAATCGGCGTATACGGCTACCGTAACAATGTCTTCGACGTGTGGATCATGCTGACTTTCGCGCTGGTGGGCTATGGCCTGCGCGAACTGGATATTCCCGAAACCCCGGCTATTCTGGGGTTGCTCCTGGGCGGTCAGGCTGAATCCAGCCTTCGGCAGGCATTAGTATTGTCGGACGGCAGTCTGTCGATACTCGTGAGCCGGCCTATATCCGCAACTTTTTTAGCTTTAACAATCGTTTCTCTCATATTGCCCACTATCATCTTGCGCAAGAAAGGCATCCAGACATCTGATGAAGTTTAGATAACACAAGTGACTATTTGCGCTTTAAGGGGCTGACAGAAAACCCCTTGATGGCCTCCCAGAGCAGGTTAACAAGCGGGAGGTGCTGGCTATCGTGCCTCACCATGAGACCCATTTCACGAGTCAGCGGAGGGGTCCCAAAAGGTACGCAGTGAAGACTCGAAAACGTCTGCTTGGACAGATAGGAATCCGGCACAATACCGACCCCCACACCATGTTCCACCATAAGAAGGATACTGTTATACGAGTCCAGCTCCATGATGGGATCCGCCTTGATGCCACGCTTCTTCATCTCTCTGTCGATCATGGTTTCCTCGAGAAGGAGCGGCTTGTGTCGCAGGTAGGGCCCCCGCATCAGGAGTTCTTCGTCGGTCCTGCTCCGGAACCCCCTGGAGGCGATCACGTAAAATCGTTCCTGGCAGTAAGGGCGCCAGAGCACTTCATCCGGTAGCCGAATGGGACCGACTCCGAAACTGGCATCGATTTTATGGTTGACGACATCGAGTGCCAGATGCTTGGTCACTCCGCTGGCGGTTACCAGTTTGATCGTCAACTTGGGATACTTGGTTCTAAGAACGGTCAGAGCGTTCGCGACAGTGCCGGTGATGGCACTGCGGACGTGCCCCAGGATTAAATTCCCTCCGAGTTCTGTTTTGCATTTTTTCTCTCTGTATTCGTTCCACTGTTTCAGCATTACACGTGTAACAGCAACGAGCTCTTCGCCGTCCTTCGTCAACGTGACCGGCCGGCGAGAACGATCGATCAGTGCGAGACCCATATCCTCTTCCAAATCCTTGATGTGTTGGCTGACTGCCGCCTGGGTGAGGTGAACGGCGGCGGATGCGGCCGAAACGCTTCCCAACTCAGCAACCAGCATCAGGGATTTGAGTTTGTCCATGTTCATGCGAACACCCGGCGGCAGTTATAGTATAAGAAAATCTTATATCATAGATAACATTTTTCAGTTTGCATTTCCATCCAGTGGCTGCCTACATCTTGACCCGCAGCCAAAATCATTGCTGAGGAGGGAGACATGTCAATCGTTGCCGAACATGTGACCAGGGTTAAAGCGTCCGAGGTGTCGGTGGTTTCGGCCAAGGCTTTGGAATTGGAACGACAGGGGCGGGACATCATACGCCTCTCGGCCGGCGAGCCGGATTTCGCGACGCCGGACCACATCAAAATGGCGTGTGTCAAAGCGCTCTGTGACAACAAGACCAAGTACCCGCCGGTTATCGGCCTGCCCGAACTGCGCGAGGCTATATGCATGAAGCTCAAACGGGACAACGCCCTCGAGTACTCGCCCATGCAGACGATCGTCAGCTCCGGCTGCAAGCAAGTAATCTACAACGCTATGACCGCCACTCTCAATCCGGGCGATGAAGTCATCTTGGTCGCTCCATACTGGATGAGTTATGCGGGCATTGTGCAACTAAACCGCGGAAGATCTATATCCGTCCTCACCAGTCAAGAACGCGGTTTCATCCCTTCGGCAGAGGCGCTGGAGAAAGCAATAAACGACAATACTAAGTGGCTTTTCCTCAACAGCCCTGGCAATCCATCGGGTGCAGTATACAGTCTGGACGATCTGAAAACCCTTGCCGAGGTGCTGAGACGGCACCCGCAGGTTTGGATCCTTAGCGACGATATCTATGAGTATCTCGTTTATGACGGTGCCCGGTTCAACAGCCTTTTGCATGTCGCTCCCGACCTGAAGGACCGTTTCCTCCTGGTAAACGGGCTGTCCAAGGCGTACTGCATGCCGGGCTGGAGGCTGGGGTATGCGGCAGGGCCTGAAGACCTGATCAAGGCCATGTTCAAGATTCAATCTCAATCAACCAGCGGTGCAACCCACTTTTGCCAGTGGGCCGCAGTGACTGCTCTCACCGGTGATCACGCATTCATCCCGGCGCACAATGCCGAGTACAAGGACCGAAGGGACCTGGTGGTTTCGATGGTCAATACGATTCCAGGGCTGAAGTGCCATCCGCCCCAGGGGGCCTTCTATTGCCTAATCAATTGCGCCGATTACATCAACAAGAAAGCGCAGGGCGGCACACCGATCACGACCGATGAAGAGTTGGTCGATTATCTCTTGAATGAGGCCGGGGTGGCCGCAATCCCGGGGACGCCGTTCGGGATGGCTCCGTTTATTCGGGTGTCGTTTGCCACTTCCAAACCGAAGATAAAGACGGCCCTTGAACGCATCGGCGAGACCCTTCAAAAATTGGGCTGATAACTATCAACCGATCGCAACACCAAACGACCAAACAGGTGAGGAACATGTCTGTACATTTCATCGACAGTGTCGTTTTCGGGGATTCCGTCGGGACTGCCGACATGCGCCGGGTGTTTTCGGAAACATCCACGTACCAGCGCTGGCTCGATGTTGAGGTGGCGCTTGCGAAGGCTCAAGCATCGCTCGAGATGATTCCTAAAGAAGCGGCTGAGATCATTTCTTCAAAGGCGGATGCTGGCTTAATCGACTTGGAGGCCGTCAAGGCGCATGGGAAAAAAACGGGCCACAGCCTGCTTGGGGTCTTGGCAGAATTCCGCCGTGTCATCGCGCATGACCATGCCCGTTACGTCCATTTCGGAGCGACGACCCAGGACATCATCGATACGGGTCTGATGCTGATGGTTAAAGACGCCTACAGGTGGATGGAGCACCGGCTGGCTGAGGTCATGCGCCTTGTTGTTGACCTGGCCGACAAACAAGCGGGGACAATTATGGTTGGCCGAACCCACGGTGGACATGCGCTACCGATTACCTTTGGATTCAAGGCGGCCATATGGCTATCCGAGCTTTCAAGGCAGCTTGAGCGGTGGGAGCAAGCGCGAAACAGAATTCTGGTGGGGAATATTACGGGTGCAGTGGGCACCTTTGCATCATGGGGCGATCAAGGCTTTGAAGTGCAGAAGCGAACGCTCGAACTGCTCGGGCTCGGAGTTCCGGAAACCGTGTGGCACAGCTCGCGGGACCGGGTGGCCGAGGCGTTGACGCTTTGCGCTCTTCTTGCCGGTACGGGTGCACGCATAGGCCGCGAGATCTACAACCTAAGCAAGACAGAAGTCAGTGAGCTGATGGAGCCCTCCGCTGGCAAGATCGGTTCAAGCACGATGCCCCACAAGCGCAACCCCATTCACAGCGAATGGATCATGGTCCTGGAGCGGAAAATTAGAGCTAATGCCTCCTTAGCCTTGGAAGTCATGAGCCAGGAAAACGAAAGGGACGCCTCTCGTTGGAAGAACGAATGGATCGCCGTTCCGGAAAGCTTTGTATATTTGTCCGGCCTCCTAAATCACATGACGGTACTTATGAAGGGTCTCACGGTTGATAAAGTTCGCATGCTCCAGAACACACAAATTCTTAAAGGGATGCTGCTCTCGGAGCCAGTCATGTTTCTGCTGGAAAAGCATTTCCCGTTGCCGATCGCTCACCAGAAAGTTTACCTGGCCTCAGTTCGAGCGTTTGAAAAAGGCACCCATTTAGCGGATGAACTCATGTCCGATCCAGAGGTGGCGGTCAAATTCGGGCGGGCTGACATTGAAAAGGTTTTGGACCCCGCCGCTTATCTGGGCCAGGCAGTCGAAGTGGTGCGTGCGGTAAAATTGCGCGTGGATCAACAACTGGCCGCCTATGCAGCGAAATAGAGGGGTGATGGAGAATAATACCTCTCAGTGTGAGGCTTCATGACCCTGGCTGAACAATACGCGCTCTTTGTGAGCCAGTTGGATTGGACTCGCCTGCCAACTGAGGTCAAGCAAATCGCTCTTGAACTTTTTTCGGATTGGTTTGCGAACGCGGTTGCCGGGTTCGACTCACCATTGGCGCAGGCGTTGCTCTCTCTATCGCCAGCCTATGATGGCTCTGGCCGGGCCATGTGTGTGGGCGATCTCGTGCCGGCCGAGCCGCTTTGGGCAGCATTAGTGAACGCTAGCGCCGCCCATGCCTTGGAGTTTGACGATTCTTACCGAGCGGGCCTCTACCACCCGGGGGCCCCGATTCTGTCGGCTGCCTTCTCTGCGGCTTGCAAGGCAGAAGCCCAGGGGTCTGCGCTTTTGGCCGCCATGGTGGCCGGCTACGAGGTTTCCCTGCGCTTGGCTTCGGCTGTGAACCCTTCCCACTACACGCTCTGGCACACCACTGGTACCGTTGGATCTTTTGGCGCAGCCGCCGCTGCCGGTTTCGCGTTGGGGCTTGACCCCAAAAAGATCGCAGCTTCTTTTGGAATCGCTGGAACTCAGGCCGCTGGACTGTGGGAGGTCTTGCCGGATGCGCCGCACGTCAAGAACCTGCATCCGGCCAAGGCCGCCTTCGCAGGCTTGCTGGCCGCTCTGCTGGCGCAAAAGGGCATCGAAGGGCCTCTTACGATACTGGAAGGATCTCGAGGGTTTTTTGCTGCTACAGTCCCAGATCCGGTGAGTGCACGAAAATGCACGGAAGGGCTGGGCAAGGAGTGGCTGACCCTCAACACTACTTTCAAAGCTTACCCTGTTTGTGGGCATGCCATGACCGCTATTGAGGCAAGCCTCAAGCTCCACGGACGGTTTGACCTTGAAATGGTGGAGGAAGTGGAGGTGCGTGCCCATCCGGTATCGCTACAAGTTGCCAGCCAGCCACATCCTGTGGACGAGTACCAGGCCAAGTTCTCCATTCCGTATTGCGTGGCCGCGGCTCTTCTCAGAGGGCGTGTGGGGCAGGAAGAGTTTTCATCGCAACTGCGGCAGAGCTTGCAAATGCAGGGCCTTCTTAAGAAAATCCGGCTAATCCCGGATGACGGCCTGGCGAAGCCCCCGGGCCTGCGCCCGGCTCGAATCTGCGTGCGGTTGGTAGGGGGCGAAAACCTGGTGGCCTTGGCCGAGGTTCGGAAGGGTGACCCTGAACGTCCCATGACGGCGGATGAAAAGTTCGATAAATTTATAAAGCTTACCGGAAAAGCCTGGAGCGCCCCGGTCGCTGAGAAGGTGTTCGAAGCCATTGGCATATTGCCTCGGGCAGAAAGCGTATTGAAGTGGGCCGAGGGGCTCCGATCTTTGGTTGAACGGCAACCTAATACATAAAGATGAGGCGTCTATGCGCAGAGATGCGATTGTAATCAAGCGTCAGGACAACGTGGCCACCGCCATCCGGGATATTCCGGCAGGCAAGAAGGCGGAGGTAGGAGTCGGAGAACAAAGCGTTAGCGTCACGGTCGGTAAGGATATTTCGTTTGGCCACAAGCTATCGTTACATCATATCAGAAATGGTGAGGAGATAATAAAGTATGGAACCGTCATTGGCCGGGCGACCCAGGACATTCAGCCGGGTGAGCACGTCCACGTGCACAACGTGGAAAGCACGCGCGGCCGCGGGGACTTGGCTTGAAAATCGTTAAATCACACAACGGGATGGGACTATGAAATTTTTAGGATATCACAGGCCGGATGGCCGCGTGGGTACTCGAAACTATGTCGGGGTGCTATCAACAGTGGTTTGTGCCAATGAGGTGGCACGCGCGATCGCCGGCCAGGTAAAGGGCGCGGTGGCATTCAGCCACCAGCAGGGCTGTTGCCAGACTCCGCCCGATCTGGAACGGGTGACCCAGGCCCTCAGCGGGTTGGGCAGGAACCCGAACCTTGCGGCTGTCTTGCTGGTGAGCCTGGGCTGTGAAGGCACGGATGTGGCGCAAGTGGCAAAATCCATCTCGGATTGCGGTAAGCCGGTGCAGATCGTGGCTATCCAGGAGGAAGGCGGGGCGGCCAAGACCACCGCCAAGGGCGTGCTGGTGGCTCAGCAGATGGCCGTTGCGGCTTCTAGGATCCCGCGCGTGGAATGTCCATCCAGTGAATTGGTCCTTGGGCTTAAATGCGGCAGTTCGGATACCACCAGCGGGCTGGCGGCGAATCCGGCTTTGGGTGTGGCTGTGGAGCGTTTGGTGGAAGAGGGCGGATCGGCCATCCTGGGTGAGGTGACGGAGGTCATCGGCGCTGAGCACCTACTGGCCCGCCAGTGCAAGGATGAAAATGTCGCTCGGGACTTATTGAGCTTGGTGGAGCGCATGGAGCAAAGGGTTAAGGCGATGGGGGTTGATATGCGCGGCGGCCAACCGACTCCCGGCAACATAAAAGGGGGGCTGACAACGATTGAGGAGAAATCCTTAGGCGCGATTGCCAAAATAGGCGGAACAGTGATCCAGGCGGTTTACGAGTACGGCCACCGTCCGGAGGTTAAGGGCCTGGTATTCATGGATTCCCCGGGCCGAGAACCCGAGCTCCTCACTGGAATGGCGGCTGCGGGTGCCAACCTGATCGTTTTCACTACGGGTCGCGGGGCGCCGCAGGGGTTCCCGTTTGTCCCTGTCATCAAAGTGACCGGCAACGAGGTCACTTGGAAGAAGATGCAAGACCACATGGACCTATCGGTGCACGGGGTCATGGATGGGGAGGAGTCTCTCACGCAAGCCGGCCAGCGGGTATACGAAAGCATAATCGAAACAGCCTCCGGTGTAGAGACCAAGGCTGAAGTATCCGGCTACGTGCAAGCCATGGACATCTACGTCACGGGCCCGGTGATTTGATTGCCTAAAGCAGAATTTCGGAGGTACAGATGCATGAGTCAGTAGTGGTCAACCCCCAATATTTGGCCGGATTCATTACCACTGTGCTTGAACGTTTGAAAGTGCCGGCGGCTGACGCAAAGATAGTATCGGATTGCTTGGTTTTCGCCCACCTGCGCGGCTTCGACACCCACGGGCTTCCTTGCCTTGCCGGATATGTGGAATGCTTGGAGCAGGGGCGGATCAATCCCACGCCAAATATTACAGTCGAGAGGCCCATGCCTTGGACGGTCCGACTGGATGCCGACAACGGCTTAGGACAAGTGGCGGCCTATCGGGCCATGACGCTCGCCATCGAAACCGCCGAGCAACTCGGGGTGGGGGCGGCGGTGGTGCGACGCAGCAACCACTTCGGAGCAGCCTGCTGTTATTCCATGTTGGCGTTGCCCAGAGACTGCATCGGACTGGTGACATCCAACGCTTTGGCGGTGGCCGCACCCTTCGGGGCACTGGAGCCCTTCCTGGGAACCAATCCCCTCTCCGTTGCGGTGCCCACTCTGAAGGCTCCTCCGTTTGTGATCGATATGGCCACGAGCGAGGGCGCCCGTAAGAAAGTGCGCCAGGCACTGTCACAAGGGGTGCCGCTGCCAGCCGGATGGGCCTTGGACAAGGATGGCAACCCAACCACGGATCCGAAGGCAGCCCTGGAAGGTGTAATGCTTCCTTTCGGCGGCATGAAGGGATCAGCCATCACCTTGCTTTTAGATATTCTTTCCGGGGTTCTTTCCGGAGCCGAGTTCGGCGGACGGGTGCTTAGCGTTCTAACGAATCAGCAGAGGGAATCCGGCAATGGCAATTTTATGCTCGTCCTGAAGGTTTCCTCTTTTTTGCCGGCTGAGGAATTCAAGAGCCGCATGGACGAGGATCTGGCACGGTTGCGGGCCTTGCGGCCAGCCAAGGGGATAAAGGAGGTCATCTACCCCGGGTATAAGGAGCATTTCACGGAAATCAGCCGGAAAGAGCAAGGGATTCCGTTGAATGCCACAGTGGTGGAGGAAGCTCGCTCGATCGGGAAAAGACATGGCGTTGTCTTCCCCGCTTAACGATTTTACCTGCCGCGCTTATTTCTTTTTCTTTGCGGTGATGCAGTATGGGCATTTCCCGATGCACGGCGGGTAGTAGTACAGGTTGTCGGATGTACAGGGACATTCGGCTGCCCCCTAATTTCTATCGACTGGGTCCGGTTAAATGATCTGAAATCGCAGGCACCTTCCTATCACGCCCATGGCCACGAGTAGAGACCGGATGCCGCCGACTATGACTAAGGGGAGCTTAAGTCTTTGTTTGACGACCTTGGCCTCCTCCTGGTTGTAAGCCTCTCCTACCTGGGTGCTGATGCGCGTGCGGGAGGCGTCGAACGTGGCGAATTGGTTCAACCGAGATACCAAATACCGGAAAACTGGATCAGAGGACAGACTGAGGAGGGACATCGGGAAACTTAGCAGGTCTGCAACTGCACCTTGGTCTGCGATTCGACCGACCGGGCTCGGAGTCTGCTGCCAAGTAGCGCTGGTAATTACCGATGTGGTTTGCTTCTGGCCTGTTTCAGGAGTCTTTCACCGGTAACCGGCGTCGTTATCGTTGTCGCAGGAACGGGCGGAGTATACTCTAAGTGCAAGGAGGAAAAGCAATGTTGAAGCATCGTATTCGCACCTTCGCTTTGGTGATTGCCGTCGCTCTGGTGATTGCTGCCGCTCTGGAGCTACCCTCCGCTGCCCAGCAGAAAGCGGAAACTCGCGACGAATTCTTCTGGCTGGGCCAGATAAACAAGGCAACCGCAGTGATCAACACGGACGAAGGCTTGCTCGACAAGACGATCGCTCCGCGTATCGCCGCCGGTGTTGCCAAGGTTATAGAAGACGGCAACAAACCGGGCGGCCAACGCCCGAACACCGTTATCAGTTTTGAACCGCTGCTCATAAAGGCCGCCGGCCAGGAAGTGACGCTGCTTCACGCCGGCCGGTCCAGCCAGGACATGCATGCCACCTATCGTGCCGCTATCTTGCGGGAAGACATGCTGGCTCTTGCAGAGCAACTGAACACGTGTTCCAGATCCCTGGTCAGGCTGGCCGAGCGCAACACTAAGACAATCGTTCCGAACTACACCAACGGCGTGGCCGCTCAACCCAACAGTTATGCCCACTACCTGCTGGGCCATGCCGCCGGCCTCGAACGCGATGCTCAACGCCTGCGTGAAGCCTATGCGCGTATCGACCGCTGCGCCATGGGGACCACGGTGCTGAACGGAACGAGTTGGCCCTTGAACCGTGCCCGCATGGCCGACTACCTGGGCTTTACCGCGATCGTAGATAACGCATACGACGCTTCCCAGATCTCCTCGATGGACGAACCGGTTGAGGTCGGCGCCATCGTGACCAGCATCGCGTTGCATGTCGGCAATTTCATCGAAGACATTATGACCCAATATGCGCAACCGCGCCCATGGATTCTCTTGCAGGAAGGTGGTGACACCACCTATGTATCTAGCGCAATGCCGCAAAAGCGCAATCCAGGCATCTTGAACAATACACGCCGCGACGCTTCGACCGCGATCTCGCTGGCTATGGGTCCGGTCATCCGCATGCACAACATCACCCCAGGGATGCCTGATCCGAAAGAAGTTAAGGACAGCAGCACTATGGTCAACAGCGCCATCGGCGTGCTGAAGAACTGTGACAAGATTTTGAACTCGCTCGTGATCAAACCGGATCGTGCCTTGGAGGAGTTGAACAGCGACTGGACTGCCTCGCAAGAGCTGGCGGACGTCCTGATGCGCAAATACAAGTTGCCGTTCCGTGTTGGCCACCACTTCGCCTCAGAAGTCGTAACCTTCGCAAAGAACAACAACATCAAGCCGCTTGACTTCCCGTATGCCGAGGCACAACGCATCTACAAGGAGGCCGTCCAGGAATACACTCAGGCGGGCGAACTACCGATGAGCGAAGAAGAATTCCGTTCGACGCTTAACCCAGTCACCATCGTCAACAGCCGTGCCACGGTCGGTGGCTCACAGCCGGCTGAACTGGACCGGATGCTGAAAATCGCGAACAAGAAGCTATCGGAACAGGACGACTGGATCAAGGAAAACCGCGCCAAGATCAGCGCATCTCTGGCAAAGCTCGACGCTGATTTCGCCAAGCTCATGAACAGTGGCAGATGAGCGCTCCAGTCAATGTATTCAGGCGTATAACGGCGATGAAACCAATCTTTGCAATTCTTAGGGATTTCGATGGTGTTGGACAGCTAATCGCAACGGGACTGCGAACTAATAGTGTGCATATCACCCTGGCAGGGTGGAAAGCGGATTGATTTTGTCTCTCACGAAGAAGCCGGCAGGACTCATCCCGCCATGTTGGCCTCGAACCCCGGCAGTTTGAACTTTAAAGTCACTTCACCGGCATACGAGAGCAAGGGCTATGTGAAGGGGGGGGGCTTTTCAATCCTGAGAGAGGAAAAAAGTCTTACAAGGAATTTAGCCCATCTAAGAATTTCCTCAATCCTCTTTGGCAAAGGGGGTGAATGGGATTTCTTTTCATGTCAGATTGAAGCCGTGAGCCACAACCGGCTTCCAATGAAGCGGTTTTTTCTATGGCAGAAAATCTATAAATGAAGGAGATCACACCACTTACAGATTTTCATGGAAACTTATAGTTGCCCTTCTTGGCCATCGCCCCCCCACGACTGACTGGCTGACGGAGCTTGGCGAAATCTCCAGCCGCTGCGGCAGAGAAGACATGCTCACCCGCAATTGCCTAACCACCCATTAGCAAAGCAGACTGCGCGTTGCCACAGTCTTGCGATGCTTGCCGGCTGCCCATACAGTGTCCACCGGAAGCCTTAAAAGCACCGCAACCCTTTAAGCGTCATAGCGTCTTGACGTTAAAGTGTTAAAATGTTAAAAAATGATCGGAGGTGATGACCATGAGTGAAACGGCAAAGCGCTCCACCGTTTATTTGGACCCCGAACTTCATCGCGCCCTTCGCATCAAGGCCATTCATAACAGACGTTCGATGTCAGACATTGTCAATGACGCCGTGCGAGAAGCCTTGCGGGAGGACCAGGAAGACCTGGCTGCGTTTGAGGAACGCGCAGACGAGGCTGCCATCTCTTACGAAGAGCTACTTAAAAACCTCCGCGCGCATGGGAAAATATAAGCTGGTTTTCAAGAAATCAGTGGCGAAAGACCTTCGCGACCTCCCCAAAAGGGAGGTTGCCAGTCTCCTGAAGCGCATCCGTTTGCTGGCAGAAGAACCGCGCGCTCACGGATGCGAGAAGCTTTCCGGGCAAGCGCGGTACAGGGTCCGACAGGGGGCCTGCCGCATCATCTACGAGATACGCGATGATGTGCTGATCGTGGTTGTGGTGAAAGTCGGACACCGCAAACGTGTTTACAGAGGCGCGTGATCGGTCCTGATCTCAGGAGGACTCAGCTCAGTAAAGAAGATACGGCCCTCTGCGTTGTCGGAATTCATCAAGCTGCGGCTGCCAGGAGGCAACGATCGATTCGGGCGACAGCCCATCCGCGATCGCTCGGATCACCGCGCGTGAGCCGATCATATGCAGCGCCGGATCGAGTCGAAACACCCCCGGGTAAAGGCGCTGAAGGGCGCAAAGGATCTCAATACCGAGTCCGACTGCATTCAAGCTCCCGCGGTCTTTGAGGACGATGCGGGTGCCGTTGCATGCCTGCCCGGCGAAAATACTGGAATCGGGCATGAAGGCGGCGGGCTCGAATTCCACCCCGGGGATCCGGCGGCCGCGCAGGTGCTGCGCCAGCTCGTCGGCGCCGATCCACGGCGCGCCGAGCAGCTCGAACGGCGTGTCCGTGCCCCGGCCGACGCTGACGTTGGACGCTTCGCTGAGAGCCACCCCGGGGTAGAGGGCGGCCTGGTCAAGGGAGCGCAGGTTCGGCGAGGGGTTCACCCAGGCAAGGCCGGTTTCGTCGAACCACATGTCCCGGCGGTAGCCCTGCATCGGGATCACCTTCAACCGAACTCCCATCCGGTTCTCGCCGTTGAACATCCGCGCCAGCTCGCCGAGGGTCATGCCGTGGCGGACCGGAAGCGGGAAATAACCGGTGAAGCTCCTGAGATCCGGGTCCATCACCGGGCCTTCCACCCGGGAGGCGCTGATGGGGTTGGGTCGGTCCAGCACGACGAATTCGATCCCTTTCTGAGCGGCCGCTTCCATGGCGTAGCCCATCGTGGACATGTAGGTGTAGAAGCGGGCGCCCGCATCCTGCACGTCGAAGACCAGGGCATCCAGACCCTTCAGCATCTCGGGTTTCGGCCGCCGGGTTTCACCGTAGAGGCTGTACACCGGCAGGTTCGTCGACGCATCCCGGCCCGAAGCCACCTTCCAATCCGCCTTGCCCGACAGGCCGTGCTCGGGGCTGAAGACCGCCCGCAGCTTCACCCCGGGCGCCCTGGCCAGCAGATCGATTGTCCGCCTTCCGACGGCATCCAGGCCCGTGTGATTGGTGATCAACCCCACCCCTTTGCCCGCAAGGGCGGAGAACTTCCGAGCGGCCAGGACATCCACGCCGGTCATGACCCTGCTCGTCGACATGCCGGCTGGGATTTGTGACAGCGCGTCCGCAGGCGATAAGGGGGCCGGCCGGCCGGTCGCCTGCACCACCAGTGAAAACAACTTGTCCCGCAGGGTTTCCTCCCTGGCTTCGCCGTCGGGGTAGACGCGGTTGCATAAGACGATAAGGTAGGTCCGGGTTTCCGGGTCGATCCAGAGCAACGTGCCGGTGAAACCCTTGTGGCCGAAACTACCGGCGGGGAGCATTTCGCTCCAGTTGCCGGAAGGGGAATGGATGGCCCAACCCAGGCCCCGGGCAGGCAGCCGGCCGGCCGGCGACTGGGGCTGCGCCATGTCTATGATTGCGCCGGGGCCGAGGAACTGCCCGCCGGCATGGCGGCCCTGGTCCAGGATCGCCTGGGAAAAAGCCGCCAGGTCGTCGGCCGTGGAGAAAAGCCCCGCCGCGCCTGATATTCCGCCCATGCGCCGGGTATCCGGGTCGTGCACCACGCCGAAGCTGCCCTCCATGGTGGGCGCCAAGCGGCCGTAAAGAGAGCGTGGCGGTTTGAACCCGGTATCTTTCATCCCCAGGGGCTCAAAGATGTGCCGGCGGCAGTAGGCCTCCAGGGGATCGCCGGAGACGCGCCGGACCAGTTCGCCCAGGATGGTGAAATTGAGGTCGCTGTATATGAAGCGGGATTCCGCCGGCTGCGTTGGGGTGTCCCCGGCGATCTGTTTCAGGGCAGCGTTGTACCCCGACCACGCCGGCTTGGGGGGCATGCCGGGCCTCAACCCGGAGTAGTGCGTGAGCAGCTGGCGGAGGGTGATGCGCTCCTTGCCGCGGCCCTTGAACGCCGGCCAGTACCGGGCCACCGGTTCATCCAGCTGCAACCGGCCTTTCTCGACCAGTTGGAGAACGGCGGGGGTGGTGGCGACGACCTTGGTGAGCGAGGCAACGTCGAAGACGGCTTCCGGCGTCATGGGCTGCGGCGGGGCCAGACTGCGATGGCCGAAGGCTTGGCGCAGAACCACTTGATCCTGGTGGCCGATCAAGACGACCGCACCGGGCGTTTCGCCCGCGCGGATCGCTTCCTCGACTGCCGGCGGGATGGCGGCGAGCGGCTCGGGCAGGAGGGCGGCGGCGGCCGGCGCAGCCGACACTATGACGGCCGCCACGGCCACAAGCAGAAGATGAAGTCGGAAGCAGGTCATGGCACGCGGCGCCATCCTAATGTGGAACGAAATCCCCCTTCGCCCCCTTAGTCAAAGGGGGTTGGGGGGATTTTAAAATCGGCTTCCTCGGAAAAGCGAAGATATTTTAACGGTTTCAGGGGTTCAAGGCAACCGTGCCGATGCCGGCCGTCTTGATCTCCTTTTTAAGAGACTCGGCCGTGGCCGTGTACTGGTTGACCGGGTTCCACAGCATCCAGCCCTGGGAGCCGAACTTCTCGCAGGCGCTGATCTGATCCCGCAACTCCTTGCCGTTGAACTGCCGGCGGTCGAAGGCGTAGTCCTTGAACGCCTGCAGCCAGGGCCGGAAGCGCAGGGGGGAGATTTTCGAGCGTTCCTGCGCCTTCTTGAGCGAGAGATAGACGATCTCATACGGGTTCTGCACGGGGTTGCGAAAGCCGGGAATCCCGAACTGGAAACCGGACGGGTAGAGCATGGGCGAAAGGTAGTCCACGGCCGAGGCGATGGGTTCGAGTTTCTGGCCGATGTCGGTGTCGTTCAGGTTCCAGCAGACATAGCCGAAGATGTCGGCCGCCAGGAACACATTGTAGGGCGCCAGCCGGGCCTTGGCCTCTTGGAGGAACCCTGCGATGGCTTTCACCCGGGCCTCTTCCGTGCTAGGCTGGGAAAAACGCGGTGAGTGCGAATCCGGAAACCGCACGTAATCGAACTGGATCTCGTCGAAGCCGAGCTTCGCCGCTTCTTCGGCGATCTGGATGTTGTAGTTCCAGACCTCCTTGCGGAAGGGGTCGACCCAGGCCAGATGCTCGCGGTCGCGCCAGGGCTCACCCGCCGGGGTCTTCACCGCCAGATCCGGCCGGGCCGTCGCCAGAAGATCATCCTTGAAGACCACGATCCGCGCGATGGTGTAGATGCCTTTTTCCTTGAAAGACGTGAGGAGGCCGTCGATGTCGCGCACGGTGATGATGCGTTGGCCGCCCACCTCGGCCGCCAGCGCAACGGAGCTGCGGTAGGGGATCATGCCCCGGTCGCCCTTCACGTCGATGACCAGGGCGTTCAACTCCGTGTTGTTGATCAGTTTCAGGGCGGGGTCTCGGAGGACTTTCGAACCAACGCCGTAGAAGGACAGATAAAGCGCCTTGGGTGTCAACGGCGCCAGCTGGACTTCGATGATCCCTTCCGGCAATGGATCGGCCAAGGCCTGCTCGACCCGGTTGTAGCCGGGGGCTTTCACACGCAGCTTGCCGCCGCCTGTTGAAATGGGAAAAAGACCCTGGTCGTCCGCCGTGAGGATCTTTCCGTCCAGCACGGCCGCGGCGCCCTCGACGGCCTGCCCGGTGATCTGATCGACCACTTTCACGCCCGAAAGGCCCTCCGTCCAGCCGGCCCCGGGAAAAACCAATGCCAAAACCGCAACCCAAACCAGTTTCCTAATTGCTTTTCCCATTCTTGCTCTCCCTTTTGGCGACGAAATGCGATGCGTTCAAAATGGCTTCAAAGGTTTTGCCGCGGTCCGTGTCGGATAACAGGTAGCGGGGCAGCGCCAGGGGCTGGTCCTCCCGCGTCACCGGATGCCGCTCGATGGTGAAGGCGGCGGTGTACCCGGCCTCCGCGGCCTTGGCCATGAGCCAGGGGTCGGAAATGCCGAAGGGCCAGGCCAGCAGGTCGACCTTCACGCCCAGCTCTTTTTCAAGCTTCTCCCTGGACTTGGTGAACTGCATGTGGACGAGCTTCTCGAACTCGACCGGGGCCAGGCGCTCCCGTTCCTTTTTGAAATTGGGGTGCCAGTAGGTGTGGGACTGAAAATCGAAAAGGCCGGTGGCTTTCAGCTCCCGCAGCTGGTTCCACGTCATGGCGTAGGAGGCGTTGGATACGGCCGACGGGTAGACGAACAGCGTCATGTGGGCGTTGTACTTTTTGAGCAGCGGCCAGGCGGTGGTGTAGACCGATATGTGCGCGTCATCGGCGACCAGGACCACGTAGCGTGAATCGGACGGAATTCCACCGCCGAAGTACATCCCCATCAGATCCTTGAGCGGAATGACCTGGTAGCCGTTCTCGTGCAGATACTTCAGG
>Ga0209450_10000550_pt1 | contig 19030 bp, 15 predicted proteins | sample FrelakmetLWP11LW_FD_187149 | JGI IMG/M metagenome (GOLD analysis project Ga0209450, IMG submission 187149) | Freshwater lake sediment microbial communities from the University of Notre Dame, USA, for methane emissions studies - LWP11 LW (SPAdes)... | ecosystem: Environmental > Aquatic >...
CCTCTAAAGAGGGGCGAGGGGAGATTTATCTCTTCCTTGCTACGGTCTGGAATGACTTGAGCATCGGCAGAATAAGGGCAACGATCGTCAGCGCCATGATCACGCCGCTGATCGGTCTGCGGAAAAAGATGGTCCAGTCATTCTGAAAACTGATCATGGTTGTGTAAAACGAGGTCTCTGCAAGAGGCCCGAGAATAGTCCCCAGCACCAGCGGTGCAATAGGGAACTTGATCCTGTCGAAAAAGTACCCTACCACGCCGAAGGCTACCATGAGCCACAGGTCCGAAATACTGTTCCGGATGGAGAGGGCTCCGATAAAGCAGAGAAGCATGATGAAAACGGAAACCACTGCTTCCGGAAAATCGAGAATCTTGACCAGGGGTTTGATGGCGAAATAGCCTAGAATGCACATCAAAATAATCCCCAGAAAAAGGGATGCAAACACCGTGTAGACCATGTTCGCCGATGTGATGAACACCTGGGGACCCGGCTGGATCCCGTGGAGCAGGAAGGCTCCGAGGATCACCGCTGTGGCGCCGCTGCCCGGGATACCCATGGTCAGCAAAGGAATCATGGCGCCACCGACGGATGCCGTCGCTGCTGCTTGGGGAGCCACAATTCCTTCAGGGATACCTGTGCCCAGTTCCTTTCTTCTCCTGCCGTACTGCCCTTCAACCCCGTAAGTCACAAAGGATGCGATGGTCGCACCTGCTCCGGGAACAATTCCGACGATGTGGCCCAGGATGGAACTTCTGAGAAACATCGCCTTCAGGCCCCGCAATTCCTTCCACCCGGGCAGGCTGGTTTTCATAGAGGCCACCTTTTCCACTGGAACCGTGGTGAAGCCTTGTCCAAGCCGGGTCAACACTTCGCCGACGCCGTAGGCGCCCACCATCACCGTCAGGAACTCGATGCCGTCCATTAGGATGGGATAGCCGAAAGCGAATCTCGGTGTTCCGTAGGTGGAGTCGACGCCTACGGTCGAAATCAGAAGGCCCAGGAACAGGCTGATAAAGGCATTGGTCATGGATCCGCTTCCCAGGGACACAACGCTTGTGAGGCCGAAAAGCACGATGGCGAAATATTCCGGAGTGGAGAAGGTCAAAGCGAATTTGGCCACAGGTTGCGACAGGGTCACCATGATGGCCGCAGACAGGAGACCCCCGAAAAGCGCCGCATACAGGGTCCACCCAAGGGCTTTGGCCGGCTGTCCCTTCCGCGCCATGGCGTACCCGTCCCAGAGAAGAGGAACGTGAATCGGTTCGCCCGGGATCCGGAACAGGATAGACGTGAACGCTCCGCCATAGGTCCCAGTGACATACATGGCCGTGAGGAGAACGATCGCCGGCGTGACCTCCATGGGATAGGTGAAGGGCAAGGCCAGGACCACGCCCATCACCAAGGTGAGGCCTGGCAGGACGCCCACCACCAATCCGATGATGGTTCCTGCCACAAGAAGAATTAGATTCATAGGCTGGAAGCAGCCCACAAAACCGAGCATCAGGTTATAGAGAATATCGCCCATAGGAACTCCTCAATGGCTCCGGACTATTTGATCCCCAACATTCTCAGAACAAAGAAGGTCACTCCTGAGAAAGGCTCTTGTCCCAGGGGCAGGGAAACGTAGACGATCTTCATAAAAATAACCACAAGGACAAGGGTCCCGACCACACTGTTTGCCATGATGGCCCAGGGTTTCCGATACCGGCCCACGATCATGAAGAGCGCAAAGTAAAGAAACGTGCAGATGATGAATCCCAGCGTGGTCACGAAGTAGGCATAAGCAACTGTCATCACGATGCCGATGACCAGGAGCCCGGGGTAGGCTTTCTTTTTGCTTTCGGCCTTTGCAGCCGGTTCCTCTGCCGCCTCTGTTGGAGGCGCTATTTTCAGGAAGACCGCCGTCTTAATGATTTCGTAAAGGCATGCGACCATGGTGAGGCCCAGCAGGAGTTTGGGCCAGAAGTCCGGCCCCAGATTACCCGGCTTGGCAGAAAACCGAAATTGTCCTGCGAGGTAATAGAAGTAGAGACTGACCAGCAAGATGATGACATAGGGAATGATTCGCTTGGCTTTTTCCGCTGCCATAAGTAATCGTCACCTCCCCCGGGGAAAAAGAGCACTCGTTCTTTTGGAACGGGCGTAGTCCTCCCTTCGCTTAGGGGAGGACCACGCAAAAAGTCTCAACTACACCTTATTTCGGTTTTGCAGCCCACGTGGCTTTCATGGTTGCCAGTTCGGCTTCGATGAATTTGGCTGTGGCTGCAGCATCCATGTGGCTATCCTCAGTGGAGAATTGCTCTTTGAGGAAGGCCTTGTACTCCGGGGTAGCCGCGGCTTTCCCAAAGGCATCGGAGAGGGCCTTCACTTTCGCCGGATCCGTGCCTCCTTTGACCACAATGGAACGGAACTGGGGAAGCCCTATGTCATAGCCGAGTTCCTTGGAGCAGGGCACCTCCTTGAAGGGTTCAAACCTCTGAGACCCAAACATGATGATGGGCCGAATCTGCTTGCCCGTGAGGTATTGCTGGACATCTCCGGCCTGCTCATAGAGCGCATCCACGTGGCCTCCTAGGACAGACACGTACCGCTCGCTGGGTTTGGAGTAGGGAACCTGGACCACCTTGATCCCTTTGCCCTCAAGATAGGTGAGGGTGATGTCGTCCACGCTTCCAAATCCGAGGGTGGCCACTTTAAGCTTGCCGGGATTGGCTTTTGCCTCTTTTTCAAAGTCGGCCCAGGTCTTGAAGCGGCTGTCCGCTGCAACAAAAAGGAAAGAGGGTGCCAGAATCATTCTGGCGACCGGCACGATGTCGCTCATCTTCCAGGTGGCCTCGCCAGTGGCCAGCACGGCATGGGAGTCCGCGATGTAGATGGCGATGGACTGCCCGTCTGCAGGTGCAGCGAGCATCTTGGTGATCCCTGTTCCGCCCGTGGCGCCGGGCACGTTGATCACAGGAAGCGGGACATTGAGGATTTTTTCCAAAAGCACGGCGGACTTGCGGGCGAGCTGGTCAGCGCCTCCACCGGGTCCCCATGGAACAATGTACTCAATCGCCCGGGAAGGATACTTGTCCTGAGCTGCGGCGCCGGCCGCAAAAAACAGTCCTGCGGTGAACATCACGGCTGCAAAAAGAACGATCGCTTTTCTGAACACGGTCCCCATAAGTAACCTCCTTTTCTAGTGGGTGAACAGAATTAGCTGTAACAGTTAGCTTTTTGAAATAGTCACAGGAAAAGGCCATGGGGGTCTCTCTAAAAACAGAACAACGAAGAAGCCACACCACCGTGTCTAGCTTCAGGCCATGGGTGAGGCGGGCGGAGGGCCATAGGGGAACTCGCCATGTATCCCCCTCCGGGCAGGTACCGGTGAAACCTCGCCGCCCGCTTTCGCTGCCCCTTATCTGCGAAGTCATTCCCGCATACTCTTCGTTTTCTGTTTTTAGAGAGACCCCCATGGCCTCAGCCATCCATTTCAAAAAGCTACCGGTTACAATGATCAGAAATAACTGTAGCCTATTTCAAAAGCCTCTTTGTTCTTGTCCTGGAACTTCGGGATGATATCAAGGATGCTTTCGAGAACAATGCCCTTTTCAAGTCCCTCCACCAGCTTTGCCATGACACCGAGCACCAGGGTGTTGGAAAAAAGGGCACTGTTGAAGTGTTTCATCGAAAGGTCCTTGGCCGGGAACGACTTCTGGCTGCACTTGAGCGCTTCGTCAATCTCGCCGACAAAGGCAGGGTCATAAACGATCGTGCCATAATCCGGCACCGTGTCCTTGAAGCGCTTGTAGGCCGCTCCTGACAAAGCGACAAAGTAGTCGGGCGACTCGCACATGGGGCTGTCGATGAGATCTTTGGACAGCACCACCTGGCTTCTCACGTAGCCGCCGCGCATCTCCGTGCCGTGACTCTTGAGCATGGTCACATGAAGTCCCTGCTTGACCGCCGCTTCGCCGACAATCTGTCCGAGCCTGACCACGCCCTGGCCGCCGAAACCGCTCGCAACGATCTCGATTCTGTCTTTCATATCTTGCCTGTCCTCCTGATCTTGTCGACGGTCTCCCAAACCAGTTGGGAAAACTCGGTCCTCGAATTGCTCGCATCGTGCCACACGCCGGTGGCCCAGATGGTGTCCGCCTTTTCCTTTCCCAGGGGTGCGGCATGCGATTTGATCCACCGGTAGATATTGACCTGGTTTCTGGATCCCAGTTCGCGGGAGGCGAAGTTGGTCGGGCAGGGATAGGGCATGTGCACCAGGGAAAAGCCCCTGTTCAGGATAGCCTTCTTCACGGTCTCCACGGCTTTCGCTCCGTCCATGGAGACGTGGCGGGCAAGAAAAGTCGCCCCGGCCCCCTTGAGGATGTGCATCACGTCCAATCCCTCGCTCATGAGGTTGTGCTCGAACATCCCATAGGGGCTGCTGTCGGTCTTGCTCCCCTGGGGCGTGGTCCAGCCGTACTGCCCACCCGTGGATTGGTAGCCCAGGTTGTCGTTCACGATCACCGTCATATCCGCATTGGAACGGGCCGCGTGGATCAGGTGCGTCAAACCGATTCCGAAGGCATCCCCATCGCCCACAGTAAGGACGATATGCTTTTCCGGAGGAAGGGCGATACGGAGCCCTCTGGCAATAGCGTAAACGCGACCGTGGGTGCCTGCGAATCCATCCCCTTTCCAGGTGGCAAAGGTTTGCCGTCCTGCGCAGCCGATCGAGGTTCCCCACACGATGTCTTCCACCTTCAGCCCCAACTCCTGAATGGCCTGGACCACGATCTTGTGGTTCATGCCCAAACCGCACCCTGAGCAGGCCGTGCTCGGGATCTTCCTGGAGCGAAGGTACTTTGTCGTCAGTTCCGATGATGCGTACTTCATTTACCAAGCCTCCAATTCCCAACCCCTGCGAGCAAGGGGTTCGTTCTTGAGGATTTTGTCGAAGGTCCCCAGGAGGTCCGCCTGAGTGGGCAAATCGCCGCAGATTCCCAGGAAGTGAACTTTCGAATCCTTGGGCACGGCCCGCTGCACCTCCCGAACCAACTGGCCGTCCCAGTTGAGTTCCACCACCAGATACTTGGTTTTCGCCTTGAAGAGTTCGTCCGGAAAAGGCCACAGGTTGATGAGCCTGAGAGCGCCCACTTTCATGCCCTGGCTGCGAGCCCCCGCCACAGCCGTGTTCACGACCCTCGCCGGGGTTCCGAAAGAAACCACGATCAGATCAGGGTCGTCGTCCATGAATTTCTTGTCATAGTGGTGCTTGAAAAGATCCCTGTGATTGCGGACCTTGTAGATGAGCCGATAGGCGTGCTTGTGATGGGCCTCCACCTCCTCGATGTCATAGCCTTGCTCTGTGGGCGTCCAGTCCGAGCAGAGAGCACCCGTGTTGTGACCCAGCACAACAGGCGGAATGTCGATCTCGTCCGTTGCAGGATAGAAGTCAGGACCCTGATGAATTTTCCTCGGCCACACCCTGAACCCCAACTCCTTCATCTCCGCATCGTTTTCAGGAACCGTGATGTCCTCGAAGCCGTCGGTGATGAGCTGGTCTGCAAGCACGGTCACCGGCATGCGGAACCGTTCGGCCAGGTAAAAGGCCTCGACGGTCATGGCCATGCATTCCTGGGCCGAGTTGGGGGCAAGCACGATGCTCTCGAAGTTCCCACCCTGGGTGGGGTAGCGAGTCAGGTAGAACTCTCCCTGGCCCGGCGCTCCCGTGATCCCGCTCACAGGCCCGACTCGCCCTGAATTGAGAACCACCAGAGGGGTCTCGCAGCCGAGGGCCCAACCGTATGGGTCGGCATAGAGAATGAACCCGGGGCCGGATGTCGCGGTCATGGCCTTGAACCCGCCCAGAGCAGCGCCGATGCACATGTGCATGGCCGCGCACTCGTCTTCAGCCTGCAGATACACGCCGCCCTCTTGCGGAAGGCGAAGGCTCATGGCCTCGGCCAGTTCCGTGGCCGGGGTAATCGGGTAGCCTGCAAAGAATCTGCACCCGGCAAGAATGGCTCCCTCGGTGATCGCAAAATTCCCGGTCTCCAAATACCTCTTCATCAGAACTTCCTCCCCTCTCTCATGCTCTGACTTCTTTGACATCGATCGCAAAGTCAGGGCAGGCAAAGTAGCACTTGAAACACCCTACGCACCACTTGGAAGACTTGACCTCCTGGGGCCTGTATCCTTTGGCATTGAAGAACTCCGCAGGAGCGAAGGTGTTCACGCCACACACCTCCGCGCAGTAGCCGCACTCCTTGCAGTACTCGATGTTGAGCACCACCTCGAACCGTCTGGCATCGCAGTTCAGGCAGCGGCTGGTCTCAGCGGCAATCTGTTCGTCCGTAAAACCGCGCTCAACCTGGCCGAACCCTGCACTTCTCTCCTTCATCTTCAAGAGCGGCATGAGACTCCGCGGCCTGCCGTCCCCGGAAAATTCGGGGAGGCGCACTTCCTTTTCAGGCTTGGCCAGGATCTCCTCGACGCTTCCGTCTCCTCCGAGATATTGATCTATGGCTGCTGCCGCTTTCCTGCCCTGGGCTATGGCCTGGATGATGGAGGCAGGACCACTGACCACGTCTCCACCTGCAAAGATGCCCTTTTCACCGGTGGAAAGATCTTTTTGATCCGCATGGATACGGCCGGACTGAACCTTGATTCCCTTGTGCTCACCCAAGTAACCCAGTTCGGTGGTCTGGCCCACAGCCAGAATGACTGTTGTTGCTTCTTTTTTCTTGGTGGCTTTTTCATCATAGGTGGGGTTGAACTTGCCCTCACTGTCAAACACAGAGGTGCATTTCATCAGCTGGAGCCCTGTCACTGATGCTTCTCCCATGACTTTTTTCGGCGCCCAAGAATTGTTGATAAAAACGCCCTCTTCTTCGGCGAGTGCAATTTCCCATTCATGGGCCGGCATCTCTTCCCTCTTCTCAAGACAGAAGAGGTGCACACTCTTTGCGCCCAGGCGTTTGGCCGTGAGCGCCACATCGATAGCCACATTCCCGCCCCCTACAACGATGACATCCCCCTTCATCTTCGGAGCTTTTCCGAGCTTTACATCTCTCAAAAAATCCCAGCCCCGGAGAACGCCTTTCTTATCCGCCCCTTTCAAGGGAATCCGGGCGCTCGCGTTAGCGCCTCCCGCCAGGAATACCGCGCCATAGTCCATCTTCAGCTCGCCCAGGGAGATGTCTTTGCCGACCGTGGTGTTTCCCTGAAACTTCACGCCCCATTCGAGAATGGCTTTGATGTCCCGGTCCAGCCTTTTCTCCGGCAGACGGTAGTTCGGAATTCCGTAGCGCAGCATGCCGCCCGGCTTGGGAAAGGAGTCAAAGAGCGTCACCTCGTGCCCTTTGGTGGCGAGATAATAGGCAGCGGTCAAACCGGCAGGCCCGGCACCCACGATCGCCGCTTTCTTGCCGGTCTTCCTCGCCACCTTCTTTCTTTTCTTCCACGTGTCTTTCCCCTTGTCCACCGCGGCTCGCTTGATCGCCCGGATGGCAATCGGGTCTCCGAATTGCTTGTAGGCACAGACCTCCTCGCAGGGAGCGAAACAGGCGTCCGCGCACACGGTGGGAAGAGGCAGTTTTTCTCTCAGCACAGCCACCGCCTCATCATATTTGCCGTCTTTTACCGCCCGGATGTACCTGGGCACGTCCACGCCCGCAGGGCAGGCATCGGTACACCTTGGAACGATGAAATCTTTTCTCTGAACACGCAAAGTCCCCATTACAAAATGGTCCTCCTTCATGGATGGAAGCTTCGGAATAGTAGAGTGACGTTACCTACAAAGTCAGGAAAGTGTCAACTCAAAACGGGAGACTTGCTACAGGCTTCGGAGCAGGAAAAAGATCCCTGCCACGGTGCCCATGACGCTGAGGGCAGGGAGAAGAAGATACCGGTAGCTTTTGATGAGGCTTGCCCCGTAGTAGTCTTTTGTGACGAGGAAACAGAGATGGACCGGCGAAAGCATCATTCCCATGAACCCGAAAGTGAAAGCCAGGGCTGCGGAGGACAGGTAGCCCACAAGACTGTTCTCCGGAAACATGGGGATGATCAGAGGGAAGGAGGTCCCCACAAATCCGACCGCGATGCCGGTGATGAACCCTGCCAGAAAAGGAAGAATCATGATGACCAAAGAGACCGGTATTCGGTACGCGAAGAGTTCCGAACGGATCTGCAAAGCAGCCTGACTTTCCTTGAGCACCCCCTGAAAGATCATGATAGCCACGATAAGAAGCAAGATGGATATCGACCCTTGATCCATGAGAGAGGCCCTGATCCGGTCCGCGGAAAGGTGATTGGACGCGGCCACCCACACCAGAGCTGCAACGAGACCGGGCAGGATGGAAAGGGCTCCGGGCATGACAAAGCGCACCCCGAGCCTTGCAAGCATCTCTGTGAAGGCAGCCTGAAACAGGATAAAAAAGATGATGATCAGGATGGGCAGAATTTCCCTCAAGAAACGACCAAGCGCTTTCCATGAGACTCGTTTTGCCGCTTCCTGCTGAGCAAGCCGGATGGGCCGGAGAATAAAGAGGGTACCGGCGAAGATGGAAATCACGGTCACGGGTGCCATGGTCGAGATGTAGATCCACGTCTCAACTTTGAGGAGAGCGAGGGCAAGAATGACTCCAGGAAAGATCGGCCACCAGTACTCCCAAATGTGGCGAAACCAGTAGTTGATGATCGTTTTCTGCTCCTTGTTGACGGGCAGAGTCGCAAGAGAAGCGTCCACCATGGGCGCGGAGAAAAGGGCTCCCCCCGGCATGGGCAGCAACCCGATCAAGGCGGTCATAACCGATCCCACGGTTCTGGGGTCGCCCGAGAGGCGTGAAAAGCTCGACACCAGGCGTTCCATCTGGCCCGCCTCTTTCATGATCTTGCTCATGACCATGATCAGCCAGACGATCAGGAGGATGCCGATCGTCTGAACGCTGGTGGCGCTTGCCAGGATAACTCCGCACAACGGATAGACGCCCAGGCCCATCCAGAAAGCCAGCACCAGGGACCCGACAAAAAGGGACAGGCTCAGGTTGAGGCGCAGCCGGTGAAGGAATAGAATCAGGCCGAAGATGATGAAAACTTTGAAGAGGACTGGAATAATGCACCCCCGTGGTACAGTGAGTCAGTTATCAGTGATCAGTAAAAGAACCCGGGAGATGGTAGAAAATGGTTGCGCTTAAATCAAACGAAATATGGTAAAGAGAACAAAAGGTGATGAATAAATGGTTCAGAGATACCATACGCCATTTTTTGCCTTCATGCTTTTGTTCCTGCTCTTCCCCACTCCCTCCGCGCTCGCCTCCGACATTCTCCTGGATGACTACCAGCAGGCTATCAGCAAGAACTGGAAGGAAAAGTCCTTCAAGGGATCGACCCGTTATGAAGTCGTTCAGGAAGACGGGCAACGGTGCATTAAAGCTACGAGCGAAGCCTCGGCCTCTGCCCTTTATTACGAGATCGAGTTCGACCCCAGGGACTATCCCTTTCTGGCGTGGCGCTGGAAAGTCAGCAACATCCTGGCAAAGGGAGATGAACTCAAGAAGGAAGGTGATGACTACGCTGCCCGCGTCTATGTCGTTTTCCCCTCTGCTTTGTTCTGGAGAACAAAGGCGATCAACTACATCTGGGCCAACAAGCTCCCCGCAGACCAGGCCGTGCCCAACCCTTTCACGTCCAATGCATGCATGATCGCTGTTCAGAGTGGCCCCTCTTTAGTGGGCCAGTGGCTGGAGGAAAAAAGAAACCTTCTTGAAGACTACCGGAAGTGTTTTGGCGAAGAGCCTCCAAAAGCCGGCGCTGTTGCCATCATGACCGACACGGACAACACCGGAGAACAGGCCATGGCATGGTATGGGCCAATACGCCTTCTCCGCAAGTGAACTTCCTAAAGGAGCTGGGAGTACTTTTCGATGAGCCTCTTCCTCGGAAGGTGGCAAAGGATCAGGTGCTCCCACGGACTTCAGGGGTCAAAGGACTTCTTCATGTCAATCTCTTCTTCTTTATAGCCTACGGCATACCCTTTGCCGTGAAGGACGAGAAAAACCGTCGGCCCCTCTTTCCACGCCGCGTCACAGAGCACTTCTCTCCCGCTTTTGAAATACACGGTGCCGGGACGGTAAGCGGACCTTATCGTTAAAGGACTGGCAGCACTCTCCCCACCCTGTTTTTGATCGCGGGTGACCAGGATTTCAGTGACCGCGGCATCAGCCACGGAAGCCTGGAACCGGACGGCTTTCTCCCGAAGGGATTTCCAGTTCGTCCGAGCAGGCTTGAGCGTCCTCAGATATTGGATGGGGACCGCGAAGTTAAGCTCCCTGAAAAGATCGGCAAAAGCCGCGGCCACACCGAGAACCTCGCCCTTCTTGTTCAAGACAGGCGCCCCGCTGCACCCGGCTAACAGGGGCGCTGAGATTTGCAGAAGCTCCAGGTTCGCTGCTCTCCTGGAACCAAGGATGTGACCGGCAGAGAGGATTCTTTCCCACCCCGGGGAGTGGCCGATGATCAGCACCTCCTCCCCCTCTGCTACCTTGTTGGAGTCCCCAAAGGGAATAGGGGATGTGTTCTGCAGCGACGTCTTGGCCATGAGCAAATCGCAGCCAGGGTCGTCGCTCAGGATATCCAGCACTTCCCCCTCCTGCCTGTCGCCTAACCGGACCATCGCCCTGGCCGAACCTTCAAGAACGTGATGGGTGGTGGCAATGACACCCCGGCGGTCCACAAAGAACCCGCTCCCCGTCCGAATCGTTCTGTTCTCTTGATCCAGAGCGATCACAGCGACCACCGATGTTTTGTATTTCTCGGCGAGGTGGGAGATGGAGTCCTGCGAAAAGGAATTCCCTTTCAACAGGAATAGGCAGAAAACCAGGGAAAGCAGAACAACTGAAAGCTGGGGTGTTTTCATAAGCAACAATATCCTCGCTCATTTTCAGGAGACCGTCAACCTGGGAGTTGACGACTTCTTCGAACAAAAATATATTCTCCTTATGAGTACCCACGCCTCTGATGCCATCGATGAGATCCTGGGACCTAAAGGCTCTCTTGCCGGAGCAATTGCTGGCTTTGAGTTTCGGCCCTCCCAGCTCAAGCTGGCCAAGGTGGTCTACAAGGCGCTCCGCGACAAATCCAAAGCGGTCATCGAGGCAGGAACAGGCACGGGCAAGACCCTGGGCTATCTGGTGCCCATCGTCCTCTCCGAAAAGAAAACCGTGATTTCCACCGGAACCAAGAACCTCCAGGAACAGATTTTTCAAAAGGACATTCCTCTTCTCTCCCGGGCGCTCGGCCGCGAGATCCATGCCGTGATGATGAAAGGCAGAAAGAATTACCTGTGCCGCTATCGCTTTGACCAGCACTTCCTTCAGCCTTTCCTGCTGAAAACCGAGTTTGATCACGTGAGACGCATTCTTCAGAAGTGGATTGAGCAGTCCGAGTTCGGCGACCGCGCAGAGCTGGACTGGCTCAAGGACGAGGACCATCTGTGGGATTCCATGTCCTCCACCTCCGATCAATGCGTTGGAACCGACTGCATGTTCTATGAGGATTGCTTCCTCAACCGTCTCCGCCAGAGCGCCGCGCAGGCTGAGCTCATTATCGTGAACCACCACCTCTTCTTTGCCGACCTCATGGTGAAAAAACAAGGTTTTGGAGAGATCATCCCTCGGTTCGAGGCGGTTGTCTTTGACGAAGCCCACGCCCTGGAAGACATTGCCACGACCTATTTCGGCAGAAGTCTGAGCACCAGCCAGCTCCTGGATCTTGTGAGCGACGCGGAAAAGGAGATCGCCGAGCTGCCGAATCAGGAGAAAAAGAAGGTCCGGAAACACCTGGATTGGATCAGGGCAGGAGCCGAGCATCTGTGGGACCTTCTGAGGGAAGGAGAAGAGAAAAGCCGGCTGGCCGATGAGAGCCTGGAAGAGCTGGAAAAAGGAGCCTGCCTGGAAATCAAGAAGGGCCTGGATTTCATTCACGGTAAATCCGGCTTCTCGGACGAGGACAGCCCGGTCCTTCACTCCCTTGCGAACAGGGCTCATGAGCTGAGGGATTCCATGGACAGGATCCTCGCCTCATCCGACGCCGATTGGCTGAGGTGGTATGAGAAACGGAAAAAGACGGTGGTGCTTCATGCCTCACCTCTCGACATCTCCCAGAGCATGAAGGAGCACCTCTACGAAAAGGGAGGACCCCTGGTCTTCACTTCTGCAACGCTCTCCACCCACGGCCATTTCGAGTACTTCCGCTCCAGGATGGGGCTGCTGGAGGATGTCCTGCAGGGCATTTATCCGTCTCATTTCGACTTCGAATCCAATGCTCTGTTCTATGTCCCCACGGATCTGCCTCTGCCCACGGATCCGCTTTTCGCCGCCAACGTGTCCCGGAGAGTGCTGGAGATTCTGGATATCACGGCAGGCCGCGCCCTGGTGCTCTTCACCAGCCACACCAATCTCAATGCCGTGCACCGGCTTCTCCAGGGTCGGATCCCCTACACCCTTTTCAAACAGGGAGACGCCCCGAAATCCCTGCTGCTCGAAAAGTTCCGCACCGATACCCATTCGGTGCTCCTGGCCACCGGCTCTTTCTGGCAGGGCGTCGATGTGCCCGGAGAAGCGCTCAGCTGCCTCATCGTGGACAAGCTTCCCTTTGAATCGCCCGGGGATCCACTGGTGGCGGCGCGGATCGACAGGATTCGCGGCCAGAGCGGGAATCCCTTCATGGACTATCAGCTCCCTGCTGCGATCATCGCGCTCAAGCAGGGGCTGGGGAGGCTCATCCGGAAGAGCACGGACCGAGGCGTGCTTTCGGTTCTCGACGTGAGGATGATGACCAGCCGCTACGGCCGCTTTTTCATCGAGAGCCTTCCAAGAATGCCTCTGGTCCATGATCTTCAAGCCATCCGCCGTTTCTTCCATCCCTCTCCGAACTCCGATCCGCTGCTCCCTCCTGAAGAGCGCTCGCTCTGAAAAGAAAAAAATCGCATCGAAACGCCATCTTTGTGCGATTTTTCTTTTACGTTTCTCAATGTCTTTGTTATACTGTCTTCACTGGTACGGGATAATGCCGATAAAGCCATGGAGACTCCTTTCGAGTCAGCGAAGCGAATCGTTCAAGATATTCAATGTGCGTACGGACCGTGCCTGTTCGCCGCGAACCAGTGAAGCGTATGACTTTTATGTTCTTGAATCGGCGGACTGGGTGAATGTGATTCCCCTCACGCCTCGCAATGAGGTGGTGCTGATCCGGCAGTATCGACACGGCATTCGGGAAGGCACCCTCGAAATTCCCGGGGGGATCGTGGAAGAAAGCGACACGCCTGAACACGCGGCGAGTCGAGAGTTGATTGAGGAGACGGGCTACAAAGAATCAGAGATGCAGTTGCTGGGCAGTGTTCATCCGAACCCGGCGTTCCTGACGAACCGATGTTACACCTTTGTGGCCAAAGGCGTCTCCCGATGGAAGGCGCAGGAGCAGGACGAAAAGGAAGACATTGAGGTGGTGGTGAAGCCTCTCGGACAAATCCCCGAGCTGATTCGGGGAGGAGAAATCACCCACGCCCTGGTGCTCGCAGCCTTCTACCGGTTTTACATGGAATATCTTCCAGGCCTTTAAGGACGAACGCTTCGCTCGATGACTAGACAGAAAAGAACCCATGGCCCTTACAAGTACGCAGTTAGCAGCCCTTGAAGTAGAGCTGGAAAAAGAAAGCCCCCTGCCCAAGAGCAACCGGCGGACAGACCTGCCTGTGTTGCTGCTCCACAATCTCGACGATTCCTGGGACCCCGCAGACCTGGAAAAGGCGCTCGATGAAGTCGATGACATCGAAAAAGCCTTGCGCCGACAAGGGCACCCTGTCACGAACATTCCCGTCTATGACGCGGATCTGGCGAGCCGCCTGAAGAACTTCGATCCCAACGAGGTCATCGTTTTCAACGGCTGTGAAGGCCTTCCGGGAATCCCCTTGAGCGAAGCCCTGGTGGCGGAAACTCTGGAGTCCATGGGATTCACCTACACCGGCTCTCCACCGGAGGCGCTGGCCACCGGCTGGGACAAAGCCAAGGTCAAGAAACGGCTCGGAAGCTCCGGTGTCCCCATCCCCGCATGGAAAATCTTCAGCTCCTCGCGCACGAACGGGTGGCGCAAGTTCCCGGCCATCGTTAAACCGGCCCGGGAGCACTCCAGCTGCGGCCTTTCAAGAGACGCCGTGGTTCTGACCCATGACAATATGCTCCCCCGAATTGCCTATGTTCTAAAAGAATTTCAGCAGCCGGCCATTGTCGAGGATTTCATTGACGGCCGGGAATTCCACGTGTCTCTGTGGGGCAACAAAACCGTGGAGATGCTCCCTCCGGCTGAAATGGATTTTTCCGCCTTTAATGATGTGCAGGATCGCCTGTGCACCTTTGACGCCAAGTACAGGCCCGATTCCCAGGCTTATGAGAAGATCTGCGTAAGGGTACCGGCCTCTCTGTCTGAAACGGAATACAAGGAATTGGAGCAGGTCGCGCAGAGGGCCTATCGGGTGATCGGGTGCCGCGACTACGCCCGGTTCGATATCCGCATGCGCGACGGCGTGTTTTACATCCTCGATGTCAACCCAAACCCGGACATCAGTTCCGATACGAGCATGGCCTTTGCCGCCGAGTTGGCAGGTTACTCCTACGGCGCTATGCTCAGTCAGATGGTCAATTTCGCCGCCCGTCGGCACCCCGTTTTCCACCACTGACGCCTCTTTGCAACGCAAAGACGAGAAGCAAAAAAATATTCATAACAGAAGGTTATGGCTTCTTCGCAATGAAGGTTGAAGATTGCCTTTGGAAGGACTATGTTTTACGCGACGCAAAGAGAGAGAGTTCCGGGACTGTCAAGCATCCTTCCCGGAGTTCTTCAGGAGTTTGGAAATGAAACCTTACGAACAGGGCGCACTGGACGGATTGTGCGCCGTCTACAGCATTGTGAACGCGACCCGCATTGTTTCGGGAGTCGGAGAAGAAGAAGCCAAGGATCTCTTCAAAGAGATCATTCGCTATTTAGAGAGCAGAAAGGACCTTGGAAAACTCCTCATCGGAGGCATTGACCTGCTGACGATCGGGGGCATCCTGGGCGAAGTGGTCGGTGACAGGATCAAGAACCGCTACATGCCCTTCAAACAAAACCCCGACACCCCGCTGGACGAGTTCTGGAATGAAATGATGAATTTTCTGAGCGGAGGGGACCGGAGAGCTATCCTCATCGGAGTCGGCGGCCCCATGTGGGATCATTGGTCGATTGTCGAGTCCATCACGGACAAACAGATCCGTTTCTTTGACTCTTACCGGTTGAAGAGATTGAACCGGAGCCGGTGTGCAACCATGAGAAGCACCTCCTCGAGGCCTCATGTGCTCAGCCCTACGCACACTTACTTTTTCTCGTGACAGTCTGATGAAAAACATCCATCGTCGTGGGGAAGTGACAAGTGACGAGTAACGAGTGACAAGTTCATGTTTTGATCTCGTTACTTGCCCTTCGACTTTGCTCAGGGCCGTGAGCCGGTCGAACGGTTACTCGTCACTCGTCACTGAGAGCGAGGATGGGAGCGCCGGGGAAAAGGCATATCCAATTCGTAACGCGGGCCTTTGCCTACAACCAAAAAGAACAAACCCGAATGTCGAATATCGAACAAGGAATTTCGAATGATGAAGTTAACCCCTCCTGCACTTGCCTTCGGAGTTCGATATTCGTTATTCGATATTCTGCGGTTCGCTTTTTAACTTCTATGCAGCTTGCGTAGAAGTTACAGACTGAGATTCTAAATATCACTCACCCTTGTTGGAGAAGGATAAATGAGCGTTCGGCACGGTTTTGAGAGCCTGTGGGTTCGCGAGATCCCTGAACTGAAAGCCAGGGCAGAGATGTTCCGGCATGTGGGAACAGGAACGGACCTGCTCTCCCTTAGGAATGAAGATGAAAACAAGGTCTTCGGCATCACCTTCCGAACCCCTCCCGCGGATTCAACAGGGATCGCCCATATCCTCGAGCACTCCGTGTTGTGCGGTTCCAGGAAATATCCCGTGAAGGAACCTTTCGTAGAGCTCTTGAAGAGTTCGCTGAAGACCTTCCTGAACGCCATGACCTACCCGGACAAAACCTGCTATCCCGTGGCCAGCCAGAACGTGAAGGACTTTTACAACCTTGTCGATGTTTATCTGGACGCGGTGTTTTATCCCCGCCTCACACCCTTTGTCTTTCAGCAGGAAGGCTGGCATTACGAAGTGGACAGCCCGGCCGACCCGCTCAACTATAAAGGGGTTGTCTTCAATGAGATGAAGGGCGCCTATTCTTCTCCTGACAGCCTTCTTGCGGAATACTCCCAGCAATCCCTCTTTCCCGCCAACCCTTATGGCTTTGACTCAGGCGGAGACCCGAGGGAAATCCCCAATCTGACTTTTGAGCAGTTCAAAGCGTTCCACGAGAAATACTATCACCCGTCCAACGCCCGGGTTTTCTTCTACGGCAATGACGACCCCGAAGAACGCCTGCGTCTTGTGAACGATTACCTCAAGGAGTTCCATCGCCTTCCTGTGGATTCCGCGATTTCTCTTCAGCCCCGATTTCAGGAACCCCGGCGCTTTACCCGGTCCTTCCCGTCCGGGGAGGAATCCTTGAAAGCCATGTTCACCCTGAGCTGGCTGCTGGACGAGACTCACCGCATCGAGCAAAACCTGGGTTTTCACATGCTGGAGTACATGCTGCTGGGGATGCCCGGATCTCCGCTCCGAAAGGCCCTGATGGACTCCAGCCTGGGGGAAGACCTTGCCGGGGTCGGCCTCGGCAGTGAACTGCGCCAGATGTATTTCTCTACGGGCCTCAAAGGCATTGCGCCTGAACGCGCCGACGATGTGGAAGCCCTGATCCTCTCCACCCTCTCCCGCCTTGTCCAAGAGGGCATCCATCCCCACACGGTCGAGGCCGCACAGAATACGATCGAGTTTATCCTGAGGGAAAACAACACAGGGAGTTATCCCCGCGGGCTGGTGCTGATGCTCCGCAGCCTGACCACCTGGCTTTACGATGAGGATCCCCTTGCCCTCGTGGCCTTTGAGGCGCCCTTGGAAGCGCTCAAAAGAACGACGAGTGCCTCTCCTTCTTATTTTGAGAGCCTCATTGACCGATACTTCCTCCACAATGTGCACCGCACCTCCCTGCTCTTGAGACCCGACCCGGACCTGGCCGAAAAACTGGATCGGACCGAAAAGGAAAGGCTCCTCCAGGCGCATTCCTCCATGACTCCTTCCGCTCTTCAGAAGGTTGCGACCGATTCTGCGGCGCTCAAAGCAATTCAGGAAACCCCTGACCCTCCGCAAGCTTTAGCCCTGATCCCCAGCCTCAAGCTTTCGGATCTCGAGCGCATGAATAAAAGCATCCCGCTGACCCTGATCCAGGAAAAGGGATCTGATCTGCTCTACCATGATCTATTCACAAGCGGCATTGTCTACCTGGATATCGGGTTCAACCTCTATGCCCTTCCCCAGAAGGCCCTTGCTTACGTGCCTCTTTTCAGCAGAGCCCTGCTGGAGATGGGCACGGAAGACGAGGATTTTGTGAGCCTCACCCAGAGGATCAGCAGGAAAACAGGAGGGATCCGGCCCTCCCTTTTTGCCTCTTCGGTCAGGGACTCCCGGCAGGGAAGCGCATGGCTTTTCCTGCGCGGCAAGGCCATGTTCAAACAGACGCGCGACCTTCTCGATATTTTCCGCGATGTTCTTCTGAAAGTCCGGCTGGACAACAGGCAACGTTTTCAGCAGATGGTCCTCGAGGCAAAGGCAAGGCTGGAGGAAAACCTTGTTCCCAGCGGCCACCAGGTAGTCGGCACGAGGCTCCGCGCTCTTTTCAGTGAAGCGGATTGGGCAGAGGAGCAGATGAAAGGCATCAGTCAGCTCTTTTTTCTGCGAACCCTGTCAAAGGGTGTCGAAGAAAACTGGGCCGAGGTGCTTCATGCTCTTGAGGAGATCCGCACCCTTCTGATCAATCGGAACGCTCTCCTTGTGAATGCAACGGCAGGAGCCGGCCACTGGGACTCTATCCAGCCCACGGTCAAGGAATTCCTGGGTGCCTTGCCCTCCTTGCCCTTCCAGCGGAAACTCTGGAGCCCGGAGCCGATAGCGGATGCCGAGGGCATGACCCTTCCCGCCCAGGTGAATTACGTAGGCAAAGGCGTCAACCTCTATGCTCAGGGTTACCGCTATCACGGCTCGACCCATGTCATCACCCGCTATCTGCGGAACGCCTGGCTGTGGGAAAAGATTCGCCTTCAGGGAGGCGCCTACGGCGCCTTTTGCTCCTTTGACAAGCACTCGGGGGCTTTGACCTTTGTCTCTTATCGCGACCCGAACCTGCTCAAAACTCTCGAGGCTTTTGACGGCTCCGCGCAATTTCTCAAGGATCTCAAGATCGGAGACGATGAACTCGTCAAAGGCATCATCGGCACCATTGGAGACATTGATCAGTATCAACTGCCCGATGCCAAGGGGTACACCTCCATGGTGCGCCACTTGACGGGCGAAAACGAGGAGCGCCGCCAGAAAATGAGAGACGAGATTCTTGGCGCCACGAAAAAGGACTTCCAATCCTTTGGAGAGACTCTGGAATCCGCCATGCCCCGGGGGGTCGTCAAGGTGCTCGGCTCGGAGACTGCGATCCGGGAGGCTGAGGCAAAAAAACCGGGCTGGCTGAAGCTGGTGAAGGTCTTATAGCCTTATGCGTTTTTTCCCATCTCCTTTTTGCGGGCTTCCTTGATGTCGTCGAGATGGGCCTTGATAATGGGACTCATCTCGGGAGGCTGCCAGTCCGTTTTCTTGGGCTCCTCAGGCCAGGTAAAGGGAAGATGCCAAATCTCTCCGGGCTTCCGGGCCTTCTCAAGAACCTCCAGAACGGCCAGCAGTACCTGCTTCTGGCCCTCCCGATCCCCGGCCTGCCCCACAGGCCTTCCATAGGGATATTCGATGGCTGCCTGCCGTGGAATTCCGACGGCCCCGTGGAATTCGTGGGTCGGTGTGAGGATGAC
>Ga0209450_10000551_pt1 | contig 19029 bp, 37 predicted proteins | sample FrelakmetLWP11LW_FD_187149 | JGI IMG/M metagenome (GOLD analysis project Ga0209450, IMG submission 187149) | Freshwater lake sediment microbial communities from the University of Notre Dame, USA, for methane emissions studies - LWP11 LW (SPAdes)... | ecosystem: Environmental > Aquatic >...
TTTGAAAAAATCAAACTCATATTAAAGTAATATGTTTCAAATAAACCGAAAAGGCGAAATCGACAAAGAAATCCCTTACCTAAAAAAGTTATACCGCAAAGCATCAAAAACCGGAGCCGTACACGAAGCCATACATGATTTGGTATATATAAAGCTCCCCGAATTGGAACGGCTCCGGGAAACGGAAACAAAGTACAAAGAATTGATAGGAATAACAACACAGATAAACGATTTGCAAAATCAGTTAAAACTAAAATTCCCTAACCAATGAAAACAATAAACGGTTATTTAAACAACGAATATCAAAAGGCATTTAAAGAATATTTCGAAAACTTATTAGATGTATTCGACTCCCTTAATACGCTACATTGGAAACGTAAAATACAAATGACATTCAAAACAATTAACGGAACGCATCACATACCGTTCAGGGGTAAAATATTTTATATAAAAATGCCGATATCAAACGGAACCGATAAAATATCACATTCACAACTGCAAGAAATTTTGTTAAATATTCAAACACTAAAACAAATAAAAGCCGACATAACAGACTACAAGAAAGAGCTTAAAGGCATACACCCCCAAACCGTTTTAAATCTTCCTTAATTATACACCGATGAAACCAAACAAAACGAAAAGAACCCTCCCGAAAGATAAGACCGGGATAAAAAAACAACGTGCCGAAAGCAAAAATTATTCACTTAAAAAACAAATCCAATGCAAGCCGTATTAATGTTAATGGCAGCCCTTTTAGTATGGGTTGCAGCCGATTTTAGAAGGTATTCGGACAGCCGTATAAAACCGTTTACAACCGAATTTGTTTTACAGTTCATTATGATCATAAGCGGTTTATTCATGGCGTTTGCAGCCGGTAAATATTTATAGCATGCCGATAAAAGAAAGATACAAACACTTAATAAAACCCGCTTTAATGAGTGAGTATTTAATCCTGTTGGTTGAACTTCATAATACATTCACATTGTTACAGGAAGCAAGAAAGCAATTAAGAGAACAAGAAACAGAAAGCGGCAAACAATGGATAAAAGACATTTATAAAGAATTGCTGACTATTAACGGCAAATTGCTGAACGATTACAACGATGAATATTTAGAACTGACGGAAACAATCGAAGCGGCAGCCCTCAGCACTCAGTATTTGAAAATAGATAGGTTTCTTTCATCCGGTTACTTTTCACAGATAACCCACCGCTTAGGATGCCTAAGAAGGCAAAAAACGCAACTTTTAAAACTATTCACACCAACGACACCCGAATTAACTGAACGAATTTAAACCCCCGACAAAATGAAAAGCCTTTTAATTTCAACAACTCCCGAATTTATTCGAATGTATAAAACAGGCAAAAAGATTGCCGAAATGAGAAAAACAACGCCCTTACAGCCTTTTGAAACGGTTTACATATACAACACCTGGACCGGACAAATAGAATTAAAAGCCGACTGTATAGAGATCAAAAAAACGATTTTAAGCGATTTAGAGCAACGATTATTTAAATACGTGGGTATAGAACCAAAAAAGATAAAAGGTTTCTGTAATAAGAAAGGGGAGGCATATCTATTGATTTTTGGATACGTCAGCATGTTAAAAAACACAATTACATACGATGAAATGACAAAAGCCGGAATAATGCCCCCTCAAAATTATTCTTACTTCAATCCGAACATTTTCACCAACGAAACACAAAATTAAAAGACGCACCTTATTGGTTTATCTTAAGTCCCACAAGTCAGCAAAGGGATTAAGTATAAACCACAATCAAAGGCACAAAAACAAAGGAAAATGACGTAAAACAAAAAACCCTTTTCGATTTTCATCAACACACCCCACAAAATGAAATTACTCCTTAAAATATTAATCCTTTGCATGGCGGAATTTGTAAAAATACCTTCCTATTCGTTAGCCCCTGACAAACTTACTTTGTTTGAAAGGTTAGAATGGCAAGGATATTCCGACAGACAAAAAGAAGCCTTTGAAAATTTACGAAACAATCAAAGCAAATACAACGACATAAGTGATGCCGGCCGAAAGAGGCTATTGAATGCCGTTTCTTATTTGCTTTACATGAGCAAACAAAAAGACATTATAGGAAATCAAAAAACATTCAAACAGATAGGGGATAATGAAATTTTAATTGAAAAGGGAAAAACCAACAAACAAAAAGTAAAATACAACCTCACATTTATAACCCTTACATTATCCGGCACTCAAATACATACAGATACGGAAATAACCGCTAAACTTTTGGGAGGCTTTTTGGATTCGCTCCGTAGAAAGTGGAAAGTTGATAAGTATGTTTGGAAAGCCGAAAAACAAGAAAACGGAAACATTCACTATCACATCTTAACGGACCGGTTTATACATTGGAAAGAAGTCCGGGACGTATGGAATAGAATACAAAATAATTTGGGTTATGTAGACCAATATTCTAAAAACATGAAAGAGTTTTTTAAAGACGGTTTCAAAATGTCAAATAACCCGAAAGACAAGCGGACAAAAGAAAAACAATACAAAGCGTATTTGGACGGTAAAAAAAACGGATTTACAGACCCGAACAGCACCGACATACACGCACTTTATAAAGTGAAAAACATTCCGGCATACATAGCAAAATACATATCGAAAGCGATCACTAAAACCGAAAGAACAAATCAAATTGATTACTTAATGAATGAGATTGAATTTTTAACAATTTCATTGAAAGATACCACGGACAAAATGGAAGCATCCCCCAAAATGAGCCGTCAGTATTTAGACTTTGCGCAACTCATTTGTGAAATAGAACAACAGATTAAAGACAATGAAGAAAAACTAACGGAGTTGAAAAACAAAGGAGTTACCGGCCGTATTTGGGGACAAAGCCAAAGTTTAAGCAAAATAAAACCGTTTTCAGAAGTTGAAAGTTTCAAAAACATACCGGACATTGAAACCGTTGATAAAATTGCACGATATAAGCATATTATTGATTTAGGAAACGAAAACGTAATAACTACCTATTTTTTTGACATTACAAAAACTCCACGCTTAAAAGAGATATTAGACCGGCATATTAAAAAATCTTTAGAAGGTCCGGACCTGTTTACAAATATGGATTTTTCAAGCGCTTATAATAATTTTTCCAATGCTTAACAATTATAGACATAACGATATAGTATTAAACTTTTACCGTTCCACGGCTTACCGGTTGGATATGGAAAACATTAAACATTTGAAAGATTTAAGCCGGTGCCGGTTGGCAAACTTCAACGAAATAGAACTTTTTGAAAAATTGGAAAAAACGCAAAAAATCATTTATCTGAAAGATTTAAACATTAATGATAAATGGAATAAAGGCAATAAAATAGAAATAACACTGACGGACCGGTTAATGAGAAATTTAATTGACATATCAAAAGAAACCGGGGAGCGCTCCCCGGATAGATTAATCAATTACTATTTTTCAAAATTCACACCAGATCCGGAAAATATAAAAGACTTAAAAAACAGCAATACAGAGTTAAAAGCACGGTTAAAAGAAATTAAAAAATTCATTAATTCAATCAAAATATGATAATTAAAAGAATGGGGAATAAATCAAAAATAGCTTCAGATATTTATAAACACTTTCCAAAACATAAAATTTACATAGAGTTGTTTTTTGGTGCTGGAGGAATGTTCTTTAATAAACCGAAAGCAACATACAATTATTTAAATGATATAGATAATAATATTATTACTGTTTTTGATTGCATAGAAAAAAAACAAAATGAACTTATTGATTATATTATTAAAATGCCGTTACACAAAGAATTTATTGAAAGAATTAAAAAACAAAAAAACGAAACGGATATCGTAAAAAAAACAGCTAATTTTTTATATCTATCAAATTTCACTCTTTATTCAAAAGGAAATACTTTAAAAATAGAAAGTACAAACGCAAAAGAAATACTGATTGAAAACATAAAAAAATATCAAAAAGAAATCTCGAATGTTCTTTTCTCTAATACAGATTTTAGAAATGTTTTACAAATGTATAGTTTTAAAAAAGATGAAAAAAAACAAGCCTTTATTTATGCAGACCCTCCGTATTTAGATACTGATTATAGATTAAGTTACGGATGGACAAAAAAAAGTTTTATAGATCTTTTGGATTATTTACAAGAACAAAATATAAAATACGCAATTAGTGAATTTAACAATGAATTTGTAATTTCTGAATGTAATAAAAGAAATTTAAATCTTATTGAGATAGGTACCCGTGTAAATATTAAGAATAGAAAAACAGAAATACTAATAACAAATTATCCAATAATAAATAAACTTTTTGATAATTAAAAATGACAATTCCAAACCCTAAACAATACATCGGAGAAACATTCCAATACATCGGCACAAAGCACCGGTTTAAATTATTGGAGGTATCGGAAAACGGTTTTACATTCAGATTTAATAAAAATTATTGGTGTACAGATAGCATATTCAAAAATTATCTTATAAGAGTAAAAACGGGAAAGCCTATGTTTATTGAACTTTTACAAACTAAAATTAACTTTTAAATTTATAGATATGGAATTTACAATCGTTACAAACAGAGAAACAGCAAACCAAATTAAACAACAATGTTTTTATGATGAAAGGTTAAAACACGAACGTACTTATGTACTTGGTGAAATTAAACACAATGACGGATTTTCAGAAGTACAAATAAAAGCCAAAAACGGAATATATATAAACCCTTCAGATATATTTTTTCTTGGTCATTTTTCGGCAAGTCTTAACGGTTAATTTTAAAAACATGAACGGAGGTATCACATTCAGGGGAGCAATTGAAGCTAATAAAAGGTATATAATTTCTACACTTGAACGAAATGGAGAAATGTTTACCAACGATATATTTAACAATTATGCTGGAGAAAAAGAAAAAAGAGCAGTCAGAACAGCATTAAACGAATTGAGAAAAGAAGGTAAAGTAACAACAGATGACCACGTTTACATGTGGCAGGGTAAAAAGTGGAAGTTGTCTTTAAATGCCCTATAACACAAAAATAAAAGCATGTTTTAATGGCTTTTATTGATTGTTAAAAATTGTCAGATTAACAAACACATAAAATTTAACATAATGAAAATAATTAAAAGTAAACGGTTTATAAAATTTGTTAAATCAATAGTTTATATTCTAAATTTGAATAGTTTATTTTCAATCAGTTTTAACTACCCATACACAAAAAGAACGATAACCGTAAATTTAAAGCGGTTTAACATTCGGTACGAGTTTAAGTTATAGGTTTTAGTCTTATAATTAATATTCCGATCAACGGAATTAAATCCCCTAATTATTCTCACTTTCTTATCTATTTAACATAATATTATTTTGACTATGCAAAGAATCTTTAAAATATTAGTTTTCCATGTAGAAAACGACCGTAAGCCGATCAAAGAATTTAAAAGCCGGGTTGCTCCAGAAATAGGGGACGACATTCGCATAAATCCCGAAATCATTCTAAATATATCACATCGGGAATTTAATTCCGACAAACCGGAAGAAATTAAGGTTTTCGGATATTCAGACAGATATTAATATAAAATTTAGATACATGAAAATATTTATTAATTATTCCATATTGCCGAAATTTCCATATAAAAATAAATTGAAAGTAAAATCATACGGTTTCTATTGTTTCAATCACATTGAAATTTTAGGAATTAAAAGAGTATTTATAGAAAGAAAGTATAGATACTATGTTTATATTTTTTTCATTGGTATAGCTTTTTATCCTGTTAATCCTAAAAAAATATAGACTATGATGACTTTTAAACCAAATCAATCATATAAAGCTCATTTATTTTTTAGTTGTTGTAATCCTGTTAAAGTTCATATCATGTATGTTTTACCTTCATTCTATGAAGATCAAAAAATTATAATTTATAGATATTGGAGCAAACATAGAAAGCTTTGGATTGAAACCATGTGTTTTGATCATGAAATGGAAACGTATATCTTTTACAGTAAAAAATAAATTTACAAAATTCCGTTTACCGTGATTATTTAAGCGCATAGCAAATTTATTTTGAATTGACAGCCGGGTACTAACCCGGCTTTTTTAATTTGTTACGGAGGCAAAAAACAGACAAAAAAACTATTTTAAATTAATTTATAAAGGCTAAAAAGATATTGTTAAAAATTCGCTATGAAAAAGCAAAGGTTTTATAAACGGTTTTCATAGGTTTTTAAAACGTTGTTCAAAGGATTTTTTAACAACTAAAATTTTTAGCATGTACACTAAATTAATAAAAGAATGTGAACGCCAAATCAACACGTATCCCGGGCAGGTTCCCACAGATGAAAAGTTTTTAAAATTCGCTTATCATTTTCTTTGCAAAGCCGAAAAGGTAAAGCCCGGCAAAATTTATTATTTCGACCGAAGAAAACACACCGGGAAACATTTTAAAGAATTTAAGGGAGGCGTTTGTTTGGAGCGTATAAGTCCGCTATTCGGAATTCGGAGATATAGGATTTATATTGAAAGGGATAATCTTTGGCTGCTATACTTGATTCATGAGTTTACACATCAACTTTTGATGAAAGAACAACACTATTACGGACACGGTAAATTATTCCGTAAACTTCATGAAGCGTTTACAAATCTTTACTTCATGCCGATTTTTTACCTATTCGATAAAACTTTAAAATAATGATCGAAAAGGAAACATATAATTTTAGAATCGTTTCATTCCCGTTAAGTGAATTATGTGATAATTTTATACGTATTTCATCTAAAAACGTTTACGGCATTGAAAAGCGTTTATTATTTTCAAAACATTACGCCCTTATCCGTTTCAATAACGGATTAACAGCAATAGAAGATAAACAAAAGGCATTTGTTGTTTACGAGGCAATATTAAACAGCTCATTCCTTATCCGTTTCTTTATTCGTTTGTCAAAACAACCGATACCTATTAAAAACCTTTAAATTTTAAATATGGAACATTGCACACCGTCAGAATTGATGAAAATCGAAATTATAAAGAAAAGATTTAAACGCCCTCAGGAAATCGGAGCTTTTATAAAAATATTTAGGGATAAGATCAATCATTATTATGATAGTCAAACCTCACATATACCAAAGGATTCATTTGTATTGTTCATTGAACACATAGAAAAATTCAAACCACCTAAACCACATAAACCGAATGTGAGTTAAAAAAAACCGGTTTATAATTGTTACCTCTAATTGTTAGAAATAAATAACATTTTATTATGAAATTAATCGGCTTGGCAATACTTGGTTTTTTAGGCTACAAGGCTTTAAATATCGGAAAAACGGCAATCACAGCCGACAGTTTAAATTTTAAGCCCTCAGGGTTCAAGTTTACCGGCATAAACAAAGGAGCCTTAAATTTCAATTTGTTCTTTGACATTGTAAATCCCACACAAAACAATATGACTGTAAATTTTTTGTTTTGCGACCTGTTTTTTAAAGACGGAAATTTATTAACATCAATAAACCTCCCCGATTACAATCAATCAATTTCAAAAGCTCAGGTTTCAACCTTAACCGTTCCGGTTAAATTATTCTTAACCGATATTTTGTTTAACGTTGGTCCGGTATGGAAAGAAATAAAAGCCGGAAAGATGCCAACCGAATTACAGGCAAAAGGTTATATCAGGGTTAATAAAATCACGGTGCAATTTGATGAACCGATAAAACTCGCTTAAATATGAGTTTGGGAAAGGTTTATATGAGAATGGAGTTTAACAACAATAAAGATTTATTAAATTTTTTGGTAGATCAAAAGAAAGCAAGCGAAAAGAAAAAAGAATCGGAACCGGTAAAAAAAGAAAAGGATTTTTTCGAAGAATTGCAAAAAATAAGAAACCAAAAAACAAAAGGTAAAAAACCAATATTGACAGAAGCCGAAAGAATAGAAGCTGATCAGATCATTCAAGAAAGAGAAAACGAGGCTTTAAGAGAATTAGGAATAAATGGAATTATGACAGAAACATACGACATAAACCAATTAAGAGCAATTTACCCGAAAGCGGCAAACACAACGATAACAATCGGAAACGGAGGTTTATCGGATACCATAAACGCCATTCTTAAAACAATCAATTACAATTATAAAAAAATGCTGCCTTTAGCCGAAAAGTTACAGGCCGACACATTGGAACAAACAGCCTTTAATATTTGGCACTTTCTCAAAACGCAAACCGAATATCAAAAAGATAAAGCATTTGTTGAAGAGCTCAGAACACCGCAACGATTGATTGCAGATGCAAAAGGCGATTGTGATGATTATTCGATATTTGCGGCCTCGATATTAAAAGCCCTTGGTTACAATCCATATTTATACATCGTTGCATTTAACAATTCCGATGCATACGCTCACATTTACGCCGGTGTTGAAAATATTGTTTTAGACGGTGTAATGAATGAATTCGACACCCACCCGGAAGGAATTACAAAAACCATGATCGTAAATTTAAACGGACAACGAAAAGAATTTTTTCGAAGTCCTAAACTCATAAATATTACCTCTATGCTTTTACAACAATTAAGCGGTTTACCATATGCCGAACAAACAAACATAATAGACTTAGAACTTGAAAGACTTTCAGGTTTAAGCGACTTAAACGAAATTGAAACCGAAGATTTACAAAAGGTACGCACTTTAAAACTTTTGGAAGGTGACGGCCTCCGACAATTCTTATCTGAATTGATGCCGATTGCCGGCATTGATGAAGATTTTAATATAGTTGTTTACGATGAAGAAACCGCAAACGAAATCGACAATTTATATGATGAATTTGAAAGTTTGTCAGGGTTGGGGGATATTGACGGCCTTGGAAAATTGTTTGACAAATTGAAAGCAACCGTTAAAAAAGTAAACACCAAAATCAAGGAAAAAATTAAAAAAGATTTTGAAAAGTTTAAAGTGGTAGCCAAAAAAGTAAGCACGGCAGTTAAAAAAGTAAGCTTTGCCCCGGCACGTGGAGCGTTTTTATTGTTGCTTAAAATGAATCTATTCGGATGGGCGTCTCGTTTATGGCTGTCTTATTTACCGGATGCCAAAGTAAAAGAATTCGGAATGAATCCCGTAGCTTTTAAAAAGTTGGTAGAGTTCCGTAAAAAGTTTGAAGACTTTTGGGAAAAAGGAGGAGGCGATAAAAAAGCAATTTTTGCAGCCGTTTCAGGCAGAGGACAAAAGAAAGCCGGCAAACAAATTGAAAAATTAAGCGGCCTCGGAGTAGTGACGGCAGCCGTTGCCGGTGGTTCCGTTGCAGTTGCAAGCCCTTTCTTGGTATTTTTAAAAAGTATTTGGGGAGGCGTTAAAAGCATCTTTAAAAACCTTTTCAAAAAGGGAGGTTTAAAAGAAGGAGCCGGACAAATAAAAGATGCAATCGTAGAATATAGAGAAGCCGTTAAAGATACCGATACCGAACAAGACGAATTATTACAAAAAGCATATGCTGACGGAGGCAAAACATTTGACCCGGCACAAACAGAAACAGAAACCGACCCCACAAAAACAAGTTTAATTATACCGGCTATTGCAGCCGTCATTTTATTAAGTCTATTCTAAATAATAACAAACATGAAACAAAAAGGAAATTTATTCAAATCAATGAAAGAGGTCAAGAAAACCGTAAAGGAAGACCTTTTTGAAGTTGGAGCTGCATTAGTTGGAGGCATTGTGGGCGATATTGCCTATACAAAAGGAAAAGAACAGCTCCCGGAAAATTACAGGAAATATACAGGCGCAGCCGTTGGATTAGCCGGCGCAGGGTTGGCCGTATTTTCTAAAAATTCGAAAATGAAAGCCGGTGCATTCGGAATGATCGGAAGCGCATCGACAAACATTTTAAACGACTTGGCTCCCGAAATGAGCGCAAAGATCGGATTAAGCGGATTAGCGGACACCACAGGAACGGAAACCGAAACACCCGGATTTTCAGACCTTGAAAAAGATATGTTAAAAACATACATGGCAGAAGCTGAAAAAGTAGAAACCGAAACAACGGATTTAATCCCCGGCGTTCAAGAATAACAAAACAAAAGTTAAAGTATAACAAAACAAAACCGAATTATTAATTTTTAAATTTTATAACGATGAAAAAGATCATTCTTTATTTATTTGCTTTTATAGCAGTTTTTTCTCATAATTTGACAGCCTCCGTTACCGGCGCAAATTATACCGACATGGACAATCTTTTAGGGATTGCAGACGATTATGAAGACCCGGCAAGTACATTGATGGGCGTTGTTCAAATGCTAAAACAACCGGCAGTAGATGCTAAAAAGGTATTGACAGCAGTACAGGCAGCACAAAGTAATATTAACGCCAAAGAACAAAGAGAAAACCTTTACAGTTCAGTAACGGCACGACAACGATTTATTGTAGGTAAAAAAGCAGAATTGACACCACAAGGAAAACAATTATTGAATACCAAAGGACAAGGTGAATTTAAAGAAGGTATTATATATTTCCTTCATGAGTTTGCAGCCGCAATGACAGGCAATAATTTGATTATCCGTTCAGGTGATGCAGTTGACACAGGCTTTAGTAATTTATTGCAAAACGGTCAAGTACCCTCCGAAAAATCAATGGCTATTGACTTTATTGCAGTAGATCATATCGCAAATGCAGTTGCAGGAACTTTCTTATTCAATGCTCCAAATGATTTAACCACAGCCGCAGTTATGGCACAAGGTGCAGACTTTGAAATCAGGGTTGACGGAGTTACCGTAGTGGTTATTCCCGGACATTTGTTTAAGGAAAACAGAATTACAAAAGGCATTCAGGCACGTACCGGAGTTATCGGAAACGGTTACAATTTGGAAAAACCTATTTTGATAAAAGGCGGCTCTATCATTCAAGCATCAATCAACTATCCTAACGGTATCACCGAAGCGTTACCGGGTGCAGGGGGGTCAAACGTTTTCAGAATAACAATGCTTGGAACCGAATTGGCAAACAGATCATAAACAAGCGTATCAAATTTTTAAAAGCCGTTTCAAACGGAACGGCTTTTATTTTTATCAATTATTATTTTAAACTTTTCAATTTTTACAATTATGGAAAAAATGGATGCTTATAAAGCAATAAAAAATTATACCGATGATATTTTTATACAAACAGAAACGATTACCACAGGTGTAGAAATTGGAAAATATCCTGTTCAATTAAATGCAAATTACAAATATTGCATAGGTGTAATAATTGACGATTCAGTAAATCAAGCTGCTATTTTTGGAATTATTGATAAAGGAAAATTTATTGTGGATGAGGCACACGTTAGATTTTTAAGAATAACCTCCAATAATTCCGGGTTATGCCCGACTCCTTGTTATACCGTTGCAGACGGAACACAAAAGATGGTTTATTTGAATAAAAACGGACAAGTTGTAGCATCAATAAAAGTTTATTTCATTTTGTCAAACAATGAATTGATAAATTACAAAAAAATAAATTTAACATACGATCAAGTGCCGACAATAATCGGAACATCAACAGGCACTTTATTTTTAAATCGAAAATTCAATGCGTTAAAAGGCGTTTACGTTCAACCAATTGCCGGAACATTAACAAATATTACCTTAAGAGCCGGGAATAAAACATTAGTTGAAAATATAGATGCATCTCAATTTACTTTAGGAGGTGCTCCCATAGGAAAGAATGTAATCCCTATTTATACGGAAATTCAAAATATTGATTACGAAATAACAAACACAGCCGTAAATCGTGCATATTTTATATTTTTATACGAATAACCATGTTTCAAGCCCTGTTAAATAACGAAATAGCAAAGTTAAGAGCCGAAAAAAAACCTTTTGAGTTGGAATATGGTTTTTATCAGTTATCCGAATTCTCGGAGGCAGCCGGAGCGCAAAATATTATTCCGTTGGGTGAAAGCATTCTTATTGTCAAAAAAATATCCGTTGCCGGCACCATTGCACCTAACACATGGACAGCGGCCTCTACTTTCTTTCAATTAATTTCAAAGTATGAAAACATAAATTATCAAAACTTTGATTTTTATCTATACGACAGCACCGCTCAAATTTGGAGCGATTTACCGTCAATTCACAAAGTACAGTTATTGATACGTTACGACCTTACCACCTTTATAGAACCGTTGGCTGCAAACATAGATCGTGCAACTCTTGAATATGTCAAATTAACACCCCGATAAAATGATGAACTTACAACAAATAAACGAACTTATCCAGACGCAAAAAAGACCGTATTTGCAGTTAAAAATTAAAGACGGTTTAAACCATATAAACGCCGGGGCGTATAACTGCGAAAATTTGGAAGATGAAGCCGACAACGAAGATAAGGTAAACAATTCAATTACATGGCTCAATCATTTTGTAACATTATTTCCTAACAACACTGTTTTTTATGTGTACTGCAAAGCATCAAAAAACGCAAATCAAAGTGGAATATCCGGGCCTTTTGAATTCAGAGTATCAACACCCGAACCGGAACAACAAACTAATAATATGAACGGTTTAAGCGGCTTTAATGGTACTCCCCCCGGATACGTTCACGAAAGCGAGGTAAAAGCAAAACTATTGGAGCAACAACTCGATTTTGAAAGGCGTATGTTTCAAAAAGATTTTGACCAGATGAAAACGGAATTTAACGAAAAGTTAGAACAAGTTGCAGAAAGTACAAAAGAATACAACCCTGAAAAATTAACAGGCTTAGCCAATGCAATTGCCGGACTATTGGGAAAGAAACCCTCCGACAATTTAGGAAACGTAAAAGACGAACCGACCATTAAAGAAATTGCAGCCCGGGAGTTTGCAGAGTTGTTGGTTGAAAAATTTCCTTTGCATGAAATCGAACGGTTAAAACAAACCATGTTAAACCCTAGACAAGAAAAAAACGAAAACCCCGAAACAAATGAATAAAGATGAAATTTTAAAAGCGTTGGAATACAAAAGCATTGAAGAGCTCGAGGCACTTTATAAAATTGCCGCTCAGTTTAAAAAAGAAGAATTGGTAAAAATTCCAAAGGCTTTAAGTCAATACAAAAGTTTAATTATTAAATATATATAACATGACCTTAAAAAAAATTAAAAAACCGACTTTAAAAAAATATCCTTCAAAGCCAAAAAAAGGAAAGGGAGGTATTAAAACTCAAAAGCAATTGGAAGCATGGGAAAACAAAGTAAAAGTTTATTCCGACAAATGCAAGGAAATTGATAAGGAAAACGGCAAAAAAACAAGCGAATACAATAAAAAGGTTTCAGAAGTGGAACGCTTTAAAGCATCCGTTATAAAAGAAAAGGCCGCTTTTAAATCACGTTTGGAAAAGGCAAACAAAGCATTGACCAGAAAATAATTTTTGTCAGGGGTGATGAAAAAGGCACTTCCTAAATCTTAGGAGTGCCTTATCTTTAAATTTAAAAACTTGCAATATGTTAAGCCGAAATTATTCCAGAAACGATTTTTCTCAATATATTTTACCTATTGGTATCATTGCAGTTGCTTATTATGGATTGAACAAACTTTTTAAAAGCGAAAGCGGAAAAAATCAATCACAGGAAAGTCAGGATGAAACCGTAGATAAAATAAAAAAAGAAGTAAACAAGAAAAATTTAACTCAATCGGATGCGTGGTTTTCACAAACAGCCGATTTTTTACAGGATAATCTTGTAAAAACTTGGAAAAATTGGGAACCTGCACGGGACTGTTTACAAAAAATTTACGGATTAAAAAATCCGGATGATTGGAAATATCTTATTACAGTTTTCGAAGTGAGAAAACCTCGAAGTTTAACAAATACCTTTCAAGGGGGAAACCTTCAAAGTTGGTTGAGATATTTTATGGAGGATGTCTATTATAGGGATAAGAACGGAGAAAAGTGGAAAGAAGCCCGTTACATCGACATTTTAAATACGTATCTTAAATATATCAAAGCGCAACCGATATAATGAAATACAAATCATTATTAATATTAGCTGCAGCCGGTTTATTGTTAATGTCAAGATCAAAAAAAACAGGTTTAAAACGTATGGAAAAAATAAGCGAACATATTACATATGATGAAGCCACCCGAAGCGCAACGGCTCAAAGATACGGCTTAGACAATACGCCGACACCTGAACACCTTCAAAACATGATAAAGTTGGCATTTAATGTTTTCGAACCTTTACGGACTCATTTTGGAAAACCTATAAAAATTGAATCGTTTTACAGGTCAAAACTTGTAAATGCAAAAACACCAAAGGCAAGCAGTAACAGTCAGCACATGACAGGACAAGCCATTGACATAGATAACGATTACGGAGGCTTTACAAATGCCGAACTGTTTTTTTACATTCTCAAAAATTTGCCCTTTGATCAGTTGATTTGGGAATTCGGAACCGACAAAGAACCGGCTTGGGTTCATGTTTCTTATGTAGGACCGGGCGCAAACCGTAAAAAAATAACAAAAGCATATGTAAAAAACGGAGAGCCGGAATACATGGATTTTAATTTGAATAATTACAAACAATATATTTAAAGAATGATTTTAACGATTTTAACATCATATATTTTACAAATAGACCCGACAGAGGCCGTTAAAACAATTTCAACGGATTCTATTTGGGGAGCCTTGTTTATTTTGGTCACATCGCTTTTAGTGGGTACTGTTATATATGTAAAAAAAAGCACACAAAAACAAATAAACGATTTAAGGACGGACATACAAAGCAAAGAACAAGAAAACAAAGGTTTAAGGACTGAGTTTGTAGATTATTTAAAAACGCAAAATCAAGAAAACATCAATATCATAAAAACATTTACCGGAAGCATTGATGCATTCCGATTGGTAACAGAAAAGATTTTAATACGATAACCTAAATTTTACGACAATGGCAGACACAAAATTCGTATTCGGAAAAATCAACATAGCAGAAACATTGATACAAGACTATTTTGATTTATTTTATGAACTTGAAAGCATAAGCATAACAAACGGGAATATTTTTGCATCCCTCCAATTAAGCGACACACCCGGAACCACCGTAAAAACAGCAAAACTCATATATGCACCAAAAGCAATCGCAAACGCTCAAATAGAATCCAATTATGCATTGGGTTACTCATTGATATATGCGCAACCGGTAGGCAATTTGATTTTCGCTTATATGGTTTTAAATGGAGTAGTAATGAAACATTATTCCGTAATAAGTCAAAGCGGAATAAACGCACCTGTTTTAGTTGTGCAAAAAAACACGTTAAGGATGGATTTAACGTCAAATTATGATGCAGTAGGAAATTATCATCTTTCATCTCCGACTGATATTTTTACAGCAAATAAAACACTTGTTAATTTTAGCAATTGTACAAACACAGTAGATGGTTTAATTACACTTGGAGCCATAGGAACAACAGAAATTTATCTAAATACAGCAATAGCGGGTGTAGATACAGACGGCATTATAAAGAAAATGCCTTTAAAAATCGAAGTTTATCCATAAAAACAATTATCGAATATTACGAATATTTTAAACTGAATAAAACACAATGGCAAACACTGTATTATTACGCAAACCCTTAAATATTGCACAGGATGCAATTCAGGATTATTTCGATTTATTCTATGAAATGAATTCAATTGAAATAAATAACAAATTTGTAACGGCCTCTTTAGAACTGAGCGACACGCCCATAACCAACACAAAAACAATACGGCTTGTTTACGCACAAGAAGCAATTGCAACGGCACAAATAGAAGCATACATCGTGTTAGGTTACACATTGATTAAAACACAATCGACAGGTAATATGATTTTTGCGGTTTTAACCATTAACGGAACGGTAAAGGTTTTTAAATGTTTAATTTCACAAAGCGGAATATTAGCACCGACTTTTAATGTATTAAAAAACACGACTAACAAAAATGGTATTAATTCTTATAATGCTATGGGGAGTTATTTCTCAGACTTTGATATAGATTATGATCCTACAAAAATATATATACATCAAAATCAAGTAATGGTTTATGACCCTAACGGATTTGGAATCTCTTATATGTTACAAGACAATAATGGGAAAGTAAGGTTTCTCATAACTTCTCATGATTCAACAGTACCAGCTGACGGTATGATGGCTAATGAGGAATTTTGTTTTGAAGTTTATCCATAAAAAACCAACACAATGGCCGACAATTATTTTATACTGATTCTTTTGATTGTTATCGTTTTTATTAAAGCGGCAGCAGACGGATATAACTATAAATACAATACAGCCGAAAATGAAAAGGATAAAACCTTTTACGGAATAGTATATCATATTTTTGGATTGTTATTGATTGCTCATTGTTTACTCTTTGTATTTTTCGGTTTAAACATTACAAACTTCTTTATATTGGTTTCCGGCTTTGCGCTTATCTATTTTGGGATATTCGATGCAATTTATAACAGGATAACCGGGAGGCCTTTGTTATACATAGGAAAAACCGATATAATCGACATGTTTTTAAGCCGGGTATTTGCAAAGCCTTTTTTAAAGTGGGTTTTATTTTGCATCCGTTGGTTATGCTTAGGGATAGGAATGTATTTAATTATTGACGTACTAAAATTTTAACACATGAAACCTATTTTCATATTTGCAGGGGGATTGATAGCCGGGAAATTTATTTTCGGACAAAAGAAAGAAATCGTAAACGGATTAAGAGGTTTAAGCGGTTGGCTTAACGATGCAAGGGATTTAAAAGAACTGAGGGAAATGTATTACAACTTGGTTAAGGAATACCACCCCGACAGAAACGCAACCAAAAGCGAAGCCGAAATTTTACGGTATAACGAAATAATGAAAGAGATAAACAACGAATATGAAAATTTTTCAAAGAAGTTACCGAAAGAAAGAGGCGTAAATTTTGAAGATCGGGAAGATCAGGAAAGAGAGCAACACATTTCAGATGTTTACCGGGAAATTGTAAACAGTTTGCTGCAGTACGATTTAATCAAAATCGAATTAATCGGGACATGGATATGGATAAGCGGAAACACTTATCAAATACGGAACGAATTGAAAGCAGCCGGTTTTTTATTTTCAGGTTCCAAAAAAATGTGGTATTGGAGGCCGGAAGATCAAAAGAATTATAAAAGCAGGGGAGGGCAGGATATCGACTTTATCCGGGCAAAGTATGGAAGTATGACCATTGACAGGGAGCGAAAAGACACAAAAGCCTTAAGCGGTTCATTGGATATGAGTTTATTAAACATTTTGAACGCTTTGCAGTTATTAATCACAAAATAAAACATCTGGAGCATTTTTTCATAATTTGAGTTTTTAGTTAAACAGCAGTAACCCGGGAAACAATCGCCCGGGTTTTTTATTTGTTCTTTCCTTTCAATAATTCGATTATTTGTTCTTTGTCTTTTATAGTAGCTTTTAAAAGTTCATTTTCATTTTGCAAGTCAGTAAGTCTTAAATTATACAATTCGGCACTTTCATTTACTGAAAAATTACTTTCATTATTTTGATATTGTTCATTTATAAAGAAAAATGAAGGTTCGACTTTTAAATACTTTGATATTTCAATTAACGTACTAATTTTTAGACTATCATTCTTTATATCATATGAATAACCTTGTTCAGTCATTCCGATATCGTTCACAAATTTTTTAATGTTAATATTCTTGATTCTTAAAATTTTTTTAATTTTTAAGTCTATGCTTAACATTGTGTTATGTATCATATGAAAGTATTTTACTTTAATTTAATGAAAATAATTTTGTTTTTAATATTAATCGGCTTACATTTGTTCAGAAATGTACAACATAAAAAAACTAAAGTCAATAAAAAACAAAATTATTTTAATCAAACAAATACAGATATGATGAACAACACCCCGCCAACAGCTCCCGAAAAAACCTTACAGGAAATGACATTTCAAGAATATTGGGATTTTTTGAAAGATTTTGATTTTCAGGAATACAAAGAATTTAAAAAAAGCATTTGCATTTTATTAGGAATACAGGATTCCGAATTAAGAAGGAGGGTAAGAAAAACGACAAATGTAAGCAATGCCGAAAAGTTGGTAATTGCCTCTTGGATTAGCGACCGGGAAAACAACCCGGCAATAACAACCGAAACCCTTTTCTCATAAACCTAATTCAATCCGCAATGATTGCAACCGTAAACCCTCAAACCCTGCAAGCTCAAATTAAATTATACTTTGAGCAAACAAAAAAACGCCTGCCTAAAGATAAGGCCGCCATGGATGAACTCACAGGATTTGCCTCTTTTATCGTTACCGAAAATCAAAAGGACATTCAGGATTTTATTGACAGTGCAATAAACCGTATAATCGACAAACAACGCACCCCGAATATTAATGAAGTATATGTAAACCGCTCCACAGGTCAAAAGTTTGTAATTGATTATAAAAAACAAATAGAAGTACAAAAGGACCGGGAGCAATATTTTTTTGTATGCAAGGCTCCGCACTTGGATAACGATTTTTCATACAACTGCAAAAACCCCCTTTGTAAATGTAATACAGTTGAATTTTTACAAATAGACTAAACATGTATATGAACCTTAACCCAAATAAAATGAACTCACCAATTGACTTTTGGAAAATAGTTGTTATCGGTATAGGCATATTTGCCTCGATACACTTTATTAAAACGAATTACGACAAAAAGCAGACATTAACCCGGGAAGAGTTCCGTACTTATGAAATTGCTTTTAATGCCGAAATCGACACGCTGAATTTTAAGATCGACAAAGCGAACGCAAAATTAGACACGGTACTTATCGACATTGACACCCTCAAAAATTATGATCAAAAACTATTAAAAGACAATCAACTCATTTATTACAACCTCGACAGCCTTAAAAAAGGTCAAATTATCATTTACCGGGAAATACGCAAAAGCGACCTGAACGATAAATCATTTTTTGAAAAAATCAAACTCATATTAAAGTAATATGTTTCAAATAAACCGAAAAGGCGAAATCGACAAAGAAATCCCTTACCTAAAAAAGTTATACCGCAAAGCATCAAAAACCGGAGC
>Ga0209450_10000552_pt1 | contig 18991 bp, 22 predicted proteins | sample FrelakmetLWP11LW_FD_187149 | JGI IMG/M metagenome (GOLD analysis project Ga0209450, IMG submission 187149) | Freshwater lake sediment microbial communities from the University of Notre Dame, USA, for methane emissions studies - LWP11 LW (SPAdes)... | ecosystem: Environmental > Aquatic >...
CCGATCTGCTGCCCACATCGTCATCGGCAGCGAACAGGCCGTCAAAGGCATCATCGACGTCCGCCAGAAGAAGATCGAATCCATGGCGAAGAATACGAATATGGCGGCCATCCTGAAGAAGGTCGACAAGTCCGGCATCGCCTGGGGGGCCTTTGCCGTCCCCCAGGACCTGCTCAAGAAGGGCATCGAAAGCCAGCCTCAGCTCAAGGTCCTCGAAGGCGTCACCGCCCTGACCATGGCCTTCGATTACCGGCTGGCCACGCTCGTCGCCGATATCCGGACGGTCGGCGGCACCAAAGAGCAGAACGCGAACCTGGCGTCGACCCTCAACGGCTTCAAGAGCCTCGGCGCCATGTTCGCGGCCCAGGAGCCGGTCGTCGGCGAAGCCCTGAACGGCATCGAGATCAGCTCGGGCCAGGACTACACGCGCCTGGCCGTCAACCTGTCCCAGGAGATCATCGACAAGCTCGGCACGTTCGCCCAGTCCATGGCCGGCGATTTGGTCAAGCCCAAGAAGGAAGCGGTCCCGGAAGAGAAGAAGTAGGGGCCGCCCCGGCCTAATCTTCCGGCAGGAATTCTTTCGCCCGAAAGATCCCGCAGGCCAGGGCGAGGAAGACGGCGGCGATCACGACGAGAGCGATAGCCGCCAGCAGGGGCGGCGTGGGCTCCAGGCGGAAGAGAAGGAGAGCGACGCCTCTCCCCCCTCCGCCCGTGACGGGGCGGTAGGGCAACAGCGATTTCAGGTAGTGGACGATGGAGAACTTCTGCGTCGAGCCCGGGAAATACTGGATGACGGTCTCCCAGCCGAAGCCGAAGACGAGCCCCAGGATGATGGCCCGCTTGAGGACCGTCCCGAGGAAGGCGAAGAAAGCGGTGTAGGCGAGGATGCCGAGGCCGAGGACGCCCAGCGATTTCAGGAATGTGACGTAGAGGGCCGGGTCGCCGAGGCGGGCCGTGTTGAGAAGGAAGAAGGACGCCGTCAGGCCGATGGCCGTCATGGCGAACATCAAGGCCGCGTAAGCGGCGTACTTGCCGAGGACGATCGCCGTCTTGGCCACGGGCCGGGTCAGGAGATAGGAGAGCGTCCGGTTCTCGACCTCCTCGGCCGTGACCGACGTCCCGTAGAAAAGCGACAGGACGACGATGTAGATCTGCAGGAAGAACACCATCAGGATCTCGCTGAAGACGGCGGCGATGTCGCCCTCCCGCCCGCGGAGGACGATCCGGACGACGACGGCCAGGGCGACCGGGATGAGACCGAGCAGGGCGAAGGTCCGGGCTCGGCCCGACTTCCGCCCCAGCGCGAAGAAGAACGCGAAGACCTGGCCGATCGCCCCTCGCATCGTCATCTCACTTCCCCACCAGGTATTCGAAGACGGCCTGGAGGTTGTCGTCCGGCGACGAGATCTCCTCGACCGTGAGGCCGGACTCGGGGACCGCGGCCGTCAGCCCGTCGAAAAAGGCGTCCCGATTGCGGGTCTCGACGACCAGCGTCCGGCCATCGGGCTCGAAGCTCATTCTGCTGATCGACGCGTCGCCGATGAACCGCCCGGCCAGGGCCCGCGGGTCGGACGACCGGACCGAGATCTGGTGCGGGTGGCCCTCGATGAGCTCGCGGATGTAGGGCACGTCGCCCTGGGCCAGGACCCGCCCCTGGTGGATGAGGACGACCTCGGAGGTCAGGGCCTCGATCTCGGGCAGGACGTGGCTGGAGACGAGGATGGTCCGGCCCTCGTCCCTGTATCCCTTGATGAGCTTGATGAGCTTGCGCTTGCCCAGAGGATCGAGCCCGCTCAGCGGCTCATCGAGGATGATGAGCTCGGGATCGTGGGCGATGGCCTGGGCGAACTTGACCCGCTGGCGCATGCCCCGGCTGTAGCCGCGGATGAGGCGGTCCTTGTCCTTGGTGAGCTCCACGATGTCCAGAGCCCGGGCGGCCCGGTCCCCGATCTCCCGCTTCGGGAAGCCGTAGAAGCGGAGGAGGCCGGTCAGGAACTCGAGTCCGGTCATGTCCTCGTAAAAGGCGTCCGGCTCGGGACAGAAGCCGATGCGGCGGAAGAGCCCCGGGGCGTTCCATGGCCGGGCGCCGAAGACCGTCACGGCGCCGAGGGCCGGCTTCAGCTGTCCCGTCGCGAGCTTCATGAAGGTCGACTTGCCCGCGCCGTTGGGGCCGAGGAGCCCGGTGATACCCGTCCCGATGTCGAGGCTGATCTCGCTCAGTCCGAGGACGTTGCCGTAGTACTTGGACAGGTTCCGCGCGGAGATGACGGCGCTCACTTGATCACCTCGACGCCGCGGACCTTCCGTACGAGGACGGCGGCGGCCAGGGCGCAGATCCCGGCCAGGACGAGGAACGACAGGGCCGGCGGGACGGCCTTGGCCAGCTTCCCGCCGAGGAGGGCCGCGCCGACCTGGCGGATATCGGCGGGCAGGGAGAGCAAGATCGCGTACGGTGTCCGGAAGATGCCCCGGACGATCTCGGCCAGGACCGCGGAAAAATAGAAGGCGCCGAAGAGGAGGACGATGACGTAGCGCGTGTTCCGGCTCGAGACGGAGAGCAGGAGGACGTAGCCCCCGAAGAACAAGGTCAGCAGGGCCGCATAGGCCAGGATCGAGAGCGGCAGCCAGGGATATTGGGCCAGGAACGCGAAACTACCGGCGAAGATGAGCTTCAGGACGACGAGGAGGAGCCCCGGCACGGCCGTCAGCATGAGGACGAAGAAGGCGACGACGGCCAGCTTGCCGGCGATGTAGTCCTTCTTGCCGAGCGGACGGGCGAAATAGAGCTGGAGGGCGCTGTGCTTGAGGTCCTCCGCGATGAGACCGGCGGTGCCGAAGGCCAGGACGAAGACGAGCATGAACAGCAGGAATCCGTTCGTGAGATAACCCGCGAAGAAGCCGGGATCGATCTTGAGCGGGATCTGTTCGCCCCGGACGAAGGTCCGGAAGTTCTCGATCTGCTCCGAGGCGTAGATGAGCCCGAGGGCGATGAACGACGGGATGTAGGCCCCGGCGAAGGCGAACTTGAAACCCTTCTTGCGGAAGGCCAGGCGTACGCCCGTCCGGGCGATCGGCCACCACGGGAAGCGCCTCTCGGTCAGCCGGCCGTCCCAGTGCTCGTAGCCCCGCTCGCGGATGACGGCCATCAGTCCACCCCCACGACGCCGGCGAAGAGGTCCTCGAGCGACGTCCGGCTCTTGACGAAGGACCGCATCTGGACGCCCGTTCGGGCCGCGGCCCGGAACAGGTCCATGGGGTCCGCGCCTTCGGGCATGTAGACCTTGAGCAGACGGTCCTCGGTCTCGTCGACCCGGCAGCCGGCCTCTCCGAGCGCCCGGCGAAAGCTCTCCTCGTCGCCCTTGACCCGGATCTCGAAGAGGCTGTAGTGGATGGCCCGGAGATCCTCCATCCGGCCTTCGGCGGCGAGCCGCCCCTTGTTGAGGATGACGACGGAGTCGCAGATCGATTCGATGTCGTCGAGGATGTGCGACGACAGGATGACCTGGACGGAATTCTTGGTCGCGATGTCCCGGATGAGCTCGAGGACCTCGGCCCGGCCTGTCGGATCGAGGTTCGAAGTCGGCTCGTCGAGGAACAGGATCCTCGGGTCGTGGACCAAGGCCTGGGCCAGCTTGAGCCGCTGTTTCATCCCGGCCGAGTAGGTGTCCAGGAGACGGTACCGGGCTTCGCCGAGGCCGACGTAGAAGAGGACCTCGTGGGCCCGCTTCATGGCCTCCCGGCGGGGCATGCCGGACAGCTCTCCGAAGTAGGCGGTGAAGCTCACGGCATCCATGCCGGCGATGAAGCAGTCGCTTTCGGGCATGTATCCCACCGAGCGGCGGATGGCGGCCCGGTCCCGCCGGATATCGTATTCGAGGACCCTCCCCTCGCCGCGGTCCGGCACCAGGAAGCCCAGCAGGATCCGGAGGAGCGTGCTCTTGCCGGCCCCGTTCGGACCGAGGAGGCCCACGGCCCCCTCGCCCAGCCGCATGGACACGCCGTCCATGGCGAGGATCTTGCCGTAGCGGAAGCTGAGGTCCTTGACTTCGATGCTCATGGCAGGCGATATCCTAATCTCAAGACTAGACGCGGCGCAAGCGGAAAAAGTTCCCTACAGGGGCAGGCGGAGCATGGCTTCGGGGTCGACGCGGGCGTCGAGGACCCTGACCGACCAGTGGAGATGGGGCCCGGTCGACCGGCCGGTCGAGCCGCAGAGGCCGACCGTCTGGCCCTTTTTCACCGCGTCCCCCCTCTTCACCCGCAGCTCCGACATGTGGCCGTAGGAGCTGAAGACGCCCAGGCCGTGGTCGATGATGACGGTCTTGCCGCCCATATAGAGGTCGCTGGCCATGACCACCCGCCCGGCGTTGGCGGCCCGGATGGGCTGGCCGAAGGGGACGCGCAGGTCGAGGCCTGTGTGGAGCGAGGCCAGGACGTTGTTGTTGAGCCGGCGCTGCCCGAAGTTCGACCACGAGGGCGCGTCGTTCGGGACCGCGAACGGCCCGTCGCCCAGCCATTCGGGCGTGACGACGCTCACCGCCAGGGCGACGAGCTCCGACTCCCGCTTGATCCTCGCCTGGACGGACGCGGGCGGCGTGACATAGTTTGGATCGAGCGTGAGCTTGGTCGAGGGGAACTTCCTCTCGACGACGAGGAGGTCCTTGCGGACGTTCTCGACGAGTCCGCCAGTCTTGTGAACTTTGACGATGAGCCCGTAAGACCCCGGCTTGGTCTGGACGTCGATGCCGAGGAAGGCCAGGAACGTCCCTTTCTGCGGCCCCGGCCTCAGGTCCGCCGTGGCGTCGAGGAAGGTCACGGCCGCCGACCGGACCGTCCCGTCTGATTCGAGAACGACGAGGATAGGCTCGCCCGGCTGGAGGGCCCGGTAAGCGAGCCGGACGACGGGCCCCGCGGCCGGGGCCTGCGTTTGACCCGCCCAGCCGCAGAGGACGGCCGCCCCGAAGGCCGCCGCGAGAATGACCCCGGCGCGCCTGGCCCGGTCCGCCCTCAAGCCACCGCCCCCCGCGCATTCTTCCTCAGGACCCGGCCCGGCAGCCGGCCGGTGTGTTCTCCCCCGTCGACGACGACCTGGCCGTTGACGATGACTTGGACGATGCCCTCGGGATAGACGGCCGGCTCCTTGAAGGTGGCCTTGTCGATGACCTTGCCCGGATCGAAGACGCAGAGATCGGCGGCCCACCCGACCTTGATCCGGCCGCGGCGGACGAAGCCGAGCTGCCCGGCCGGCATGGCCGTCATCTTCCGGATCATCTCCTCGAGCGGGACGAGCTTCTCTTCGCGGACGTACTTCCCGAGGACGCGCGGGAAGGTCCCGTAGAACCGGGGATGGGGCTTGCCCTTGCCGAGCGGGCCGGACGGCGCGACGGCCGAGCTGTCGGCGCCGATGCCGACATAAGGCTGTGACAGGATGCGCTTCAGGACGTCCTCGCTGCCGTAGAAGGAGACCATGCCCACGCGGCCCGACTCCTGGATGAGCAGGTCGCGCATGAATTCGTACGGCGGCTGGCCCGCGCCGGCCGCGGCCTCCAGCACGTTCATCCCCTCGAGGGCCCGGTTCCTGTCCGAGCCGACCTCGGAGATGAGGATCCCCGCCCACGTGCCGTAGCCTTTCTCCTGTTCGGCCAGGTGGGCCCGGAGCCGGGCGTCGAAGGCCGGGTCCTTGAGCCGGGACATGAACCGCTCCGTGCCGCCCTCGCGTGCCCAGACCGGGAAGAGCAGGTCCAGGCTGGTCGCCCCGGCGATATAGGGGTAGCGGTCGCAGCGGAAATCGAGTCCTTCGGCCCGGGCCTTTTCCAGCATGTCCAGGAGCGCCCCGAGCTTCGGCCAATTCAGGGCGAAGCCGATCTTGAGATGGGAGATCTGCAGCCGGATGGGCGTCTCCCGGGCGATCCGGAGCGCCTCGGCAACCGCCTCGAGCACTTCGGCTTCCTCGTCGCGCATGTGGGTGGCGTAGAGGCCGCCGGTCGCGGCCGCCACCCGGCTGAGCGCGATGAGCTCGTCGGTCTTGGCGAAGCTCCCGGGCGTATATTCGAGCCCGGAGGACAGCCCCAGCGCCCCAGCGGCCATGGCCTCGGCCACGAAGGCCTTCATCCGCTCGAGCTCCTCCCCCGTGGGCGGCCGGTCGTCGTAGCCCATGGCCGCGGCCCGCACGGACCCGTGACCGACGAAGGTGGAGTAGTTCAGGGCCGTTCCCGTCTTCTCGAGGCGGCCCAGGAAGCCCCGGGCGTCCCGCCAGTCGAGCTCGAGCCCGTACTCCTTGGCCAGGTCCGCCCGCATCTCCTCGAGCCCCTTCTCGGGGACCGGGAAAGGCGAGCCGCCGCACTGGCCGCTGACGAGCGTGGTCACTCCCTGGCGGACGGCGCTCTCGGCCCGGGGATCGACGAGAAGTCCGATGTCGGTGTGGTCGTGGATGTCGATGAAGCCGGGCGAGACGGCCAGACCGTCGGCGACGATCCCGGCCCGGGCCCGCGACCTGGGGATCTTGCCGATGAGCCGGATGGCGCCGTCGACGATGCCGATGTCCGCCCGGACGGGCGGCCCGCCCGAGCCGTCGTAGACCGTCCCGCCCGCGATGAGCAGGTCGAGGTCCTTGCCCTTGGAACAACCCTGGAGGACGAGGCCGGCGCCGCCGGCGGCGGTCACGGCCGCCGTCTTCAGCGCCCCCCGGATGAAGGCCCGCCGGTTCATGCTGTCCATATCTCCCGCATCATAATCAAATCCCGGGCCCGAGTAAACCCGCCCGGCTCCGCCGTGATCCGCCGCGCCCGCCCCGGCCTCCCCGCGGCGCGTCCATTTGCCTTCCCCGGGCGTTTCTGGTAGATTAGCGGTTCCCGGCACGCGGCGACGCGGCCCGCACACCCCGAAAGGACCGACCGATGGCTGACGAAAAACAGGAATCGACCCCGAAGAGAAAGAAAATGAACGCCCTGACCCCCGCCGAGATCGAGGCCGGGCTGGCCGAATGCAAGGAGAAGCAGGGCGGTCTCGGTTCGAAATACGCCCGCCAGCTCCTGGCCCGCAAAAAGGTCCTGGCCGCCTGATCCCCGGGCCGCCCCCCCCTTTCCCCCCTAAGGTCCAAGAAGTTGTTGTCATTTCCCCCGGATTCTGTTAAAATGACCCGAAAAAGCATCAGGAGAATAGAAAAGCGTGATTAGCAAGGAACAGAAGACGAAGATCGTCAAGGACAACCAGGCCCATCCCACCGACTCGGGATCGCCGGAGATCCAGGTCGCCTTGCTGACGGAGAGGATCAACCTGCTCGTCAAGCACTTCGGCGACCACAAGAAAGACTTTCATTCCCGGGCCGGCCTCATGAAGCTGGTCGGGCAGAGAAAGCGGCTCCTCGAATACATCAAGAAGCAAGATGTCAGCCGCTACGAAAAGCTCATTCAGAAGCTCGGCCTCCGCAAGTAGGCCCCGCCTCCAAAGGAACCCCCATGTCTAACACTATCAGTCTGGAAATCAACAAGCGGACCCTGACCATCGACATCGGCAAGATCGCCAAGCAGGCCGACGGCTCGGCCCTGCTCCGCTACGGCGACACGATGATGCTCGTCACGGCCACCTCCCGCAAGGAGCTGAAAGAGGGCAAGGACTTCCTGCCTCTCATCGTCGACTACCGTGAGAACACCTACGCCGCGGGCAAGATCCCCGGCGGATTCTTCAAGCGCGAAGGCCGCCCGTCGGAGCGGGAGATCCTGATCGCCCGCCTGATCGACCGGCCCGTCCGGCCGCTCTTCCCCGAGGGCTACTTCTTCGACACCCAGATCGTCGGCCTGCTCCTCTCGGCCGACCTCGAGAACGAGCCCGACACGCTCGGCGTCATCGGCGCCTCGGCCGCGCTCTACTTTTCCGACATCCCCTTCACCACGCCCCTCGGCGCGGTCAAGGTCGGCCTCGTCGACGGACAATACGTCGTCAACCCGACCGACAAGGAGCTCGACCGCAGCCCGCTCAACATGACCGTCGTCAGCAACGAGAGCGGCATCATCATGATCGAGGCCGGCGCCCAGGAGATCGAGGAGGACAAGCTCCTCGAAGGCCTGTCCCTGGCCCACGAGACGAACCAGCGGATCATCAAGGCCCAGAAAGACCTCTTCGCCGCGCTCGGCATCAAGAAGCGCGAGTTCACGGCCAAGGCCTTCGACGCCGCCAAGCTGGCCGAGGTCGAGCGCGTGCACGGACCCGCCCTCCTCGAAGCCATGCAGGTGCGGGGCAAGAAGGCCAACGAGACCGCCATCAAGGCGGTCCGCGAGGCCGCCCTGGCCCTGGTCCCCGAGGACAAGCCCGAGGATAAGCTGGCGACGAAAGAGCTCTTTTACAAGCTCGAAGAGAAGCTCTTCCGCGAACTCGTCATCAGGAAGAACCTGCGGACCGACGGCCGGGGCTTCGACGACATCCGTCCGATCACGAGCGAAGTCGGCCTCCTGACCCGGACCCACGGTTCGGCCCTGTTCACCCGCGGCGAGACCCAGGCCCTGGCCACCGTCACGCTGGGCACCTTCGATGACGCTCAACGGCTCGACAGCCTGGGCGAGGGGTCGAAAAAGCGGTTCATGCTCCATTACAACTTCCCGCCCTTCTCGGTCGGCGAGGTGGGCTTCCTGCGGGGTCCCGGGCGCCGCGAGATCGGGCACGGCGCGCTGGCCGAGAAATCGATCCTCCCGGCCATCCCCGACATGGACACCTTCCCCTACACCATCCGCATCGTCTCGGACATCCTGGAGAGCAACGGCTCCTCCTCGCAGGCCTCCGTCTGCGGCGGCATTCTGGCCTTGATGGACGCCGGCGTCCCGCTGAAGATGATCGTCGCCGGCATCGCCATGGGCCTGGTCACGGGCCCCGACGGCTACGCCATCCTGACCGACATCGCCGGCCTCGAGGACCACTTCGGCGACATGGACTTCAAGATGGCCGGGACCGAGAAGGGGGTCACGGCCATCCAGCTCGACCTCAAGATCCCCTGCGTCACCCTGCCGATGCTCCACGAGATCATGGCCAAGTCCAAGGCCGCCCGGCTCAAGGTCCTGGCCCGGATGAAAGAAGCCATCGCCCAGCCCCGGCCGGACATCTCCGTCTATGCCCCTCGGATCCTCATCCTCAACATCAATCCGGAAAAGCTCGGCGATGTCATCGGACCCGCCGGCAAGATCATCAAGAAGATCATCAGCCAGACCGGGGCCAAGATCGACATCGAGGATGACGGCCGGATCCTCATCGCCTCGACCGACATGTCCGCCGCCGAAGCGGCCAAGCAGATGATCCTCGACCTCACGGCCGAGGCCGAGCTGGGCAAGATCTACACGGGCAAGGTCGTCCGGCTCGAGGAATACGGCGCCTTCGTCGAGATCATGCCCAACCTGGTCGGGCTTCTGCACATCTCGGAGGTCGCGCCTTACCGGATCAACAGCATCCACGACGTCCTCCACCTGGGCGACACGGTCACGGTCAAGGTCGTCAGCATCGACCCGGCCGACAACAAGATGCGCCTGAGCAAGAAGGCCTGCGAGGAGGGCGGCGGCGAGAATCCCGATTCGACCCCCCGTCCCCCGTCCCCGCGGCCCCCTTCCCGCGAGCACGGTCCGGACCGCCGGGGCGGCCGCGGCCGGTTTTGATTTCTCCGGCCGTTAGCCTATAATCCTGGGAGGGGCGGCCCGACGGGCCGCGGCCCGAGGCGAAGATGTTGCGTTCACACGACCGTCCGGGTTTCACCATCGCGGAGATGATCGTCACGCTGGCGCTCGTGGCCATTCTGGCCATGGCCGCCCTGCCCCTGGGCAAGACGATGGTCAAGAGGCAGAACGAGATCGAGCTCCAGCGCGCCCTGCGGCTGATGCGCGAGGCCATCGACGCCTACAAGAAGCTCGCCGACGAGAAGAAGATCGAGGTCGACGAGGACACCGAGGGCTATCCCCCCACGCTCGAGGACCTGGTCAAGGGTGTCGAGGTCCAGGATAAGGAAGCCAAGGGCACGGCGGGAAGCCGGAAGACCGTCAAGTTCCTCCGCCGCATCCCCAAGGACCCCATAACCAACTCCGCCGACTGGGGTCTGAGGTCCTACCAGGATGACTTCGATTCGGACGTCTGGGGAGAGGAGAATGTGTACGATGTCTACACGAAGAGTCCGGCCGTGGCGCTCGACGGGACCAAGTACAAGGACTGGTGAGCCCGGCTTCACGCTGATCGAGCTCATCATCGTCCTGAGCATCATCGGCCTGCTGGTCGGATTGGGCCTGCCCCAGTACAAGTCGGCCACGATCAAGGCCCGCGAAGCCGTGCTCAAGGAGAACCTGTTCATCCTGCGCCGGCTCATCGACCAGTACGCCCAGGACAAGGGCAAGTACCCGGCCTCCCTCCAGGCCCTCGTCCAGGACAGCTACCTCCGGACCATCCCGGTCGATCCGGTCACCCGCCAGTCCACGACCTGGGTCGAGGTCCGCGAGCTGCCGTCCGCCGAGGACCCGCTGCTCAACGAGATCCCCGGCGTCATCGACGTCAAGTCCGGATCGGAAGAGAAGTCCCCTCTCGATGGCACGCCCTACAACACCTGGTGAGCGGCCCGGGCCTCCGGGCTATGTCCTCATCATCCTGATGATGGTCGTTTTCGTCTTAACGCTGGGACTCCTCATCGCCGTGCCCGTCTGGCAGACCGAGAAGCAGCGGGAAAACGAAGAGGAGCTCATCTTCCGCGGCCGGCAGTACGTCGAGGCCGTGCGCATCTACGTCCAGAAGAACCCCGGCCGCTACCCGGCCAGCCTGAAGGAGCTCCTCGACAAGAAATGCATCCGCCGCCTCTACCGCGACCCCCTCGGCCCCGACGGCGAGTGGAACGTCATCCTGAATTCGGGCCGGGCCCCCTCGGGCCGCGAATCGGCCCAGGAGATCCTGATCGCACCGGAACGTGTCCTGCCGGCCATCAAGAATCCGCAGGTCATCGGCGTCGTCAGCTCCTCGAACAACAGATCGGTCAAGATCTACAACGACCAGGAGAGCCACGACAAGTGGCTTTTCTTCCACGGCCAGGATCCCAAGAAGCCGCCCAAGATCGTCTATTACGGCGAGAAGAAGTGACGCCGGCCGCCGGCCCCGTCAGGACGCCCTGACCAGGGGCACGAAGCGGACGCCCAGAAGCCTGTCCCTCTCGATCCCCCGGTCCGTCCGGCGGACGAGGTAGAGCTCCTGGAGGTCCGTTCCCACGGGGACGATCAGACGGCCCCCCACCCCTAGCCCGTCCTCAAGGGCCGCCGGCATGACCGGCGCGGCGGCGGTGACGATGATCGCATCGAAGGGCCCTTCCCCGGGCCAGCCCGCCGAGCCGTCGCCGTGCCGGAAGCGGATGTTCGCGTAGCCCAGCCCGTCGAGAACGGCGCGGGCCTGACGGGCGAGCCCTTCGACGATCTCGACCGTCCAGACCTCGCCGACGAGCTCGGCCAGGACGGCGGTCTGGTAGCCCGACCCGGTGCCGATCTCGAGGACCCTCTCCCCGCCCCGCAGACCGAGCGCCTCCGTCATATAGGCGACGATATAGGGCTGGGAGATGGTCTGGCCATGGCCGATGGGCAGGGGCTCGTCGGCATAAGCGTGGACCCGCAGGCCTTCAGGCATGAAGAGATGGCGGGGGACCTTGGCCATGGCGGCCAGGACGCGCGGATCGCGGACGCCCCGGGCCCGGATCTGGGAATCCGTCATCAACCGCCGTTCCCGGGCGCGGTCGCTGTCCACCGGGGGGCCTCCCCTTTTCAGTATGAGCGGGCGAAATAGGCCAGGGCCTGGCCTTTGGCGCCGCAGGCCATACAGGGCTTGTCGGTCACGGCTTGCCGGTCGTCGAGCGGAATGACCCGGATCGTGGCCATGGTCTCGGCCTTGATCCGGGCTTCGCAGGCCTCGCCGCCGCACCAGGGGGCCCGGACGAAGCCGCGCTGGTTCTCGAGGATGTCCTTGAAACGGGCGTAGTCGTCGGCCTCGCGGATGTTCGCTTCGAGGAAGGCCCGGGCCTGGGCCAGGAGCCCGGCCTGGATCTCGTCGAGGAGCGCCGGGACGCGGGCGCCGAGGGACGCCAGCGGCACCGTCTCCTTGGCCTTCGTATCGCGGCGGACGAGGACGGCCTGGCCGGCCTTGACGTCGCGGGGCCCGATCTCGATCCGCAGGGGCACGCCTCTCATCTCGTATTCGGAGAACTTCCAGCCCGGCGTCGACTCTTCACGGGCGTCGATGGCGGCCCGAAGGCCGGCCCGCCGCAGGCCTTCGACGGCGGCCGTGGCGGCCGGAAGCACGGTCTCCTTCCAGTCGCCGATGGAAATGGGCACGACCATGACCTGGACGGGCGCGATGCGGGGCGGGAAGCGCAGGCCCGAATCGTCGCCGTGGACCATGATCAGCGCGCCGATCGTCCGCGTGGTCATGCCCCAGGACGTCTGCCAGACGTACTGGAGGGTCTGGTTGCGGTCCTCGAACTTGATGTCGAACGCCTTCGAGAAGTGCTGGCCGAGGTTGTGCGACGTCCCCATCTGGAGCGCCTTGCCGTCGGACATGAGGGCCTCGAGGGCGTAGGTCATGGACGCGCCGGCGAACTTCTCGCTCAGGGACTTCCGGCCCGTGAGCACGGGCACGGCCAGCTCGGTCTCGCAGAACTCCCGGTAGAGCTCGAGGATGGCCAGTGTCTCGGCCTCGCCCTCCTCGGCCGTCTCGTGGCAGGTGTGGCCTTCCTGCCAGAGGAATTCGGTCGTCCGCAGGAACGGCCGGGTGACCTTCTCCCAGCGGACGATATTGGCCCACTGGTTGACCAGGACGGGCAGGTCCCGCCAGGACTTGATCCACTTGGCGTACATGTGCCCGATGATGGCCTCCGAGGTCGGGCGGACCGCCAGCCGCTCCTCGAGCTCCTCTTTGCCGCCGACGGTCACCCAGGCGACTTCCGGAGAAAAGCCTTGGACGTGCTCGGCTTCCTTCTTGAGGAAGCTCTCGGGGATGAACAGGGGGAAATAGGCATTGACATGGCCGGCGGCCTTGATGCGGAGATCGAGGGCCTTCTGGATGTTCTCCCAGACGGCGTAGCCGTGGGGCCGGATGACCATCATGCCCTTCATGGGCGTATAATCCGCGAGCTCGGCCTTCTGGACGATCTCGACGTACCACTTCGAAAAGTCTTCGCTCTTCGGCGTGATTCTCTTGACCTGGCGTTCTGCGTCTTTCACGTCATCTCCTTGAGTTTGAGCGTTTTACGATTCTAGCGGTGGGCCTGCGAATTGTCAAGGAAGCGGACCGGCCGCGAAGCGAGCGGGCAATATCCCCCGCCTCTTCACCTTTAGGGGTGATTGACCGGACCCGGAACGCCATGGGATGCTGGTCCCGCCAAGTTTCAGAGGAAAAGGAAGTCGTAATGCTGAGCAGGATCGCCTGGGAGACCAGACCTCTCCGCCGCCGCCCCGCCGAGCGGGGCTTCAAGCTGTCCCTGCCCATGAGCGTCGAAGGGCCCGACCCCGAGGGGAGCTTCTTCCGCGAGGACACGATACTCGCGTTCATGAGCCACCAGGGCGCCGTGTTCCCTCTCTGGAGCCCGGTCGCTCTGGGTTCCCGGCTGAAGCTCTCGATCGCCCTTCCACCCAAGCTCGGGGAGGGCCGGAGCCTGACCCTCGTGGTCAAGGGGACGATCGTCGACATTGACGCCGCCGAAGGGGACGGGGCGGCCCCCCAGGTCGCCATCCGTCTCGAGTCCCGCTATATCATCCAGGGAGACGCCGCCTGAACGGCCGTGGCGCGGTTCCGGCGATGGTCGGGACGCCTAGCCTCTGGCGGTGAGACGCCGGGCCGGAATATGACCCCTCGATTCCCCATCAAGAGCGATTGCTGCATGGGCCAGGGCCTGTGAAAATGCCAGGCGAGATGGAAACGGTCAAGCTTCTTCATGACACCTCCGTGCAAGGCTTGCCCAAGGCCGCGAAGAGGGAGCGCTCCTTCGAGCTCTCTCTTCCGGCCTTGGTCAAGGGCCTCGACGCGACGGGGAGGAAATTCGAGGAGCGGACCTCTGTCTGCGGCATCAGCGCCCAGGAGGTGTCCGTGCGCCTCAAGGCCCGGCTCATGATCGATTCCCGGGTCACCCTGTTCCTGGACATCCCGAGGACCCTTATCCTCGAGAGCCCCTTGCGGATGGTCCTGTCGGGCGCGGTCGTCTACGTCCGGCTGGAGGAGAAGGCCGACAAGACGCAGTTCCTCGTCGTCCGGCTCGACCGCGGTTTCCGCCTCCATCCGAACAGCGCCCCCCCGGCCTGACGTCCGGCGGCCCGCATCACCTCCCCTCTCACCCCCTCTCACCCCCCCTCCTTGACAAGCCCCCGGGGATTGACTATCATTCGGCCAGCTTAAACAATTCCGAGAGGGACCGAGACAAGCATGGAGAAAAAGAAGATCCCCGCGACGGCCGACCCGAAGATCACTCTCCTCGTCTTCTGCCCGTCCGACATCATCCTCTCCGGCATCCTGCGGGCGCTGGAGTCGGACACGGACCTGGAGATCCTGAACATCGAGAAGAACACGATCGAGTCGTTCATGGACTCGATCCGGAAGCTGAAACCCCAGGTCATCCTCTTCGCCCACATGGAAGCCCTGCCCAACCTGCGCGAGATCTGCAAGGCCATCCGCGAGATGGCCAAGACGCAGGGCCGCTCGGAGCTGCTGCTGATGGGCAGCATCCCGGCCCACGAGGAGATCGTCAACCTCATCAACGCCGGGGCCCGGGGCTACTTCGACCTCAACGACGCCTCGTCCCAGCTGCCGGAGGCCGTCCGGGCCGTCCACAAGGGCGAGATCTGGCTGCCCCGCGACAAGATGTCCAGCATCATGGACCGCATCATCTCCGTGGTCGGCCGCGAGCTCAAGGAAAAGACCCTCGATCAGCTCACCCCGACCGAGTTCCAGGTCCTGCGCCTCATCGGCCAGGGCAAGAGCAACGACGAGATCGCCGAGCTCATGTTCATCAGCAAGAACACGGTCCGGTCCCATATCAAGAGCATCTACGCCAAGCTCGACACCCACAGCCGTCTTCAGCTGGCGCTCTACGCCATCAATTCGGCCCTCTTTTAAAGCAACAAATCGAGGACGCCATGAAAAAGACAGCCGCTCCCAAGAAGAAGACCAAGGAAACCCCCGACGAGCTCGAGATCAACCGCCGCCGCGAATGGCGGTTCGACTTCCCCCTCGACACCCTGATCGAGGGCAGCCTCGCCGACGGCGCCAAGTTCAAGGAGGAGACCCTCCTCGAGAACATCTCCTCCGGCGGGGCCTATTTCACCCTCGATTCCGGCGTGGTGGTCGGCTCCAAGCTCAACCTCTTTATCGAGCTGCCGGAGAAGCTCGCCGACGGCAAAAGGCTCAAGATGCGCATCGGCGGCATCACCGTCCGCCTGGAGAAGCCCGACAAGAAGTCGAAGCGCCAGGGCGTCGCCGTGCGGTTCAGCGATGACATGTTCCAGATCGTCCCGATCAAAAGGGCGGCCAAGAAGAAATAGCGTCCTCCGTGTCGCCCTGACCGGAGGGATCGCCTGCGGCAAATCCGTCGTCGCCCGTCTCCTCGCCGAGAAAGGCTGTTCCCTTTATTCCGCCGACGCGGCGGCCCATGACCTGATGCGGCCGCGCCGGACCGCCTGGAAGAAGGTGGCGGCCCATTTCGGTCCGGGCGTCCTCCGGGCCGACCGGACGATCGACCGGGCCGCCCTGGGACGCCTGGTCTTTTCCGATCCGGCCGCCAGGCGATTCATGGACCGGCTCATCCACCCCCTCGTCTTGGCCGATCAGGAACGGACGGCCGGCCGGCTCGAGCGCGAGGGCCGCGTCCGCATTTTCGTCGTCGAGGCCGCCCTGATCGTCGAAGCGGGGTACGGCCGGCACTTCGACCGGACGATCGTCGTCCATTGCCGCAAGGCCGACCAGGTCCGGCGCCTGCGCGAGCGGGACGGCATCGGCCCGGCCGAGGCCCGGCGGAAGATCGGGGCGCAAATGCCGGTCCGGGACAAGCTCAAACACGCCGACTACGCGGTGGATACGACGGGAACGCTGGCCGGGACGGTCGATCAGACGGAGCGTCTGTACGCCCAGCTCGTCCGCGACGCCGAACAAAAGAAGATGGGGTCAAACCTACGGCAGGGAGCGCATTCTTAGGAGCGGCCATCAGCACCGCGCCGGAGTGACCCGGAGGAGCGGTGCTGGGAAATATCTGAAGAGCGAGGTCAGGCGGACTTGGGCTTGGAGAGCAGCGTCTTGAGCTCCTGTCCGGGACGGAACTTGATCCTCTGGCCCTTCTCGATGCGGATCTGCTTCTGACGGCGGATGTCGCGGCCGAAGCCGGTCTTCTTGGCCACGACCTTGAAGCTCCCGAACCCGCGGATCTCGACCTTTTCCCTGCCCGCGAGGCCGGTTTTGAGCGACTCCAGAACGGCTTCGACGATCGACATGGCTTTGGCCCTGTTGAAATCGGTCTTCTTCTCGATCGCCAAGGCGATATCGTTCTTGATCATCGAAGTCACTCCTTCAGAAAGCGCGATTACTATAATTAGATTATTGATAATAAAAAGTCAAGCCCCATCATGCGGGGCAGGCCTCGATTGACTTGGCCGGCCCGGCTTCTTATAATGAAGGCACCGTGAAAGGCCGTATCCTCTCCGCTTGGATCCTCCTGGCCCCGGTTCTCGCGTCCGCCGCCGTGATCAGGATCAAGGTCGACGCGCCCATCCACCCGGTCACGTCCGAGTACATCGTCCGGTCCCTGGAACGGGCCGACCGCGAGGCCGTCGACCTCGTCATCCTGACACTTAACACGCCGGGCGGGCTCGACACGTCGATGCGCCAGATCATCGAGGCGGTCGTCAACGCCAAGACGCCGGTGGCCGCGTTCGTCGGCCCCAGCGGGTCCCGGGCCGCGTCGGCGGGCATCTTCATCGCCATGGCCTGCGACGTCTTCGTCATGGCCCCGGGCACGAGCACGGGCTCGGCCCACCCGGTCTCCCTCTCGTTCACGGGCCAGGCCATGGACCAGACGATGGAGGAGAAGGTCACCAATGACGCGGCCGCCTACATGCGTTCGCTCGCCGAGAAGCGCGGCCGCAACGTCCGCATGGCCGAGGACGCCGTCCGCAAAAGCCTGTCCTATACGGAGAAGGAGGCCCTGGACGGCGGGTTGATCGACTTCATCGCCTCCTCCGAAGAGGAGATCGCGGCCCGGCTCGACGGCCGGACGATCCGGCGATTCGACGGCCCGGACCGGACCCTGGCCCTGGCCGGCAAGCCCGCGGCCGATTGGCCGATGACCTTCCGGCAGAGGTTCCTCCTGACCATCGCCAACCCGAACCTGGCGTTCATCCTGCTGATGATCGGGCTGCTCGGGCTCTACTTCGAATTCTCCCACCCGGGGGCCATCCTTCCCGGCGTTCTCGGCGGCATCTCCCTGCTCCTGGCCGTCTTCGCCTTCCAGATCCTGCCCATCAACTACGTCGGCCTGGCCCTCATCGTCCTGGCCGTCATCCTCTTCATCCTGGAGATCAAGGTCCAGAGCTTCGGCATGCTGGCCGTCGGAGGGATCGCCGCCATGATCATCGGTTCGCTCATGCTCATCAAGGCCCCCATCACCGAGCTCCGGCCCAGCCTGAGCTACGTCCTGCCGGTCGTCCTGGCCGTGTCCCTGATCGTCCTGTTCCTGCTCACCCTCGTGTTCAAGGCCCACCGACGGCGCTCGTTCTCCGGGCGCGAAGGCATGATCGGAGAGACGGGCACGGCCCGGACCGACCTCTCTCCGACCGGCCGGGTCTTCGTCCACGGTGAGCTCTGGCAGGCGGAAGCCGACGGGCCCGTCCGCGCCGGCGAGAAAGTCAAGGTCATCGAGGTCCTCGAGGGCCTGAAAATACGGGTCGGCAAAGTCTGACCCGACGATCTTAACGGGGCCCGGCGGCCCCGGCAAGGAGAAGGACATGTACCTTTTTACCGGCCCCATCATCGTCGTCATTCTGATCGTTCTCTACATCCTCAACTCGATCAAGATCCTGCGGGAGTACGAGCGCGGCGTCATCTTCCGGCTCGGCCGGGTCCTGCCCCAGCCCAAGGGCCCGGGCCTCATCCTCGTCTTCGCCCCGATCGACCGCATCGAACGGATCAGCCTGCGCCTCATCACCATGGACATCCCGCCCCAGGACGTCATCACCAAGGACAACGTCACGGTCAAGGTCAACGCCGTGCTCTATTTCCGCGTCATCGATCCGCTCAAGTGCGTGCTCGAGGTCAAGGATTACGTCTACGCCACGTCCCAGCTGGCCCAGACGACCCTGCGCAGCCTTCTCGGCCAGGTCCCGCTCGACGACCTCCTCTCGGAGAGGGAGAAGCTCAACACCCGGCTCCAGGAGATCATCGAACAGCACACCGACCCCTGGGGCATCAAGGTCCAGCTCGTCGAGATGAAACAGGTCGACCTGCCGGAGAATATGCAGCGGGCCATCGCCAAGCAGGCCGAGGCCGAGCGCGAGCGGCGGGCCAAGGTCATCCACGCCGACGGCGAGTTCCAGGCCGCGGACAAGCTGACCCAGGCCGCCGACATCATCTCGCGCAACCCCCAGGCGCTCCAGCTCCGCTTCCTGAGCACGCTGACCGAGATCGCCACCGAGAAGAATTCGACCATCGTTTTCCCCATCCCTATGGAATTCTTGAAGGCTTTCACGTACGATAAGTCCCTGGAGAAAAAATAGAGCTGATGGCCAACAAAGATTTTCGCGAGATCCAGGTCTCGAGCACCCTGCTCGTCGTCATCTTCCTAGGCGTTCTCGCCCTCGGGGTGTTCATTTTCCTGCTGGGCGTCTCGGTCGGCAAGAAGACGGCCTCCGTCGCGACGCCGACCCAGATCGTCACCCAGCAGATCCCCGAGCCCGTCAAGGAGCCCTCGGTCAAGCCGACCGCCTCCGAGTCCGCGTCCGGGAACGTGACCTCCGCCCCGCCG
>Ga0209450_10000553_pt1 | contig 18960 bp, 18 predicted proteins | sample FrelakmetLWP11LW_FD_187149 | JGI IMG/M metagenome (GOLD analysis project Ga0209450, IMG submission 187149) | Freshwater lake sediment microbial communities from the University of Notre Dame, USA, for methane emissions studies - LWP11 LW (SPAdes)... | ecosystem: Environmental > Aquatic >...
TTCGCGCGGGCTGAGCGGGGGTTTGGCGCGGCACTGCCGCGCCCCCGCGAAGGCCCAGCCATGGATGGCCGGGCGGGCGGACGATCCAGGGATGGCTGCTTGCCGAACATCCCACCGAAGTCTGGGCCGCGCTCCGGGGTGTCCTTCGGGGTCCAGGGGGTCTTGGACAAGCAAGACCCACTGGTCGGGCCGCGGCAGCGGCACGAAAACGCTTTGTCGCTTGCGACAAGAACACAAGCCCGCACGCAAGACGCCAGCGGCAAGATCGAAACGTGGCGGTCGCGCTGCGCGCAGCGCTCCTACAGTGGAGGCCTCGACGCAAGGCGCCTGCGGCAAGGTCGAGACGTGGCGGTCGCGCACAAGCGCGCTCCTACATTCGATGCGGAAGCGCTCGAAACAGCAAGCAGGGAATGGACGAACCTCGGCATCAACGGAGCGACACGATCATGCGCGAGTGCGAACCATCGGCAGCCCCGCCGGAATCGCCTCCGCGGGTGCGAGCAGGTCTCGCTCCCGCAGCCAGCGGCGTGGATCAGGTCTCCATCAACTCCACGCCATCCAACCCCTGCGACAGCGTATGCGCGTCGCCGCCCTGCGCCAGCTTGATCCGCAGGCGCACCTCGTTGGCCGAGTCGGCGTGGCGCAGCGCGTCCTCGTAGGAGATTTCGCCCGCCTGGTAGAGCTCGAACAGGCTCTGGTCGAAGGTGCGCATGCCGAGGTTGGTGGATTCCTTCATCACTTCCTTCAGCTTGTGGATCTCGCCGTCGCGGATGTAGTCCTGCACCAGCGGCGTGCCGATCATGACCTCCATCGCCACGCGGCGCGCCTTGCCGTCGGGCGTGGGGATCAGCTGCTGGGCGACGATGCCCTTGAGGTTCAGCGAGAGGTCCATCAGCAGCTGCGGCCGACGGTCCTCGGGGAAGAAATGGATCACGCGGTCCAGCGCCTGGTTGGCGTTGTTGGCGTGCAGCGTGCACAGCACCAGGTGGCCGGTCTCGGCGAAGGCAATCGCGTGCTCCATGGTTTCGCGCGTGCGCACCTCGCCGATAAGGATCACATCCGGTGCCTGGCGCAGAGTGTTCTTAAGCGCGTTTTCCCAGGTGTCGGTGTCGATGCCGACCTCGCGCTGGGTGACCACGCAGCCCTCGTGCTTGTGCACGAATTCGATCGGGTCCTCGATGGTGATGATGTGGCCGGTCGAGTTCTGGTTGCGGTAGCCGATTATCGCAGCCAGCGAGGTCGACTTGCCGGTGCCGGTGGCGCCGACGAACATGATCAGGCCGCGCTTGGTCATCGCCAGGGTCTTGACGATCGGCGGCAGGCTCAGTTCCTCGATGGTCGGGATGCGCGTCTCGATGCGGCGCAGCACCATGCCGACCTGGTTGCGCTGGTAGAAGCACGACACGCGGAAGCGGCCGACGCCCTGCATTGAGATCGCGAAGTTGCACTCGTGCGTCTTCTCGAACTCCTCGCGCTGCGTCGGCGTCATCACGTTGAGCACCATGTCGCGCGACTGCTGCGGCGTCAGCGGCGTCTGCGTGATCGGCTGGATGCGCCCGTTGACCTTCATCGACGGCGGGATGCCGGCGGTGATGAAGAGGTCCGAACCCTTCTTGTGCACCATCAGCTTGAGGAAGCTGGAGAAGTCGACGTTACTCATGGTGCGTGGCTCCGTTGCGTTGTCGCGGCGGCGCGCCGGGCGCGTCGACCTTTGTGTTCAGGGGAGAGGGTACAGGGCACAGGGTACAGGCCGATTCGCGAGGACTGGCCGAAGCGCTTCTATACCCTGGGCCCTATACCCTGGGCCCTGGGCCCTGGGCCCTGCTCATTCGAAGATCTTCTTTTCCTTCGCGTAAGTCATCGCCTGCTGCCGCGTGATCAGGCCGCGGCGCACCAGGTCCTGCAGGCACTGGTCGAGGGTCTGCATGCCGTGGCTCTGGCCGGTCTGGATCGACGAGTACATCTGCGCGACCTTGTCCTCGCGGATCAGGTTGCGGATCGCGGGGATGCCGACCATGATCTCGTGCGCCGCGATGCGGCCGCCGCCGACCTTCTTCAGCAGCGACTGCGAGATCACCGCGCGCAGCGACTCCGACAGCATCGAGCGCACCATCGGCTTCTCGCCGGCGGGGAACACGTCGATGATGCGGTCGACGGTCTTGGCCGCCGACGAGGTGTGCAGGGTGCCGAACACCAGGTGTCCGGTCTCCGCCGCGGTCAGTGCCAGCCGGATGGTCTCGAGGTCGCGCAACTCGCCGACCAGGATGTAGTCGGGGTCCTCGCGCAGCGCCGAGCGCAGCGCCTCGGTGAAGCCGTGGGTGTCGCGGTGCACCTCGCGCTGGTTGACCAGGCACTTCTGCGAGGTGTGGACGAACTCGATCGGGTCCTCGATGGTGAGGATGTGCGCGTATTCGTTCTTGTTGACGTGGTCGATCATCGCCGCCAGCGTGGTCGACTTGCCCGACCCGGTCGGCCCGGTGACCAGGATCAGGCCCTGCGGCTGGTTGATCAGTTCCTTGAAGATCTTCGGCGCGGCGAGGTCCTCGAGGGTGAGGATCTCGGTCGGGATGGTGCGGAACACCGCGCCCGCGCCGCGGTTCTGGTTGAAGGCATTGACGCGGAAGCGCGCCAGGCCCGGGATCTCGAACGAGAAGTCGACCTCGAGGAATTCCTCGTAGTCGCGCCGCTGCTTGTCCGACATGATGTCGTAGATCAGCGAGTGCACGGACTTGTGGTCGAGCGCGGGGATGTTGATCCGGCGAACGTCGCCGTCGACGCGGATCATCGGCGGCAGGCCCGACGACAGGTGCAGGTCGGAGGCCTTGTTCTTGACCGAAAACGCGAGCAGTTCGGCGATATCCATGCGGTTCCCCGGCGGCGCATGCCGCCCTTGGCCGTTACCATGCCCCGCCCCGCGCACGCGCGGCGCGAGGCCCGTCACAGGCCGAGTATAACCTCGCATCCTTGCCCCGGAACGCCGTCCAGCCCCATGTCCAAGCCGTTGACCCTGGCCGAGATTTCCGCCCGTCTGGCGACAGCCAGCCTGGATCGGCCGCCACCGCGGGTGCTGGCGGTCAGCAAGACCCAGCCGGCCTCGGCGGTGCGCGCCCTGGCCCTGCAGGGCCAGCGCCACTTCGGCGAGAACTACGTGCAGGAGGCCCTGGCCAAGCAGGCCGAACTGGCCGACCTCGCGCTGTCCTGGCACCTGATCGGCCCTTTGCAGTCCAACAAGTGCCGCGAGGTGGCGACGCACTTCGACTGGCTGGCCTCGCTGGACCGCCCCAAGCTGGTGCCCCTGCTGGCCAGGTTCCGGCCCGCCGACGCAGCACCGCTGAACGTCCTGGTGCAGGTCAACATCGACGACGAATCCAGCAAGTCCGGCTGCGCGCCGGCCGATGCGCCACCGCTGTGCGGGCTGGTCGCGGGCGAGCCGCGGCTGAACCTCCGCGGGCTGATGGCCATCCCCGCGCCGCACCCGGACCGCGCGCGACGGCGCGACGCCTTCCGCCGGATGCGCGCGCTGTTCGACGAACTGCGCGCGCGCCACCCGTCGATGGACACCCTGTCGATGGGCATGAGCGACGACTTCGAACTGGCCGCGGCCGAGGGTGCCACCGAGGTGCGGATCGGATCGGCGCTGTTCGGCGCGCGGCCGCCGAAGGCTTGATCGGGCGTGACCCGCCCCAACCCCGTATCCTTGGCGATCCCCTGCCCACCGAGACTCCCGATGGCCCCGAAGATCGCCTTCATCGGCGGCGGCAACATGGCGCGATGCCTCATCGGCGGGCTGATCGCGCGCGGCGCGGCGCCGGCCGCGATCGCCGCCAGCGAGCCGCAGGACGCGCTGCGCGAGGCGCTGGCGCGCGACTTCGGCATCCGCACCGCGACCGGCAACGCCGCGATCGCCGCCGATGCGGACGTGGTCGTGCTGGCGGTCAAGCCGCAGGTGATGCGCGCGGTCTGCCTCGAACTGGCGCCGGCGCTGGCCGGCCGCGGCGCGAGCGTGGTGTCGATCGCCGCCGGCGTGCGCCTGGCGCAGTTCGGGCGCTGGCTGGGGCCGGCCCAGGCGGTGGTGCGCGCGATGCCGAACACGCCGGCCCTGCTCGGCTGCGGGATCAGCGGCGTGGTCGCCAACGCGGCGGCCGGAGCGGCCGCGCGCGCCGCCGCCGAAGCGGTGCTGGCGCCGGCAGGGCCCGTGGTGTGGATCCCCGACGAGTCCCTGATGGACGCGGTCACCGCGGTGTCCGGCAGCGGCCCGGCCTATTTCTTCCTGCTGATGGAGGCGATGCAGGCCGCGGCCGAGCGCCAGGGCCTGCCGCGCGAGGTCGCCGCCGCCCTGGTGCGGCAGACCGCGCTGGGCGCGGCGCGCATGGCCTGCGAGGGCGCGGAGACGCCGTCTCGACTGCGCGAGCGGGTAACCTCTCCCGGCGGCACCACCCAGGCTGCGCTGGAGGCCTTCGAGGCCGGCGCCTTCCGCGGGCTGGTGGATGCCGCGATCGACCGCGCGACCACGCGCGGCCGCGAACTGTCCGACCTGATCGGGGATTGAACGATGGGCTATTTCGCCGACGCCGGCACGCTGGTGGTGTCCACCCTGTTCGGGCTGGTGCTGTTCGTGTTCGTGCTGCGCATCTTCCTGCAGGCGATCCGCGCCAACTTCTACAACCCGATCTGCCAGGCGATCTACAAGATCACCAACCCGCCCCTGATCCCGCTGCAGAAACTGCTGCCGCCTTGGAAGGGCCTCAACCTGGCCGCGCTGGGACTGGCCTGGGTGGTGTCCTGCGTGTGGATCCTCGCCCTGCTGTGGATGGCGGGCGCGTCGGGCTCGGTGCCGGCGGTGCTGGTGCTGGGCTTCGCGCAGCTGCTGGAGTTCGTGCTGCAGACCCTGTTCTGGATCGCGCTGATCAGCGTGCTGCTGTCGTGGTTTTCGCCCGACGCCGGCAATCCCGCGGTGCCGCTGCTGTACGGCATCGCCGACATCGTGCTCAAGCCGTTCCGCAAGATCATCCCGCCGCTGGGCGGCTTCGACCTGTCGCCGGTGTTCGCCCTGCTCGCGCTGCGGGTGGCGATGATCCTGCTGGTGCAGCCGCTGCAGCAGTTCGGCATGTCGCTGCGCTGACCGTGGAGCCCGGACCATGCGCCGATCCCTGATCCTCGTCGCCCTCCTCGCCGCGACCGCGGCGCTCGCCCCGGCGTGGGCGCTGCGCTTCGCCACCTACGACGGGTTCGAGATCCACCACAACGCGGTGCGCGCGGACTTCATCCCGACCGAGGTCGCGCGCGCGCAGGGCATCACGCGCTCGGGCTCGCGCGGGCTGGTCAACATCGCCGTCCTGCGCCGCGCCGAGGGCGGCACGACCTCGCCGGCCGAGGCGAGCATCACCCTGACCGTGTTCAACCTCGCGGGCCAGTCGCAGGCCGTGCGGCTGCGGCCGGTGCGCGAACCCAACGCGCTCTACTACATCGGCGAGTTCCGCATCTCCGGCACCGACACCTACCGCTTCGAGGCCGAGGTGCAGCCCGACGGCGCGCCGCGCGCCTATCCGCTGCGCTGGTCGCAGCAGCTGTTCGCCGACTGACGCCGTGGCGGAGTTGCTGTTCGTCCGCCACGGGCAGGCGTCGTTCGGCGCGGTGAACTACGACGAGCTGTCGCCGCTCGGGTGGCGCCAGGCGCGGCTGCTCGGAGACTGGCTGTCCAGCCACGACGCGCATGACTTCGACGCGGTTGCGCTCGGCACCCTGGTGCGCCACCGCGACACCCTGGCGGGCGTGCGCGAGGCCTACGACCGGGCCGGCCGCCGGCTGCCGCAGGCCACGATGCTGCCGGCGCTCGACGAGTTCGACCATCGCGCGGTGTTCGGCGCCTTCGCCACCCACCACGCCGACCATCCGTCGGTGGTCGCCGCCGAAGGCGGTCGCTCGCGCGACGTACGCGCGATGGCGCGCTTCCTGCGCGAGGCCCTGCTGGCGTGGACCCGCGGCGCGCTGGACGCGCACGTGCCCGAACCCTGGCCCGCGTTCCGCGCGCGCGTGCGCTCGGCCGCCGACGCGCTCACGACCAGCGGCGCGCGGCGTCTGCTGGTGGTGACCTCGGGCGGCGTGATGTCGCAGCTCGCGCAGCAGGCGCTGGGCGCGCCTGACGAGACCGCGGTGGAACTGAATCTCGGCGTGCGCAACAGCGCGCTGGCCGAGTTCCGCGCCGGCGAAGCGGGCCTGGTGCTGTCGTCGTGGAACGCCCTGCCGCACCTGGCGGCGGCGGACCATCGGGCGCTTTGGACCTACTATTGAGCGAACGGGTGCGGAAGCCGAGCCTGCGGGAGCGAGCAACACTCGCGACTGCCAGCGCCGGGCCTGCGGCGGGCGTCGAGGTGGCGGTCGCGAGTGTTGCTCGCTCCCACAGGGCGGCCCGCCCGCCCGCGGGGCCGTAGAATCGGAGGCCCGCCCAGACGATCCCGGCCATGACCGACCTGTTCCCGCTGTCCGACCGCGCGCGCGCGCTGCGCGAGCGCCTCGAGCGCTTCATGGCCGAGGTGGTGCTGCCCGGCGAGGCCGAATACCACGCCCACCTGGAGGACCCGGCGAACCGCTGGACCATCCCGCCGGTGATGGAGCGCATGAAGGCGCAGGCGCGCGAGGCGGGACTGTGGAACCTTTTCCTGCCGCACCCGGAGCTTGGCGCGGGCCTGAGCAACCTCGAGTACGCGCCTTTGGCCGAGGTGATGGGCCGCTCGCTGATCGCGCCCGAGGTGTTCAACTGCAATGCGCCCGACACCGGCAACATGGAGGTGCTGCTGCACTTCGGATCGCCCGCGCAGCAGGAGCGCTGGCTCAAGCCGCTGCTGGCCGGCGAGATCCGCTCCGCGTTCGCGATGACCGAACCGGACGTGGCGTCCTCCGACGCGACCAACATCGCCGCCCGCATCGAGCGCGACGGCGGCGACTACGTGGTCCACGCGCGCAAGTGGTGGACCACCGGCGCCACCGACCCTCGCTGCAAGCTGTTCATCGTGATGGGCGTGACCGACCCGGACGCCCCGCCCCACGCGCGCCATGCGATGGTGCTGGTGCCCGCCGACGCGCCCGGCGTGAAGGTGGTGCGGCCGCTCACCGTGTTCGGCTACGACGACGCCCCGCACGGCCACGCCGAGGTGCGCTTCGACGCCGTGCGCGTGCCGGCGGAGAACCTGATCCTCGGCGAGGGCCGCGGCTTCGAGATCGCGCAGGGCCGCCTCGGCCCCGGCCGCATCCACCACTGCATGCGCCTGATCGGGCTCGCGCAGCGCGCGCTCGAAGCGATGGTCGCGCGCGCGCAGTCGCGGATCGCGTTCGGCAAGCCGCTGGCCGCGCAGGGCATGGCGCAGGAGGCGATCGCGCTCAGCCGCTGCGAGATCGAGCAGGCGCGCCTGCTCACGCTGTCGGCGGCGGCGCAGCTCGACCGCGTCGGCAACAAGGGCGCCAAGGACGCGATCGGCATGATCAAGATCGTCGCCCCGCGCATGGCCTGCGCGGTGATCGACCGCGCGATCCAGGTCCACGGCGGGATGGGCGTGTCGCAGGATTCCTTCCTCGCCCACGCCTACGCCGGCGCGCGCTCGCTGCGCCTCGCCGACGGGCCGGACGAGGTACACATCGCCGCGCTGGCCAAGGGCATGGCGCGGCCACCGCGCTGATCGGGCCCTGCCGCCGCGCGCTGCCGTCTAGGCCACGAACGGCCAGACGACCACCACCGCGCCCACAGCCGGCAATCCTGCCAGGACGGTGGTGAAGACGCCGAGCGCCCGCGAGCGCAGCCAGCCAGTGCTGCCGATCAGCGCGATCAGCAGCGCGATCCCGCACATGAAAGCGAAGCCGAGCAGCCGCTGCAGGCGCAGGCCCGCGTCGAGCTGCTGCCGCACCGTCACCGCCCAGTCTCCGTCCGCCGCGGCGACCAGCGCGACCTGAGCCGCCAGCAGCGACCAGCCGACCGCCGCGAGCAGCAGACAGCCGGCGGCGGTCGCGGCCAACGCCAGCGACAGGCCGACCCGTCGACGCGTATCGACCGTCCCGAGCAGCACGCCGAGGAAGGTCATCACGAAGCCACCGAGCACGGCGCTGACCGCAGCGAGTTGTCCGAACGAATCGCCCATGCCCACCGAAGTCTCCCGCCGCACCACGGCGGTCCGATGGTACGTCGGCGCGGCGCTGCCGTGCCGCGCGGCAGGCCGGCCGGGCGACCGCTAGACTCGGGCGCCCATCCCCCGCGCCGGTCCGCCGCTGTCCTCCATGTCCCCCGACCCGCTCGCGCTCGACACCGACCGCCTCGCCGCCTGGATGGCGGACCACGTGCCCGGCTTCCGCGGCCCGCTGGCCGCGACCAAGTTCAAGGGCGGCCAGTCGAACCCGACCTACCGGCTGGATGCGCCGTCCGGCACCCTGGTCCTGCGCCGCAAGCCGCCTGGGCGGCTGCTCGCCTCGGCGCACGCAGTGGACCGCGAGTTCCGCGTGCTGCGCGCCCTGCACGGCCACGGCGTGCCGGTGGCGCAGCCGGTCGCGCTGTGCACGGACGACACGGTCATCGGCTCGATGTTCTACCTGATGGGCTTCGTCGAGGGCCGCGTGTTCTGGGACCCGTCGCTGCCCGACATCGCGCGCGAATCGCGCGCGGCGTACTACGACGAGATCGTGCGCGTGCTGGCCGCGATCCACGCGGTCGATCCCGCCGCCGCGGGACTGGCCGACTACGGCAAGCCCGGCAACTACTTCGCACGCCAGATCGCGCGCTGGACCGAGCAGTACCGCGCCGCCGAAACCGCGCGCATCGAGGCCATGGAGCAGCTCATCGCCTGGCTGCCCGCGCACTGCCCGCCCGACGACGGCAGCGTGTCGCTGGTGCACGGCGACTTCCGCATCGACAACCTGATCTTCCATCCGACCGAGCCGCGCATCGTGGCGGTGGTGGACTGGGAACTGTCGACCCTGGGCCATCCGCTGGCCGACCTCGCCTATTTCTGCATGGCGCTGCGCCTGCCGCGCAATCCGGTGATCCCGGGGCTCGCGGGGCTCGACCGCGACGCGCTCGCCATCCCGTCGGAGCAGGCCTTGCTGGCGCGTTACGCGGCCGCCAGCGGACGCCCCGCGGTGCCGGACTGGTCGTTCTGCCTCGCGTTCAACTTCTTCCGCCTCGCCGCCATCGCGCAGGGCGTGCTCAAGCGCGCCGAGCAGGGCAATGCATCCAGCGAGCAGGCGCAGTCGGTCGGCCGGATGGCGCGCCTCGTCGCCGAAGCCGGGGCCGAGATGACCACCGGCACGCCTTGAGGCCGCCAAGCCCCGCTATGCTCGCCACCAACCCCCCCAGGACCCCGACCATGCGCATGCGCCCGCTCCTCGCCGTCTCCGCCCTCGCCGCCGCGCTCGCGCTCGCCGGCTGCGGCAAGAAGGCCGACCTCGACCAGCCGCTGGCCTACGCGCCGGCCGACTCGGTGTTCCTGCTCGGCAACCTCGAGCCGGTGCCCGACGCCGCCCTCGACGCCTGGTGGAAGAACTCCGAGCAGATGATGACGATGTACGACCGCGTGCTCGACGACGCGCTCGCGGACATCGAGACCGCCGACAGCAACGCCACCGTGGTCGCGGTCGCCAAGGCGCTGCGCGAGGAACTGCGCGGCAAGTTCAACCGCGCGGGGTTCGAGAGCCTCGGCTTCACCGGCGCGGCGCGCTCGGCGTTCTACGGCATCGGCCTGGTGCCGGTGGCGCGGATGGAGCTGGGCGATGCGGACAAGTTCCGCGCCTTCCTCGGCCGCGTCGAGACGCGTGCCGGCGTCAAGATGCCGGAAGCCGAAATCGCCGGGCAGAAGTACTGGACGATCACCGGCGGCGACGCCAAGGCCGGCGCGCTGATGGCGATCCAGGGCAAGCACCTGGTGCTCACCGTGGCGCCGGCGGCGCCGAGCGAAGCCCTGCTCAAGCAGGTGCTCGGCATCGACCGTCCGGCCACCGACGCGCTGTCGGCCGGCACCCTGGAAGCGTTCACCAAGGAACGCGGCTGGCTGCCCTACGGCAGCGGCTACGTCGACTCGGTGCGCCTGGCCGCGGCCCTGACCGGCGAGCGCGGCGCGATCGAACAGGAGTTCCTGCGCGCGCTCGGCGTGGACGCGGAAGCGACCACCAGCACGCCCGAGTGCAAGGCAGAGTTCGGCGCGATCGCCGCCGCCGTGCCGCGCCTGTCGTTCGGCTACGCCGCGCTGGAGCCGAAGTCGATGGACCTGCGCTACGTGATCGAGACCGCGCCGGAGCACGGCAAGGGACTGGCCGGCCTCGCGGCCGACGTGCCGGGCCTCGACGGCACCGGCGAGGGCATGCTCGACGTCGGCTTCGGGCTCGACCTCGACGCCTTCGCCGGCTTCGTCAACCTGCGCGCGGCCAAGGTGGCGGAGTCGCCGTTCCGCTGCGCCGCGCTGGCCTCGCTCAACGACGACATCGCGAAGATGAACGCCGACCTGGCCAACCCGGCGGTGTTCATGGCCGGCGCCGCGGTCAGCGGCGTCAATCTCAGCCTGTCGAAGCTCGAACTGCCCGAGGGCGGCACGCCGGTGCTGGCCGGCAAGGTCGCGATCGGCTCGGACAACCCGGCCTCGCTGCTGTCGATGGCCGGTGGCTTCGTGCCGCAGCTGGCCTCGCTGAACCTGCAGCCGGGCGCGGCACCGGTCGCGATGCCGGCCGGCCTGCTGCCGCCCACCGCGCCGCCGGCGCACGTCGCGCTGGGCGACAAGGCGCTGGCGATCTCGCTGGGCGCCGGCGAGGAGACCGGGCTGGCGGCCTTCGCGGCCGCGCCGGCGGGCAAGCCCGCGCCGCTGCTGCACTACGGCGTCGATTCGCGCGGCATGCTGGCGTTCATGGACGCGATGGCCAAGACCAGCGAAACGCAGCTCGCCGCCGCCGAGGCGCGCGCCGCGGTCGCCGAGCCGGTCGATGCCGACGGCGACGGCCAGCCGGACCCGGGCAGCGAAGAAACCGCCGCGAACGACGTGGCCGAACTGCGCGAGGCGATGGAGATGTTCAAGGCCATGCGCGGCGCCTACGTCGACACCATCGACCGCGTCGACTTCGCGCTGTACGCCACCGAGCGCGGGCTCGAGGCGCACTACACGCTGAAACTGAAGTGATGATACGCGGCGCGTCGCTCGCCGCCGCGCTGCTGCTCATCGCCGCGCCCGCCGCGGCATGGCAGGCCCGGGTCGACGCCACGGGCCTGCGCATTGCCACCGCGACGGGCGAAGCGCAGGTCGACGGCCGCCAGGCGCCTGCGACGCTGGAGCTGCGCTGCCTGCCCGGCGAGCGCGGCACGCTGGAGTGGCGCCTGGTGGTCGAGGGCGCCGCCGCGCTCGGCTTCGACTTCGGCCGCTTCGAGGGACCCGACGCACCGGCCGCCCGCGAGCGGCTCGGCACGCTGGCGCTCGAGGGCGGCCTGCTGCGACCGCGCATCCCGCCGGTCGCGATGGCCGGCTGGTACGACGGCGACGATCGCTTCGTGCTGGCCTTCAGCGCGCCGGCCAACGCGGCCGCCGAAGGCGCGCTGCTGGCCGACAGCATCGGCCCGCAATCGACCGCTCTGTCGTGGACAGTCGCGCAGTCGCCGGGCGAGGCGCCCCGCCTCGAGGCCCGCTTCGCGCTGGACGGCGCGGCGGCGACGGTTCGCGGGACGATGGCCGGCTGCGGCCCCGCGCCGCCGATCGGCGAGGCGCTGCGCGACGCCTGGCGTGGACGCAACCCGCATGCGATCGACTGGTTCGCGCAGCGCGCCGTGGCCTGGCGCCTCGAAGGCCTGCTGGGTCCCCGCCATGCGGACGTGCTCGCGCGCCTTAGCGCCGCAGAACCGATCGGCACCGACGGCGAGACCGTGTTCGTGCTCGCGCCCTCGCGCGAGACGCCGCGTGACGGCGTGGCGATCCTGATGCGCGGCGACGCCACCGAGGTTGTGCTGGTGGACGACGGCGTGGTCGAGCGCCAGGTCGCCGGCCGCACCGCGATTCCGCTGCCGGAGGCGGTGCGGGCGTTCGTGGCCGCTCGGAGTGCACCGGCGGGCGGTTGAGCGGCGGCAGCCTGGCTTTTGGCGCCCAGGGCTCAGTGCCCAGGGCCCAGAACAGCTCGCAGGATCGGCTGGGGCCCGCGACCGGCGGTGTGTGTGCCTGCGGCATGTCCCTCCACACTCGCCGCGAACCGCTTTGCTGGGCCCTGGGCCCTCACCCGCCGCGCGACGCCCAGCGCGCAATCACCGCATGCAGCGCATCCAGCCCGTCGGTCAGCGCCGCGGGGCCGGGCTGCAGGATGATCGGTGACTTGATCTCGTGCAGTTCGCCGTCGCGCACGGCGGGGATCGACTGCCAGCCGGGCCGCGCGGCGACTTTCTCGGGGCGGAACTTCTTGCCGCACCACGAGCCGAAGATGATGTCAGGCGCGGCCGCGATCACCTCGGCGTCGTCGGCGAGGATGCGGTCGCGCGCGAGGCTGGCCGCCGCGCGCGCGGGCAGGATGTCGTCGCCACCGGCGATGCGCAGCAGTTCGCACACCCAGCGGATGCCGCTGATGCGCGGCTCGTCCCACTCCTCGAAGTAGACGCGCGGCCGGCGCGGCAGCGCGGCGGCGGCGGCGCGCACCGATGCGAGGTGCGCGGCGAGCCGCGCCGCGTAGGCCTCGGCGCGCTCGCCCGCGCCGACCATCGCGCCGAGGCGGCGCACGTAGCCGAGGATGCCGTCCACGCTGCGGTGGTTGCTGATCCACACCTCGACGCCGGCGCGCACCAGCTCGCGCGCGATGTCGGCCTGGATGTCGGAGAACCCGACCACGAGGTCGGGCTGCAGGGCGAGGATCTCGCCGATCCGCGCGCTGGTGAAGGCCGACACCTTCGGCTTCTCGCGGCGCGCGCGCGGTGGCCGCACGGTGAAGCCGCTGATGCCGACGATGCGCGCTTCCTCGCCGAGCGCGTAGAGCACCTCGGTCGGCTCTTCGGTCAGGCAGACGATCCGCCGCGGCAGGCCGTCGCTCACGCCGCGGGCGCCTCGTCCGGCGGCGGCGGCGGGCCATCCACCGGCAGTTCGAGGACGAATTCCGCGCCCTCGTCCGGCTTGCCGCGCGCGTAGACGCGCCCGCCGTGCCGCTCGGCGATGCGCCGCACGATGGCCAGCCCCATGCCCGTGCCCTCGTAGCGGCTGCGGTCGTGCAGGCGCTGGAACGGCGCGAAGATCTGCTCCGCATAGCGCTGCTCGAAACCGATCCCGTTGTCGCGCACGCGCAGCCGGCAATGCGAGCGGATCTCGCCGGTGGCGACCGCCGGCAGATCGAGCAGCTCGGCGTCCACCTGCACCCGCGGCGCGCGCCCGTCGGACTGGTACTTGAGCGCGTTGCCGATGAGGTTCTGCAGCACCTGCCGCATCTGGGTGGGATCGGCGCACACCGTCGGCAGCGGCCCGACGTCGACCTGCGCGCCGCGCGCCTGGATCTCGACCTCGAGGTCGGCCACCACGCCGGCGGCGACCTCGGCAAGGTCGGTCGGTGGCGGCGGCGGGGCCTGCCGTGCGACCCGCGAGTACGCCAGCAGGTCGCCGACCAGGTCGCCCATGCGCGAGGCAGCGGCGCGCATGCGCTCGAGCAGGTCGCGCCCGCCGGCGTCCAGGCTGTCGGCGAAGCGCTCCGAGAGCAGCGAGCCCAGCGACTGGATCTTGCGCAGCGGTTCCTGCAGGTCGTGCGAGGCGGCGACCGCGAAGTCCTGCAGCTCGCGGTTGCGCGCACGCAGGTCCTCCATCGCCTGCGCGAGGCGCGCGCGCGCGTCCTTGGCGTCGGTGATGTCCTGGAAGGTGCCGAAGATGCGCCGCGTGCGGCCGTCGACCACTTCGGCCTCGCCGACCACGCGGACCCAGATCTCGCGCCCGGTGGCGGTGACGAGGCGCGCCTCGAAGTCGCACGGATCCGGGCTGCGCATCAGGCTCTGCAGCGACTCCACCACGCGCCCGCGGAACGCCGGCGCATAGAACGCGATCGCCGACTCGACGGTGACCGGCGTGCCGATCGGCAGCTCATGCAGGCGGTAGGTCTGGTCGGTCCACTCCAGCCGGCCGCCGTCGACGTCGAACGACCAGCCGCCGATGCTGGCCAGCTCCGACATGCGCCCCAACAGGCGCTGCTGGCGCGCACGCGCGATCTCCTCCGCGCGCTGCTCGGTCACGTCGTACATCGCGCCCCACAGGCGCATCGCGCCGCTCGGGCTGATCACGCGTTCACCGATGCCGATCACGTTGCGGGTCGTGCCGTCGGGGCGACGCAACTCGAGCTCCAGCGAATACGGCTCGCCGTGCTCGACGGCGCGCGCCACCGCGACCCGCAGGCGCGCGAAGCTGTCCTCGCTCATCATCGCGGGATGATCGGCGAATCTCGGCGCTGGACCGTCGGGTGGCAGGCCGTACGCCAGGTACATGCCGCGCGACCACTTCACCTGGTCCGCCGCCGGGTCCCAGGTCCAGTAGCCGATGCCGGCCAGCCGCTCGGCCATCGCCAGCAGGGCCTCGCGCTCGTCGACACGCAACGCCAGCACCTTCAGGTCGGTGATGTCGCGGTCCGCACCGACCATCCGCACGCCGCGCCCGGCGGCGTCGCGCTCCACCACCGCGCCACGGCTGGCGATCAGCCGCCAGCTGCCGTCGCGATGGCGCATGCGGTATTCGTCGGCGTAGGGCGCCGCGCCGGGCTCCAGCGCGGCGCGGGCGCAGGCGACCGCGCGCGCGAGGTCGTCGGGGTGCACGCGGGAGCGCCACTCGGCGGCGCTCTCGGCGATCTCGTGCTCGGCATGCCCGAGCATCGCCTTCCACTCGGGGGAATAGACCTCGCGATCGGCGGCGACGTCCCAGTACCAGGCCGCGCTGGGCAGCTCCAGCAGCAGGTCGGACCGGATCGGTGGCTTGCCGTCCGTTGGCGTGGGCCCGCTCATCGCTGTGCGCCGTCAGCCACCGAACAGGGCCAGCGCCACGCGGCGCCGGTGCGGGGCGTGGCGGTGCTCCCACAGGAACACGCCTTGCCAGGTGCCGAGCGCGAGGCGTCCCGCGGCGAACGGGATCGACAGCGAGGTCGCGGTCAGCATCGAACGCACGTGGGCCGGCATGTCGTCCGGGCCCTCGGCGTCGTGGCGGAACAGCGGGTCGCCGTCGCGCGCCAGGCGCGCGAAGAAGCGCTCCAGGTCGGCCTGCACCTCCGGATCCGCGTTTTCGCCGGCGACCAGCGAGCAGCTGGTGTGCATGCACCACAGGTGCGCCACGCCGTCGCGCAGGCCGCTGGCCGCGAGCACGGCCGCGAGCGCGGGCGCGATCGGATGCAGGCCGCGCCCGCGCGTGTCGACCACGATGGCGTCGTGGTGCTGGCGCAGCGCGGGCGCGGTGCTCAGGGGAACAGCAGCGTGCGACGCCATGTCCCGCCCTCCCGGCGATGCTGGTGACGCTCGTGCAAGCGGTGGGCCACGCCGTACCAGAACTCGACGAGGTCGGGCTGCACCCGGTAGCCGGACCAGTGCGGCGGCCGCGGCACCGGCGCGCCGGCGAAGCGGCGCTCGGCCTCGGCCAGGCGCGCGTCGAGCATGTCGCGGGACGCGAGCGGCCGCGACTGGTCGGACGCCCAGGCGCCGACCTGGCTCTCGCGCGGCCGGCTGGCGAAGTACGCGTCGGCCTCGGCGTCATCCACCGGCGCCACCGTGCCCTCGACGCGCACCTGGACCTGGTTGCGCAGCGACTTCCACAGGAACAGCAGCGCCGCGCGCGGATGCTCGGCGAGCTGGCGTCCCTTGTGGCTGAGCGTGTTGGTGTAGAAGACGAAGCCGCGCGCGTCGACGTCCTTGAGCAGCACGGCGCGCGAGGACACATGCCCGTCGGCGCCGACCGTCGACAGCACCATCGCGGTCGGCTCCGGCTCGCCGCAGGCGCCGGCTTCGGCCAGCAGGGCGCGGAAGGTGTCGAGGATCGCGGGATCGAGGGTCACGGTCGGCTCGGTGCGGCACGGATCACCCGATTCTGGGCGCAGCACCGGGGCGCGCACAAGGCGCGCGCGACCCGGCCGACGTCAGCCGCCCAGCACGGCGTCGGCGAAGGCGATCGAATCCACCGGCCGCGGGCACACCGCGTCCGCACCGGCGGCGAGCGCGGCCTCGCGCGCCACCGGCGTCGGATCGCCGGCCACCGCGACGATGCGGCCGGTGAAACCCTGGCTGCGCAGGCGGTACACCGCGGTGTTGCCCGACAGGCCCGGCATGCGAGCGTCGATCACCGCGAGGTCCGGCGCGTGGGCCGCGGCATAGGCGACCGCATCGTTGGCATTGCCGACCTCGTAGACCGCGTAGCCGAGCTCCTGCAGCAGCATGCGCAGCAGGGTGCGCTGCGCGGGATCGTCGTCGGCCAGCAGCGCGCGGCCGCCGCGCTGCGGGCGCGGCGGCGGCGGCGCCGCGGGATCCGGCGCCACCTGTCGCGGCAGCACGACGCGGAACGTGGCGCCTTGCCCCGGCGCGCTCTCGACGCTGGCCTCGCCGCCCATCTCGCGCGCCAGGCGGCGCACGATCGCCAGCCCGAGGCCGGTACCGCGCACGCCGCGCGCGGCACCCAGGTTGAACGGCTCGAAGATCCGCGCCTGCGCGTCGGCGGCGATGCCCTTGCCGTCGTCGCCGACGCTGATCTCGACCGCACCGTGGTTGGCGGTGATGCGCGCCTCGATGCGCCGCGCCGCGGCGTGGCGCAGCGCGTTGCCGACCAGGTTGATCAGCATCTGGCGCAGCCGCAGCGGATCGCCCAGCGGCGGTTCGCCCGTCACCTCGGCGCGCGCCTCGAAGGTGATGCCGAGATCTTCCGCGGCGCCGCCGAACAGGTCGCGCACCTCGGCCAGGATGCGCGCGGCGTCGATCGGCACCGCTTCCGGCGGCACGCCGGCGCCGGCCGCATCGCGCGCCCAGGCCAGCAGGTTGTCCGACAGCGCCAGCAGGTGGGTGGCGGCGCGCCGGATCGAACGCAGGGCCAGCGCGCGGCCCTCGGCGCTTTCGCCGCCCTTCTCCAGCAGGTGCACGTGGCCGAACACCGCCGTCAGCGGCGAGCGGAACTCGTGCGAGAGGGTGGCGATCAGCGCGTCCTTGAGGGTGTTGGCCTCGAGCAGGGCGCGGCGCTGCGCCTCGAGTTCGGCGCGCGCCTGCTTGAGCCGGCGCAGGGCGCGCGACTTCTCGTGGCCGGCGATCTCGGCGTCGTGCGCGCGCTGCTGCACCGGCCGCGCCTTGGCCACCTCGCCCGAGGCATCCAGCAGCAGCAGGTGGAACAGCGCGCCGTCGGGCAGCAGGTGCACGTGCACGTGGCGCCCGCCGGGCAGTTCGACGAACGGCAGCACGGTCGCTTCGTCGAGCGGCATGCCGGTGAACAGCTCGCGCAGCGCCTCGGCCGCGGCGCCGGGCTCGACGCCGATCCGCGTCGAATCGCCGGCCGCGCCGCGCAGCGCGAAGCCGGGCCCGAAGGTCAGCACCATCGGCGAAGCGGCCTGCACGAGGATGTCGCGCAGGTAGGCGGCCACCAGCGGCGGAATCGCGGCGCTCATGCGGGCAGCCGCCCGGCCAGTTCGGCGAACGCCGCCTCCACGTGGTCGCCGGTGCGCGCGCTGGTCTCGAACACCGGCAGGGTCTTGCGCAGTTCGGCGATCGTCGCCGGCTTGACCTCCCAGTCGTCCACGCGGTCGAGCTTGTTGACCAGCAGCACCGCCGGCACCTCGCCCAGCGTGGTGCGCGCCTGCACCTGCAGGTAGAGCGCCGAGCGCAGGGTCGCCTCGCGGGTGCCGTCGGCGACCAGCAGCAGCCCGCTGGCCCCGCGGATGTAGGCCTGGCTGACCGAATCGAGCGCGTTCTTGCCGGCGATGTCCCACACCACCAGCTTGCGCGGACCGGCGGCGGTCGCGACCTCGCGGCTGTCGACCTTCACGCCGACCGTGGTCAGGTACTTGTCGGAGAAGGTGTTGCGCACGAAGCGCGCCACCAGGCTGGTCTTGCCGACGCCGAAGTCGCCGAGCAGGCAGATCTTGCGCGCCACCTCGCTCATCGCCCGCCGCCCCCGAGGTCGATCCGGACCGCCGCCACCCGCGCCAGTGTAGCCTGCGGATCGCCCGCGGGCTCCAGTTCGGCGAACACCTCGACCCCGAGCGCGACCGACAGTTCGCGCGCCAGCCAGCCTGCGCGCGCGGCGCGCAACGCGGCGTTGCGCGCCGCCGTCCCGCTGCCGTCCGCACCACCCCAGGTGCGCAGCACCGGCGACAGCCCGGCCTCGCGCGCCACGGCGAGCAGGCGCCGCAGGTCGTCGACCAGCGGCGCGAGCGCGGCCGCATCGGCCGGCGCCTCGGCATCGCCCTCGAAGGTGATGCGGCGCGATTCGACCGTCGCGCGCAGGGCATCGAATGCGAAGTGGTGGCGCCCTCGTCGATCCCCAAGCGCTCGGGGGACCGGGTGAAGACGGATCGGCGCGACGCGATGATGCTGGCGCGGCTGTCCAGGTCGGGGGACCTCACTGCGGTGCGTGTGCCCGGCGCAGCCGACGAAGCCGTGCGCGATCTGGCACGCAGCCGCGAGGACGCCGTGCGCGAATGCCGCAACGCGCGCCACCGTTTGAAGGCGCTGCTGCTGCGAAGCGGCATCGCCTACGCCGGCAAGAGCGCGTGGACGGCGGCGCACCTGCGCTGGCTGGCCACGCTGAAGATGGAGCACGCGGCGCAGCAGATCGCCCTGCAGGAGTACCTGCACGCCGTGACCGAGGCCACGACCCGCATCGGCAGACTCGAGCAGGCGATGCGCGACACGCTGCCCGAGTGGGGCCTGGCGCCGGTGGTGCAGGCGCTGCAGGCCATGCGCGGGGTGCAACTGGTCGCGGCGATGACGCTGGTGGCCGAACTGCAGGACTTCCTGCGCTTCGACAACCCGCGGCAGCTGAT